>BNJS01001037.1_pt1 | contig 78578 bp, 139 predicted proteins | sample 8540461 | NCBI WGS metagenome assembly BNJS01 (sample SAMD00202454, study PRJDB9452) | human saliva metagenome | isolation source: human saliva | place: Japan
TCTCCCTATCTGTCCATATTAAAAAGAAGGGAGATCAGGGACATCATTCAAAAACTGTCCTTTCCCTAGCCTTAGCGGGAAGCCCTAGATGAAAGTCATGAACGGACGATTCGTTCCATCAGACACAGATTAAGGACAAGCAAATCGATATGTATATAGAGGCGCAAACATTGAGCCATATCCCTATGATGGAAATAGTAATCGAAAAATTGAAAAACAGTGTAAGAGAATTTAAACGTGAATTAGTGGTACATTGGAACGTTCGTTAGAGTGATAGGATGAAAGACTTTACAATCCAAAGTATTTTTAATCGCGAACTATCGTATTTGAAATTTAATCAACGTGTTCTACAAGAAGCCATCGATAGAAACAATCCACTGTTGGAAAAAGTTGCGGTTTTTGACTATAGGTGGTTCCAATTTAGACGAATTTTTCATGATTCGTGTGTCTGGATTGCGCCTACCAAGAACAAAGTGGCATCGTTAAATATGATGCAGACCCACATGGATGCCAAAGCGCAGTTGAAAAGCCATCAGTGAGGCTACGAAAAAGTTAGTGTCTTTGCAGTATACATACTTTCGATATTTTGAAACGATTACAAAAAGAGGACTCCATTTCGTGAAGGTGAAAAGACCTCAAAGAAAGTGGTGCGTTGGTTATACCAATATTTTTCGGACCCATATCTTTCCGGTGGTCACACCCTTGGCAGTGGATGCAAGCCATCCTTCCCATTCTTGGTGAATAAAACGCTGAACTCTGTTAGTGAAATTCATCCCATTCATGATATTCATCAAGAAAAGATGGCGATCTTGCCGATTCCATCCGTATTAAATCGCATCATCGAAGTACCTAACGATGTACATCGTTATTTTGTGATGCTAGAAGATGTCATCAACTATTATTGTGAAGACTTCTTCGTGGGACATCATATCGACTCCTTTACCACCTTCCGTGTCACGTGATGCTGATTTAGACATTGGAAGAAGAGGCTACGGATCTATTGCGAGAAATCGAAAAATCCTTGCGACACGTCGCCGTGGAGAAGTAAAGCGCGTAGAAGTGTGCGAACATTACGATCCACAGTTGTGGAATTTGTCTTACAAGGATTACAGGCTAAAAAGAGGCTGTGTATATTGCAGAAGGTGTGCTAGACTTATCTTCCTTTGGAGAATTTTTGCAATGTGTCTGGCTATGATCATCTACGGTATGCTCCATTTAGTCCAAAGGAACTGCCTTGTGTTCATGAAAAGGGTACTCATGCTATATTCGATTACATCTCGAGAACAAGATCGCCTTCTTGCATCATCCCTTTGATTCCTTTTTCCATAGTGGAAGAATTCATTGCACGTGCTTTGCTTAGACCCGATGTATTGGCTATCAAAACCAGAACCTTATATCGTGTGAGCGATTCTCCTATCGTAGCCTCTTTTGGTGAAAGCTGAGTAGGCAAACAAGTACACGGTACTAATGGAAGTAAAAGCTCGTTTTGACGAAGAGAACAACATTATCATGGCACGGCGCTTAGAAAAAGCGGGTTGCCATGTCATCTACGGGTTACGAGGTCTCAAAACGCACTCTAAAATTACTATGGTAGTGCGAAAAGAAGGGGATGTACTACGTCCCGTATATGCACTGCTGCTACAGGCAATTACAATGGTAAAACAGCAAAGTATTATACAGATTGTGGTCTCTTGACCTGTCGTGATACCTATGCGGATGATAGCTCCTTGTTTTTTAATACCATTTCCGGCTATGCAGAATCCCAAGAATGGAATCGACTTATCGTGGCACCCTTAACATTGCGTCAGTCCTTGATGGACTAATTGATGGAGAGATTCAGGCTGTGGAAGCGGGTAAAGAGGGGCATATTATTGCAAAGATGAACTCCTTGTTAGATAAAGATATCATAGCCAAACTTTGTGAAGCGTCTGGGAAAGGTGTCAAAATAGAGTTAATCGTCCGCGGGATCTCGTACATTGCGACCAGGCATGAGGGCATTAGCGATCATATTACGGTGCGCTCTGTAGTAGGTCGTTTCTGGAACATCATCGTATTATGTATTTTTAAAAATCATAGTGACAGCTCTTACTTTATTTCCAGTGCAGACTGGATGCCAAGGAATTTAAACGATCGTGTGGAGTTGATGGTGCCTGTGGAAGATTCTGCTTTTACAAGAGCAATTAAGTCATATCCTACAGGTCTATTTAGAGGATAATCAAAAGCCCATGTCATGCGAGCCGATGGGTCCTATCGTAAAGTGGTGGCAAAGGAAGAGCCTATTTCGGCACAAACTACTTATATGGATAGAGTAGAAGGACTGACTAATGATGGACAGATGCATAGGACAACGTGGGAGCCGATTCTAGAGTTTCATAGGTCATCTAAAGAGGAGAGTAACCGATACATAGTCCATAAATAGCCTAAAAATTACACGATTTGGCTATATATGAATGATTTAACTATAAAATCAAATAAACAAGGTATGCATTTTAGAAATAGGTATTACTAAAATGCGTATCATATCAATTTTGCATTATCAATACGAAGAGACTTGGTAGATTCTAGTGTGACTTGTTGCGACAGATATATTGTACACATGTTAGTACCTGTGGATATAGTTATACACATGGTTTTAAGCTGTGTATAGAATTAAGACATAGGTTATATTCCAAAACTATATACTAGAGGATATAGCTTTAATTGAGAATGTGTGAATATAAAAGTTAACATTTTTAATCAAAAATAAAATGTACGTATAGAATAGACAAAAAGAAGGAAAAACGGTTATCTTAACTAATGAGATGATGGAATAACCATTGGTATTATAGTATTTAGGAGCGTATGTTTGATCGAAATCTTTTCCACCTGTGGTAGAATGCAACCCATGGAGGTAATAGATGACAAACGAGAGATTTGATACAGCAAAAGCGTACATTTTTGCTAATGCTAACATGTTTACTAGTAGTCTTCGTTACAGTTTCAGGATTTGTATGGAACAGCGGTTTCAAAACTAAGAAGATAGAGACTAAAGAGTGCCCATTCCAGTGGCTATTCAATATGAACGAGGAGGATACATTGCCTAAGGGTATTGAGGAAGTTGGTACAAGAGGGGCAGAAGGCTTTGATGAAGTGGAAGAAGAAGTTGTTTATGCAGCTGGTAATGTTGTAGAAAGTCATGAGCTTTCACGAAACAATATTTCCCCAATGAAACCTAAAATCATCCGAACGGGGAGCCTTGATACAGAATCTGTACCATCTCACGGTCAAGTGAAACAAATGCTTACTATGGAAGCCACAGCCTACTTACCTGATGGGGTGGCGATGGCATCACAGCCACTGGCGTCCAAGCACATCATGGTATTGTGGCGGTGGATCCTAATGTAATTCCTTTAGGAACGCGATTGTATATACCTGGTTATGGTGAAGCTGTGGCAGCCGATACCGGTGGAGATATCATCGGTAACCGTGATCGATGTAGTGCTGGAAGATTATAGTTCTGCTATACAATTTGGACGACGCACTGTAGGGAAGTGTATGTCCCATCATAACCCGTCGCCAGCATAGATCAATAGTTGCTAATGCTCAGGAATACGCCATATCTGATATGAAACGATGATCGATAACACGCAGTGACATGCCCTGACGGGACCAATAGTTGATACTGCTCAATATGACATACAGAAAAGACGTAGCCATCTACTCTATGAGCGAGTTCTATCACCAGTTTTCTTGAGGAAGTGGTTCGAGTCTTTGATCTTTGTAATATTATAGTCTGAACTTCTGTGATATAATAATGAATACGATATTGTGAAGGAGCTTGGTCTTATGCTAAACAAGTCTCTGGTAGTGGAAGGAAAATCAGATATTCAACGAGGTGCAACAAGCCTAGAGGTGGAGTGTGTTGCCACGGAAGGGTTTAATTTGCGCAAGCCTGTGTTGAGTCGCATTAGGATGCCTATGAAAAGCGAGGATTATTATTTTAACAGACCCGGATTAGTGCGGGGAGACGAATTCGTCGATTTTAACAAGCAATTTCCTCTGGCATGATGCTTTCGTACCACGAGAAGAGTCTATGCCAATGACGATATTGAATTGAACAAGCAAGCCCCGAATCCATTCGAAAAGCTCTAGAGGTGTTGCACATAGGAATCTATGGAATCGTCGGAATTATTTTCCATGCAAGATCTAGTCAACATGACCTCAGTGGTAGCCCTCTGGCCACGACCATGAGAGCACATATAGGTGCTAAGCTAGGCATGGGTTAGTGAAATGGAAAACAAATTTCTATATCGCTTAAATCATTATGGAATTAGTCGAGACGCCTTTTTCGAGGCCCTTTCAGAAGATGTAATATAGACATAGGAGGTTCATGATAGAATCAGTGATTGCAAGCTCCAGAGGTGGTACATTATATATGTAAACGAGTTTGGCATTCAAATGAGTAAAAGTTAGGTCAAAACTTTTGATTAAACGAACAGTAGTGGATAAGATTGTACAAGCAGCGGACCTAGAACCAGGCGATGCAGTTCTTGAGGTAGGACCGGGAATTGGCACATTGACACAAGGGTTAGCACAAAGTGGTGCCAATGTGACCTCTGTGGAGCTAGACCGCCGTTTGTTAGAGGTCCTAGACACGACATTAGAGGCTATACGACAATGTGCGCATTGTCTGGTGCCGTATTGAAGTCAACATTCAGAGCGATGGACCATAAACCATTCAAAGTGGTAGTGAATTTGCCCTATTACATTACGACCCCTATCATCATGTCTTTGCTAGAATCTAAATTGCCAATCGAACGATTGGTAGTGATGGTGCAAAAAGAAGTGGCCGAGCGGATGATTGCAAAACCAGGTACAAAAATGTATGGTGCCTTATCCGTAGCAGTACAGTATTATACAGACCCGTCATTGTGATGGATGTGCGACAGGCTTGCGACTCCTGAGGTAACTAGCGCCGTTATCTGCTGTCCATTGCGCAGTGAACCACCTGTAAAAGTGCATGGTGAGTCCCTATTTGCTTCCAGCGCTGTGAAAGCAGCTTTGCACAACGTCACAAAACATTCAGTACTACAATGAAGACCACAGAGTTGAGCAAGGAAAACTCGAGCTATCTTAGCCAAAGCGAATATTGATGGATCTCGCCGTGGGGAGACATTTACATTAGATGAATTTGCTTTTATTGGCAATGCTTGGTATGAACTCGACCAAGATAGCATATAGTTAGATACACTATGTATGGCGTAGTACAAAATATAGGGGATAGCATTGGCTATCCCCTATATTCAGAGCACTTTATGAAATGTGGACCTGCTCACATAAGAAGTTCTTAGGGCTATATATCTGTGTACAATAGAAAAAGGATTCCGCCACAGATGTGGGAGAATCCTTTTTCGTTTAGGAAATAGTGTATGTGACTAAATTGACTGAATCGATTTTGCCATAAATATAATTAAGAATGCGTTTGTAAAGTCTGATGAGAAGGCACCTACTAGGATACAACGAGCCATGCTTTTGGAGATGGGTACCGTATTTGAGCCAAGGACAACATGTTTACTAACATTTGGTGATTAGCACTAAAGCCGAGTAGCTACCTGGCACCTAACATAACGGAATCGTAGTTGCGTTTGAATAACCAGAAGATTAAGTATGCGAAGATTGTGATCAACACCATTTGTGCTGCCAAGATTGCCATCAATGGTAATGCAAGGTCAACTAATTGTGCCAATTTCAAGCTGTTGATGGCCATAGTAACGAAAGATACTCAAAGATACATTAGAAACTGCATCAAAGCGGCACCATTAATGGAAATGTGACCGAGTAAAGTCAGCGTAGTTACGAATACAAGCACCGACGATCTTAGCGCCTATATATGCAGGAAGTGGTCGAATACGGAAGATAAAGCGGCACTTACTAAGTGTACCAAGACCTAAGGAAATACCACGAAAAGGCAATGACATGCGTAGGGGATTGTAAGTCAAATAATTTACTTTCAGAGTCGGATTCGTTAATATCGATACCGTCAGCCTCTAATAGTTCAGATGATCTACTGGAGTAGGGACATTGTGCATTTGATGATGCGATCATCAGCAGGGGCACCCAATAATGTACGCAGCTACCATACCGAATGTGGCGGTACGATAGCGGCAGAAGCACCCTGGAACACAGTTAATTCTTCAAAGTGAGGACCGAGGCACTGCTGTACCAAGACCACCCATCACTCGGACACGGAGACCAGCCATGATACCGAAGATTGGTTCAATGCCCATTGCTTTGGCAATGATGATACCAGCGCTCATTTGGAAGACAATCCAGATAGTACACTACAATCCAGAAGAAGATAATAGCGACGCCACCTTTAGGACGTTGAGGGCTGAGTCATCAAACCGATGGTTGTAAAGAATGCTAGCATTAGAATGATTGCAAGGCACCATCGAAGGTAATGTTTACTACTTTATAATAGGACAAGAAGGCACATAGAATGCAAATGGTAAACCACCTACGGCTGGAATGCAGCTACACGTTGTAGGAAGGAAGAGTGTTTTTGATGAACTCCCTAAATATAATGTGACAATAGCTAATGCCACTGTTTGAACTCATGACAGTTTTTAATGTCCAGATTCCGTTTACTAGACTTAAGTCAATAAGACCTTTCATAGTATAACCCCTTTGGTTCAAGAAGCATAATAGAATAAACTTATAGTCTTATCACAGCATGAAAGAAAGGAATCGTCATAGCCTATTTTTGTGTATACATGAGGACTATGCAAGGATTTAATAGGTGCCAAGGTACGGGTAGCATATAATGAATTGCAAACAATTACATAACAGATTCTATAGAATGTAGAAAAATAAAGGGATTATGGATATGCATTTGTTAATGCATGATGTATACATACAAACACAGGTATAACTAAAATACATATATATAATGCAAAATTGATATGCAATATATCTATGTACAGAGTAGTTTCTAGGATTTTCAGCAGATATTAGAGATGAAAAAGACTGATAATTTATGTGAAATCATGGTACTATAGTAGGGTACGTTCGACAGTATATAGAATTTTAAATAGATTAATGTAAGTAAAGTTACTAGTATGTGAGGTTATAGTGAAAAATTATCGCAAGTGTAGTGGGCATGATTCTTGTGGTGAGTATATGTTTGAGGCATCAATATGAACGGTCCTTAGATTATAAAGCGGTGGGTGTACTAGATGTGAACTATCACCGCATATGATACGGGCGCCACGCCACCCTTTGGTAGTGCCTCCGGAGGAGTTCCGCAAACAAATGCAGTACCTTCATGACGAGAGGGTATACGACAGATTACCATGGATGAGTTGTATGACTACGTGACACATGGTAGATCTGCCGGATAAACCGGTGTTGATTACCTTTGATGATGGATAGTATTGACAATTATGAGCATGCCCTTCCGATTTTGAAGGAATATAATATGAAAGCCACCTTATTTTATGATAACAGGTGCTTTCGGTGAGCTACGTTTTGTCAGTGATGGAACAGCTGGAAAGAAATGCAAACGAATGGCATCGATATCCAAAGTCATACGGTGAATCATAAAGATTTACGAATATGTCCTTTGGAACAAGCCCGTGATGAATTGATTGGCTCCAAAGCTGTCTTAGAAGAGATCATATGGGGCATCCAGTTCGATACATTGCCTATCCTGGTGGGTTTGCAGAATAAGGATATAGATAGAATCGCAGAGGAAAGTGGTTACCGCATGGCATTTACGGTGACAAGCGGGCAGATGTAGAACTCAGGACAGGATCTATTTAATTTACCACGACAAGCGGTGTTCTTCAATGAGTCAGCTTTCAAAACTTTTGCCTGTTTACACTATCCATGGAAAATGCTCATGGGTGCACTGGCTGATAAACTGTTAGAATGGAATTTGAAGGGATTAGCTGATTTAGAAACCATTGTTTTAGTGGATGAAAATTTTAATAAGTAATAGAAGATACGATTATAAAAGGCTTTTTGTCATTACAGGGCTGTAATAAAATAAATAAGAAGAAAATAGAGGAAAGTTGATCAAAAACTATCAACTTCTCTATTTTTTTGGCGCTTTATTGAAGTGCAACTCATGACCTTTCATTGGTATAATGTAATTATGAACAAACCCAATAAATGATAAATTATACTTAAATTGCGAGACTCAACCAGTTTTTGGTCAATGGATGGCATTTTGATCAAAGAAGCAACACAGTGTGCTATCTGATGCACAGAGGAGTTGAACTATACAGAAAGCAGCATTACCCAAAGGAGAAAATCTAAAGTTCCACCGCATATTCTGTTTAAAATTTTTATCTATGCTATGTCCGAGGCGTATATTCTACACGCCATCCAAAACAATGTGAAGAAAATATACATTACATGTGGCTTTCACAGTGATCATCCTGCACCAAGTCACATGACATTTCAGCGCTTTTGCTCGTTGTTCTAGAGGTGATTACGAATTTGTTTACACAACTAATGGAAGCCATATGCAGAGATACCCTTTCACCTTTTAACGAAGTATTTATTGATGGAACCAAGATAGAGGCGGAATGCTAATAAATACACATTTGTATGGAAGAGAAAGCGATTCAAAAAGATTAGCTAATCACTGTCTGAAAGCAATTGCCCTACAGCAAGATGTAACTACTGAGTTAGGGATTGATGCATCCCAGATGAATACGAATGTATTGCGCCATATATGAGAAAGAAATTGAATTACAACAAATTAATTTTGTATTTGGTAGGGCAAGCTACAAGACTGTACTACAACGGTTAGTATGAAAGAGCAGAAGCTTTAGTAGACAAACGTAAGGAATACGAAGCACATTTAGCCATTATGGGCGAGCGAAATAGTTACTCTAAAACAGATCCTGATGCTACTTTCATGCGTATGAAAGAAGACCATATGCGAAATGGTCAACTAAAACTGAGATACAACGTTCAAATAGCTGTTCATTCCGAATATATTATGGGTGTGGGTATATTCCCTAATCCTAACGATACTAATACATTAATTCCATGGAACGTCAGGAAAGTTTGCATACTTCTAAATTTAATATATAGTGGCGGATGCAGTGATATGACAGCTACGAAAATCTATTATGGTTAGAGAAAGAGGATAATCTGTCTTGTATTAAACCGAAGGACTCATGAACGATCTAAACAACGCAAGTGGACAGGATATTAGTAAAGCTCGTAATATGGAATACCTGTCCGAAGAAGATGCTTTATTTGTGCTATAAAGGTCGAAAGTTGCACTATTCTCACTGTCGCAAGAGTAAAAGTAAAACTGGATTTACTAGGAAAAAGGTATACGTATGTGAATCTTGTAATCGCGATACAAATTGAATGCCAACGATATGCAAAGAAAAGCACAAAAGAATCCTACTAAACAAATTTGTATCGCTCCAGGATTATGACTCGGTAATGCAACACAACCAAGAGAATTTTAAGCACAGAAGGGATTCGATTGCGCACCAACCGGCTCTATACAGGTAGAGCGCCTTTTATGTGCTAAAACAAGACTTTTCAGTTTAGTGACTACTACACGTGGCAATGCTCATGTGCGAAAAGATGTTATACCCTATTAATGCGATGGGATTTAATGTCTCTAAACCACACCATAGATCCAAGATAACAGAATACATACCTCGTTATTCTGCGAAAAAGAAATAGCATGGCATAGAGAGAGACAATACATAGGCTTTATTTAAGTGCGCTTAGGGAAACGGATCACCTAGATCATTCAGGATACTAATATCTCAAGAACCTGAGGTAGTTTCTGTGACATAAAGGGCTGTAACGAAAGAAATGTAAAAAGTACATTTTTGTTACAGCCCCCTTAATTTAGAAAATACTATATACTATCTCTTACATTGTAGTATAGATACATGCCTAACCCTTGAGTATATCGCTCAATCCTAGGCTATACAGATACCCAGACCTTAGGAGTATCTGTGTAGCCAAACTCTAGACCATCTTAACCTTCTAATTTTGGAGAATGCAAGAATGTTTACATCTGATTTCGTTCTCACACCCAACCCATTTGCCATCTCGTTGGAGATGAGTACTACGCAGCGACCACGATTATCTTTTACAATCATCGCATTATCCATACCTTAAGTTATTTACATCGACTTCGTCAATCCAGCGAGTACGCCATACGGTAAGGAATTGTTCACAACCAATTTATATATTCATGTTGTAAGCGGTATTGTAACACTCAAATTGAGCATATGACAGCGCCTACCACGAAGGAATCCATGGAGTAGGAGGTTCAAACGATTTGTACAGCACACTCTTGCGTTAGCTGTCATACCTTTTTTAAATTGTTTTCGCTTCATAGAATCTTTTGGCGTTACACGAGCGAAGAACTCTGGTGGGAACACAGGGAAGTCACTGAAGGTCACTTTGTGGTTGGACGCACATAGCTATCGCTCATCCCCATGGTACCTGCATCGAATACCCCGATGAGTCTCAGGTACGCCTCATCAATGATGGTACGTTCTATGGCCAAGAATTGTTGGTAAACGCGACAAACGCAATGTTTTTGCCAGATTGCTGGTGAAGCACTATTCATGCCTTTTTCAAATTTGCGAGCAAATACGCATGAACACAATGCGGTCGTGATGATTTGATCTCATGTTCGCTTGATGGAAGACGAAGGCAGAGAAATCTCTCGACGTAGGCCTCTACCGTTTCTTCACGAGTCCACGAGGAGCCGGCATAGGCGCTAGTTCCAAGAATTTTTCTGCGAATGGCTTCACACAAAGTTAGTCATAGCAGAAACCAAAAGAACATAGGGCGTTAATTCACCGGCTTTTACTTTCTCTAAATCAAAGCATCACCTGTTACGTCGAGAAGTTCAATGTCATGATCAAAGATTGATGCACTTCTTCGCCCTAATAGGTCACGAAATGCAGTGATCGCATGACATGCCCTTAGTGGAGGCTAGTTTCTTTTGACCGTGGGATTCATCTTTTTCAAATAATTCTGCATGTTCGTCACGGTCGTACACGCCTTGGTATTCTCATTGATACCCACAGCACCAGTTCATAGGAACGGCACGAATACCGAGGAAGTTTTCACTTTCTTCCATCAAACGCACGGATTGCGACTGAAGTGGTCAATTTGTTGACGAAGGTAAAGATAGGAATGCCACGTTCTCACAAAACAGCGAATAATTTTTCGTTTGTCTAGCTGCACACCTTTCTGCCACGTCGATCAACATGACAGCTGTCGGCGCACCATCAACGCACGGTAAGGCATCTTCAGAAGTCTTGCACCGGGTATTGAGTCTAGGATGTTGACGCGATGACCGTCATAATCAAATTGCAATACAGAACTCGTACAGAGATGCCACGTTATGCTTTTCAATTTCCATCCAGTCAGACACAGCATATTTCTGTGCTTTTTCTAGATTTAACAGACCCTGCCATGGATGGCACCACCGTATAGCCAGTTTTTCCGTCAATGTTGTTTACCCGCATCTGGGTGAGAAATGATGGCGAACGTACGGCGTGAGTTACTTTCTTCAAAAATGTCATGATTCACCCTATTAATCCATGTGTATGGTATATACTTTCATATTCTTAAAATTATATATTTCAAACATTCTTTCTTGTATAGGGATGGATGGTGAGTTGGAAACATAATGAGCGGATTTGAATGAGCATATGTGTATGTTCAATGAGCTATGTAAATAGTAGCACTGTGTAGGAAATTTTAAAGGACTATACACAATAGATGGCGACCATGTGAAATAGAAGGATGACGTATATTGGGAAGGGATGTTCATAGCATATTTGTATTGCCCTGAATCTTGAAAATGTGTGAAACTAAATATGTTAAGGTAAATAGAATAATAGGGACTGTTTAATTATTTAGTGCAAATCGTAGTATAACAAAAGCTAGTGTAAAGAAAATCTATACTAATAGAAAGTAATAAAAGGTCATCAATAGTAGTAAATGGCATAAATAGTTGTAGATAGGAAGAGGAGTATGCGTTTATTTATTGCGGAAAAGCGTCAGTGTAGGGCGGGAGTTAAGCAGGTGCAGTTACCAATGAGTGCCAAAGCGGCATGATGGTTATATCGTACAAGGCGACGATGTAATTACTTGGGCCTTTGGTCATATGCTAGAGCAAGTAGATCCAGAGGAGTATGATGAAAAATACAAATCTTGGAAATTTGATGCGTTGCCGATTGTGCCAAACCTCATGGAAATTGAAAAGTAAAATCATCTAGTGCTAAGCAGTTCAATGTAATTAGCGGTTTAATTAAAGAAAGCCACCACGATTGTTAAATGCGGGTGACCCGGATAGAGAAGGGCAGTTGTTAATTGATGAAATGTTAGACTATTTGGGGAATACGAAACCAGTAGAGCGTATTTTTGCTCAATGCCTTAGATGAAAAATCGATGCACTATGCCTTGGAGCATATGCAGGATAATAAGAGATTTCAGCCACTGAAAGATTCCGCCCTAGCGCGGTCTAGAGCAGATTGGTTGATGGGAATGAATTTGTCTCGTGCCTATACGATAGAACAACGGCATTTAGGGGAAGTGACCTTTCCGGTTGGTCGTGCAAAAACGCCAACACTGGCGCTGGTGGTGCGGAGAACGAGAATTACAAAATTTTGTGCCTGTAGAATATTATGTGTTACAAGTTCAATATGAACATGAAAATGGAACCTTCTGGACGACGTGGAAAGCGAAAGATACACAACAAGGATTAGACCCTGATGGGCATATGTTGGATCAGGCTATCCTCAATGACTTGCGTGAACGATTGATGCATACTCTCAGAGGTACGATTTCTTTAGCTAGAAAAGAAGAAGAAAAAGGAAGAGGCGACGGTTGCCGTTTTCTTATCATCACTACCTAATGTGTGCAGGTAAATTGTTAACTATACACCACAGAAGTGCTAGATATTGCGCAAAAACTATATGAGATATACTCTATCCTCGTTCGATTGGAATATTTGCCAGTGAACCAACTTTCAGATGGAAGAGATATCTTGGCGAACTTAGTGAACATAGGGCACAAGGAGTTAGTCGCATGGGCAAGGATGGTGACCCTACTATCAAGAGTCGTGCATGGAACGACAGTGCAGGTTACAGCCCATCATGCGATTATTCCAACCACAGTGCGGATGCCTTGCATACCTTATCGAAAGGGGAACAAAATATTTATTTCTATTGCTCAAGCCTATATTGCAAGTTCTGCCCAAAGAGCATGTGTACGAGCAAACACGCATTGAAGTGACTCATCAAGATGAATTATTCACTAGCAACGCTCCACCGTGTTGTAATTGATATGGGCTGAAAGCATTGTATAAAAGGTGAAATCTACGGAAGAATCTGAAGAAATCAAGATGACGAGAGAAAACTTTACCAGCTGTACGAAAAGGTGATGGCGTAACGGCTGGGGATAGTAAGGTAGACCAGAGAAAACAAAAACCACCTAGTCGTTTTTACCGCGCACTACTTTTAGTTCATAGTATGAAAAGAAATTCACAAATATGTGAAAGACGAAGAGCTGAAAAACAATTGAAGGATGTATCTGGCATAGGAACAGAGGCTACATAGGGTAGCTAAGATTATTGATGATTTAATCCATAATAAAAAATCCATTCCTCACTGAGGAAGGAAAAAGAAAACCCTAGTGCCTACACAACCTACTTATGACTTGGTTGATGCTTGCCGGAGTCATTGCTCTATCCAGATTCTCACAGCACAGTGGGAAGAGCGGTTAGCAAAGATGAGCGATGGTAACGAACCATAGATGCATTTTGAAAGATCAGACTCGGTTTATCGTAGATATTGTAGAACATGTAGAGGCAACGAGTAGAAAAGACGCCTAGAGTGCCAATGCCGAGGACAGAACAAAGTGGCAAGGGAAGTGGGACCCCTCGTAAAACTTTCACAGCCCAACCAACAGGTCGTACCTGCCCTAAGTGCAAGACAGGAGAATTACTCTTACGGGTGGGAAGTTTGGGGAGTTTTATGGATGTTCTGGGTTCCCAACATGCAAATACACAGAGAACGTGTCATCATCTAAAAGCAGTGCGACAGGGGAGTCGAAAATCGCAAATACATCCCAATCTTCTAGCGTTAAAGTAGCTATGTCGCAACAACCTAGTGAAGAGATGATGCCACCTCCACCAATGACAGCAGGCAAAGTATTAGATGATACCCACAAGGAAATATACGTGTCCACGTTGTAAAACCGGGTATTTAGTGCAATATGAATCTAGATCGGAGCCGGTGTGGAAATGTAGTGCTGGTGATGCATGTCGCACAAGCTGTGCCGATGTAGAAGGCAAACCAGCTATCTATGCGAATCGGAAATGATATATAAGTGTGGTTCTAATGGCATGGAAGCAAATAGCGCGGTTGATTAGGCGCGTAGAATCACGTGAGTGTATATAGTATAGTATGAGAAAAGCGACAGTTACCATTTGAAAGTAACTGTCCTTTTACATATATAAAATAAAAATATATTGAGAGGCTACCCGTATAGGAGTAGCCTCTGATGTAGTATATTAAGATATGACCCTGATGGATCGTAGCTCACCGTTTGCCCTTACCACGTCCACTAGTTACTCAGATTTAGCATTTGGCGTACCCGTGTGTTAGCCCCTTGTGACCACGCGCTTGTGAGCTTTTTGCTTTTGTTGCTTGGTAGGTGCTTTTAATCTAGGCTTTCTTGCTAGGTTTCCTTCTTAGGTGTTAAGCCAGACCCTTTAGTTTTTCACTTGTCCATCTTTGGTGTATTTTTGTCAAAGTAGCCTGGATGGATCGCTCGATACGGCGCACCAAAATTTCTTCAGCTGGCGTAGCAAAGGTTACGGCAACACCAGTGGAGCCAGCACGACCAGTACGGTGCCGATAGATGTAGTAATCCATGTCGTGAGGTACATCGAAATTGTACACATGGCTCACCTTCGATGTCGATGCCACGAGCCGCGATGTCGGTAGCGACCAGAATAGGTGGATTGCCTTTGCAAACTCTTTCAACACTTGTGTACGGCGACCTGGGTCATGTCTCCATGGATTTCTCCAAGTTCTACACCTTTACGAGCTAAATCGTAAGCGACTTAATAGCCCCTTCTTTGGTGATTACAGAATATGATGGCAAGGTATGGGTTGTCCGCCTCAGCATTGCTACTAGACGGTTTACCTTGTCTTGTTCTTCCATCATGTATACTTTTGTTCCAATCGAATCGAGGGTAATGTTTTCCCTTGTACCGTAACAGAGGTAGGTTTTTGCATGTATGCTTTTTGCTAAGTTGCGGATTTTATCAGGTATCGTAGCGGAGAACATCAACAACTGACGTTTGCCATCAGTGCCACTAATGAGCTTTTCAATGTCTGGTAAGAACCCCATGTGAAGCATTTGGTCCGCTTCGTCCAACACGACACGGCGGATGGAGTTCAAATGCAAAGTGCCACGATTAACATGATCTAATAAACGACCAGGAGTGCCGATAATCACATGAGGACGACGACCTAGTTTTTGCAATTGCCCTTCAATTGTTCTGCCACCAATGAGAGGTAACACATCGACGCCTCAGTATAGCCCTAAATGACATGCTTCCTCTGCAATTTGTTGGATTAATTCGCGAGTCGGGGCAATGATGAGTGCTTGCTCCTGTTGCACATCGATGTGGATGCGTTGTAATAGTGGTAATAAGAATGCCAGCGTTTTACCTGTTCCCGTTTGGGCTTTGGCAATCACATCTTGACCTTTGAAAATGAGGGGAATGGATTTTTCTTGGATTGGTGTAGGTTCTTTCACGCCCACCTTTTTGTAATGCTTGTATCAGTTCAGGCACGATGCCTCATGATTGAAAAAGATCTTTCACAGTATATCTCCGTTTCTAAACGACTTAATAGTATTATTATATCATACTTCTATATAGGTGGGTCCGTGAAAGTTCTTTTCACATAGGAATAGAGCAATAGGAAATGGATGGTCTAGTTATAAATAAAGAGAGTACCTGGACAAGAGGGTAAGGCACAGAATAAGTGGAATAATTAAGATGTAGACAATAGATACTGAGAAACATGTTGCCCTTATATCATTAATTAATTGAAAGCGATATTGAAATGACAAAATGATATACCTGATATGACCTTTATAAATAGCTGTATCGTGTACATACTACTTTGATAAAAGTAGATTTATACTCACGAAAAGATAAAAATAAAATGAGATTCCTTATTGATTATCTCTTATAATGTGCTATAATATAAATATTATTCATATAACTATATATGATAGGTTTGGTTGTTATGTTTTATATGTAGAGGTGTACTATGGTTAAGAAGCTATCCGAGATAGAAACCAGGTGAAGTTGGTACTGTTGTAGCAGTCAATGGAGCTGGCAACATCAAGCATCGTTTGGTGACATGGGTGTTGTACCAGGCACAGCAGTGCAAGTTATGAAGTATGCGCCATTAGCAGACCCAGTGGAAATCAAAGTGAAAACTTCTGAATTATCACTACGCGTAAAGTGAAGCACAAATGATCGATATTGAAGTTTAATAAGGAGAATTGCTAAGATGGCGAGACCCAACACACATACCAAGATCTCAGGTTGCTTTAGCGGGTAAACCTCAACTGTGGTAAAACAAGTATTTTTAACAACTATGACGGATCCCGTCAACACGTAGGTAACTACGCAGGTGTTACAGTAGAGAAAAAGTTGGGGAGACGAAAATCGATGGTCATGACATTGAAATCATCGACTTACCAGGCACGTACTCTTAACAGCACGTTCTCTCGATGAATTCGGCAAAGACGTAACGTTATCATCAATGAAAATCCAGAATTGATTGCCAATGTAGTGGATGCGTCCAATCTAGAACGTAACCTGCACTTACTAGCACAATTAATTGAACTAGAACAACCATTGCTACTTGTTTTGAACATATGTAGACGTGGCAAAAGAAATGGGTTTAAAGTTCAATAATATTAGAAGAATTAACAGGGTTCTCAGCAGTAGAAACTATCTACCGTGTTAATAAAGGTACAGAAGATGCACTACGTGAGCATTGTGAAAGTATCTAAAGAACGCAAAAATCCCTAATGTTCGCGACTCTGGCGAAGTATTAGAGCCAGCTATCGCAGAATTAGAAGCAGAAGTAGCAAAACTTGACACTGGTCGTTATCCACATCGTTGGGTAGCTATCAAGTTATTAGAACAAGATACAGATATCTTAGAAAAAGTACAAGAATTAGACAAATCTGGTGCTGGTGCTTAGCAAAAGCAGAAGCATGCGCACAGAATTGAACAAATCTGTTGATATGGATATCGTATTCCAAGAATACCGTCACCGTTTTGCAGTAGAGGTATTCAACGGCGTGCTAGAAGTAGGGCCTGAACATAAAGATACAAAATCCGACAACATCGATAAAATCTTAACGAATCGTTGGTTAGGATTCCTATCTTCATGCATCATGTGGGTTATGTTCTACTTAGTTATCAACATAGCAGAATATCCTAAAGGATGGTTGGAAAGTGCTTTCAAATTATTAACAGATTTCATCGGAGCTAATCTTGAAGATGGCTTGTTAAAATCTTTATTGAATGACGAGTATCATCGGTGGTGTAGGGCTGTTATTAGCTTTATCCCATCACATCGTTCTATTATTCGTCTATTTCTTTCTTAGAGATACTGGTTACATGGCTCGTGCGGCATTCGTTATCGACCGTGTGATGCGTGGGTGTAGGTTTACATGGTAAATCTTTCATCCCTATGTTATTGGGCTTTGGTTGTAACGTACCATCCATCATGGGTGCTCGTATCCTTGATAACCCAAGAGACCGTATGATTACGATCTTAGTATCTCCATTTATGAGTTGTAGTGCTCGTTTACCAGTATATACATTATTAGCATCAGCATTCTTCCCACCAGAAGATGCACCAACGATCTTGTTAGGTATCTATACATTGGGTATCGTCGTAGCTGTTGTAACTGCAAAAGTACTTCGTACGTATGTATTTAAAGGTGAAGCAGAACCATTCGTAATGGAAATGCCTCCATACCATATGCCAACACTTCGTTCTGTAGGCATTCATATGTGGGAACGTTCCGTGATGTACCTTAAAAAGCAGGTACATTCATCTTGGCAGCATCCATCCTTATTTGGTTCTTAACATCCTTCCCACAAGATGTAGAATACTCTCAAGACTATGATGCGACTCGTGAACAAGTGACAATGACACATGCTCAGATGGCAGATGAGATTTTTAGTGAATGCTATGTTGGTAACAGAAGAACAACAAGCAGAGGCGAATGATATCTTAGGTCAAATGCTTGCCTTAGACGAAGAGCATAAAAGATGACCCGCCAGCTGAAGAAGAAGAAGCTACAGCAGAAGAAGCAACTCAAGAAGAAGCTGTAGAAGAACCTGCATACTTTGAAGAATTAAAAGCTGAAGAGTTATATCCAGTGGCTTGAGCTTTATAGTAAACCATAAAGCAGAAGAAGATGAAATCAAAGAATTAGATCTTCAACAAGGTAAAAGAAAAAAATTGAACAATCCTATGCATCTGAATTAGGACGTTTTCATTCAACCTGTAATGGAACCACTTGGATTTAACTGGCGTGTGAACATTGCCGTAATAGCCGCAGTAGCAGCGAAAGAAGTAATGGTAAGTACATTAGGTACTATTTACGCGATCGAAGCAAGTGATGCAGATTCTAAATCCTTGGAAGAATTCTTGTCTACTGATCCAGACTTCAACCCAGCCATCGGTTTTAGGCTTGATGGTATTCGCCTTGCTATATTTACCATGCTTGGCGACTATGGCGGTATTAAAACGTGAAACTGACTCCTGGAAATGGTTCGGTGCCGTATTTGCTTACACTAGTATCCTAGCTTGGGTAGGTGCATACATCGCAGTTCATATTGGCTCGTGCTTTTAGGATTTGGGCTAATCAATATTGATAGTAAACAAACAATATAATTGAGATTGAGAAAAAATTTTTATTTCAAAAATTCATTGATATTATGCAGTTTGTTGCATTCGCAAAATAATTTTCAAAAAGTACTTGAAAATGAGAAAGAGATGGTGTATACCATGGATAGTGTTATTGTATACGCAATTGGTTTACTAGCTGTTCTCTATGTTGCATACCGAGTATATAAAAAGTGCAACAAGCGCAGGCGGTTGTGGTGGCGGATGCGACGGGAGGATGTGGTTCTCTTCTGAATCTGAATCTGAATCAGGATGCGGTTGTGGCTGTGGTGGTCACGAAGAACAAGCTGAAAAGTAACTAATTCGATACCATAAGTTTGGTAAGAGGGACCCTGGTAACACGGGACCCTCTTATCTTTACAATTTTTAATTTTAATGTATTTTCATGTATTAATGTGACGGAGTTCACAGAAAGGAACTAACAATGTTCAACGTAAAAAAAGAAACTTTAAGAGATGCTAATGTATTCTGCAGCTGGTTTGGCTTTAGGCACTAGTAGGTGTAAAAGTATTAACTTCTAAAGATGCTCGCAAAGTATATGCTAACGTAGTAGCAAAGGAGGTCTCGTGCAAAAGACAGCATCTTAAAAACAACTGAAAAATTACAAGCTTCCACTGGTAGCATCTTGGCTGAAGCACAAGAAATCAACGAAACTCGTGACGAAGAAGTGTTAACAGAAGGAAAATAATCCATGATGCAATTTAAAATGTTGCAACGCTTGTCCCGTCGTCTTCATGTACGCATTGAGGACGTAAGTTTAATGACGCACAGGCTCAATATATCGAAGATACATTGACGTACTGTGAAGCCATTACCAAAGCGAACTTCTATACTGTTCTGGTGATATCATCATCCAACATACTGGTGATGAAAGTGCTGTGAAAGCCGCTTATTCGGATTGCAAGATTTGATTTAGCCAATGCACCAGCATTGCATGAACTTTCACCCTCGCCTTGTAAACAAGCGTTATAAAGAAGAAATGATCGATAAAACATTGCTTTATATCGGTAAAAATCGTCTTACCAGCACCAATCGCGCAGCCTGGTCTTGGTTCGATGGTATCAAGTTCATCGGTACCGCGATCAAAACATTGTGGGCAACGCAAATTGACCGTAGAAGTATTAGATGGCGTAGCTATCGGTGCGGCATTGTTACAAAAAGATTACTCTACAGCGGGCGCTGTGATGTACTTATTAGGTATCGGCGAAATCTTGGAAGAATGGACATTACGTAAATCCGTGCTTAACCTGGCTGAAAGCATGTCCTTGAACGTAGACAAAGTTTGGGTTCTTGTAGACGGCGTAGAAGTAAGCAAACCAATCGGTGAAGTACAAGTGGGTGACGTAGTTGTGGTTCGCCAAGGCGAAGTAGTGCCATTGGACGGTACCAAGTTGTGGACGGTGTAGTTCTTGTGAATGAAAGCTCCATGACTGGGGAACCTGAACCCGTTCGTCGTGATGCAGGTACATCTGTGTATGCTGGTACAGTTGTTGAAGAAGGTCAATGTTCCTTCGAAGTACGTACCACAAGCAAAACATACTCGTTTCGAGCAAATCGTAAACTTGATCGAAGAATCTGAACAAATGAAACCGGTATGGAACAAAAAGCATATCGCATGGCAGATAAATTAGTACCGGTGAGTTTCTAGGTGCTTTCGCAACCTTTGCCTTAACTCGCAACTTGATGAAAGCCTTATCTTTCGTTATGGTAGACTTCTCCTGCGCATTGAAATTGTCCATTCCGTTGGCAGTATTATCTGCGATGCAAGAAGCATCCAATCGTGGTATCACTGTAAAAAGGTGGTAAATTCATGGAACGCATTGCAGAAGCAGATATGATTGTCTTCGATAAAACAGGTACGTTGACAAAAAGCGGAACCTGTATTCCAAGAAATCATTCCTTTTGGCGGTAATGATGCAGATGAAATGTTGACATTAGCGACTTGCTTGGAAGAGCATTTCGCATTCCATGGCAAAAGCCGTTGTGACTGCAAAGACAAGATCATCATTTACCACATAAAGAAATGCATTCCAAAGTAGAATATGTTGTGGCACACGGTATTGCATCCAAAGTGGGTAACCGCAAAGTGCGTATCGGTAGCCATCACTCATTTCTTTTGAAGATGAAAAACAACTGTTCCAGCAGGAGAAGAAACTAAATTCGAAAAACCTTCCAGAAGGTTGTTCCTATTTATACTTAGCTATCTCCAATGTATTAGTCGCAGTTATCTGCATCAAAAGACCCCTGTACGTGAAGAAGCAAAAGACGTAATCCGCGATCTTCATAACTTAGGTATCAAAAATCGTTATGATGACTGGTGATAGCCGTAAAAATGCAGAGCGCGTAGCAGCGGAAATTGGCATTGATGAAGTGCATGCAGAAGTCATGCCAACTGACAAAGCAGATTACGTTCGTAAAGCAAAAGAAGAAGGTTACACAGTGATGATGGTAGGGGACGGTATTAATGATTCCTTGGCATTGTCCGAAGCACATGTGGTATTGGTATGAATGAAGGTGCACCAATTGCACAAAAATCGCCAATGTTACAGTGTCCAGTGATAACTTAATCTGCTATCGTTGACTTACGTCGTATTTCGCATGAAATTAATGGATCGTATTAAAATTAACTATAACTCCATCGTAGGCGTGAATGGTGGCTTTGTAGGATTGGGCGTATTAGGCGTAATGCCTCCTAGCTCTACTGCATGGATTCACAACTTGTTCACACTAGGCGTGGGTATGTATAGCATGACTCCATTATTGGAAAAACCAAAAACAACAAACGATGACTGCATCGAAGTAGAAGCAGTTGTGGCATACACATTGAGCAAAGCTCTCGTCTTTGACGAGAGCCTAAAATGTGATATACTATAGTTGTAACAACAAGAAGAACCCGATGTGTGTTTGGCGTTAGGTTCATCTTTAAAATCAAGCAAAATATGATGACCCTAACGTGTGGAGCGCTAGGGTCGTTATATTACTAACTCACTAATTATTTTAGTAACTGTAATACGGCAACTACTAAGGTAAGAAAAGCAAATGATTAATTGAATTAAATCAAAGTCACACATAGTATCACCACCTTTCGGTGATGAACCTAACTCACGTCGAGTTCTTATAATTAGTATATCATAAATAGCGGGTTATAGGACAAAATGAGTTGGTTTTTATTAGCGATGAGCCTAGTATATAACTAGGCTCATTGAATTTTAAAGTTGTTTTAAAAAACTTTGAGGTAGGACAAAATGAGTTGGCAAAAAGTCCGATACCCCTTGCAATTACTGTACTACTTGATATTTAATTTTCCTAACTAGTAGATAGTTAGGAGGTTGAATAATGAATCAGATAAAATGCATAAATTGTGGATTTCCTTGCCATAAATATGGAAAAACAAGAAAAGGAACTCAAAGATGGCAGTGTCCCGAATGTAAGACGGTTTTTACAAATGCAATTGATCGTACAACAAAGCACTTTCATCAATTTATTCAATGGTTGTTAAGTGGTAAAACACAAGATGAAATGTCTGTAAGTAGTCGCACATTTAGACGAAATACAGCTCAATTTTGGGAGATATGGCCTATGCCTCCTAAGGTAGAGGAGCATAAGGATATAGTATTTGTTGACGGTATTTATTTAGGGCGGAAAGCATGTGTATTAATATGTTGTGATGAAACACATGTATTGGGTTGGTATGTGTGTAGATACGAGCATGCAGCAGCATGGGAAGCTTTATTACAACGGATTGCTTCGCCCAATATAGTCGTCACTGATGGTGGTACTGGCTTCAAGAAGGCTTGTAAGAAAATCTGGAAAAGGACTAAGGTCCAAAGGTGTTTATACCATGTGTATTGCCAAGTTAAGAGATATACGACATCTAGGCCAAAAACATTGGCTGGAATAGAGCTATATGTACTAGCAAAGGATCTATTGGCTATACATACAGATGAAGAAATTAAAGCGTGGGAAGAGCGATTACAGAACTGGTCTAACAAGCATAAGATATTTTTAAGTGAAATGACGCGAGATGAATATGGCACATTACGCCCTAAACATGAGAGATTGGTAAAAGCAGAACGATCTCTTTGGCAGTTAGTAAAGCAGGATGTATTGTTCACCTATCTTAAAAATACATTAGCTAATGAAAGAGCGTTACCAGCTACGAATAACAGAATAGAAGGGGGCATTAACGCCCAATTAAGGGCTATGTTACGAGACCATAGAGGGTTATCTATTGAACGTAGAATAAAAGCTGTTTTTTGGTGGTGTTATATGCATTCTCCACACCCACTTCCATATGATGAGATTATTAAGGCGATGCCAACAGATAAAAAGTATAACCAAAAATATATAAAAGAAATGTCAGAAAGACAAACTCTAGAGGAAGAAATACCTACTTGGGGAGATGCAATTGTCTGGAGTGATCTACATAATTATGATATATCTTTGACAAAAGACTGGGATTAGTCTACCAACTCGTTTTGTCCTATAACCCGATGTTTGTTATACTAAGGAGAGATAATTTTTGGTATAGAAAGGAAATTATATGTCAACCATACAAGATGTAGTGCAACGCACGATGTATATGAGTATATTTTTATATTGATTCCTCTAGAGCCTATACGATTCATACGGGGATGAGTGCCATGGTGGCAGGGGTGAGCTATGGAGTGCTGTCTCTATTCATTCCTATCTTTTTACTTGCGTTCTAGTGAAAGTGGATTTTGAGTCTAAGGCTCGCAGAGTACTGATTTGTGTGTACGTAGTAGCTTGGGCACTAGTACAAGGTGGTACATTCTTGGTGTTCAACAATTTAGATTTATCTTGGTTGTGGAACTTATCTACTATCGGTCGTGATGTGGTGTTTGCCATTATCATGTATTGCCAAGTGACCTTGTCTTTAGTATTGGCCTTAGCAGGTGGAAAGAATGCAGAGGTGTAATATGAGAAGTTATATAAAATTTTACAGTTGGTCCATGCTATGGATTATTCCGCTCAGCTTGGTGTTTAGCTTAGGGCAGTTTGACACGTCTAGCATCATCATGTTCGTCATCGCCTCCTTGGGGATTCCTTTGGGGCTGAAAGCAGTGCCAAGATTGGCTGGGCAATTTGACTTTCACTTAGGGAAAGGACATTACACATACGCTTGGTTGTGGTGGAATCTGTTCTTTTTCTTTGGAAATGGTGTGTTGCCCTTTACTTTGCCAAAAGAACCGATCTACATCATGCTAGTCTGGGTATTGACCATGTTAGTTGTGGTGGCACTCATGATCGGTACGGCAAAACTATTAGATTGCTGGATGGCGCGCAAAGAACGTCATTACTTTATCGATACAGTCCTAAATATTTCTACCTATGCGTTGCCATTGCCAATGCTATTTTTAGGCGACGTCATGTATCTAAAACCTAGAAGATCCCTATTGATTCAAGCCTCGTTAGATGCACAGGGCTTTGCGGGGCTGATTGCTAGCCCATACATCGGGGTCGTGCTCATGATGCTGACCACTATCGGCAGTATGGTCCTATACTTTATACCCACGTCGTACGGCATTGTGTATCGTGTGACGGCTATCGTAGTGATGGCAGTGTGGTGGGTGGCAACCAATGCCCATATCCTGTTCGGTGGATACATTCCAGATATTGTGAAAGTCTGGGCAGGAAAAGCATTGCCAGCTTTCACAGGCGCCCGATGTAGTATATATTACGCCGTCCATCTTGAAATCTGTGCCATTGCATTAAGTGCGCTATTGATTGGGGATTGAAAAAGATTGTGGTTGTCCAGAGAAGGGACTCAAAACGAAGAATTAAAAATCTAATGGATACTAACTATTGAGGATTTACCATAAAACAGTTTAAAATATCTCGCCAGTCAATAATTTTTAAAAATTACAAATACATATGATTTTTGAAATTACCGTGTATACTTAGGTCATAAGTTATCCAGCGGTAATTTTTAAATGCTAGAAAATTAGAGAAAAAGGAGATGTTTCTATGGTATGTATCAAAGACTTATTTCATAGCAATACAGGGGGTATCTCAATATCGCTTGGATGAAGATGTGACAGGGAGGCAAAACATATACATTGTATGGTCAAAAATGAGCTATACGAAGATATACATGGTGTGCCTGGTGAACGACAAGATCGGAAACAAATTAAAACGACTTTCACAGGAGATGTACTAGAAGAAGGAGATTTGCTATTCAGTGCCATCTCTGGGGAAGCGACAATCGTCAGTAAAGACCATGAGGGATATATTTTACACAGAAACTATGTGCATGAGTGCCTCATCTAAACAGATTGACTGTAAATATATGAGTGTTTCTTATCAATGAACATCCAAGTATCAAACGCCAGTTCAACAAAAATCCTGTAAGGTAGCCAAGTGATTCGGTACAGTTTAAAACTATTGAAAGATATAGAACTGCCGAAGTTACCACCGCTCGAAATACAACGATTAATCGGCGATGTGTATTACAAGGAATTACGAGTGCGTTCTTTGCAACAACGAGTAGCAGATAATATGTATACATTGCGAGTTGCACAATTACAGGGGGTGTAAGAGATGACAAAACTATATGAAACGGAATTTGAACGACAATTAGTGGAACAATTGACTACAGGCACGATTTCATTCACACAAGATGTGAAAGAAGGACAAGCACAATATGGACCTCGTGGGGTATATAAAAAGCAATTATGGAAGTATGAACCACATATTAAAACTACGGAAGCATTGTGGGATAACTTTCCGCAGTATTTTGTATCAACTGAACCAAGATAAACTGGATAAGCCCTTTGAGCGATCCAGAGTTTAAACAAGTCCAAAAAGTGATTAATGAGTTATATACACCGTATCTAGCAGGGCAGTTTCTGTATGGTGTGAATGGTGTATCTCAAATAGAAGTGGATTTAGATGATGGACGCCATGTGTATCTGACTGTATTCGACCAAAAACAAATTGGTGCAGGCAATACGGTGTACCAAGTGGTCACACAAATACAACGAGCTCCTAAGATTGCAGGATTACCAGAACGACGTTTTGATACAACCTCTTAATTAATGGGTTACCAGTTATCCAAATCGAGGAAAAAGCCTCTGACATGCTGCCAATGAGGCATTAAACCAAATGCATCAATACATTGAAGAACGGCAGTACAGCGATATATTCTCTACTGTTCAAATCTTTGGTGAGGCATGACACTACGCAAATTAAATACATGGCGAACACGACGGCGGAGATGTTCAACAAGGACTTTTTCCTTTTCAGTGGCAGAATCCGGAAACCAACAAGATCGTCACAGATTGGAAAGTATTCTCCGATTTGTTCCTCAGCATTCCTATGAGCACCAAATGTCCACGCAGTTTACCATTTTAGATGGGACGAAGAAACAAACAGATGTTGAAAGTCATGCGACCATACCAAGTGTATGCCACAAAAGCGGTATTAGAACCAATTAAAAACAAGCAGACTTTTGACATTGCCTATCAATAAATTGGGATACATTTGGCACACCACAGATCCGGTAAAACGATCACTAGCTTTAAAACAGCCTGCTAGCGAGCCGTATGCCTCCATGTAGATAAAGTGGTGTTCGTAGTGGACCGCATTGCTTTGACGAAGCAAACAGAAGAAAACTACTAGGCTTATGACCCAGAGGGCACTATCGACGTAGACGGTAGACAGTTTGATGCGGTAGGTGGCACGGAAAATACAAATGCTTTAAAACGTAAACTCAATGAAAAAGGTAATGGTATTATCGTGACGTCCGTACAAAAATTGACGAAGTTAATCCAACGGAAAGACTTTACATTGCCGAAGAAAAATTTTGTGTTCATCGTCGATGAGACCCATCGCTCAACAGGTGGAGACAGCTTTGAAGAGTTACAAAAAGGTATTCAAAGGTGCAGCTGGTTGAGCTACACGGGAACACCGATGTTTGATGAAGTGGCAGGAAAAATACGACGAAAAACAGAGAAGTGTTCGGCAATTTGCTCCATGCCTATACTATTAGAGAGTACCATTGCAGACAAAAACGTATTGGGTTTTAAAGTGGACTTTGAAAACACCATTGACGAAAACGAATATGAAGGAACATTATTTTGCCTATGTTCTATCGACATACGCATCCGAATTGGTCAGAGGCGGACATCCAGCATCGTATCAACAACCTCACACCAGATGATATGGATGATATGATCGAACCAAGTTTCTACGATAACAACAAGGACCACGTTCGTTTGGTGGTGGAAGATATCTTTAAACATTGGAAAAACCGCTCTGTGGAGGGCAAGTACAATGCGATGCTCACCACCCATGTAGGGGGCAACCGTCCGAGCACGCCCATGGCAATGATGTACTGACGAATTTGAAAGAGTGAACCAAGAGCGAGCACGCACGGGATGAGTTTAGCCCTTGAAAGTAGGGGTCACTTTAGTGCAAGCACCAATAATAGCGATACCCAACTAGAAACAAATAATGGATTGTTACGTGCGATGAATCATTATAACAAACTGTTTGGTACGAATTTTGACTCGATGATGTATCTGGATATACCCAAGATTTGACGACACGCTTGAACCGTACTGCAAGAGATGGTCAATACTTGGATATTGTCATCGTAGTGGATCAATTGCTAACCGGTTTCGATGCACCACAGATGAATACACTGTATGTAGATCGCACGTTGAAAGGGAGCCTTGCTTTATCTCAGTACTTATTCGAGGACGAACCGTATCGCCGATACACATAGCAAACCTTGGGGGACGGATTGTGAACTATCGCTTACCTGTGCAAAACGAAAAGTTGATGAATGAGGCTTGAGAGTGTATGCAAAACCGTTCGTCTGCCAATGTACAAGAGGTTATGGATATCGATGGTACTGAAAAGGATTTGGAAAAAGATGGCGTATTGGCAAAAATTCAAAAGATCAATTAGCAGAGGTACAACATGTGGTGAACCGCTTAGCGGATTTGACAGATACTTTCACAGAGGTGCCACCTAGCGAAGCGAAGCAAGAGGAAATGTTTGAGTTGATGCGCAAATATAGCTCGGGCATGTCTAAGTTGAAACAATATGATGCGGAGCAACTAGATGGGGAAACCATCGGTTTTGATTACGACAAACCTGAAGATTTGGTAGCCATGGTAGGGCATGACAGTGGAGCAGGAAGAAGTGCGACCACGTCCCTCTACAATGATTTGAAAGAGCGCATGGCAGAAAATACGATGTGCCAGTGGCGCAAATCGAATTGCGTATGACTCACGTGAAAGATGTAAAAGTGAACTACGATTACTTTGACGGAGCTTGTAGAAGCCTTGATGAATGCAGTCCATGAAGAACGTATGGATGAGGCAGATGCGTACCGTACACGGATTCAAGACTTTGCCATGGCGCTGGAAGATCGGCAATATGCGAAACAAATCAATAAAGTCAGCAGAAGCAATCTATACAGGGGAATATCCGCACAAGGTAGCGATATAACCTATCCAGTGCAACTCAAAACTAGGCGATACCATTATCCAAGAGGCGAACACGATGATTGTGAAAGATGAAATCTTTGAGTTCCGCCAAAAGTGGGGCATCGTCGATTGCATTCGTAGCGAAGAATTGCTAGAGTTATTTGCGAACCATGTATATGGTAAAAAGGACTTTGATGATACAGGTCGCATGACAGAGTTGAAAAAGCAAAGAAGGAAAGAGTACATGGTAAAAGCCCAAGACCCAGCCGTGAAAGAGATGAAAACCATCGTCTACGGGAACAACTAATTGAGGCTATCTATGACTTTGCTGATGCCTCACGTAAGTGAAGGATAAAGAGAGGTGTCACAATGAGTGAAACAAAACGTAAAAGTACCGAAACTCAGATTCCCTGGGTTTTACGGAAGATTGGGAACAGCGTAAGTTTGAGGGGATTATTTGAGTATTCCATTAAAGAACAATTAGAAGTTAATAGTTCTAAACGATTTATTGACAGTAAAACTTAATTTAGGTGGAGTAGAATTTAGGGGCGAATAGAGACACTCCTTTCACTTGGTTCAACTACCTATTATATAAAAAGGTTAGCTGGACAATTTATATATGGCAAACAAAATTTCTTTAATGGATTCATGGGATTATCCCTGAGGAATTAGATGGTAAAGGGAGTTCTGGTATGTTCCAAGTTTAAAATATTTCTAATATTTTACCAGAATTTCTTTACACATATGTTTCTCGAGAGTGCTATTGAGACCCAAAAGAAGCCTCATGCATCGGAACTGGTTCGAAGCGTATACATGAAGCTACATTACTTTCGTTTGATATTGCAGTGCCAGATGAGCAAGAACAAAAATTAATAGCAACATGTATGAATGGAATTACGAACCTCATCACCCTTCTATCAAGCGTAAGTTAGAAAACTTAAAATTGAAGAAAAAGCATTACTTCAAAAATTGTTTCCTAAAATGGAGAGCAATTTCCAGAACTGCGTTTTCCAGGATTTACGGATGCTTGGGAACAGCGTAAGTTGTGATGACATGTAACATTGAGTACTGAGTTAAATGCAATACGATAGATTATGATAGGGGCATAAATATACTCGCATTACGGATGATGATGTAGAGTCATAAGTTTTTGAAAATCAAAACCTGACAGCCTATGATTTTTCGGAATGCTGATACAGAAATGTATAAGCACAAAGACGACGTATATCTATTTGCTAGAACTGGTGCAAATGTTGGTAGTACATATCTGTCGATAATTAATGTGGAGGATCTATTGAGATTCTCATGAACAGCAGTATCTAATAGTTATGCAGAGTTTATGGACTCAAATATCTGAAAACTATATAACTGATACTGATTTGTTTCATTGACAAAATCTAAGCGTTTCAAAGATCGAGCAGACTAGGGAATGAAGCGTATAAAGAGTAGAGTTTAAATTATGATATCGTCTAATCTACCAAAGAAGAACAAGACAAAAATAGCTCAGTACTTAAATGATTTATTGACACCTCATCACCCTTCATCAGCATGCTAGAACACTTACAATTACAGAAGAAGGCTCTTCTTCAACAGATGTTTGTCTAGTATAAGAGGGTAGGCAGTGTATACTTTCAGCGAGTAAGGCAGTCTGCTTTACTTTCAAATACTTTCACAAAACATACAACACAACATACAAAACAGATACAAGAGAGATACACAAAGGAGATTTTTATGGCAAATGTAAAAGCGCAAACGATTTCGAGCCAATTATGGGCGATTGCCAACGATTTACGTGGCACAATGGACGCAAGTTCTTTCAAAGATTATATTCTTCCTTCTTATTCTATAAATATTTGTCCACTCATCAAGAAGAATACTTGGTGGACAGCGGTTTGAGTAGATCCTTCTGAGGGGAAATCTGTGAACGAACTGTATAAGGAAATTGTGGAGCAAGAGGGCTTGGAAGATTGCCTGATGGATATTGCTAGTTCTTTGGGATATGCCATTAATCCAGAAGATACTTGGGTGTCCTTAACGGAAAGCATTCATAATGGTACGGTGGTGCCAGGGGATTACCAACGCATTTTTGAAAACTTTAATGCCAATGCGGAAATCAATCAAGAGGCGTCCGCAGATTTTAGAGGTATTTTTAGCTACATCAACTTAGGCGATTCTGGTTTGGGTGCTACCACGGCATGGTACGTACAAAAACGCTCAATGCGGTGGTGTCCAAAAATCGATGAAATCGAGTACAAGGATGAAAGTGGTAAAGATATTCTAGGCGAAATTTACGAATATTTAATCGGCAAGTTCATCGCCAATGCAGGTAAAAAGGTGGGAGTTCTACACCTCACGAGGTCAGTATCATTTTAGCAAAGTGGTGACAGCGAAATTTGGAGAGCCGAGAAGATACTTTCACGGTCTATGACCCAGACTATGGGTTCTGGTTCCTTGCTCGCTCACGGTGCTAACGAGATTCCTGATGGTTCTCGTCAAGGGGCGGTGAGCTTTTATGGGCAAGAGCTGAACACGGTGACCTACAATCTGGCACGCATGAACCTCATGATGCACGGCGTGACCTACAACAACATGAATTTGCACAATGCGGACACTCTTGAAAGTGATTAGCCAGATGGGGTGGATCACGATGGCATCGACCGTCCACGATCCTTTGATGCGGTGGTGGCGAACCCTCCGTACTCTGCGAAATGGGACAATAATGAAAGTAAACTGAAAGACCCTCGTTCAGCGATTATGGCAAGTTGGCGCCAGCGTCCAAAGCGGATTATGCTTTTCATCTTGCACAGCTTGTACCATTTAAACACAGAAGGAACGATGGCCATCGTATTGCCACATGGTGTACTATTCCGTGGCGCGCGGAAGGCAAAATCAGGGAGACCATCATCGAGAAAAAAATTACTTGGATGCCGGTCATTGGATTGCTAACGAACTTGTTCTATGGTCACGAGCATTCCTACCACGATTTTAGTGTTCAAAAAGAACCGCACCAACCGTGATGTATTGTTTATCGACGCAAGCAACGAGTTTGAAAAAGGAAAAATCAAAAAATAACTTGAGTGAAAGAAAAATATCGCTAAGATTATTGACACCTACCGCAACCGTGTGGACGTGAGAAATACGCACATGTGGCGAGCCTAGAGGAGATCAGGAGAACGATTATAACTGAATATCCCTCGTTACGTGGACACACTTTGAAGAAGAGGAAGAACTGGATCTTGATGAAATCAATCGCATGATTGAGCAAGATAACCGTGACATTGCGACGTTGGAAAAAGAAATTGCAGAACAGTTGGCACTGTTGGGAGTGAAACAGTAACTTTCAGAGAACATAGTTGAGAGTAGCAATGCTTGTTGAGTATTATTAATGAATGCGAACATGTTGATGGTAAAAAGTGGGTGAGATAATAGAGAAATGATGCGACTAGTGGGAGGCTGGTCGCATCGTTTTTTGTTTTATGAAATAGTTAAATGAAAACGCCTAACGAAAAGAGATTTTCGCAGATCTCAATACGTTAGGCTATTTCATTCTTGTCTTTCGAGATGAGCCTAACGCCGACAATACGTTGAGGCTCTCTTTGTTATATTAATTATAGCATAGAGTACTAAACAAAGATAGTGTAAAAAGTAGCACTGACAGTGAACGTTGACTGTTAGTGCTATTCCATGCTACATGCTAAGTCATTTGATGAACTGACATTCCAAGACAATTTTTATCTTTCAGAAAGTTATGTTAAAGAAACACATTTGCAAGGCTGTAGTAGAACGGTTGTTGGACATTTCGATTAAGCATATCGTATATATTCATGAAGAGAAAAATCTGGATTAGATTACATTGATGGATAAGATGCTAACGGATGAGTTGTGCAAGATATTGACGATGCTGTACATGAAGTTAAACTCTCCACCTTTATTATATCGCTATGAAAGTTTTACGATAATTTTATCAATTATAACTAATTGTCATAGTAATGCTTTTACTATACAAAAATATGCATAATAGCTATTTATAGAGGTATGAGTATGTACGAAATGAAAATAAAGATGTATAATGATAATTAGTTTAAATAATAATTTAGTATTTCTAGTACTTACCGAGTGTGTAAGTGAATAAAAGACCTCCTTAGTTGGACTAAGGGGGTTTTTCTGTGTTTTTAAGGTGCTATAGATTCTATATAATTTGGCAAGAGGACTATAAGCATCGTATAGAAAAGAGGTAATCATGAAAATTACGCGTCATGTATCAGCAGTGATGGCTGCATTAGTAGTAACAGGAATGTCTTATTCCGCAATGGCTACAGATATTACTAAGTATAGTGATAAAGCAGAAAACTTAATTGGTTTATCGATGGGCTCTCAAAAGCAAACGGAACCTGAGGTTAAGCATATAGAAGACACGTTAACCGTAAATGTACATGGTAAAAGCTTGATGGATACAGGTAAATCTAAAAATGTAACAGGGATTTATACTGTATTTGGATCACAATTGACTATAGATAAAGATCTTATTGTACGCTTAAAAATGATGCACCAGCAGATAAAAAAGACTTGGGACATTATTATATGAGTGCTGTCTATGCTGGTCTTGGTGGTAAGGTGCCACATCATAACGATAATCCTGACAGAGACTATGGTGATAGCAATATTCGTGTGAAAGGCAATGTAGATATTGACGCTGTGGGGGTAGGATTGCAAGCGAAATCACCGAGGCCATATTATCGTTGATGGCGGTGGTCGTATTATAACGTATCCTCTTACAACGTCAGACACCTATTCTGTTGTGGCAGAAGAGGGCGATGTATATGTGAATGCAGGTACCGATGGTAAACACCCAGGTACGAAAGAGTTAATAGCTGTTGGTAATGTAGGGTTAATTAATAAAGATTATGGTGAGAATCCAAATCTTAATGAAGCGCCAGCAAATATCGGACTAGCTTTCACAACCTCTAACTCTAGTCTTACTGGTGCTGTGTTAAATGAATATGCTGAAAGTAATAAAAATCCGCATAATTCTGGTGCCGATATCTATTTACAAAATGGTGCTACTTGGAATAATGAATGGATTGGTAAGGATCGACCTACACCAAGAAAACCACGTCCATCAGGAGATGATGCAGCATACTTATATAAAAAGGCAGTAAAGTTCGTAATCTTGTAGGTGGTACAAATCCAACTGCAGCAGGTATAATTCATCCCTATCGATGCTCGTCCTATTACGATTCAAAACTATAGTGGTTTTGTAAATGCTGATTATAAAACAGGTGCGCCAGCGAGTGAAGCTGGCAATGGCCAAATCATTATCCAACATGCTGCTGATCATAGTCACATCACTGTACAAGGTGATAGCGCTAAGAATTTGACTGATGATGCAAGTTATCGTGCAGAAATGAAATCCTTAGCCACTAAATTACAATATACTGGGAAATGATAAGAAACTAGCTGCTGCTGTTCAAGTTAATGAAGGTATTACAAGACCGGCTGCTATGACTGAACTTGGTACAAATGCATTCGATGCACAAGGTAATCTTGTTGTTGCTGATACGGCGACGGTAACACATGCTAGTGAATCTTCGTTGGTTAGTAGTACGAAATCTGCTCTTGCATCTGCAGCGATAGCTTGGCACAATACTACGAACGACTTACAACGTCGTTTAGGGGACCTTCGTTTGACTAATACAAACCAAGGTGTATGGGCTAAATACATCGGTGGCAAATCTAACATGACAAATGGTGCCGATGTTCATATGAGATATAATGGTGTACAAATTGGTTATGATTATAAGGTATCCACTGGTTGGACTCTGGGTGGCGCTCTAGATTACAGTACGTCTAGCAACTCCTATGCCATTGGCAATGGAGATAGCAAAATCGCTGGTATTGGGTTATATGGTACAAAACAACATGATGATGGACGTTATGTAGATATCATCGCTCGTGGAAGCCACTTGTCCAATACTTACAAACTTCACTCAGTAGGGGGACATCAATTGAATGGGGATTATCATACATTTGGTACTTCTTTCAGTGCTGAATACGGTAAACGCATTAAGAAACAAAATGGTTTCTACATGGATCCTAGTGTAGAATTTATTGTAGGTCGTTTGAACGGTGTATCCTATGATGCTAATGTTGTTGGTGGTGGCTCTATGCATGTGAAAGCTGATGCTGTCAACTCTGCTGTAGGTCGATTGGGATTTGGCATTGGTAGAGAAACAGAAACATCCAACATCTTTGCAAAACTCGCATTGGCTCATGAATTCTCTAGTATAATCAATACGACATATTCCGCACCAGGTAATCCAACAGTACATACAGAACTTGATTTGAAAGATACATGGCTTGATGCTGAAATTGGAGGCTCCTGGACCGTTCGTCCAAGCACATATGTATATGGTACATTCACTAAAAACTTTGGTGCTACTATAGACAATACATGGCGTATGGATGCGGGAGTACGACATAACTTCTAAGTAAATCTTGCACTAAAAGGGACGTAATAAAACAGCCTCTTAACACTAATGAAAAGTGGCTGTAACAAAAAGAGCCCATAAATAAAATAGAGGAAAGTTGAACAAAAAAGTATCAACTTTCCTCTATTTTTCATATTTTTAATAAGAAAAAGAGGTATATGAGGACCCTAACTCGTTCCTATTAGAGCACTTTGATTTTATAATATATATGCTTGAATTTTGCCCTGTAACTTCGAAATTTTAGAATACTCTAAAAAGTAGCACTGGCAGTGAACGTTGACTGTTAGTGCTATTTTGTAGGAGAAATAAAAAGGATATGGAATACCTTTAATAGATAGTATTGTGCTATCTCTAGTTTTTAATAGGTATGGTATAATTTAAGAAAGGAAGGTATTCCATGTACATTAAGTCATTTGATGAACTGACGTTTCAAGACAATTTTATCTTTCAGAAAGTGATGTTAAAGAAACACATTTGTAAGGCTGTATTAGAACGGTTGTTAGACATTTCGATTAAGGACATCGTATATATTCATGAAGAGAAAAATCTGGATGTACGGTGGGATACTAAAAGTGTACGCCTTGATGTGTTTGTGAATGATGATAAAGGAACGGTATTCAACATTGAAATGCAAACTAGCAAAGACATGGAAGAACTTGTAAAACGTACACGGTTTTTACCAAAGTATTTTTAGATATGTACCATATTCAAAAGGTCAAAAGTATACGACATTAAATGATTCCTATGTAATTTTTATTTGCACATTCCCAGTGTTTACAGGGCAATCGTCATAAGTATACGTTTAGAAATCTTTGCATTGAAGATTATGACATTGCCTTGAATGATGGTGCCACAAAGTTATTTTTGAGTACAAAGGGAACGCAAAATGATGTGTCGAAACCATTGCAAGCGTTTTTAGATTACATTGATGGACATGAGCATCAGATGAGTTGTTAAAGAGATATTGACGATGCTGTACATGAAGTCAAGCATTGTGAAGCGTGGAAGGAGGAATACTCGATGTTATCCATGGATCATTATAAATATTGGAAAGAGGGCGTGGCTGAGGGGATTGCGGAAGGGCTTGCTCAAGGTGAAGCTAAAGGCAAGGCTGAAGGCAAAGCTGAAGTTGTTATTCAGATGTTGCGTAAGCAACTATCCTTAGAAATGATTGCAGAGGTTACTAATTTTTACAGTAGAAGAAGTAAAAGTCTATTGCTAAAGAACATGCGCTGATGTAACAGTACTTTCAAAATGAAGCGATACAATGGGAATAACCCACTTGTATCGCTTTTGAGTTTATAATATATGATTAAATATGTATAATACTCACAAAAAGTAGCACTGACAGTGAACGTTGACTATTAGTGCTATTTTGTAGGAGAAATAAAAAGGATGTGGAATACCTCTAGTAGATAGTATTGTACTATCTCTAGTTTTTAGCTGGTATGATATAATTTAAGAAAGGAAAGGTATTCCATGCACATTAAGTCATTTGATGAACTGACGTTCCAAGACAATTTTATCTTTCAGAAAGTGATGTTAAAGAAACACATTTGTAAAGCTGTATTAGAACGGTTGTTAGACATTTCGATTAAAAGACATCGTATATATCCATGAAGAGAAAAATCTGGATGTACGGTGGGATACTAAAAAGTGTACGTCTTGATGTGTTTGTGAATGATGATAAAGGAACGGTATTCAATATTGAAAATGCAAACTAGCAAAGATATGGAAGAACTTGTAAAAGCGTACACGGTTTTTACCAAAGTATTCTAGATATGTACCACATTCAAAAAGGTCAAAAGTATACGACATTAAATGATTCTTATGTAATTTTTTTATATGCACATTCCCAGTGTTTACGGGTAATCGTCATAAGTATACGTTTAGAAATCTTTGCATTGAAGATTACTGACATTGCTCTGAATGATGGTGCTACAAAGTTATTTTTAGAGTACAAAGGGAACGCAAAACGATGTGTCGAAACCGTTGCAAGCGTTTTTTTAGATTATATTGATGGACAAGAAGCAACAGATGAGTTGCTGAGAGATATTGACGATGCTGTATATGAAGTCAAGCATTGTGAAGCGTGGAAGGAGGAATACTCGAGTGTTATCCATGGATCATTATAAATATTGGAAAGAGGGAGTGGCTGAAGGGATTGCTCAAGGTAAGGCTGAAGGTAAACTGAAGTTGTCATTCAGATGTTGCGTAAGAAAAAGTTGTCGCTAGAAATGATTGCAGAGGTTACTAACTTTACATTGGAAGAAGTAAAAGGCTATTGCTAAAGAACATGCGCTGATGTAATGTTACTTTAAAAAGGATGAGATAGAAAATAGTTATATTTATATTGATAGACATGAAGTAACGTAGTAGGTGTTCAAAAAGCAATGATTAGGTCATACATAATGTGATGTACTATGAAACGTGGGAGGAGGAATATTCTGTGGTATCAGTAAATTCCTATACACATTCTAAAAGGAATCATGACTGACGAAGAGTTCCAAAGGATGGAAGATAGAAAGAGCTCCCAAGCACGATGGAAAGCTAAACGTGAAGTAGCTCTTGATTTAGTAGCGAAAAATTTTTCTATTGAGTTGATTGCTCAATTTTCAGAATTATCAGTGGAAGAACTTACTAAACTTGCAAAGAACGTAATTTAATATAAAGCAAGTGTTTACCTAAAAGTTATAGAATGAAAAAGAAGGCTGAGTTTAGATGTGTCAGCTTTCTTTTTATTCGTATAATACATATATCTTGGGAACAGCGTAAGTTTGGGGGATGTAACTTTGAATATTGAAAATGATAAATAGCAAGACAATTAGACTTTAGAACGTATGCGATAAACAAAAGATGCATGGATATTGATACAAACTGTAAGTTTTAGCGATGAGTATTGAATATATGAAGGAAACATGATTGTAAAAATGCTATACTAATATGTTAGCTAAAAGACGGCGATATTTATATCTTTGCATACAAAATGCTGCAATAGTTGGTATAGATATCTTGAGATATTATGCATGGTAAAAGGGTACTATCTGAGTGATTTTCATAGAGTTTTTTCAAAATCGTCTCTAAATATATATGCATAATTTCTTTATAGATATGATATTAAACTCGAAGCAGTTTGCATATTGAGAGACCAAGTCCATAGGAACTGAGGTGACTTTTATATTATGAGTAAGCTATAGTGAATCGTGATATTCATGCCCAAAGTCATAGATGAACAAACAAAATTGGTAGTCAACTTAGATAGATTTGACAACCCTCATCACCCTTCATCAGCGTAAGTGTCAAATCATTCAAAAACGTTCATAGCAAAGTAACAAAATTATTTTACAACTCATATTACACTTTTTGAAAAATACGAGTAAGATATAGGTAATCACTATTCTTATGATATTAGTAAAGGGGTGTTATGTATGGGAAAAATCAGAGGAAGGTTCGGAGTTATTTTACAAGTACTATGAACGTTGGATTCGAATTTACAAGGAAGGGCTATTCGAGAGGTAACGATGAAAAGTATGAGATCACTTTGACATGGTTAGAAAAACTAGTGCCTGAGTTGCGTACTTTCAGAGTTAAACCGTAGTGCCTATCAACAATTACTTAATGACTATGCTATGTATCATGAACGCCAAACGACGATGGACTTTCACCATCAGTTAAAGCGACCGTATTGGATGCGGTGGACGAGGGATACATTGACCGAGACCCAACGAGGAAAGCTATTATCAAAGGAAAAGCGCCCAGGGAAAAAGAAGATTAAATACTTGAATCAATTTGAGTTACCTACATTGCTGGTACATTTGAATCTCACGCCGGAGATTAATTGGGACTGGTTTATTTTCATCATTGCTAAGACAGGTATGCGTTTTTTCTGAGGCGCTCGCATTAACACCGAAAGATTTCGACTTTCCTCATCAATCACTCATCGTCAATAAAACATGGATTATAAAGGAAAAAGGCGGATTTCTGCCGACAAAAATAAATCTTCTGTACGGAAAAATTCAGTTAGATTGGCAAACGATTATCAAGTTTTTCAGAGTTTGCATTAAAGGTTTACCTGAGGATAAACCGATTTTTGTGGAAAGGTACAGTCTATAACTCGACGGTAAATGATCGATTGGAACGATATTGTAAAGAGTTAGAGATTCCCCATCATTTCTGTTCATGGACTACAGCATACGCATGCTCTTTATTGCTCTTTGCTGGTGTATCGATTGCAAGTGTGGCTAGGCGATTAGGGCATGCGAGTATGACTACAACCCAGAAGACATATATTCACATCATACAAGAGTTAGAAAACCGAGATATCGATCTGGTCATGCGCTCTATGGCAGGTTTGTCATAAGAGAGACTTTCACAGTCGTAAACACTCATGTTATAGACACAGTATGACTATATAAATCTTAACTTTTATACACATCCTATGGTATACTTAATAGGTATAGAGATCAAGATATGAGAAAGGGATACCATATGAAAGAAGATATACGGATTTTATTCATCAGAATGAGTTCGTTAGGTGATATAATTCATACGCATTACCAACCTTATATGCCATACGAAAACAATATCCCCAAAGCTTATATTGCTTGGGCAGTTCATGAGCGTTTCAAGGATATTATACCGGGAAAGCCATGGGTGGATGAAATCATTCTCATTGATAAAAACGACTAAAAGCGTCTCCCGTATTTGATGGAATTATGGGGACAGTTACATAAGAAAAATTTGATATTTCTGGATTTACAGTCCCTAGCTAAAAGTGCTCGCTGTGGCAGGTGTGAGCGGAGCCAAGAAAAATACTCCTATTGCGAACAACGTGAGGGAAGTTGGATCGTGAACACACCGCTCGTAGGTAGCCATTGTAGGGTAGCATGTGGTAGACCGCTATTTAGATACGGCAAGAGCTTTAGGTTGTGCAGTGGATGAGGTGGTGTTTCTTTACCTACTTCTGACATCGCCAAAGGAACAAACTTTGCAGAGATTGCAAGAGGCGGGCATTTCAGCAGGGAGCCATATATTGTCATAGCCCCTGGCGCTAGATGGATTGCCAAAGTGGTACCGCTGACCAAGTTTACTGAGCTTTTGCCAAGAGTTAGTGAAATTAGATCAAAAAGTAGTGCTAGTAGGCGCCTGCTGATGACATTCCCAAAGGACAAACTATCGTTGAGGGGGTAGGGCATCCGAATGTGGTCAGCTTAATTGGAGAAACTCATGTACATGAGTTGATCGAAGTGATTCGTCACAGCGCCTTATATATTAGTGCCGATACAGGTCCCTTGCATATTGCTAGCGCCCTACAAATTCCGCTGATAGCCTTGTTTGGTACAACTTGTGCAGAACGAACGGGTCCTTATGGAGAAGACCACGTACATCTCATTGTATCCCCCTACATCACGGGCAACCATCGATAAACCATTAGTGGAAGATATGGAATGTATGGATCAGATTTCAGTGGAAACTGTATTGGCTCAAGTGAAAGAAATGAGAAATCTATGATGGAATTAAACGGAAAACGCATTGTTGTCACGTTTTTGATGCATCTAGGGGATGTTGTGTTAACGACGCCTTTTATCCATGCTCTTAGAAAGATTGCACCAGATAGCCATATTACCTATGTTATCGATAAAAAAATTGGCTGATATATACCGTTGCAATCCTTATATTGATGCTTTAATTGAGGTAGATAAAAAAGGCGTCCATAATAGCATTCCAGGGTTAAATCAAATTGCAAAACAAGTGCGCAGTGCAGGCCCTGTGGATGTACTGATTAATTTGCATCCCTAATGAAAGAACATCCTATTTAGCTTGGAAAATTGGAGCTAAGAAAAACAACGGGATGAGTCATTTCTCTCTTTCAGCCGTTCATGACGAAAGTGACACGATTCAATCGTAAAAACGATTCATGCCGCAGAAATGTACATGAATGTGTTAGAACAGTTGGGATATGCGGTGGAGCATGCAGGATTAGAGCTGTTTACGAGCCCGGAATGGGAAGAAACGGCACGAAAGTTCTACGAGTCTCATGGGGTAGGCGATACGGATCGAGTGATTGGCTTTAATATTGGCAGTGCTGTACCGGAAAAGAGATACTATGAGCGCTTTTGCCCATGTGGCGGACACTTTGGCAAAGGAAGGGTATACCATCGTATTTTTGGAGGTCCTATGGACGTAGAGATGGTACAAGATGTATTGGATGTCATGAAAGAGCCAGCCATTAAGGGCGCAGGGGCTTTCAGTATTGGAGAACTGGCGGCAGTTTATGCGACGTTGCATTTGTATTGTCACCAATGATTCCGGACCGATGCACGTGGCGGTGAGTCAGAAAGTGCCAGTGGTGGCGCTGTACGGACCATCGAACCCCATCTTTTATATGGTGCCTTTTTACAGAGGAGGCGATCGTACTAGAAACGATGGATTCCTATGATGTGAATAAAAATATGAATCAAGTATTGCGATCTGGTAAATACAAAGGTTTATCTGTCATACAGGAGCCAGAAGTATTACATGCAGTACACACACTATTAGATAGAAAGGGTAAGAAATAGGCATGCACTATATTGTATTTGACTTAGAGTGAATCAGCTCATGCATTAGAACCGAATATGATACGGCGTTCAGGCTTTCCATTTATAGGTGAAGTGATACAAATAGGGGCTGTTAAATTAGATGAAAGCTTACAAATTGTGGATCAATTTGAAGTGTACATTACGCCTAAATTTTTACCTACTATGCACCATTCTGTGGAAAAGTTGACTCATATTACGATGGATCAATTGCGCCGTGAGGGGGTATCCTTTCGCCGAGGGTGTCAAAATTTTCTAGATTTCGTGGGACCTGATGGGATTCTTATTTCTTGGGGACCCGACGATATTGAAATGTTGATGGATAACGCACTGTGTCATACTGTGCCCATCCATAGAAATGTGCCGTGGTTTGACGTACAATCGCTGTATGCGAAGTCCATGCATGGTTCGAAACAGCAGTATGCATTGCAAAAAGCAATGGAAGAAATGGATGTGAAAGTCCCTAATTTACAGGCTCATAATGGTTTACATGATGCGATCTGTACTACGATGTGTGCCAAAGCGCTTTCCCTTTGTGAAGAGCTTGGAAAAGAAACGAGCGGAGCAAAAAGGGAAGGGAAAATGTTTGTAGGGACTTTCACGGTATGAACATAAGTTGTTTGAATCCATTATCACCATGCTACTGCTATATTTAGACAGAGCAATCAGGCGAAAACACGATGCCCAGAATGCCAGTCCTTGTTGCAGTTAGAGCCCATTGTAGGCGTGGTGAAAACATAGATTTTTTTATCCATTGGATCTTGCAAAGAACACGGATCGTTCGGTGTACATTGGTATGTGGGACGATCGGATAGCAAAATATTTAGGGCGCAGATATTATGTGTCTAAAATGGTGACCAATGCCCCGGCAGACAGCGCACTATGTATGAACGAAAAACGATAATGTTACATAGAAAGGAGCTAGGTATGGAACGTAGAAATGCTTGGCATGAATATACAGAAGCACAGTTACACGGAGTAGAATCGTTGGCTACGAAGTATCGTGAATTTTTGGATAACGGAAAAACGGAACGTGAATGTGTAGAACAAATTGTGGCACGGGCAAAAGCTGCTGGATATCTCGATATGGAGAGTGTCATCAAGGAAAAAGCGACTCTTAAAGCGGGTGACAAAGTCTATTATGTGCATATGAAAAAAGCTGTAGTTATGGTGAACATCGGTACAGAACCGATTGAAAAATGGTATGAATATTCTAGGAGCTCACATTGATTCCCCACGGCTAGATGTGAAACAAAAATCCGTTATATATTGACAGTGATTTGGCTCTGTTAGATACCCACTATTATGGGGGCATCAAGAAATATCAATGGGTGACAATGCCACTAGCGATTCATGGCGTAGTAGTTAAACGAGATGGTTCGGTGATCAATCTTGCCATCGGTGAAAGCCCAACGGACCCTGTATTCTGTGTGACTGACTTGTTGCCACATTTGGGACAAGAACAAATGGAGAAAAAGCAGGCAAAGGTAGTAGAAGGGGAAACAATTGGACCTTCTTATCGGCAAGCTGTCCTGTGAAAGGGGAATTAAAAGACGGTGTGAGTTTATGTATTGCAAGCGTTACAAGAGCAATATGACTTTGAAGAAGAAGATTTCCTATCTGCAGAACTTGAGATTGTGCCGGCAGGGGAATCGAGAGAATTAGGCTTTGACCGTTCTATGATCATCGGCTATGGACAAGATGACCGTGTGTGCGCTTATACATCCTTGGAGCTATGTTGGAAACAGAGGATGGAGCCGTACTACTTGTACTTTATTAGTGGATAAAGAAGAAATTGGTTCCGTAGGGGCTACAGGGATGCAATCTCGTTTCTTTGAAAACTTTATGGCAGAAGTATTGAAGCCATGGGTCATACATCTCCACTCAGCTGTCACGTCGCAACTTTATCGAATAGTCGCATGTTATCTTCTGAGTGAGTGCTGGATTTGACCCACTTTTATGCGAGAGTGCTTTTTGAAAAGAAAAATGTCGCTTTCCTAGGACGTGGTGTGGTGTTTAATAAACTACTGGGTCCCGTGGTAAAAGAGTGATCCAACGATGCTAATGCAGAATATATGGCGTTCATTCGTCATTGATGGACCAAGATAATGTGTCCTACCAAACGGCGGAATTGGTACCGTGTTGACCCCGGTGGTGGCGGTACGATCGCCTACATTATGGCGTTGTACGGCATGGATGTTATCGATTGTGGGGTAGCTGTACTAAGCATGCATTCCCCTTGGGAAGTGACGAGCAAGGCTGATATTTATGAGGCAAAACGCTGTTATGTAGCGTTCTTATCTGCGAAAGGAGCTTAATGTCATGACAATGGACCGTGAAACAGATCGTGTGAAAGTAGATATTTTTAGCATGACCCGAGAAGAAGCGGAGCAGTTTAAGCAAGACAGAGAACATTTTATGCTTGTGGTTCGTAAATTGATGTACGAGTTTTGTCCTATCGTTGCCTTAGAGCGATTTGAAGAGAACGAAGGGGAACGTATTTCAGGATACTTAACAGAGGAAACACAATGGGAGCAAACACCAGTGTTGTCCATCGTATTGGATCCTTTGAAGTATCTGCTATGAAAGTAGCCGAAGAACGAGGTAAATTAAAAGAGTATGTGTTCGCTGCTAGCGAGATGACAGAGCCTTTGTTGCAGGTATTAAGAAAAAGAATTAGGTGTAGATAAGCAATATAATAAGGAGTATCGTATGTTATATATTGAATATCCGAAATGCACTGACTTGTAAACGTGCGAAAAATATTTAGATGACCATGGCATCCGCTACGACCATCGAGAGTTATTAAAGAAGAAAACCCAACGGCAGAAGAGTTAGGAGTTTGGTATCCTAAGAGTAAAAAGGCGATATTAAAGCATTTCTTTAATACGTCTGGACAAATCTACCGTGGAGAAGGTGGCTAAAGATAAATTACCAACTATGACAGATGATGAAAAGCTAGCTTTATTGGCGACCAATGGCATGTTAGTAAAACGTCCGATTCTTGTATTGATGATGTTGTGTTAGTAGGCTTTTAAAGAACCAGAATGGAAGAAGCCTTTAAAAACGTAATGGTTTACTGCAGCTATTTTCTTCTAATTATGATATACTAGTGGTAACTTTATAGAATCTATTAAAGAGTGAGTCATACTCACTCTTTTCTTATACTGCTGCAAGGAGGATAAGATGAAACGAGACGCCGTAGAGGAATTTGTGTCCGGTGTAGTAGAATCGATTATAGAGTCTACGGAGTTGAGCCAGGACGTAGAGTATGTACACGAGCGCGAATGGTACTTGCGCGTGTTCTGGACAAAGAGCATCGATTTAGATGATTGCCAAAATGGTCAGTGAACAATTGCCAAGTGCCTCGATGAAAAAGGATCCGATTAAAGAAAACTATTTATTAGGTATCTCCCCAGGGTTGGATAGAGTGTTAAAGAAAGATAAAGACTTTATCCGTTACCATGGTAGAGATGTGGATATTCAATTGTTTAAACCAATTGATGGTAAAAAGCAATATACAGGAGCCTTACAAGGATTTTCTGATGACGCTATTACGATTCAGGTTCAAGAGGAAACCATTTCCATTGAACGTGCAGCGATTGCACAGATCTCGATTACATTTAGATTTTTAAGGGAGGAAACCAGTGAGTCAAGAATTAGTACAAGCGGTATTAGCAGTTAGCTCAAAACAAAAAGGTGTGGCACCAGAGGTTATTTTTGATTCTCTTGAAGTTGCGTTACTACAAGCCTATCGCAAAGAAGTAGGAGCCAATCAAGAGGCATATATTTATTTCAATCGTGAAACAGGAGACTACAAAGTACTAGCAAAGAAAACAGTTGTAGACATTCCTGAAAATGATGAATTAGAAATCTATAGCAGATGCTCATGCCTTTAGATAAACGTATGGAAATCGGCGATATTATTGAAGTAGATGTAACGCCTTCTAATTTCGGTCGCAGTGCGCACGCACACGGCAAAAACAATTGTTGATTCAACGATTGAAAGAAGCAGAACGCAATATTGTGTATGATGAGTATTCCAATCGGGAAGGCGACATTTTGACAGGCTTGGTAGAGCGTATTGAAGGTCGTAATGTATTCATCAACTTAGGTAAAACAGAAGCGATTTTACCAGTATCCGAGCAAATTCCCTAGTGAAAGTTATGTTGTGGGTGATCGCATTAAATGCTACATTGTGGAAGTGAAAAAGACTACAAAGGTCCACAAATCATGATTTCGTACGCATCCAGGGTCTATTGAAACGTTTGTTTTGAATTAGAAGTGCCTGAAATTGAAGAAGGTACAGTGGAATTGCAGTCTGTCGCTCGTGAACCGGGCATGCGTTCTAAAAATTGCTGTTGTATCCCGTGAAGAAGAAGTGGATCCAGTAGGCGCTTGCGTTGGTCCCTAAAGGACAACGTGTACAAGCCATTGTAGACGAATTGCATGGTGAAAAATCGACATTGTGAAATGGGACGAGGATCCTGCTGTGTATATTGCTAATGCCTTAAGTCCAGCGAAAGTGGTAAGCGTAGTGGCTCGTGATGAAGAAAAACATCTTCTGTAGAAAAGCCGGATTATCAACTTTCACTAGCTATCGGTAAAGCAGGGCAAAATGCTCGATTAGCAGCATGAAATTAACAAACTGGAAAAATTGATATTAAGAGTGAAACGCAAGCCACTGGAAGTTGGAGAAATGCAAGCGTGGAAGAGGACATGATTTCTCAGATGCGTTTGGAGATGACGAATAATATGAAACAGAAGTCTCAGCCTATGCGAATTTGTGTGGGATGCGGAGAACTTCATCCCAAGAAAGAGTTGACTCGTGTTGTATTGAGTCCGACGGGGAGAAATTTCATTGACCCTACTGGGAAAGCACCTAGGTCGGGGAGCCTACATGGAAGGAAAGTAGAATGCTTAGATATGGCTTATAAAGCAAAGCGATTAGAGCGTTCATTAAAACATAAAGTTTCAGAAGAAATTTATGAATCTTTAAAGGAACAATTATCCCATGAATAAAGAAAAAGTGTTGAATATATTAGGGGATTAGCACAACGAGCAGGTCGCTTGTTATCCGGCGATTTTATCGTGGAACGGTCGGTGAAACGGCAGTCCTACCCGCTATTGATTATGGCAGAAGATTGTGCCCTAATAATGCGAAGAAATATATACACTCTAGTGAAACTGCACAAGGTTCCTTTGCGCTTGGTGGGTACAAAGGAAGAACTTGGCAGAGCATTGGGGAAAAAGAAATGCGAGCAGTTATATTAGTAAATGATGCTGGATTTGCTAAATCCTTGCTAGCTGAAATAGATAAGAATCAGTAAAGGGGAATGTAGATGTCCAAAAAGAGTATATGAAGTTGCAAAAAGATTTAGGTGTAGATAAATAAAGCAGTTCTTGAAGCTTTGAAAACAAAATAACATGGAAGTGAAAAGTCACATGAGTACAGTGGAGGATTCACAATTGTCTATCATTAAACAAGCCTTAGGAAAAGGTACTAAGCCATCGCAAGAGGCAACACCAAAAGATAATCAAAAAGACGCACAAAAAGGACCACAAAAGAAAGTCCATGAATACCATCGCAATGAGCAAGGTGATCAACGCCGTGGTCCTAGACAAGACCGTCAATCATCGCAATGATAGAAACGACAAAAATGACAGAAACGATCGCAATGACCGTGGTGAAAAGCGGATCGTCCTTACAATCGAGATGGTAGAAAACAATGGTCAACGAGATAACCGCAATGATAGACAAGGGATTCTCGTTCCAATCAACGCAATGGTCAATATCGTGATGGTCGTCGTCCAGAAGGTCGCAACGATCAACGTCTAGATAATCGCAATGGCGGTAATCGTCCCGAATAATGGTGGTCGTTTTGACCGCAACAACGATCGCAATAACGACCGTACAATGATCGCTCGTAATGATGGACAACGCCGTGAACGCCGCTTAGAGATTCCACAAGTGATCCAGCAATCACTAGCGAAAACCAGAAGGTCGTGACCGTCAAGCGAGCCGTGAAGCGGATCGTCAAAAAGAAAACCGCCGTTTATGAATCTGAACATCGCAATGAGAATCGTAACGAGCGTCGCAATAAAAAAAGATAAAAAGGCAAAAAGGAGAACGTACTCAATCCTTAGTATCTTCGGCATTGCATAAAACAAAGTAAAACAACGTAATGAGCAACACATCAAACAAAAAGAGGAAGAACGTCGTAAAGGCAGAAGCAGCATATCGCTACGTCTATCGAACTCTCTGGTCCATTAACAGTGAAAAGAATTAGCTGAAAAATGGGCCGTGAGTGTCTGAAATCATCAAAAATTGATGATGCTTGGCGTTATGGCTACGATCAACCAAGAAATCGATGTGGAAACAGCGATGGTATTAGCAGAGGATTTTCGGCGTTGAAGTAGTGGAAGTAGAACCTGAACAAGATCCTACAGAAATCATCGAAATCGAAGATAGCCCCAGAAAGTTTAGTAGGTCGCCTCCACCTGTTGTTACTATCATGCGGGTCACGTTGACCATGGTAAAACATCTTTATTAGATGTGATCGTCGTTCTACCAATGTAACAGCCTCTGAAGCGGGCGGTATTACACACATATTGGTGCGTACCAAGTTCGCTATGAAGGTAACAAAATTACATTCTTAGATACACCGGGCCATGAAGCTTTCACAGCCATGCGTTTACGTGGTGCTCAATCTACAGATATTGCAGTCCTTGTTGTAGCTGCTGATGACGGTGTAATGCCACAAACTATCGAGGCTATCAACCACGCGAAATCTGCAGAAGTGCCAATTATCGTAGCTATCAATAAAATGGATAAACCAGGCGCTAACCCTGACCATGTGAAACAACAATTGTCCGAACATGGCTTTGTTGCCAGAAGAGTGGGGTGGCTGATACCATCATGGTTCCAGTGTCTGCGAAAACAACGTCAAGGCATTGAAGACTTATTGGAAACCATCTTGCTCGTAGCAGAAGTGCAAGAATTGAAAGCGAACCCTAACCGTAAGGCACAAGGTATCGTTATCGAAGCGCAATTGGACAAAGGTCGTGGTCCTGTATGTACTGTATTGGTACAAAAAGGTTCCTTGCGTGTGGGCGAAACCATCCTTGCAGGCGTGGTATACGGTAAAAGTACGTGCCATGACCAATGAACGTGGGGAAAGTGAAAGTGGCTCAGTCCATCCATGCCGGTGGAAATCTTAGGCTTGTCCGACGTGCCATTGGCAGGGGAAGTGATGTTCGCTGTTGACGACAACGAGCGCGCTCCATTGCGAGAAAAACGTATTGAAAAACAACGCACTACTGAAATGAATGCGAAAAACAAAAGTCACTCTTGATGATTTGTTCAACCAAAATGCAACAAGGGAATTGAAAGACTTAAATATTATTATTAAAGGTGACGTACAAGGTTCTGTAGAAGCATTACGTCAATCCTTAGAGGGCATTAAAAACCCAGAAGTACGCATCAATATTATCCACAGTGCAGTAGGTGCTATCAATGAATCTGACGTGATGTTAGCCTCTGCATCGGGTGCGATTATTATCGGCTTTAACGTACGTCCAGATGCGAATGTACGCAAAGAAGCAGAAAAAGAAAGTGTTGACCTTCGTACATACCGTGTCATCTACGATGCGATCAATGAAATCGAAGCCGTTACTGCGTGGTATGTTAACTCCTGAATTTAAAGAAGTTATCTTAGCCGTGCAGAAGTGCGCCAAGTGATTTCTACACCGAAAGCTATCGTAGCGGGTTCTTATGTGACAGAAGGTAAAATCACGAATAACTCTGAAATTCGCTTAATCCGTGATGGTATCGTTATCCATGAAGGTCTATCGATTCCTTTACGTCGTTTCAAAGATGAAGTGAAAGAAGTAGCTACCAGCTTTGAATGTGGTATTTCTTTGGAACGTTACCGCGACGTGAAAGAAGGCGACGTGATCGAAGCGTACAAAATGGAAGAAATTGCCCCAGAATTATAGGAGGTGATCCATGAGCGAAGTTCGTGTACGAAAATTACAAGAGTTTATTAAACAAGAAGCAAGTCAAATCTTATTGCGTGGGTTGAAAGACCCTCGCATCGGATTTGTCACTGTAACAGATGTGCGTGTCACAGGTGATTTGCGAGAGCTACGATCTATGTGAGCTGTGTTCGGCAGTGAGGTGGAGAAACAACAGTCTTTAGAGACTTTGCGCAGAAGCGCTGGTTATTTCCGCTCTGAACTAGGAAAGGTGCTCCAATTGCGCCACATTCCTAGCATTGCCTTTTGATGCAGATACATCCTTAGATTACATCATGCATATCGAAGGATTATTAAATTCCGATTAAACAAGAGGAACAATAATGGCAAAAATTAGTATCGATCAACTGAAAACATCGATTGATACGGCCCATTCCATTCTTCTTACCGTTCATGTCAGTCCCGATGGAGATGCAATCGGTTCCATGCTCGCTATGTATGATCTTGACATCCCAAGGGAAAGCAGTCCGTATGGTAGTGGATGATGTGATTCCTGAAAAAGTCTTTTCTTTCGTTATGCCCAAGATTGAGCCCGATTGAAAGTTTAGAAAATGGCTACACACTCCGATATGCTACTCATTCTGGACGCTAGCACATTTGAACAGAATTGGAGAAGTAGGTGTACGAGTGAGTGCACCTACTTTTAATATAGACCATCATATTTCGAATACAGAATCTGCGGATGGCTTATATTTGCGCGCCGATTTCTCCTCTACTGGGGAAAACGGTGGCGTACCTCTGTAAGATGTGGAATTGGGACATTACCCAATCGATGGGACAAGCCTTTGTATATGGCGATGGCTACCGATACAGGGTTCTTTAAATTTTTCCAATACAACGGCACATACCATGGAAATGGCAGGTCTATGGCTTGCAAGCGGGAGCGCAACCACATGTGATTTTCGGAAGCCATTGAAATGGTGGAACCGGGTCGCATCGAAGTGATGAAAGAAGTCCTAGATAATGTATCCTTTCACCATGAAGGGCAGGTGGTATCCATGTGCTTGACCTCACCTTTGATGGAACGCATTGGGGATGATACAGATGGATTTGTGGACATGATTCGAAATATCAAAGGTGTGGACGTGGCCATCGTATTGAAATCTAAAAACGGATACAGTAACACGTGCTAGTATTCAGCACAAAGTGCGTGATGCGAATCAAATTGCTAGTCACTTTGGTGGCGGTGGGCATATTCGAGCAGACTGGTTGCTCCATTTGAAAGCCCTATTCACGAAGCATTAGAACAAATCTTAGCGGTGATTGACTAATGGATGGTGTTAGTCTTTAATCAAGCCACCGGGCATTACGAGTCACGATGCCATCGGTATTTGTCGGCGTATTCTGAAAGAGCGCCGTATCGGTCATGAGTGGGACATTGGATCCATTGGCGTACGGAGTGTTGCCTATCTTTGTAGGAAAAGCAGCACGCGCTATCGAATATACAGAATCTATCGGTAAAACCTATGTGGCGGAATGTAAGTGTGGTGTCGAAACAGATACAGAAGATAGCACAGGGAATATACTGAGCGAGATGGGATTATTTAGACACTACTCCTTGGGGAACGATTAGAAGAAGTGGTACAGTCTTTTAAAGGTCCTATGGAGCAACGGTCATCTAAGTATTCTGCCATCAAAATCAATGGACAACGGGCCTATGACTTAGCACGGGCGGGGGTAGAGTTTGAGTTACCCACCGTTTGATTCATATCTATGACATCGAGTTGCTAGCCCTATGCGGACCCATTTTTACCATTCGTGTGCGATGCTCTGCGGGTACCCTATGTGCGCGCCTTGTTACGAGATATGTGCCGACGCCGAGGAGATTATGGCATAATGACGCAACTATGCCGTACCGCTGTGGGACAATTCGATCTCGAGCATTCCATAACCATCGAAGAACTAGAAATACTAGGAGAAGATGCCATACAACCAGTGGATACCTTGTTGACACACTTGCCAGCGGTGTATATTAACGATATTAATCGTACCCGACTCTGTACAGAAACAAGTGCCGATCCATACGGTGAAACCAAATGGAACTTTTGTGTGTCGCCAGAGGAAATCCCAGTAAATACATTAGTGAGAGCCTATGATGCAAATGGATTTATGAGTATCTTACGACGGTTGGATAGTACGTTGAAAGTGGAGAAAAATATATACATATAGCATACGTATAAGAAACCAGGATTTTACAACGAGTGTTGTATATCCTGGTATCTTTTATAGAAATTTATGTATACACTTTCTATAGTCTACGGTTGTGATATAATATAGAGTGGAACGGAATAGATATTCTATTCTATATTTCAAAAGATAAGGATCGATATGAAAGTATTACATAAGATATCAGAGTTAGATACAATACAACAAACCGATGAGTGTATGGTATGGGCACCTTTGATGGATTACATTTGGGCCATCAATCGGTGATTACAGAGGTCATTAAACAGGCACGAGAATGTCATGGTGGTCTGTCATTTGTGACCTTCGATGCTCATCCATTTACAATATTACAACCGAAACAGATTCCTCCTCGTTTGTTACAACAAGAGGAACGATATGCTATGCTAGCTAGCATGGGGCATAGAATATGTATTAGAGCTTCCTATGTCAAAAGAATTATTAGAACAGTCTGGGGAGACTTTTATTCACCATCTGTGCCAACATCGACAAGTGACACACATTGTGATTGGTGCCAATTTCAAATTTGGCAAAGGGGGGATGGGCGACTCCCAACTGATTCGTGATTTGTACCCTCATATTACTGTGCAGGATCAGAATTTAGTGCGCTATGATTGGATTGATGCGCCTATTTCTAGCACCGCCATTCGCAGTAGTATTTTACGAGGCGATATTGAGCTAGCTAATCAGATGTTGGGGCGTCCCTATCGCTTTACAGGAACCGTTGTGAAAGGGGATCAACGGGGGCGTACGCTGGGCTTTCCTACCTTGAACTTTCACTTTCCTGATGACATGGCATGTCCCGCAGATGGGGTCTATGTGAATCAAGTATGTATTGATGGAAAGTGGTATGGCGCTGTAGGCAATATGGGGGATAATCCGACTTTCACCAATCAATACCATCGCTATGAAACACATTTGTTTAATTTTTCCGACGATGTGTATGGAAAAAGAGGCGACCGTTGAATTTTTAGCCTTTATTCGTGGGGAAGTTAAGTTTGATTCATTTTGCAGCGTTAATTGACCAAATGGAAGCGGATAAACAGTTTGCCTTAACCCATTTGGAACATACAATCTATAAGAAGTCATAAGGAGTTAGGATATGAAATTACAAGAGAGCCGTGAAAAATCGATGCCATTAATCAGGAATTAATTCGCTTGTTCGAAGAGCGATTGGGGATTGTGGTAGAAATTGCGAAATATAAAGAAGAACATCAAATGCAGATTCATGATGTACAGCGTGAACAGGAAGTCTTAGATTCGCTGTGAAAGCCTTACAAAAATCCAGATCTTGCAGACTATGCGAAAGAGTTCATGGGTGAGGTCATCCGCATTTAAAGAGTACGAAAAAGAACCATATTCACCAACACATTTTCTTAATTGGCATGCCAGGAGCCGGTAAAACAACGATTGGTAAAAGCTTTGGCACAAACACTGGGCTTAGATTTTTATGATGTAGATACGGAAATTCAGGAGCGCACAGGCAAATCCATTCAAAACATCATTATTCATGACGGAGAAGAGGAGTTCCATCAATTAGAACTCAATGTGATCCAAGATTTAGTGAGCAAACAAAATGCCAGTGTTATTGCTACAGGCGGTGGTACCGTGTTGTGTGATGCCACAGCGGAATTGATGCGTGAATCCGGCTATGTAGTGTTGATTCAACGAGATGTAAAACAAATTCTTGATGATTTAGATATGGAAATTCGTCCATTATTAAAAGAAAGCATTGAATATATTTTCCGTCTTTATGAAGAACGTCAACCAATTTATGAGCGGGTGAGCCATATTAAAAATCGAAAAACATCAGCAATGTTGCCGATGTGGTTAAGGTCGTCATCGTCTGCGTTGCCGAATGTATCCCTATGAGTACGATATTAGGAACAGTGTACCGCATTATTTTTGCTGCCACCAATGGTAAGTACTGTGTGTTTCTACTGAAAGACTTTCAAGATATTACACATACTTGTACAGGGAATATAGATCCCCCAAAAGTGGGCGAAGAAGTAGAAGTAAAAGGTAACTACGTAACTCACCAAAAATATGGTAAGTAATTAAAAATCGACAGTATCCAACGCATCATGCCGGATACCTTGGCGGGTGCTAGAGCGATATTTGGAAAATCTCAAAGTCAAAAAGCTAGGCCCTAAAACATTAGATAAAATTCTGGCTTATTTTGATGAATCCATCTTGGACATATTGCGAAAAGAAAATCCTGTAGAGATATTGGAGATTCCCAATGTGGGGAAGGGTGTCAAACAGGAATTATACAAAAACATTGCTTGTGAAGGTGTGTTGCAGGAAATTAACGACTTTTTGCTACGTACAATATGAGTAATCGCTGGAGCCGTGAACTGTATGAAGTATATGGGGCAAAAACCATTGAGATGATTCAGCACGATCCGTATTTATTGTTGCGCCTTGATGGAAATATTCCCCTTTCAGACGGTGGATCATTTTTGCAGAGCAAATGGATTATCCTTTTGACAGTAGTTATCGCATCGATGCGGGGATTCGCTATGTGATGGACCAAATTAACGATTCTGGACATACTTGTATTCCCATAGAGGAATTAATGGTATCTTTGTCGAATCTATTAGGTGACGACTATATCGATACCATCGTGGAACGTTTGGAATACTTGCTGGATGCCAATATCTACTACCAAGAGGACTTTGATGATGTCATCTATATCTATCAGCCAAAGGTATATCGTGCGGAAGTGGATAGTATCGAATGTACTCGACAATTCTTAGAGGCTGATGAAGAGATACGCTTGGATGTTGAAAGTTTTTGTGACACCTACGAATCTTTGTATCACATGCAATTAGGTGAAGAGCAAAAGAAAGCCATCATGATGGCACTGCGAGAACGCTTTTCTATCATCACTGGTGGTCCAGGCACGGGTAAGACAACTATTATTAAAGCCTTAGTTGCCGGTTACGAACAGGCGAATTTAAAACGCATCGTTCTCTGCGCTCCTACGGGCCGAGCCGCAAAGCGCTTGTCAGAGGCCACCGCTCAAGAAGCGTTTACAATCCATCGATTGCTAGAGCCTGAAGCAGAAGGTTCGGGATACGTTTTCACAAGGAATCAAGATGATCCACTCGAGGTAGATGTGGTGATTGTAGACGAATCGTCCATGTTGAACCTAGAACTCTATTATGCTTTTGATTCAAATGCTATTCCTCCTGAGGTCCCATGTGGTACTAGTAGGAGATGTGGACCAGTTGCCCAATCGGGGCGGGGTTCATTTTTGCGGGATATGCTGAAAGTGAGATGATTCCCTATCAAGGGTTAACTCAGATTTATCGTCAGCAAGCGGGCAATCGGATCATCGATAACGCCTATGCCATCAACCATGGTGACATGCCGAATTTGACACGATGTGATGAGTTTTGCTTTTGATGAAGCCTACATGATGTTGAAAGTATCTTGGACCGCTTGGTTACACGGTATCGTGAGGAATTAGAACACGTAGAATCTGACCTAGATATACAAATCGTAAGCCCTATGCGCAAAGGGTCCATGGGCAGTGTGGCTATTTCAAAGCATCTACAAGAGACTTTGAATCCTAGACGACCTGATCGGGAAGAAATCAAGGTGGATGGACGTATATTCCGTGTGGGGAGATAAAGTGATTCAAATGGAAAATAACTACGATCAAGATGTGTATAATGGTGAAATTGGACGAATTACCAATATACTGGGAAAAGCATGTATTTGTAGAATTTCCAGATAAATCTATGACCCTCACAGAAGAAGATATGCTAACCATGTCGCTGGCTCTATGCCATCACAGTTCACAAGGCGCAAGGTAGTGAATACCATCGGATTCTATTGCCATTTACATCGATGTACAATGTGATGTCTGCAACGGAATTTTGCTGTATACAGCGATTACACGGGCTAAGGATAAAGTGCTTATCATCGGCAGTAAAACAGCTATCCAAACGGCTGTGAATCAACCAAGAATACCAATATCGATATACCTTATTTAAGGAACGCTTAGAGGGGGTTATATAATGCGCTTATGGGATTTACTATGTCCTCCTACATGTATCCATTGTGGACACGATGTATACACACAGGGAGAGTGGTGCAAACCATGCTTTCAAGCTGTTTTGCATGAACGATGTATAAAAAGTCCAAAAAGACTCACCGCTAGAATGTATATATATACTGGCAGACTATGCGGGTGGTATTAAAAACGATGTTGCATGATATAAAATTTAATGGAAAAAGGAGCGAGCTCTAGGAGCCACTCCTTTTTGCAACAGTTTACAGATCACTTGTTTAGAGTATGGACTATGTACCGACCTATGTTGTACCTATACCGATTAGTGATAGCAAAACGAAAACAACGTGGCTATAACCAAGTGGATCTATTATTTCAGCGAGTGGGTACAAGAACAACGGTGGCAATGGAAAGAATTGCTGATCAAACTAGATGGGTCAAAACCGATGTGGTCTGACGAAAGAAGAAGGAAAGATCAATATGAAAGGTCATTTCATAGCCCTGCACCAAAGATGGTAGGCATCGATCCTAATCAAGCCATCGATATCCTCACTTTGTCGATGATATCTATACAACGGGAGCCACCTTATTAGAGGCGACCTCTGCCTTGCATGAGAAGTATCCGAAGGCAACAATAAAGGCTCTCACTTTAGCAAGTGGAGCCTGAATGTTATCTCTAAAAATTTCTATGAAGGCTTTTTACGATGTCTGGATCGAACATAGGTACCCAGAGTGTCGGAATAAGTCTTGTTTGATTTGACTGCGTGGTTGCAATGTTGTATCTGAGGATGGGTCGATAGCTGTCACATAATAGTCAGCAATGCCGATGATGCGTGCTCCTAAATGGAATGTTAGCACCTCGCAAATGTTTTGGGAAACCCCAGTACCATCCCAACGTTCATGATGGTATTTGATGTACGGGATAATCGGTTGGCACACAGAATAGTTCTCAATCATGCTAGCACCCAAATACAGGATGTTGTTTATACTTTGACAGCTCTTGACGGTTTAAGTATGGGAAACTTCATCAATAGTGTAGAAGGAAGGCAAATCAAGCCTAGATCATGTAAATACGCGCTAGCGAATTAACTCGATTTCATCCTTTAGAAGTCCAATTTGGCAGACAATCGCTACAGAATAATTGGCAACCTGTACAGAATGGGTGTATAAGGTTTGACTCTTTCATATGAATCATTTGTAGGAGCTGAGCTGTAATCGATGCTAAGCCACTAGTGTCTTGTTCGTATGCTCTTGACTCTTGCATTAATGATAACATAAACATGGTAAAACCCTTCCATAATCAATAGAAACGGTGTCAGCCATCAGTGGGATTCACCGTTTTTAAATTACTCGTATACTTTAGTAAACACATTATACAATAATTTCCAAGTCTTGAATATACCCCATGGAGTGGACAAAATGCACGATATCCTTCTCATCTTATCGAGGTTAATATGAGAATGTGATAATATGGGGGATGGGTGCTTAGGGTCATGTATATTTGGAGAAAAATTGCAAGTCTTTTTAGGATTTACTATACAAAAATTATATAATAGGAAAGAAAAATCATGATGGACAATGAGTGACAAAAGTTCTTTTTATGGATATAATAAAAAGTACATAACAGGGTCTGGGTTGAAAGTCGAGGCCAGTCGCAGGCAAAACGATCCACATAAGCAATGAAAAATTGTGAGCATGGTGCTACTTTAGATGTAAGACCTGCCGACAATGTCGAGAGGAGTAGTAGTGGGGAGCACGGCTTATGAGCGAACCTTCCAGCAGGCGAGTGTGGGGGCAAAGACCAGGTCAGCCGTATGAAACACAGCAGAAATTGTTCTGCTGTGTATATGCATAGTTATGAATGAAAGGCTCATTTGTATAGAGTGTGACATCATTTGACATGTGGTGAAACTGCATATAGAAATTCACGATCTTTTTCTATCAGTAAATAAAAATTCATAAATTTTGCAAAAATATGTTGACTTTTTTTATTCATAGTAGCTGTATAATTAATCCATAAATTACAGATAGTTATTCAAGGTAAAGGAGAAACAACATGAAAACATTAACTATGAACTGGAAAAATGATGATTACGGGTGTCTTGGCTATAGGCGTGGTAGCCTTATTAGGAGGTTGTGGGATCGTAGGGGCGATCAAGCACAAAAATGCAAACACCTTAAGGTAGGTACTAATGCCACTATTCGTACCTTTTCGAGTTTAAGAAAGAAGGATCTGAAGAGTTACAAGGCTTTGACATTGAAGTAGCTACAGAAATTGCAAAACGGACAGGCAAAAACGATTGAATTTAAAAATGTTCCATTCGATGCATTAGTACCTGCTTTAGACAATGGAGAAATTGATTTGGCTGCGTCTCGCATGACAATTACTAAAGCACGGATGGGAAAAGTTGGTTTCAGTATGCCGTACTATGAATCTGGTATGGCTGTAGTCGTAAAAGAAACTAGTTCTATTAAAGGTTTAAACGATTTATCTGGTAAAACGATTGCCGTACAAATGGGTACAACTGGTGCTGACTTAGCCTCTAAAATTAACGGTGCTATTGATGAAAAACTTTTGGACCACACTAGCGATGCTTTATTAGAATTGAACAATGGCGTGTAGAAGGAGCCTTAATCGACCTTCCAGTAGCGCAATATTATGCAGCGAATCACGCAGATCAACACTTACAAGTGATTGCCTACCCAAATACAAAAGAATACTTTGGTTTGGCTATGAATAAAAAGAACAAAGACCTTATCGAAAGCGTTAATAAAGCATTAACAGAGATGAAACAAGACGGTACGTTAAACAAAATGTATCAAAAATGGTTCAAAACTGATATGCCTAGCGATATGCCCGTGACATATGAAGGAAAATAAGGTACTATATAAGGAGGCTGTATAGCCTCCTTACTATGTTATGAATGAAAGGATGTATAGGAAACGATGGATTTTAATTGGCAGTTGATTGTCGACTCTCTACCTCTGTTAATCGGAGGGCTGGAATCACCATTCAAATTACGCTGATGAGCGTAGGGCTTGGTTTCTTTATTGGCCTTGTTGTGGCTTTAATGAATTTATCTCGATTTAAACTAATTCGTTTAATCGCAAAATGTTATGTAGAATTATTCCGTGGTACACCTCTATTAGTACAAATCTTTATGATTTACTTCGGGGGGCCTAAATTATTGGGTGCCATTGTCAATGCAAACGGTGCAGCAGAACCAGTTGGACCGTATTTGGCAGCTGTATTGGCATGTTCCATTAACTCTGGAGCCTATGTGTCTGAAATTTTTCCGTGCCGGCATCCAATCCATTAATAAAGGACAAATGGAAGCAGGTCGCTCTCTCGGTTTGACATGGTTCCAAACGATGCGCTACATCATCATGCCACAAAGCTTTCAAAAGCCATCATTCCACCGTTGGGCAGTGAATTTATTGCGATGTTGAAAGATACATCCCTAGTAGCGGTGATCGGTTTTGAAGAAATTAACTCGTCGTGGTCAATTGATTATCGCCCGTACCTATGGATCCTTTGAAATTTGGACGGCAGTAGCGATTATCTACTTAATTATGACACTGACCATTTCCCGATTTGTTGCGTACTTAGAAAGGAAATATAACATTAAATGATACAGTTACAAGATGTACATAAATATTTTTGGACAATTGCATGTCTTAAAAAGGAGTGACCACAACCATCGACAAAGGTGAAGTGGTGGTTATCATCGGTCCCGTCTGGTTCTGGTAAAAGTACCGTATTGCGTTGCATGAATTATTTAGAAGAACCCAACATCTGGGGATGTCATTGTAGATGGCATGAACTTGAATGTAAAAAGAAAACATTAACAATGTACGTGCAGAAGTGGGCATGGTATTCCAACGATTCAACTTATTCCCACATATGACGGTATTGGATAACATTACATTAGCACCGCAAAAAATTAGAGGACTTTCAAAAGCAGATGCAGAAACTATCGCTCATGATTTATTGGGCAAAAGTAGGGTCTATCTGATAAAGCGGATGCCTACCCAGAACAATTATCCGGGGGTCAGCAACAACGTGTGGCCATTGCTCGTGCGTTGGCGATGAAAGCCGAAAGTAATGTTCTTTGACGAACCAACGTCCGCATTGGATCCAGAAATGGTTAGCGAAGTATTGGACGTTATGAAAGCCTTGGCAGAAGAAGGCATGACCATGGTTATCGTAACCCATGAAATGAGCTTTGCCAAAGAAGTGGCGACTCGCGTATTATTCGTAGATGGTGGAGAAATCTTGAAGAAGGCACCCCAGAAGCCGTATTTGACGCACCACAACATGAACGGACGAAATCTTTTCTTGTCGAAAGTGATTCGATAATTACATATGAGATACTACAAAACTACCCTACATGGTGAAATACCGGTGAGGGTAGTTTTGTATATACAATGCTGATACCCTGCATATGACATGCTAGGTAGTGTGAGTATAAGTTGCTAACCTATGTATGGTAGAAATTTCGAGTAGCTGTACTTGTGTATATAGATAGAAAATGAATGATTTATTCATAAAGAATAAATATCATAGTATTTCATACTGATTTTTAATGAAAAATGAATATCAAAAGTATGTGCAAATAGAATAAAAACACAACGATATAGATAAAAACTGAGTTGTACAATCTTGATAATTGAATGATTACATAAAATTCATAAAAATAAGAAATATCATGAATATAAATTGAAAATATATTAAATATACAAAATTGTAAATATATCTAAAACGTTTTATATTACTAGTATGAAAATAGATATAATTGATTAATAGTTGCAATGAATTATATCAATATCGCAATAACTTGAAAATAAATTAATATTTTGATTGACACCCATACATTTATAGTGATAACATGAAAGCAAAGATCTAGAGTATCTGAGATCGCTTGCAGTATTAACTATGTGGAGGAATTATCATGCTTGGGAAAGTAAAATGGTTCAGCGCAGAAAAAAGGGTATGGTTTTATTGAAAAGAGAAGATGGCTGACGATGTGTTCGTTCATTTTTCTGCAATCCAAGAAGATGGCTTTAAATCCTTATCTGAAGGACAACAAGTAGAATTTGACATTGTAGCAACCGCGGTCTTCAAGCTGGCTAACGTATATAAAGCTAATTCATCAAATATAAGAACGTAACTCATTAGAAAGCTTAGGATCCCTCTAGTAGGAGATCCTAAGTTTTTATTGATATTTTCAGGTTATAGGACAAAATGAGTTGGTTTTAATAGAGATGAGCCTAGTTAAACACTAGGAACATTGAATGTTAAAGTGCTATAAACTTTTGAGATGGGTAAAAATTAAAACGAGAAAAAATAATTAGAAAATTTTTGAAAAATAAAAAGGAGTTTTATAGGTCTTTTGTAGAATTATATAAAACATGGTACTTATTTTAGTAACACAGAAAGGATGAGCACTATAAAATTAACAGTACGAGCCAAAAATCTTGAAGTAACAAGCGCTGTTACGTGAATATATTGAAAAGCAGTGAGATAAGTTATCTCGTTATTTCGAAAACTCCAGTGACTCGTACAGTTGTATTATCCGTAGAAAAGAAAGAACGCATAAAGTAGAAGTGACTTGCTTTTGTAGAAAGTATCGTCTTACGTGGTGTAGAAAGCCATCAAGATATGTATCTTGCCATCGATTTAGTAGTGGATAAGATCATTCGTCAAATCCATAAATATAAAACTCGCTTAGCGAAAACGTTTCCGTAAAGAAACTGGATTCCGTGTGGATGTGGCACCAGTAGAGACCAGTGACAGAAGAAAAAGAGCTAGAAGTAGTTCGTCGTAAAAACTTTACTGTACGCCCTATGAGGTAGAGGGAAACGATTTTGCAGAAATGAATTTACTAGCTGATGACTTCTTTATGTTCTTCAATGAAGAAACAGAAACAATGAATGTAGTATATCGCCGTCATGATGGCAAATATGGCTTATTAGAACCAGAAAGTTGGTTAAGATAGAGTCCTAGAAAAAGAAAAAGAACTGATGCTAGCAACTAGTGTCAGTTCTTTTTCTTGTGTATGAGAAACTCTAACAGATTACTTGAAAGTACTGCACCCCAGACTCAAAGATGGGCATAACCATTGTCCCTCTATATTTTTATGCACTCCATATCCCACACGTTCTACGTGCGCCATTTTGCCCAATACATGACCGTCAGGGCTTAGTACACTTTCAGCACATAGCCCATAGACTGGTTAGGATTCCAACGAAGGTCCATCAGGATGGATGTTGCCCTTGCGGATCCACATAGTGGGTGCCAATTTGTTGATTCGAAGGAGTGTTTGCAACTGGTCATCGGTAGCCACAGAATCGACCTTCGCCGTGTGAAATAGGAACTGTATAGATATCGCCGATGTGACATTGACTGAGCCAAGGTGAGGCGGTAGATATCACTTTGGTATGGACCATGCAAGAAATGTGTCGCCCCATGGTGTTATATGTCAATGTAGGGATCTGTTCGGTGAGTGGCTGTATTTGACCACTTGGCAATAGTCCCAATTTAAGTAGAGCTTGAAAGCCGTTGCATATGCCTGAGACTAATCCTTTGCGCTCATATAATAAGGCGGAGAGGGATTCCTGTAAGTATGGATTTCTAAATAGTGTGGCTATATACTTTCCAGATCCCGCCGGTTCATCGCCACAGCTAAAACCACCAGCTAAGCAAAGCATTTGAGAACGATCTAGGGCTTGTGTGAGAGCTAGGATGGATTCTTGTAACTCTTGACTCGTTCTGTTTCGTAGTACTCATGATTCTACAATAGCACCGGCTATGGTGAAAGCTCGTTCTGTTTCATACTCGCAATTGGTACCAGGAAAGATGGGGATGAGAACTCTTGGTTTAGACGAAACTATAGGACGAGGGGTATGTAGAGGACTCTTTTTGGCGACATCATTGGTAGAGTTCTTAGTGTGAATTATTTGTTTCGCAGGAGAGACAGAAGATTGGTCTAGATTCTTTGCAGTATGTGTAGCATGCATACTTGTAGTATCTGTACCATATGCTAAAGGTCTCTGTAGATTATTTATACTAGGGGTAGGAGATTTATGTAGACCTTCTAGACCATAGTGCTGTGACAGTTCCTGATTGCGGATAGGAAACACGCTGGACAAGCCACTTTCATGAGGCAGTGACAAGGTGTCTAAGGAGAGTTCTAGTAGTGCCGAAGGTGAAAGTTGGTTCGTCGTGGGTAACCCCAATGGAATACACATGCGGCAAGGTTTGCAAAGCTTCACTAGTGGACGAATCTACCTCGATGAGGATAGATCCTCGGAGCGGGTGGAATAGCATACCATATAATTTATGTATTCTATGTAAATCAAAAATCTAAGCCTATGTTGTTGCCTCAAACACATTTTCACAAGGGCAGGACCGATGCCGTCTTGTTCCACTACGTAGGCACTGTAGATATGACCCCTTTGATTATAAGTGCGCACTGTGTGGGCATGATTACGGAAGGTTTGCCAGTCTGGGGTACCATCTGCTAATTCCGGCATATGTAGAGCATAGGACATGGTGGTTCAGTCACTTTTATATGTGGTGAGATGATGTGATCAATGGATTCCGTTGTGACCGCAAAGGAAATCAACGTAGGTGGTACATTCATGTCTAGGAAGGTACCACTCATGGAATCCTTGCCACCGATAGCGGCAATACCCAGTTGTCGTTGAGCTTCATAGGCTCCTAATAGAGAGGATACAACTTTGCCCCAAGAGGTGGGACTTCGTAGCTTTTCAAAGTATTGCTGCAAAGAAAAGGTACACTTTGAGATATCTCCACCGAGAGTAGCGATTTTGGCAACGCTAAGGGTACTGCATGTTGGAGCCGTGGTAAGGACTCCATTCCGATAGGTACAGGTCAAATCCATGGGTCATAATACTTGTCGTGAGTCGTATTGCCATGCAGGACAAGGGAGTTTGGCGACGCATCCCCTGGACTGGTGTTTTTGATGTTGTCCACTGAAAGGCAATAATACCGTATTGCCACCTACTGTGTATCGAACATGTCGCCAAGCCCTTGTTGGGATGTTGTATTCAGCTGTGCTAGGGCTTGTGTAAAGCGTTGTGTCAGTAGATTTTCTACGAATTTAATCGGTAGAGACTGTGTAGCGCTAGGTGTAGTTTGTGTCGCACTAGATATAGATTGTGTAGTGCTAGGTATAGGGTATGTAGTACTAGGAATAGCTTGTGCAAACGACCATGCTAGTTGGCTGTGGCGCTACTCACATGAGCTGTCGCTGGCTCTGGCGCCACAACATGAGCTGTTGCTTCTTGTATTGCACCATTACTATTTAAGAACTGACGTTGTAGGTCAACGATTATGTCGCCGTTCCATTCCATCACAAGTCGTCCTGTTTGAGTGACGTGGCCTACAATGGTGGCATCAATATTTTCTGATTCACAATAGGCTTGAAAGGGTGTCCCACTGGTTATGGGCTATGACGCTAAACCATCCGTTCTTGCGATTCAGAAATAGCGCGAGTTCTGTGCCGTCTAAGCCAGCATATTTCGTGGGAACTCGACTGAGGTTAATGTGTAAACTGTCGGCTAATTCTCCGATAGCTACGGCTACACTGCCAGCACCAAAAATCGTTGCACCGCTTGATGCAGGCGGTGACTGCTGGAATGCGGAATAGACGTTGTAGTTTGCGCTCCGTTAGAGTTTCCTTTTGTACCTCAGCTCCACATTGATGGATGGATTGCAGTATGTGTTTTTGAGGAACCAGTGGCACCGCCACAGCCATCACGACCTGTTTTCCCACCTAAAGAGAATAATGGGGTCGCCGTCGTGGGACTTTCACGGTGCACCGAAGAGCGAGGGCGGCGCCGATGACAACGCCACCTACCTCTAATCGTTTGCCACATAACCTGGATGATAATATTCACGCACTTCACCGGTAGGAACACCGATTTAGTTTCCGCACGAGGGAAAAAGCCTGGTACTGATCATGGTAATATACCGCTGTGGCAATTTGCCTGCTAGGGTGAGACTCGAACGGTTGTCGAGGTTGGCGCGCGAGTAATGCGCATCCTTGGTATACATAGAGAACGACCACTCGAGGGGGTCCCGAATGGCACCGCCTAAACAGGTAGCGGCACCGCCAAAGGGCTCAATTTCTGTGGGGTGATTGTGGGTTTCGTTTTTGAAAAAAAGCAACCATTCCTCTTCGCTAGAATCCACAGTGACGGGTACACGGATAGTACAAGCATTCACTTCTTCCGATACATCGAGGTTAGGCAATCGCCCTTGTTGTTGTAACTCTTTCATGAGATAGGGTGGCATATCCATCAAGGTGGGCATTGTGGAACGGTGCCCAATGACTTGCGGCTGGATAGATAGCGTTCATAGGTGGCTTTCACAGGGGGCTGTGAAGGTGATTCAGTCGAAAGGTGATGTTCGTCAGCGCCGTGTGGAATGTGGTAGAGCGACAATGGTCGGACCAATACGTATCTAGACACGAATTTCCGTCATGGTCGGGTTTCGGTTCTCCTCCTGAAAGTAAGTTTGCACCATTTGTGCAGAATCCTCTAGGGGTCATAACCAGTTGTAAGGAGTGGTGCAAAGTTTGAGGCGCCTCACGGTCCATGAGATAAGAAACGTTCTACTCGCATATAGGTGAGGGAGTAGGTACTTCTTGTGTTAAGGACGTTGGAAGGTCTAGTGGACTTTCACAGTCGTCGATGGAACGTGAGATAGGATCGGATGCGATTGATTTGGTCTGTAGAAAAGGCATCCGAAAAGACATATACACGAGCTGTTCGGACGGTACTGTTCATGTGCGATGTGAAGGGACAAACATTGCTCCGACCTCGGTCCCGTGCATCCTATTAGTCAGCGCATAGATTCACGGCAATCACTGTATCAGTGGCGTGTAATGGCAAGGTGAAAGTGACGGTTTCCATAGGTGGTTCAGAAAAAATAGTGGTTGTCGCTTGGAGAAATTCTTCTTTGGATACACCCGTTACATCATAGCGATCGTACACGGTCAGGTGCGTGACAGGGATGTGTAGATCGTCCGCTAGTTGTTGACGTAGTTGCTGTGATGTTGTGGCGTATCGTTGTGTGACATATAAACGATAGATTCCCATAGGAGCTCACTTATAGTACTTTTTATTAACACGAGAATGTAACACGATAATTCTTATCTATAGTATACAAAGAAATAGGATGAACTTCAAAAGAAATATCTATTGTTGAAGATAGGTGTTGAGCAAAGTTATAATAAAGGTAGATTTGATATGACTATAATAGTATCCCTAGAGTAGGGTGGGAGTCGTCATGGCATATGATAGTATACTAGACAAGTGGCAAGAAGAATGTGGTGTCTTTGGATCTATGACAAAAACAGTACCAGTGGGTACCTATATATGAAGGTCTATTGGCATTACAGCACAGAGGGCAAGAAAGTTGTGGCATCGTAGTGGCAGAGGAGAACGGATTCACCTGTCACAAGGGGCTGGGCCTTGTACGAGAAGTATTTTCCCACAATGTGTTCGCAGGTGCAGTCATTCCAGTGGAGCATATGGGTCACATGAGATTGCGTGTGTGCCATACAAGTCATGTAGATCAGGGCAAGCTATGGCGAGATCATACAGGTCATGCAGGGATTGGTCATGTGCGGTACTCTACGTCAGGGGCAACAGTGCACAGAATATCCAGCCCTTAGTGATGGATTCAAAATTTGGACCCTATTGCTTTGGCACATAATGGAACGATAACGAATGGACAGTCTCTTCGTATGAAACTGGAACAAGAGGGTGCTCGCTTTCAAACGACGATGGATTCAGAAGTGCTCATACAATGGTTGGCTCGATCCCACTGTAGTACTGTTGTAGAGGCATTGCAAGATGTAGCGCACCACGTTCTAGGGGGACACTACTCAGCTTGTCATATTGACTGCCTCAGGAACTGTTTGACGGTCCGAGACCCTATGGGATACCGACCTCTTTTGCCTAGGTAGGACAGGAGGAGGTATTGTGGTGGCCTCTGAAAGTTGTGCCATTGATGCGGTACAAGGAACTTTCATTCGTGATGTAGAACCTGGTGAAATCGTCTGTATTGGCGAGGAAGGACTACGAGATTCGGCGTATTTGACCGCAGGAAAAAAGGCTGAGTCAAGATGAGGGAAATATAGAAAAGGGCTGACTAAAGACGAGGAAACCATCAATGGGGACGTACAGATTGGTAGGAATCCCCATACTTGTGTATTTGAGTATATGTATTTTGCTAGCCCGCAAAGCGTTATCGATGGGCAACCTGTGGGAGAGGCTCGGTTCGAGATGGGGCGACAATTGGCGCGGGAAACGCAGTATGAAGCGGACCTAGTGATGCCCATTCCCAATTCTGGGACCTTAGGGCGAAAGGCTATGCGCAGGAGTCTGGGATCTCCCTATGCAGAAGGGTTACTGCAGATGTTCTAAGGTGGGGCGGACTTTTCATCAAGCCTACCCAAGAGGAACGAGAACAGGGTGTTCGCCAGAAATTTGAGGTCCCTACCCGAGTGTGAGTACGGGGTAAGCGAGAGTGATCCTCGTCGATGATTCCATCGTGCGAGGGACCACCAGTAAGAGTATTGTTCACATGTTGCGACAGGCGGGGGCGAAGGGGGTGTCCCTGTGTCTCACCTCAGAGCCCGTGCGTTACCCTTGTTATTATGGTATTGATACATCTCGGAAAGAAGAATTACTAGCACACCAATTATCAGTGGAAGACGATTTGTCGTTATATTCAAGCGAGATCGATTGTACTTTCCTATCCGCGACAGTGATGGAAACAATCCTTGTTGCATGTAGTATGGTCATCCATTATGCATGGGGGCTTGTTTTGATGGTAACTACCCAAGCCCTATCCCTGAAGAGTAGAAAAGGAGTTACCTATGTCTTTGAATCAAAGCACCACTTGACATACCTAGATGCAGGGGTTGCTGATGTAGAAGCAGGAAATCAGTTAATTAAGAATATTAAACACCGCGTAGAGCGCACCTTTACACCTGGTGTGCTAGGGTCATTAGGAGGCTTTTAGTGGACTTTATTCCCTGAGCGGGTCGCAACGCATGAAAGAACCAGTCCTCGTATCTAGTACGGACGGTGTGGGCACAAAGATTCGCTTTGCCGTTCTACTCAATGAGCACCGCCGGATTGGACAAGATTGCGTAGCTATGAGCGTCAATGATGTGGTGGCGCAAGGGGCACTGTACCTGTATCTAGATTATATTGCAGGTGGGAAAAACTCGACTCCGATCATATTGAAAGTATTATCCACGGCATTAGTGAAGCCTGTGCAAAGCATCGGGTGTGCCTCATCGCGCGGAGAAACATCGGAAAATGTCTATTTTCTCTGGCGATGGTAATTACGATTTAGCAGGCTTTGCGGTAGGGCATTGTGGATCGAGAACGGTGTGTCACAGGGAGACCATTGAAGCCGGCGATATTGTGCTTAGGGCTTGCCGTCATCGGGATTGCATTCTAATGGATATTCTTTAGTGCGTGCATTGTGTTAGAGCACAAAGCAAATGCCTTTGGACACATATATCGATGCGTTTGGAATCGAACCATTGGGGAAGAAGTGCTGGAGCCAACGAAATTATATGTGAAACCCCTATTGCCTTTATTAGAAGAAAATTTGGTGAAAGGGATGGCACTATATTACGGGGATCCTTTTTACGACAATATTCGCATAATACCCAAGGGCTTGGGGTGACTATTTATACAGCGATGCGTACTGTAGTTACCAATCTTTTACACTGTTTACAAGAATGAGGGCTATGTAGAATCGAAGAAATGTACCATCACTTTCAACATGGGCATTGGCATAGGTCTTAGTAGTGAAACCAGAGCTCAGTAGCGAGTGGTGGGAAGTACTAGAAACAAAGCATGAGAAAGTTTATTCATATGGTATTGTGACGAAGAATGGAGGGTAACCATCGTTGGTGAGGCCTTCCGCGACTAAGCTGATTAGCTATCTTTGGGAGCGGACGAGGTCGAATGCAGAAGCTCACTTACCAATCCATACTAGAGGACACGATTCCGGCGGAGATTGCAGTGACTTTGTGTGCGATCAGCCTCATGCTAGACTGGTTCAATTAGGGCAGACCTGGAGAAATTCCGGTTCATGTTGTCCGTCTGAGAAGACTATGGACTGTCAAACTTGAGTTTGATACGACTCTATTAGAAGTGCTAAGACCCTATGCGGTGGATGGTATCCTGTTGGCGGGTTTATGCGCATACTAGGACCGACCTTGTCAATGCATATGTCCATCGGATTTTGAATATACATCCTCGATACTACCACAGTTTAGAGAGTCTGCGTGCACAACAACAAGCCTCTAGAGGCAGGTGTCAGTGAAGGGCTGTACCACACACTTTGTTGATACGGGAGTCGATACGGGTCCCATCATTCAACAGGCAAAGGTACCCGTTTATCCAGATGATACGAGTCAGAGACTTTGTCAGAACGATTTTAGAAGAAGAACATCTAGCATCTACTCCCGACGTAGTACGCTTATTTTGCGAAGATGCATAGTGAGTGGATGGACAGACGGTGCGTATCATTACGGCTCAAACTGATACGAGGGAAGGTGATATTGTGAAAGTTTAGGTCATCAAGGTGGAGGCAGAGAACATGCGTTGGTATGGAAACTAGGGCAAAGTCCTTCTGTGACAGCAGTTTTGCGCCATACCCGTAGTGATGCCATCGCCTCTATCGCCACTGTAGCCGATATAGATTGGACTGACTTTTGATAAGAGTATTAGAACAACTGAACAAAGTGGCATATCGATTTGAGTTGTCATTGGACCAGAGGCACCTCTCGATGGTGGCTTTTAGCGATGCTAACATACATCAGGCAGGGATTTCTGTATGTACCTCCCAAGGCATCATGCAATTAGAAGGGTCAAAGGCATTTGCCAAAAGCACTAATGACAGAGCATGGTATTCCCACAGCCAAGTATGCAGTATGTACACAGAGGTGAATGGGGATGAAGGATATCGTTCGTACCTGGGAGCTGCCTATCGTGATTAAGGCAGATGGACTCATGGAGGAGCAAAGGGTCACTGTTGTGAGACTTTCACAGAAGCGGAACAAAGTGATAGAAAATCTTCTAGAGGAATGTGGCGCTACGATTGTTATCGAAGAATATATGGACGGAGAGGAGCTGTCCTTTCTATGTTTTGTGGACGGCACGCATGTGGTGCCCATGGTATGCGCCAAAGATCATAAACGCCTGTTGGCTGGCGATGAGGGTAGCCCAATGGGTGGCATGGGCTGCTCTACGCACCAGTACCGACAGTGACCGAAGAACTAACAAAACAAATCCTAGACACCATCGTGTATCCCATTGTGAAAGCCATGAAAGATAGAGGAACTCCCTATGTGGGCTGTTTGTACGCAGGTTTGATGTTGACCGACGAAGGGCCCAAGGTAGTGAGAGTTTAATGCTCGCTTTGGAGACCCGGAAACACAAGTCATACTGCCACTATTGAAGACCGATTTGGGTCGTGTGCTCTATGCAACGGCGACAGGAAATCTCGGTGAGATGACATTAGAATGGTTGCCTCAAACAGCGGTGTGCGTGATGCTAGCATCCCCAGAGGATATCCTAGTGGTTCACAAGGGGATAGGATGACAGGAGATGTGAGTACTTTCGCAGAAGATACCTTAGTGTTCCATTCAGGTCACGAAAGATGTAGGGGATGCTACACTTTGTAACCAATGGCGGTCGTGTGTTAGGCGTAGTAGGGTTAGGAAATACCCTCGAAGAGGCAAGATCTAAGGCCTATGCGCGGGTGGAGACCATTCACTTTGAGGGAATGCAGTATCGAAATGATATTGGATTTTGTATACATAGGGATATTGAAAAAATTTTCGATAGATATGAACTTTATTTAGTGATAATAACAAAAGACAGTTTTACTTATTCAATACTATAAATTACATATGTAGAGGTAATTGTATGAATCGAATTGTATCTTTTACATCACCACTCAGCAGGGGGCGTACTACTCTTCTGTCGTCGCTGTGGTAGGGTGCTATTAGCCAACTCACCGGTAGAAAGCTTGTACCACTCTTACTTCATGCCAAACTAGGACCACTATCCATTGAACTATGGATTAATGATGTACTATGGCGGTCTTCTTTTTATTCGTAGGGCTGGAAGTAAAACGGAAATGATTGCCGGTGAATTGAATACGAACGCGAAACGATTTTTGCCAGGTATTGCTGCGATTCTTCGGACTCTTAATGCCAGCATTAATCTATTATCATCGTAGTTATCATCCAGAATTTGTATTCATGGTTGGGGATTCCAACAGTGACAGATATCGCCTTTGCCATCGGTATCGTATCTCTCTTAGGAGATCGAGTACCGATTGCGATGAAAGTATTCTTAACCACCTTAGCTGTTATGGATGACTTGATGGCTATCGTCATCATTGCCTTCTTCTATACAGCAGAGTTGAACTTCTTTACTGTTCGTGTCGCTATTATCGTGTTCATGTTAGCAGTACGTAAAACCGTATGAACTATACGCGACCAATTCCGTACTTAGCTTTGGGCTTTGGCTTGTGGTTCTGCGTATTCAAATCTGGTCTACATGCCACATTAGCAGGCGTTATCTTAGCCGCTTTCATTCCATTCCATGGTATTCGCGATGGACGCCATGTATCGCCCTTGTCTGAATGGGAGCATACATTGAGTAATTGGGTGACCTATCTCATCATCCCAATCTTTGGCTTTGCCAACGCAGGCGTATCTTTCCACGGATTTACCTTAGAAAGCTTTGCTCATCCAGTTGTTCTTGGTGTTGCAGTGGGCTTAGTACTAGTAGGTAAACAAATGAGTGTCGGTACCCTTATTCTTGCTAGTGGAAATCAAAACTAGTAGAAATGCTAGCTCAAACTAACTCGTTACAGTGTATGGCACGCACTTTGTTGCAGTACGGATTTACCATGAGCTTTGTTCGTATCCTTGCTAGCATTCCCACCAGGGGAATCGCAAGAAAATGGCAAAAGTAGGTATCTTCGTAGCGATCTCATCGTATCAGGTATCTTTGGGCTATGTAGTATTGCGCCTATGCGTAAGTAAACATACAGTGGCTGTACTCTGAACTGATACTGATTAAAGGACAACATATTTAATTGCATACTAGCATGAGAGTAGAGGTCTATATAGCTGTAGTGAAAGAACTTTCATTACAGCTTTTTAATTTAAATATTGATTTTCTATAATTTTTGTGATAAACTACTAAAAGCATAGAAGTTAATTGAACTTAGAAAATAGAGAAAATAAAATGAGTGAAAAATTTGAGTTAGGATGGATTGGAACATACTTTCAGTAATTATATATGTGTCTTATGTTCCACAAATAATGGGAAACTTGGCTGAGCATAAAACATCTCGCTAAATGGGTGGCGACGACGATTAACTTTAATGCAATATGGACAAGTTATGGACTTTTATAAAGAAAAAGGACTATCCCTTGTCAGCGACAGAACTTGCCGGAGTCATCTTTTGGATTGCTTGCAACAATTTACGGCATTTAAACAATTTAATTGTAAATATGAGTGTAAAAGTTCACTTGAATGATGTTTAGTTATTTTTAGTGAGCTTTTTATTATGACCATTTTAATACATAAAACTTTTGTATCACACCATATGAAAACTAATCTATTATGCCAATTAGTATAGAACCCTATATATATACATATTTACTATAGAAAATGAGGTATTTTGGTCATTTAGGTTGCATATGTAGTATGTAAAATTTCCTGTGAGTACATATTTCTACTGATGGGAAAAAAAGGGTAAAAATGGGGTCTAAGTGGTAGTAAAGTGTTAAAAAGGCCCGTTTGACGTATCTCCCAAAAATGGTAAAATGTATAAGCATTTAGATATGAGGGTGAACATCGTGAAAAATAACTCTCATAGCGATCCTCCTCTTGGTGTAGCTCCATGGTGACAGCTTTGGCACATCGGGACGTAGTGATCGAGGTAAAGAGGTAGAAGAGTTACAAGCGTGTTAGTAGCTCAAGGCTATTTTGCTGGATACAGCTGATGGTGTGTTTGGGAATAATACAGAATACGCAGTACTCTGTCTTTCAGAAAGAACACGGGTTAACTCCAGATGGTAGAGTGGGCAGAAACGATGCAGTAGCTTTACTAGAGAATCAAAAACAAATTTGAGAAGCAACAAGCCTCTCAGAACACCCGTACATGAAGGTGCGATTTTGAGTGATCGTGGCTGTCAACAGAAGAAGTACAACTTAAACTGGTAGATAGTGGATTTTCCCCAGGTGCCGTTGATGGCGTATTTGGGAATGGCACAAAAGAAGCATTACAACGTTTCCAACAACATCATGGGTTACCAGTGACAGGAACGGTTGATGCAAAAACATGGTCAAAATTATCCACTAAACGAGGGAAACCAACGAGCTATAAAAAGACATTGAACATGGAAGCCAGTGCCTATTCCAGCTATGAATCAGGCTCTTATACCGCTAGAGGTAATGCGCTCCGCCGTGGGTATGTGTCCGTAGATCCGAATGTCATTCCACTGGGAACAGAGGTCTATGTAGAGGCTATGGTATGCTGTAGCAGATGATACGGGTGGAGATATTGAAGGATATCGTATCGACTTTGAGCGATGGACAGTTACGACGAGGCTATTCAATTTGGACGTCGCACTGTGAAAAGTATATATTTTAAATTAGAGAAGTCATTGATTTGTTGTAGAACAGAAAGAGCATCTAATTGCAAACCTGTTATGACAGAGTGCTACATACTATGAGGCTAATGTGAGTTAGCGTATGATATTATATAAGGATAGTTGATTCGGAGTGGGTCAACTATCCTTTGTTTTTGCTTGCACACTACCGTAAGCGCCCTAGCTGTGCTATAATAAATTAGTTCTAAGTAGTTACTATAGGAGGAAATGGTGGACATTACATCAACACAAGGGTTATTAGCAATTCTACAAATTATTATTATTGATATATTATTAGCAGGGGACAATGCCATTGTCATCGGAATGGCGGCAAAAAACTTGCCGGAGAACTTGCGTAAGCGTGCTATTTTCTGGGGCACTGCGGGAGCCATCGGTTTGCGTTTAATTATGGCGATTTTATTCATTGAAGCTTTAGATAATATTCCAGCATTGCGTATTGTTGGTGGTATTATGTTGCTTTGGATTGGATATACGTTACTAAAAGATGGCGACAATGAACACAATATTGAAGCAAAAAGATAATATCTGGGGCGCTATTGCCACTATCATCATTGCGGACGGTGTGATGGGTATCGATAATGTACTAGGCGTTGTAGGCGCAGCAGAAGGTCATTTCGGCCTTGTTGTAGCTGGCATGCTTGGGACAGTGCCAATCATCGTTTGGGTAGTACCATTTTCGTTAAACTGATCGATAAATTTCCAGTTATCCTATACGTAGGTGGCGGTATCTTAGGTTGGTGTCTGCCGCATGATTCAACACGATCCCGATCGCAACACCATACATCGAACCACAGCAGCTAGCCTTTTCCATATCGCTATGCGTTGTATTGGTATTAGCACGCCATCATTCGCAATCGATTGGTGAAATAAACTGGTATTGGTGAAAGTAACAGCTCAAGGCACAGAGACCATAAGGCGTACTAGTTCAGAAAAGAAGTGCATACACTAGGCATGGTTAGTCTCATGATGGAGATAGGATGCTCTTTTATAGCAAGAGTAGTTATAGGGCTCATAGGATAAAAATGAGGACGTCTACTAGTAATGATGTTAGAGTCGTGTAGAATGCATAAAAGATGATATAATAAAAAGAAATACACTGATACAAACGATTACATTGTGTATAAGGATATATAGATGAGTGAGAAGAAGAAACAACAGAAAGCACCGGTGCGTAGGAGACGATATACGATAGAGTTCACGGTACCGGCAGTAGTGGCGAAGGGGTAGGCAGATACGAAGGCTTTACGATATTTGTACCTTATGCGTTACCAAACGAAACGGTGCAAGCAAAGATTACCTTAGTCATTATGCTGTAGGGGATATTGTTGAGATTATTATACTTCCGCTGAGCGAGTGGACTCTGGCAATGAAGTGTACGGCAATTGTGGATACCGCCAATTTACAACATGCGCTCATACAGAACAATTGCGACTCAAAAACGGAATCTGTGAAAGCAGTTATCGAACGTATCGCTAAATGTGACCCTAACTTGGTCTTGCCATGCATAGGCCCAGAGGAGCCTTGGCGGTATCGTAATAAAATGCAAATGCCCGTAGGTGGCACCATCGGCAACATCCGATGGGCTTTTTACCAAAAAGGTTCCTATAGCATTATCAATCACGAACATTGTCCCCATCCAAGATGCGGGAATGATGATATTTCGCAATGTTTTGCCACGAAGCGATGAACGAACTAGGCATTGAGCCCTATGATGAGCACACTGAAAGAGGCGTGATTAGGCATGGTTGGTCGTATTGGAAAAAGATGAATGGATGGTCATCCTTGCAGTCGGACTCCCAGCATCCTCGTGAAAAGAGAGTTAGTGGACCGTATTGTAAAGACACTGCACAGGTGACATCCATCGTAGTGAATCACAATCCAAAACAAACGAATGTAATCTTAGGCCCCTACGAACCGTACACTTTATGGAAAGACCAGATTACAGATTATGTCAAAGATTTGTCCTTTCAGTTGTCACCGCATTCCTTCTTTCAAGTGAATCCAGACAAACCACTGTGTTGTATGATACAGCCTTGGAATTTGCGGACTTGAAGAGCCATGAAACAGTCATCGATGCTTATTGTGGAACGGAACAATCTCTGTTTTTGGCGCACTAGCAAATCATGTCATCGGCGTTGAAATCGTGGCACCTGCCATCGAAGATGCGAAGAAAATGCACTCCTCAATGGATACGACAATACAGAAATTTTATCGTGGTGATGCAGCTTTTGGAAATGCCTCGGATTGTATAAACAAGGCATCAAGCCAGAGGCGATCGTATTTGACCCTATCCGCGCAGGGCTCGCAAAGAAGTATGTGTACACGCGACCATCGGCATGGGACCACAACGCATCGTCTATGTGTCGTGCAACCCATCATCCATGGCACGAGATATAGAAATATTAGCAAAAACATGGTTACCAATTAGTGAAAAGTCCAACCAGTGGATATGTTCCCGCAGACGTATCATGTTGAGGCTGTGGCGTTGCTTTACAAGGAGCTGGAGGATGGATAAGCATTAGATCGACCCATGTCAGGGATGTCCAAGAGTTCGAGCGAGGAAGAAGGAATGGAAACAGCCACGACTGAGGCCGTATCTTTGTTTACAAGGAGTGAAGCGATGAAGTAAGTATTCGATTGGCTCATGCAAAGGTGAACAAAGAATCATAAAGTGAGAGTAAAAGGAAATGAAACATCTTTCTGATTGTATAGAAGTTAAGTCCTACGGTGATGTGTTTCCCAAAAAGGGAACAAATGAAAGATTGCCATACGAGCACCAAAAAGAGGCTATGCGGTGTCTCGACAAAATCAATCAAGAGCCGTCCTATAGTACGTTGGTAGTACTGCCTACTGGGCGAGCATGGGAAACCTACTACAGTGTCCATGTGGCTTTTGAAGAATGCCATTGATAAGAAAAAGAAGATACTTTGGATTGGGCACCGTCAAATGTTGCTGGATCAGGCAGCGGAATCATTTCAAAAGTTTGCTTATACAGAAGTGATACCGCATATTTCATCCTTTTTGTTTCCGCATTATTTCCGGCGCGTCTAGTCATGACCGTACTAGCGACATTCGTCCCGAGGACAATCTTTTGATTGTCAGCAAAGACAGTATTGGAAGAAATATGGATCGTCTGGATACATGGCTGAAAGATGAAAAACGAGCTGTATCTTGTCATAGATGAAGCCCATCATTCAACGGCTAAAACGTATCGAAAAATCATTGAGTATGTAAGAGGAAAGTGCCTAATTTGAAGCTCATTGGACTGACTGCAACACCATTTCGGACAGCAGAAAACGAACAGGGGTTGTTAGCCCGCATGTACGGCGATGGTGTTAAAATGGACAAGCTAGCATGACGATGTGGGTATTACATATCAAATCGGCTTAAAGGAATTGATTAACCGACAAATACTTGCAAAGCCGATTTTTGAAAAGCTTTTATACCGATGAAGAGTACGGCGAGCTCCTTGGTGTGGATGCGTGGGAGTATCCAACATTTGGATGTTTTACCGGATAGATTGCACAGCAGATGGCGAGATAGTGCTGTCCGAAATAAGCTGATTGTAGAGACTTATGCAGCGAAACAATCCGAGTATGGGCAAACCATCCTTTTTGCGGTCAATGTAGTCCATGCACTGAGTTGACCGCCTTGTTCGAGAAAGCAGGCGTTTCAGCTGACTTTATCGTTTCCTCTGTGAAAGATGCTATTACTGGCGTAACAATCAGCCGTGAAGATAACGAGAAAGCTAAAGGAATATCGAGATGGAAGCTACAAGTTTTAATCAATGTGAACATGCTTACAGAAGGTCGTTGATTTACCACAAACAAAGACAGTCCTTGCTAGACCTGCGGTGTCATCTATCTTGATGACCCAAATGGTTGGGTCTGTACATTGCGGGAACAGGCAAAGCAGGCAGCATCAGTGCCTATGCTGTTCTTTCATTGACCATTGGAATGAAAATATCGCTTGGGTAAATCCTGAGAGCCTCTTTGAAGGAAAGTAACGATTTCCAGTGATACTAAAACTGATCGGACAAAGCACGATCTTCGCATGATTGCTATTTCCAAAATAGAAGAATTTGCTTCCATCCTAGATGATTCAGTAAATACTTCGGCATTAGAAAAGTACTTCTAGACAGCGCATTGATTGGAATGTATGCGTTTCTTATTTGGAGAAAAATATGGATCACGCCTATCAGGTCATGGTCTCAATATTACACAGAGGCGTACAAACGCATAGTTCCTTCCATCTATTCACAGCTTTGAAGCAACGAAAGAATATCTGCGTGACGAGCAGGAAATGGAACGTCAATGTGAGACTCAGCTTCTTCTTGAAACGCGCCACCTTATGGGCCAAGGGGATGTAATTAAATATTCTGAAATACTATGCTGCAGTATGAGCAATTCCTCAGTTTTATACCTTTGCCGAGTTAGACAAGACAGAAAGCTGGATGTGACCTTATTACAACACATCTGGGATGAAGATAGGACAACGCAAGAAGGCGGAATATATTGACTCTATCTGGGACTCTAGGTGATGATACTATGCTCAAATTATTCTTTGAAGGAAACTACTCTTTTCAATCAACTCGACATTGAGCCCTAATGAAACATCATTCTTCAATCATATGGAGACTGAAAGTAATGAAATACAGCACTGACATTGGAGGATTTGCCACTCCTATGAGATAGGAAGATTGACCTATGCTGGAAAAACAACTAAGATCAAGGCTTTTGAAAGGCAAGGAACAAGCAGGGGACTTTGTGGGTGTGCTCACTGTGGCAAAACGGATCAATCTCGTATTTACTTTCAGGTAGATCACATCATTCAATGAACGGTGGTGGCAAAGCGTTGCCGAAATCTTCAAATCCTGTCTTAACCAGTGCAACGGCACATGAAGGGTGATATGGCAGGTGAGAGTCGCTTTTATAATCAGCCCTTGAACCTTAACCATCATAAGTAGTATGGAGCTTACCTGTAGAGAGGAAAGCCGTATCATTGATCTGATATGGGAAGGTGAGAAACTGTGTGTGTAACTAT
>BNJS01003543.1_pt1 | contig 78547 bp, 106 predicted proteins | sample 8540461 | NCBI WGS metagenome assembly BNJS01 (sample SAMD00202454, study PRJDB9452) | human saliva metagenome | isolation source: human saliva | place: Japan
GGCGCTATGGATGCAGGCGGCTGCGTTCGGTTCGTATCGCGCCGTGGCGGGCATAGGCGGCAGCGGCGCATAGGTCGAGGATTTCCGCCTGCGGGGCATAATGCGCCTGTTCGTAGAGGCGGTCGGGATACCAAGAGGCCGTCTGAAGGCGGTGGTACCAACTCGGCATCGAAGCGGCGGTGGCCGCGGTCAGGGCTTTCGCCCGCTGGCTTCTTCGAGGCGTTCGATTTGCGGCGGCAGCCGAGGCGGCGTGTGGACGATGCGCTTGATCTTCGCGCTCCAGCAGCAGGGCTGTTCGGCCGGCCATAGCCGCGCAATGGTCGGTTTTTCTTTCTCTTCAGCGCAATGCCACGGCGCGTAATGGGCGTCTTCGGCGCGGACGTCGACCAGCGAGGCCGTCTTTCGGGTCGTCGGCGGGATGTTCAATTCGTGGTTGCCCAAAACCATCCATGCCCATCCTCGTTCGTAAGCCTGTTTAAACCACGCCAGCATCGCGGGGGCTGTCGGGACCGCGGTCGCCTGATCGCCGACGAACACCAGCCGCCGCCCGCGCGGATGGAAAACCGTCATCGCGGTAGCCGAGCGGGTGCAGCAGCGATTGAAAGGCGGTAAATTCGCCGTGAACGTCGCCGGCGATGTCCAGCGGCGTATCGGGCGAGGAGTTGGCGGTATAGATGGGACGCATGATGATGGGAGTCCGTCTGAAAATTGGGATGCCCAAGTTTTCTGAACGACCTCGGGCGAGTCTCAAGAAGTTTTTCGCGAGTAGTAACGCATTTCCTCGATGCTTTCGAGAATATCGTCCAAAAGCCTGATGCTGAACCGCGTTTCACCGCGCTCTGGCAACAGGCGGGTTCAACGTTTGGCGAGTTCTTTCAGGGTGGACACGTCAGATTGCGGTGAGTGGAAATACGCTTCGAGGCGCGGCATTGTTGACCATGAAGCGGCGGTCTTGATGGATGGATTGCCGCACATCGGCGTATGGCTTTTCAAGAATCCATTGCGCGATAAAGTCGAGCAGTGTTCGCTTCAGCCGGTGATGCGTATTCGCGTTAGATCAACCCGTGCAATAAGTAAATTGTAGCGGTATCCATGCGTCCATGCCGTCCAGTTCGGCGTCGCTTTTGGTGGACGACGCCAAGCCGGACGCCAAGACGTTCAAATCGTCGGTGACAGCAATCGCGACGCTTCGATACGTTCGCGTTCAGGGTCAAAGCCGGTCATTCAGATCGGCGCTTAGCCAGAGGTTGCTTGCGTTTTGAGTCAGTTTCAGACGGCCTTTCGTCGGTTTACCGTAGGCGGTATTATACGTGGATTAACCGTCAGGGATAAAAGGCAAAGCGATCGCGTAAACAAAGGTCGTCTGAAAAGGCAATGCGGCGGGTTTACGCGCTCTATCGTTCGAGACGACTATTCACCATCAGAGGATTCTTTGCGGGCGAAAGCCCACGCGCTACAGGTTGTCGCGGTTGAGTTTAAAGCCGTTTCCAAATAATATAAGGTCGTCTGAAAACGCGAGTGCGGCGGTTGCTCCGTCCTTTTTAGACGACTATTTGTACGTGGGGGACGATTCGCGGGCAAAAGCCTACGCTTTCACGGGCTGTCGCGGTTGAGTTTAAACCGTTTCAAATAATATATGAGGTCGTCCCAGAAAACCGTTTTCAGACGACCTCTTTACCATGTCACTTTCAATTCAAATCAGAACAAACCGTGGATCACGCCGTGCTGCGTCACGTCGATTTTCTCGGCTGCGGGGAGTTTGGGCGGGCGGGCATTTTCATCATGTTGCCGCACAGGGGCGACGGTAAAGCCTGCCGCCCGCGAAAACGGTGATGCCGCGCACGGTGATGCGGAAAGCCTTCAGGGCGGCCAAAGTTTGGCGTTGTCGCTGGCGAGATATGGGTTTTCCGCCATGCAGACGGGCATTTTGAGCAAGCCCAGTTTTCCAGCGAGGTGATTTCGGCGGATGCTTCCGCGCTGAAATCGACGTCTTCCGCGCCGTACGCACTTTTGGGCGATGGTGCGGATTTTGTCTTTGATGTCGGCAGCTCGGCATCGTGGGCGAAGCTGAAGTTGTGGGTTGGTTGTCGATGGCGTTGACGACTTTGCGCGCCAAAGTCCGCGCCGCCCGCCGCCCAGCACGCACGCTTCGGTCGGTGAAACTTCGACGCTGGCGTGTTCGGCTGCAGGCTTTTCAATCGTCGCCAACTCGGCATCAGGTCGGACGCAGAAGCGGTTGATGGCGACGACGACGGAGCAGGCCGGATGCGTTTTCAGGTTGGGCGTGTGTTTCAGCGGGTTGGGCGAGGCGCTGCCAAAGGCGTCGAGGTTTCCTCGCCGCACGCCCGGCGCGTTCTACGCCGCCGTTGCGGCTACCGAGGCGCGGACGGTGGCGACGACGCCCGGCTGCGTCGGAGTTTCAAACCGGCAGGCGGCGTTGATGTCGCAGATCCCGCACACCTATAAATCCGCGCGGGAAAGCCTGCTTCGGTCACGGCGTAATCGGCAAGGTGTTTTGCCGGTCAGGTGGCGGTAACGGAGTTGCAGCCTGGCGGGCGATATTGGCGAAGGGACCGCCGTGTGCGAAGGCGGGCGGCTGCCTTCGATGGTTTGACTGGTTGAGCGATGGCATCTTTGGGCAGTGCCGCCGTAGCGCCGTGTCTTTCAAAGTCTTTGGCGTAAAGCGGGGCTGCACAGTCTTTGCCGCTGGGCGACGAGGATGTTGCCCAAACGACTCTTTCAAAGTCGCTGATGTGTCTTTGGCGGGAGCAGAATACCGCCACATGACTTCGGAGGCGACGGTGATGTCGAAGCCGTCAGGACGAATCACGCCGTCAACAGGTTTGCCCATGCCGTCGATAATGTTGCGCAACTGGCGGTCGATTCATATCGACCACGCGCCGCCACAGCACGCGTTTGGGGTCGTGTTCAACTCGTTGCCTTGGTGCCAGATGTGTTTGTCGAGCATGGCGGCGAGTAAATTATTCGCTGCGCCGATGGCGTGAAGTGCACCCGGTGAAGTGCGGGTTGATGTCTTCCATCGGCAGCTTGGGCATCGCCGCCGCCCGCCGCGCCGCAGCACCAACGCCGAGCTCAGGCAAAAGAAGAAGGTTCGCGCGGGGCGATAGCGGCGCATCTTTGCCGATGTGGCGCAACGCGTCCGCCAAACCGATGGTCACGGTGGTTTTGCGCTTCGCCCGCGAGTCGGGTTGATGGCGGTAGCATCGAACGGCCTTGTTTTGCGGCGGTTTGAACGCTTCAGCAGGATTGATTTTGGCTTTATGTTAGCGCGTGGGTTCGACTGTTGTCAACGTTCAAACGCAGCTTGGCGGCAATTTCACCAATCGGACGTACATAGTGGAAGATTGGGCGATTTCAGCATCAGTTTTTGAAGCTCATGGTTTTCCTTTACTGGATGGAGAAGAGGAGGGTCGTCTGGCCCATCGGAAGACAGGCGGCTGATGGGTTCAAAAGAATATGGGCGTACATAGCGTTATCTGAGAGTGAATCTTGCAGTGAAAAATTCGATACTAGTCAATAAGAATGCGGTTCATGTGTTGACAATCCCACAAGAGAAACGGACAGACACGCGGCGGCAACGCGCCTTGGCTTTTCTGGGCGATTGGCATCCGCAGAGCTTCGCCTCGCTGACGGCTGATTTTTCGCCAAAATGGGTTTGCAGGGCATCGTCGGATTTTGCCACCTTCATCCACGCGCTTCGGTCATCCTCGCCGCGCTGGTCTTGTTCCTGACCTGTCCGGCCAAAATGGCGGGGCGTCAGCGGGTTCACCGGAAGAGACTGGACGTTCACTGAGTCTCTCCGGCCTCGCCACGACGGCATCTTGAGCTCGCCTGCTTCAAAGCCTGCAACTGGGGCAGCTTGCCCTCGCGAGTCGCCTCGTCGATAAATTCAGCCTGGTTTTGGTCGCGCGCTGGTGGCGGTGGTTTTGGACGAACGCCCCCAGCACGCCTGAATAAGGTAGTAGGCTTGGGACTGGTTACGGCAGAGGTGTTGACGCTGAAGCTTTTGAGCGGTGAGGCAAAGGCGATTTTGTCTGACGACCTTTAAAGCTGAGGTCGTCTGAAAATGTTAGTGTTGCAAATGGGGCTGAGAAGGTTTGCCGTCATCTGCGGCGATGGTTTTGCGATGCATACGCGAGGAGTCGAATCCATCAAAAGGTCGTCTGAAAAACAAAATGTTCAGACGACCTTCTTTTGTCTACTCCGTTTTCGACATTTCCACAACGCGGACGGAGACAGGGACAGCTTTCTGGAGGGTGATGGCAGAAGTCCGGCAAGCGAGGTTTCTTTGTAGAGTGGACGTCGTATGTCGCGCCCTGTAGCAACGGTTTGGATGACTTCGTCGAGCGAGACTGTCGTGTCGTGTTCCAGCGGGGCGAGGGAATTGCCGGGGTTTGAGGGCTCCGGCGGCGAGGCGCGTTGCGCTCGATGCGGGGATTTGCACCAATCCGCCGACGGGGTCGCAGGTCGGGCGATGGTGTTCCATCGCCATTTTCGGCGGCGTTTTCCACTCGTTTGGGCGTGCGCCGATGACTTCGGCGTATGTCGCCCGCCACCGCGCCATGGAGCGAGGCGACGCCGACTTCGCCTTGGCAGCCGACGTCCGCGCGCGAGATGGGAGCGTTGGTTTCTGTAGAGATGCCGATGGCGCCTAGCGGTAGGCAGGAAGTTTTCGATTGCGCTCTCTCTTGCGTGGCGTGCCCGGGTTGAGCTTGCGGAAGTAGTGCGACGGCGTTGATGCGGCGGCGCCGTTGGTCGGGGCGGTCTGATGCGTCCGCGGCGGCGTTTTCTTGAGTGACCGCCATGGCGTAAAACCATATATGGGCCAGGAGCTGAGGTGTTGACGATTTCGGTTTCGCGCGCAGGGCTTTGGGTTTGGCGGCAAGCTGCGCGCGCGGCGGCGGACGTTTCCAGAAGCCGCCGGGCAGTTCACCGTGCCGCCATGATCCGCGTTTGATGCAGCCAGCTCTGTCACGTCGGCAACGCGGCAGCGCGGCAGCAGTTTCGAGCTCGCTGCAACCCGGCTTGAGCGCGGCGCTTCGTTTGCCAACACGGCTTCCGGAGATGTCAGGCTGGTTCGTACGCGGCATTGGGCGAGCAGTTCGGCGCAGCTGGTGCCTGGGGTAAGGGACTGGGCGCCGTTTGTTCAGCGTCGGTCAAAGCTCTTGATCGGTAACGATAAAGCCGCCGCCGACGGGTAGTGAAATTTGTTCTTTGAGTTTGCCGCCGTCTTTGCCGTAGGCGGTGAAATTCAGTCACCGTTCGGGTGTTTGGGCAACGCTTGGTCGCTCGCAGTATGTTCAGGTCGCGGTCAGTTGAAGCTGAGTTCCGCGTCCGTTGGGGCGGAGGATGTGTTGCGAAATGCGGATGCGTTCGAGCGGTCGATGTCGGCGAGGGGATGTTCGTGCGGCAGGCTGGCTGCGCTTCCAAAGCCGAGCAGGAGGGCACGTCCGAATGTGCCGTGTCCGCGTCCTGTCAGCTGCCAGCGGTACCGTAAATGTCGATTGACGATGCGCTCGGTTTGCGCGTCCAGCCTGATTGTTTGAGAGTCAAAGTATCTGAAGGCGGCGGCGGCTTTCGTGGGGCCGACGGTGTGGGTCTGGAGGGGCCGATGCCCGGTGTGCGAAAATGTCGAAAATGCTGATCTTGATGTGTTTCCCTCAGTGCTGGCTGTTTGTGTGGCGGGATGCGGATGTTGTGTCTGTTTGTCGGGCGGTTTTGATGTGTCGCGCTTGGGTTAAGGCTCGTTTCACGCAACCGAAAAGCGCTGCGTACTTTTAGCCTTTGTCGGACGCGGATGATGCGCGACTGCCGTTGCGTGAGGGTCGTCTGAAATTTTCTTCTGTGGCTAATGCGTACTTTCGCCGTCGCAAAAGTATGCGGCATTATCCTGTTTTGCGCCGCGGGCGGATGAGTGCAGATGGTTTATGACAGATTGGCGCGGTTGCCGTGCGTATGCCATCGCCGGGTGGGTCGTCTGAAATCTTGTTTGGGCTTCTTGAGGCAGGAGCTTAGCAGGTTTCGCGACCTTAATCTGCGGCGTATCGCACGCTTTAGTCTGTCACAAACAATTCGCGGCCGTGGGCTTTTCAGCCATGTTTCCGGCGGCAGTTGGGTGTGCGGGTGAGGCGGTTGACGGTTGCCCAAAACCTGCGGACGCTGTGGTGTCAGGGTGAGGGCGGTGGCGAGTTCGTATGGATGCAGATGTAGTCTGCAGCGTAATCCAGGTGCGCCGATGACTTGCCAGTTGAGGCGGATGCGGGTGTGTGTGGCAGCAGACACCCAGAAGGTTTGGCGTGGGAGAGGGGCGGTCGCGGCGGGAATGAGGCAGTGCAGCGCGGGCGTGGTGTTCGAGGCGCGGCAGCGGGTATTCGCGGGCGCGTTCGTGTGCAGGAAGCGGCGCAGGTGGGTCCAGTTGGGCGGCGGGTTTCTTTGTCGGTCAGCAGGAGTTTCAGACAGCCTGATTTGTATGTGTTGCCGCTGTGGACGGACGGGGTCGTCTGAACGCCTTGATGCAGTCCATTCGGGGAGAGTGTCGGCGGATGAGGCGGCGGTCAGAGGGCAGGCTTGGGCGGTGCGGCGCAACAGGGGTTCGTTGTCGGTCAGCCATTGGGCGGCGCGATGGCTGACAAACGGGGGCGTTGATGCGCTGACGGTGTCACGGGATACAGGAGGCGCAGGATGAGTTTTTCTTGGCGGCGTTGCGTTTGGGCGGTTCGGATGGACTGGCCGTCTCTGAAAGGAGCGTGGGCGTAGTGTCGGGACATGGATTGGGTTGGTGTCGGGGCGAATCTTACGTTTTCAGACGACCTTTGCGACGGCAGCGGTCCTTTTTCAACTTCGATAAGGGGGTTGTTGCGTTTCAATCCGTTTTTCGCGTTCCGCCATCAATTCGGCTTCCGTGCCACTGTTGTGGGGATGACGGGGTTGATGATTGACGGTGATGGTGCGGTGTTTGAGGAAGAATACGTGCCAAAAATTCGCCGCTGTTGAGAAACGGGGACGATGTCCATTTCAAACTTATTTCGCCATGCGCGCGCCGCCAGAGTTTGTGGCGGCCTTTTTCGCCGGGCGGCAGGCGTGTGCCTTCTGGGAAGATGGTGATCAGTAGCCTTCGTTTTTGCGCGCCATGCCTTGTTCCATCAGTTGTTTGCACGCTTCGCGGCTGTTGCTGCGGTCTATGCATGCCTATGGTTTTTGACGGTTTCCAGCCCCAGCCGAAGAAGAGTTTTGAACAACAATTCGCGTTTGGCGACGTAAACCTGCGGCGGGAAGATTTCTTGCAGGGCGAGGGTTTCCCAGCCGCTGGTGTTTGGCACGCCAGCTGATAGAGCGGTCGGGGATGTTTTCGGCACCGATGAGGCGGTATTTGAGTCCGATGATGTGTTTGAGCGACCAGTTAGATGCGTGCCAGATTTGCGCCATTTGTGCGCCGCGCTTGAAGAGGCGCGAGGGAGCATGAAGGGAAAAGTAAAATCAGGCTGGTGCTGAGGATGAACCAGTGGAGTCAGGTTGCGGATGAGGAGCATGTTTCTACCTGCTCCGGATGGGTCGTCTGGAAATCTTGTTTGGAGCTTGAAATGCTGGGGCGAAAGCTGTTTCAGACGAGCCTCGATGTATATTACAGGTTTGCCTACTGTCCGTCTGCACGGTCTTGCGCGGCTTTCGTGCATGCTGTATGTATTCGGAGAAGGCGGCGGGCTTTCGAAGATGCGGGTGTTTTCGGGTAATTCTTTTTCCTGTTGAGACAGGGTTTTCTTTGCCTTTGCGGTCATGACGAGCGCGGTTTTAGCCGCCGCTTCGTGCATGGCTTGCGGGTCGTGCAGGCTGTCGCCGACCAGCCAGGTTTCGGTAGGGTCGGCTTTGAAGCGTTCGAGGATGTCGTAAATCATGCCGGGCTTGGGTTTGCGGCAGTCGCAGTTGTTTGCGGCGGCGGTGTGCGGGCAAAACCAGATGCGTCGATTTTCGCCGCCCGCCTGACGGACGAGGGCGTGCATTTTGGCGTGCATTTTCGGTCGGTCTTTGGACTTGGTGAGTATTTTGCGGCCGATGCGGTTGGTTGGTGGCGACGGCGATGTTGTAGCTCTGCTTACTGCGTCAGGAAGGCGATGGCGTCCATCTGCCTTCGATGAGGATCCATTCGTCTACGGTTGACGAAGTCGTCGCGGTCTTGGTTGATGACGCCGTCGCGGTCGAGGATGATGAGTTTCACGGTTGCTCTCCGACTGTGGATGCCAAAGTGGCTTTCCATTGCTCAAACGCTGCCTGAAAGACGGGTTTGAGGCGTTTGTAGATTTCCGGGGTGTTGGGGACGTGGTAGAAGCCGCCGAGCGACAGAGTGTCGAGTGTGCGGACGTAGTCTTCTAAAAATGCGCCGTAGCCGTCTTCTTCATTGTCGTAGTAATAGGAGGTGAATTTCTGCCCTTGTTCGGTGAAGTCATCAGGCGTGAGCGCACCGTCCATGTGTTTGAGCAGGGAAGCGGCGACCGCTGGTTCTGCCCATGAGCATATTGGCGAAATCTTCCCGCGCTTTCGGGGGCGGTTTGCCAAACGAGGATTCGCCAGCCCTGCCTGCGCCGCCCATATCCAGTACATGCCGATATGCGTGGCGGCGTTTTCGGACAGCGAGGCCTTCGGGATATTCTTCTGTCTGAAAGGTGGAAGCGGATGTTGTCGTACATGGACGGTCGTGTGCTGTGATTCGGAGGGTGTTTATTGTAACGGAAGACGGGAGAGGGTCGTCTGAAATCTGTTTTCAGACGACCTCCGGGTGTCGATTGCTTGTCAGCCTTTGAACACGGGGACGAGTTCGAGCTGGCTCAATACCTGCGCGGCGATGTTGATGACACCGAAGGAAAACCCAAACCATCGGTCCGAATCCGCCATAAACCTTGTGTTTTGCCTGCGCCGAATTTTTACGCGAACGGTGGCGCAGCATGGAGGGGATAATGCGGGTCCAAATGGTTGCCGCCAGACCGACGTAGCCTATGGCGTAACGAAAGCCTGTTGGATACAACAGATCGAGAAAAATCAGGGGCGGCAGGAAGGTAAGGGCGGCGGTTTGGTACGGCGGACACGCTGTCGTTCCATTTGAAGATGTCGGCGATGTAGTCAAAGAGGCCGAGCGTTACGCCGAGGAAGAAGTGGCAATCGCCATGTGGGAGAAGAGGGTCAACACTTTGTCCATGCTGCGGTTTGGGCGTGGACGGTGTTTCGATGAGGACGGAGACTTGCCCTTCGGCGGCAATCACGGGGCGAGACTCGCTGCGCGGCGAGGATTGCCCTGGATGGCGACTTGCCACGGGACGTCAAATCACCAGCGCGACCAGCGTACCTGCCCAAATGGATTTGGCGACTTTGGGCGCATCGCCTTTAAAGTATTTGAGCGAGGCTAGAGACGTTGCCGTGGAAGCCGAAGGAGGCGAGGGCAGACGGGCAGGGCGGCGGAGATGTAAATCCAGTAGCTCGATGCCTGCGGGGGCTTGGGTGTCGAAGAGGACGGGCAGTTTGGCATCGGCAATCAGCCCGCCGGTCGCTCAAATGAAGGTCAGCACCATGCCGCCGATGAGGACGCTGGTGAAGCGATCGACCAGCCGTGCCGACGCCCACACGCAAAAGGCGAGGATGCCGAAGAAGACAAGCTGTCCGACGGTGAGCGAAACGTCGCTGCCTACCGCGCTGCCCAGCCCTTTGGCGGTCAAGTCTGCCGCCGACGAAGATGTGAGGGCGTGGGTAGTAAATATAAAACGAAGGCGACGGCAATGCCGTTGATGGCGTTCAAGTCGGTCCGAGCAGGTCTTTCTGACCATGGTGTCGAAATAGCTCGCGCCGTGCGGATGGTGGGTGTTGACTTCCAATATCATCGGGCCGCTGGAGAGCATGGAAAACCGAAGTGTAGAGCAACACAATAAGCGAGCCTGTAAACCAGACGCCGGAGGTGGCGGTCGGGTTGGCAAGCATGCCTGCGCCGATGACTGTACCGGCGATAATCATGGCGCCGCCGAATAGCGACGGGGTTTTGACGGACATGGAATTCTCCTCGGAAAAACAGTCCGCCATTATGCCGTAAAGTGTAAGGTTGGTACAGGAGGTCGTCTCGAAAAGCTTTGTTTCGAGCTTTTCAGACGACCTTGTTTGATTCCGAAACTATAAATCATTATCGCTTCAATACGACACTATAGTGGATTAAATTTAAACCAGTACGGCGTTGCCTCGCCTTGCCGTACTATTTGTACTGTCTGCGGCTTCGTCGCCTTGTCCTGGTTAAATTTAATCCACTATAAAAAGCAGTAACGGTAGTATTCGAGTAATCTGCCCCCTCTCCCGTCCGGCGGGGAGGGTTGAGGAGAGGGTGGCTCTTGCCCTGCTTATGCCCGTACATCGCAAGCCACCCCCATCCTAACCTTCCCCGCTAGACGGGGAAGGGATCAGGTCCGTAACAGAAGGGTACGTCTGAAAAACCTATTTACGAGATTCAGACGACTCGTTGCTCGATACTCTAAATTTATTATCGCCTCAATACGACACTAAAAAGCAGTAACGGCGGCATTCAGTAACCTCCGCTCTCCCGTCTGGCGGAGAGGGTTGAGAAGGTGCTCTTTCCCCTGTTGCCGCACACCCGCAGCCACCCCATCCTAACGTTCCCCGCCAGACAGGGGAAGGGATTAGGTTGCCGTAAGCTGAAGAGGTCGTCTGAAAAACACTATTTCGGGTTTTTCAGACGACCTTTCTGATACCGCGTCAACACTCAAATCAGCTTCTGCTGCTTCAACTCATTCTTCAGATATGCGCATAATAAACCGGCGCGACGATGATGCCGCCGACGCCGAAAATCCGTTCGAACACGACCATCGCCACCAGAGTTCCCATGCGTTGATTCGATTTCCGAACCGATGATTTTCGCGTTCAGGAAATATTCGAGCTTGTGGATGACGACCAGAAACACCAGCGAAGCGACCGCTGCATATAAAGACGCACCGAGGCTCAAGATGATAGATGGTGTTGGAAATCAGGTTGCCCGCGACGGGAATCAGCCCGACGATGAAGGCGATGACCAACACGGTTAGTTTAAACGGCAGCTCCACGCCGAAAAGCGAGGATCAGATGAAGGTACACGCCCGTCGGTGCGGTATCGATCAGCGAGATTTTGACCTGCGCCAAAAACACGCTGTTCGAAGCTGGTTTCGAAGTTCACAATCCGCCGCACCATGCTCTGCCTTGAAGGGCGGCATTTTGCGGCGGTTTTGCGCATATTGAGGCGGTGGAAACTGAGCATTGCGCCGATGATGATGCCGATAAGGATGTACACGAACGAGGTGAAGCTGTTTTTGCTGATGCGCGTCAGCGTGGCGCTGTGTTCTTCAATCAATTTGACCGCATAGGCTTTGATTTTCGGCGGTATTGTTGGCAGCATGTTCAAAACCGACTGCGGCAGGCTGCTGCTGTTTTTCGTGTCTTCCAAGTCGCCGCCAACTTGGTCAGCATCACGGTGATGTGCCCGCCGTGAATCAGGTGGTAAATCCCCAGCGACATCAAGAGGATAACCGTCAATACGATGCCTATGGTCGCGTGGTCGAAATCAGGTTGATATTGTGCGCGTTGAGCGATTTGTGCAGAAATGTATTACGCGCGAGTGTACGGCGGCGCAGCCAGAGAATCGAGGCCGTTGGTCTTGGTGATGAAGACGTAGGTCAGGATAACGGCGAGCAAAAGGGGCAAAAAGTGGAAATACAGCACAGCAAGCAGGCAAACCCATCGGGATGTGAGATGCATTGCGGAATCGAGGGTGTTCGAAAAATCATCGGATGTAATGCCATGAAATATATAAATTTAAACAATCAAGCTATGAGGTGCGATTAATAAAAGCAGGACAAGGGTTAACCCTCCTTTTGAAAATCCTTTATTTCAATTTCGCTTGAGGCTGACTTCGGTTTTACAAAACAAACCGTTACAATAAAAACTCAATCGCACCAAGTGGTTATGCGGTTGTCTTTACGCAATTGCCATTTGGCATTTGACTGGAATGATTTTTATCAGACAAATTTCCCGAAAGGATATTACACATGAAAACATTGTCTAAATTGACCTCTCTCGTTCTTGTTTCTGCCGGGCCTGATCGCTGCTCCTGTGGCTATGGCACAACCTGCTTCCGACAAAGCCGCTAAAGCAGAACACGTTCACAAAAAGCCAATAAAGCTAAAAACAAGCCAACGACCTGAAAACCGACAAAGCTGCTGAAACTGCTGCACGGAAGCCGAAGCTGCCAGCCCGCTGACTGGTCAAGGTAAAACTACTACCGAAACTGCACCTGCCGCTGCCCAAGAACAGGCTCCTGCTGCTAAATAAGTAGGGATATAGTGGACTGAATTAAAAAGAGGGATTCTGTTCCCCGCGCACCGTTTTTGACGGGTTTGTCGTCCTTTGAATTTGAGGCCATTAGAAATCTCGCAGGCAGATGTCTGCATATTGTAGAAAAAGGTCGTCTGAAAAGATTTCAGACGACCTTTTTCATTTCCTATCCAAACAATGGCCGCAGATGCTATCATAGTGGATTAAAATAAAAATGAGACAAGGCGGCAACGCCCGCCGTGTACAGGTAGTACATAAGGGCGTTGGCAACGCCGTATCATTGCAATTTTAATCCACTATAATCCGATTTCCTGCCATTGTTTCGCCTCTTCTATATCTTGTTCGATTTTGACGCTTTAATGTTTCGATATTGCTGAATTTTTGTTCGTCACGCAGTTTGTGCAGGAAACGTGCTTCAAACGTTGTCCATAAAGATTGCCTTCAAAAATCAAAACCAAATGGACTTCAAGTTTTTGCGAATTGTTGCTGCTGACGGTCGGGTTGGGTCCGAGCTGGCAACGCCGCGCCGTGTGCCGAATGTGCCGTCCGCTTCGACGACGAATACGCCGCGCAGGGGATAGCGGTGGGGCGGAAGTTGGATGTTGGCGGTAGGGGCGTTGATGGTTCTGCCGAGGTTTTTGCGGGTGCTTGACTTTTGCCGCTCAAAACGTAATCGTGGCCCCAAAAGCTTTTGGTGCGCCAAGTTGCCGTCTGTCAAGGCTTTCGCGCACGGCTGTGCTGCTGGTGCGGATGTCTTCGACGATGACGGAAGGCGTGCGTTCGGTTTTAGTATATCGATTTGCTGTTTCAATAAGTCGAAACAGCCTTCACGTCCGGCACCGAAGCGGAAATCGTCGCCGATAAGCAGATAGCGTGTGTGGAGTGTTTGACGCAGTAGTTTGTCGATGAAATCCTGTGCGCTCATCGGCAAATTCTTGGTTGAAACGCAACACCCATACGGCGTCGATACAGCGGTATCGCTCAACAAATCCAGCTTGGTGACGCAAGGGCTGATGCGGCATGGGGCGTAAAGCCTGCTTTTAGGGGAGAAAAATTCTTTGGGTTGCGGCTCGAAAATGACGACGATAACGGGAAGGTTGCGCGAATCGGCTTCGTTTTTGAGTTTTTGCAGAATGTGTTTGTGACCGAGGTGTACGCCGTCGAAGTACCGATGGTGACGGCCGCTCCTTGCGGAAAATCAGGTGCATTGTGCTGACCGAGTCGGATTTTTCATGGGCGGTTGTTGGTGCGAGTAGTGGAATGGTCGCGTATTGTAAACGTTATTGGTGTTTCTATAAACAGGGCGGCTAAGTGACAGTGCAGACGCATTACCATCTGCCGTAAATGTTTTTTCGAGTGCCAGAATTTCCATTTTTGAAAAACGGTGTGATGTGTAAAGTGCCGCCGTTTTCACCGTCAGTGCTGATAGTCAGTTTTTCAGACGACCTTGCGAGATTGCCTGCCAAAGTGGGGCAAACCAGCGGGCTCCAACTTTCTAAAAATCTCTTGGTATGTTTGAATGTCGCCGGTTTGTTCCGTGATCGCCAAGTCGTCCAGAAAAGATAACGGGGTTGGCGAGGGTGAATACCCGATTCTTCAACCGCATCCAGCCAAGCCTGAAAATCATAAAGGCGCGTCCCAGCGGAGGTCGTCTGAAAAATTGCGCCCAAATGCTGTCGGTAGCGATTAAGTCCGCAGAACGCAGCCCCGTCAAATCCTGCCACAGCCAAAGGCCGTTGATGGTAGGAATATCGTTTTGAGCGCGGGTCGTGTTGAGTGGGTGTTGATGCAGCCACATTTGAATTTCAGTCTGCATTCCCAGCCATTGCAAAAGCATCTTTTTCCATTCGCTTGGTCAGCTGACCCGATTTGTCCGTAGATATCCAAGACCGGAGCAATCCCCAATCGCATTCCGACGGCAGAGTGAGCAACCATAAATCAGGACGAACGGTAAAAAGCCAACCTTCTTTACTGTAAAACTCAGACAGTTCCAAACATAATCGAGCCGCTTCTTCTTTAGTGATGTGCAGATGTTCGCCGTTGACTACGCTGACTTGGTGCAATCCCATTTGCTGCCATATCGGGCTGGCAAACGCTGCCGCCTGATGCGGTGGAATCCCCGCCATCTCTTTGACTTGTGCCAACAAACTTCCCTTCCATAAATGCCGGCGATAGAAATCAGACGGCTTCATTTCTTTGTTTATGTAATAACCCATATCGCAAGATTTGGTTAAAAGCAGGAAGCGTGAGAGGAGGGAGTGTCTCATCTTTTGACGGTTGAGAGGGGGAGGGCAAGCGTCAGATTCATGGCGGTGGTCAGAACGGGAAAAAGCTTATTTTACGCGAGAAAAATACAACATACTCAAAATAACCAATGTCATTATCAGGTCGGATGATGGATGGCGTTTTTGAGTTGGAAGTGTCATATGTTATAATCAAGTTCTCGTAAATTTTCAGAAAAAGGGGTGTAAATCAAAAGAATAGCCCCGATAATCATGCTCGGTTCTGAGTAAATTTGATTGTTTATTTTATTCACTTGGTATATATATTGTCTCGAGGAGAGACCGTAAACACGGTTGATAAAGATAAACAATTAAACTCAATAATTTCAAATGACATAAGAAATGCGGTAGTAGAGTGATTATTACTGCATTGAAGGATAATGCGTGACTAAAACAACTCGATTTTCATTCATGCGCTGTTTCTGGTACAACAAACCCGTTCGTTGGTCGTTGTTGGGCATCCTGCTGCCCTGTGTCAGGAGTAATGACTGCCTATGCGGTCACTGAGCGGTTTCCAATCCTCAAGGCATTGCGTTGGAGCGGATTTCAGAGGAATTGCCCGCCGTTTATGTTGAAACCAATAATTTCCAGTCCAGCTATTGGGCGCAGGAAGTTGTCCAACAGGGCGACTCCTTGCCGATGTGTTGGCACGTATGGGCGTGGCGCAGACCGACATCAAACAAATCATGGCGAAAAACAGCGCAGATCAAAATATGCAGCATTTGCGCGCCAACCAATCCGTCAACATCCGTGTTGATTCATCAGGTCAGGTAACGGACGTACAATTCCTTTACCGACGAAGAAGTGGAACGAAACCTTGTCGCGTTGGAAAAGGTCAAAGGCAAATGGCAGCTGTCTACTTCTGAAATAGATAGCGAAAGTCATGCCCACTTTGCGCTCTATCGTTGTACGGACTTCCGCACGCGGTGCGATGGCGCAGGCCGAAATACCTGTCGAAATCCGCGAGTCACTCAGCGAAATTTTCTCTGACGTACTGAGCTTGGAGGATTTGCAGGGAAGGCGATGTCGTGCGTCTTCTGTACAACAATATGTATTTCCGCGGCCAACAAATGAGTACGCGCGATATTCTGGCGGCTGAAATCGTCAAAGGCGGGAAAAACTTATCAGGCTTATTATTACAGCCAAGGCAAAGGCGACGAAGAGAGCGGCAGCTATTATGACCAAAACGGTAAATCGCTCCAGCAAAAAAGAGGGATTCAATATCGAGCCGGTTGTCTATACCCGTATTTCCTCGCCGTTTGGCTACCGGGTTCACCCTGTCCTGCATACCGTCCGTATGCATACGGGTATTGACTATGCCGCACCATCAGGCACGCCGATTAAAGCATCTGCCGACGGTGTGATTACCTTCAAAGGCTGGAAAGGCGGTTATGGTAATACCGTCATGATCAGACACTCTAATGGCGTCGAGACGCTTTATGGACACACATGAGTGCATTTACGCCGGCGGAAGGTAATGTCCGGGCAGGTGAAGTAATTGGTTTCGTCGGCACAAGCGGACGTTCAACCGGTCCCCACCTTCACTACGAAGCACGCGTGAACGGTCAGCCGGTCAATCCGACGACAGTTGCATTGCCAACCCCGAAACTGACGCCTACCAATATGGCAGCATTCCGCCAACAGCAGAAAACTGCCAATACCATGCTTGCCGCAGTACGCGGTTTGCCGGTATCGGTTGCGCAGTTGGACCGATAGGATTAGTCTGAACAAAGGTCGTCTGAAAATTTCAGACGACCTTTTGTTGATGTTCGGTGCGGTTGATACGGACTATTCGCATCAGCATTTTTACAACTTGCTTTTACCCCATTCTTGATATTGCTGGCTGAGGATTGGGATAAACAAATGTGTTCGATAACAAAAATCCGCTATAATTCGTCCCCCGTTACGTTTTAAGAAACAGCGTTCCCTGAAAAACAACATTGAGAGGCTCATTCTCGAAAAACAATCGTTTTTCATCAAACAGCCGAATGAATGCTGCTTTTTATGGTATAAATCACGTTTTACTATTTTAGAAGTTTGGAGACCAACCATGGCACGAGTTTGCAAAGTGACCGGTAAGCGCCCGATGTCTGGCAACAACGTATCACACGCCAACAACAAAACCAAACGTCGTTTTGCCTAACTTGCAATCACGTCGTTTCTGGGTGAGAGTGAAAACCGCTGGGTTCGCCTGCGCGTTTCTAACGCTGCATTGCGTACCATTGATAAAGTAGGCATTGACGTCGTATTGGCTGATTTGCGTGTCGCGGCGAAGCTAATTTAAACTGTTAATTAAGGATTACTGCAATCGCGATAAAATCAAACTGAGTCAAGTGCAGGTACTGGTCACTTCTACACCACTACCAAAAACAAACGCACTATGCCCGGCAAACTGGAAATCAAAAATTTGACCCTGTTGCCCGTAAACACGTTATCTACAAAAGAAACCAAATTGAAATAATCCGGTTTCTGAAAAACTAAAAACCTCTGTCTGACAGAGGTCTAGTTTCTTGTATTTTGATTCAAGTATAGTGGATTAAATTTATAGTGGATTAAAAATAAAAATGAGACAAAGGCGGCAACGCCCGCAGTGCAGGGTAGTACATAAGGGCGTTGGCAACGCCGTATCATTGCAATTTTAATCCACTATAAATCGAGGACAAAAGCGACGAAGCCGCAGACAGTACAGCTAGTACTGGAACCGATTCACTCGGTGCTTCAGTACCTTAGAAATCGTTCTCTTTTGAGGCTAAGGCGAGGCAACGCCGTACTGGTTTAAAGTTAATCACTATAAAAAGCCGAAATCGGAACCTTGCGGCTGAAAAGAGGTTTAGACGACCTTGAATCATATCTGATGATGTCAGTATTTCGGCATTGGCGCAGCCTTCGGAAGCAATAATTCTGCATTGTGAAGCTCCATGTTTTGACATTTTCTTGGGGCTTCGATTCAGCCATGCCTGGAGGGAGTTATACCAAAAAGCTGAACCATCTTTGCTTGGGCAACGGCGATACAGCCATTGCGAGACCCAAGCCTCAACTTTACATGGTTTATTTTTCCCGCCTTCTTCGCAGGTTTTTAATCAGCTTGTCTTTTAGCGGCTGGTAAGTGAATCCATTTCGAGTGCCCCACCTGATATACCTGTTTTAGATTGATTGCCCATGCCCGTATTTGGAAGGACGTCGATATATAACAATTTTCGATAGAGTTGCTTTCGTTGGTACGACGAGATGACGCACAGTTGGGATTGTAGCCATACTGACATAATGCCGAATTACTTTTGTAATGCGCCTCTGGTTGCATCATAGGTTGGGTCAGCAGCATAAAACATTAAGGCTTTGTCAGTCCCAACAATACAAAAAGCAATTTTTCATTATCAGTCCAATCTTTTATTTTTGAATACTTTAATTAGAAAACAGCAAGTTAAAACCTGTTTTCTGTTTTCAGACGACCTATTTGGCTTTGCAGGGCGGTATTTTTCTTTCTTCTGTCCACCGCGTTTCAAATGCTTTTGATAAGCGGCGACATAGCCCTGCTGCAGTCCTGCTAAGACGCCGATATGGGCTGCGGCGGATTTTGCTAAAGGTTCGAGGTGTAGCCGCCTTCCAGTACGGAGACGATTTTGCCGGGGCAGCTTGATGCGGCTTGGATGATTTTAATGGGTCAGCCAGGCGAAATCGGCTTCGTGCGAGGTATCGACGACCTGTTTCGTCTTGTTTGTGTCCGTCGAAACCTGCGGACAGTAAGACCAGTTCGGGTTTGAATGCGGTCAGTTTGTTCAACCATTTTTCGCGTACGGTAGTGCGGAAGACGCGGCTGCGTGTTGGACGCGAAAGGCAGGTGCAACATAGTGGCGCCGTTGGCGGAATGGTTGGTTTCGGGAAATGGGAGAGGTCGGTTTCAAAAGGTTCATAAACAGGACGCGCGGGTCATCTTTGAAGATTTCCGCTGCTGCTGTCGCCGTAATGGACGTCGAAGTCGATGACGGCGATGCGTTGGAGTCGATATTCGGCGATGGCGTGCGCGACGCCTGTGGCGACATTGTTTAATAGGCAGAAACCGCCTCGCCTTATCGCTGTGCGCGTGGTGTCCGGGTGGGCGGACGGCGCAAAGAGCGTGCCATGCTTTCTTATTCATGACCATATCCACCGCCTGAACGACAGCACCTGCGGCGTGACGGGCAGCTTTCGAGTGAACCACTGACTCATGACGGTGTCGCCGTCGAGACGGTAGATTTTGTCCGGCTGGGGAGGTAGGCTTCGAGAGCGCAGGTATTTGCGCGTGGACCAAAAGCGAGGCGGGCATCGCTGATTTCTTCGGCTTCGACAGTTTGCAGATGCCGCCAAATATCCTGGCGTTTGAGTTCGGCTTCGATAACGGCAGTGCGTTCAGGTGAGTCAGGGTGTCCTACGCCGGGGTGGTGTTGTGCAAAAACGGGATGAGAAATCCAGACCGTGCGCGCATTTTTACCCAAAAGGCGGCGTAGCGCGTACGCAGTCGTCGAATGAGTTTTTCATGAGGAAAACGGCGCGGGGCCGTCGTTGGTGGGAAGAAGTCAGGTTTTAATGTCGTTGAAACTTCATTTTCAGACGACCTGACATGATAAATATGGTTAATAAATAGGGAAAAGGCTTGGAAATTTTTCAGACGACCTTTAGAATAGCTTAATTTTGCGGCCGTACCATGCTCTGCCGCAAGCGGTGTTTTTACTTAATTTTAATCTCTTAATTTTAATCTCTTAGAAAACGGATAAGTTATGAATCAAGCGGTGTCCCCAATTGGTCCCTTTCGTACTGATTATGGCGTTGGCCTACTTCCTGCTCCTACGCCCTCAAAACAAGAAATTCAAAAGAACACCAGCCATACTACCACTTTGAAAGTTGGCGATAAGGTTGTTTGGCAGCAGGTTTCAGAGGCCGTATTACCAAAGTCGGCGAACAGTTTTTACCGTGGACATCGGTCAAGGTGCAAAAATCGAAGTCGAAGTGGAACGTAACGCGATTGCCGCCAAAGCCGAGTAATCCGTGATTTTGCTAAGAGCCGCCTCGGAAAGTGCTAGAGCGCGGCTGTTTGTCTTCGCACAATAAATCGAAGGTTTTACCATGAACCGTTATCCTTGTGGAAAATACCAGCTGATTGCGTGCACGATTTTGGTTGCCGTAGTGTATTCGCTGCCCAACTTTTCGGTGAAACGCCCGCAGTGCAGGTATCAACCAACCGACAAGCCATCATTATTAACGAACAGACCCAGTCCAAAGTCGATGCCGCGCTGAAACAGGCAGGTATTCAGACCGACGGGATATTTATTGCGAACAACTCGCTGAAAGTGCGTTTCAAAGATACTGAAACTCCAGCTTAAAAGCCCGCGATGTCATCGAAAACACTTTGGGCGAGGGCTATATCACCGCGCTCAACCTGTTGGCGGACAGTCCCGAATGGATGGCCAAAAATCGGTGCCAACCCGATGTTCTTGGGCTTGGACTTGCGCGGCGGCGTGCATTTCACCATGCAAGTGGACGCGAAAGCCGCGATGCAGAAAACGTTTGAACGTTATTCGGGCGACATCCGTCGCGAGATGCGCCGCAGAAAAATCCGCACGGCACCATCCGTCAGATTGAAAACGGTTTTGGTTGTCCCGATGCAGGACGCCGCCGACGTACAAAAAGCCATGCCTAAGCTGCGTCAGCTTTTCCCTGAGGCAAATTTGAACGCCGACGGTAATAACATCACGCTGACATTATCCGAAGAAGCGATTAACAAACAGTACGCGCTCCGATGCGGTGAAACAAAAACATCACCACTTTTGCATAATCGTGTCAATGAGTTGGGCGTGGCTGAGCCTGTCATCCAGCAATCCGGCCTCCCGACCGCATCGTCGCGACAGCTGCGGGTGTACAAGATACAGCTAAGGCAAAAGACATCATGGCCGTACCGCGACTTTGGAAGTGCGCATGGTGGAAGACGACCCTGTCAAAGTGCGCGAGGCTTTGGAAGGCAATGTTCCGAGCGGTTTCGAGCTGTTGTCCAGTGGTGGCGATCATCCTGAAACCTTGCTGATTAACAAACAGGTTGAATTGACCGGCGACAACATCAATGACGCGCAACCCAGTTTCGACCAAATGGGTGCGCCTGCCGTCAGTCTGAGCTTGGATAGCGCAGGTGGCAGTATTTTCGGCGAATTGACTGCTGCTAACGTCGGTAAACGCATGGCGATGGTGTTGATCGACCAAGGCAAATCCGAAGTGGTTACCGCACCGGTTATCCGTTCCGCTATTACCGGTGGACGCGTGGAAATTTCCGGCAGTATGACGCAGGCGGAAGCCAATGATACTTCCTTGTTGCTGCGTGCCGGTTCTCTCGCCGCACCGATGCAAATCGTGGAAGAGCGCACCATTGGTCCGTCTTTGGGTAAAGAAAACATTGAAAAAGGTTTCCATTCGACCTTATGGGGCTTTACCGCCGTTGCTTTGTTCATGGTGGTTTTACTACCGCCTGATGGGTTTCTTCTCGACCATCGCCCTGAGTACCAACATCTTGTTCTTGGTCGGTATTTTTTGTCTGCCATGCAGGCAACGCTGATCACTGCCCGGTATTGCCGCATTGGCGTTGACGCTGGGTATGGCGATTGACTCAACGTATTGATTAACGAACGTATCCGCGAAGAGTTGCGCGAGGTGTGCCGCCGCAACAGGCAATCAACCTCGGTTTCCAACACGCATGGGCAACCATTGTTGACTCCAACCTGACCTCGCTGATTGCGGTATCGCCCTCTTGGTATTCGGTTCGGTCGGTCCGCGGTTTTGCCGTCGTACACTGTCTGGGTATCCTGACTTCGATGTACTCATCCGTCGTCGTCTTCCGCGCCTTAGTGAATCTTTGGTACGGACGCCGCCGCAGAATTGCAGAACATTTCCATCGGCGCAGTATGGAAACCCTACAAAAGCCGAAACAGCGGCTGGCAAGGAGTAAGACATGGAACTCTTTTAAAAATCAAACGCGACATCCCGTTTATGAGCTACGGCAAACTGACGACCTTTATTTCGTTGGTAACCTTCATTGCCGCCGTATTCTTCCTCATCACCAAAGGTTTGAACTTCTCCGTCGAATTTACGGCGGTACCGTGATGGAAGTGCAATATCAGCAGGGGCGTGGACGTCAACAAAACCCGTGAAAAACTCGATACCCTGAAAATGGGTGATGTCCAAGTTCAGGCGTTGGGTACGAACAAACACATCATGATCCGCCTGCCCAACAAAGAGGCGTAACTTCCGCGCAGCTTTTCCAATCAGGTTATGGAATTGCTGAAAAAGAGCAGCCTGACGTTACCCTGCGCCAGTCCGAATTTATCGGCCCGCAGGTCGGCGAAGAGCTGGTGACCAACGGTCTGATGGCATTAGGCTTCGTCGTAGCAGGTATCATCGTTTACCCTGTCGATGCGCTTTGAATGGCGTTTCGCCGTATCCGCCATCATCGCGAATATGCACGACATCGTGATTATTTTGGGCTGCTTCGCCTTCTTCCAATGGGGAATTTTTCACTGACCGTGTTGGCGGGTATCCTTGCCGTATTGGGTTATTCCGTAAACGAATCCGTCGTCGTCTTCGACCGCGTATCCGTGAGAACTTCCGCAAACCGAGCATGCGCGGACATACCGTTCCGCAAGTCATCGACAATGCGATTACCGCCACCGCGACGCCGTACCATCATCACCCATGGCTCGACTGAGGCAATGGTCGTTTCCATGCTGGTGTTCGGCGGCGCAGCGTTGCACGGTTTCTCAATGGCATTGACCATCGGTATCGTGTTCGGTATTTACTCTTCAGTCTTGGTAGCCAGCCCGCTCTTGCTGATGTTCGGCCTGAGCCGCGAAAAATATCGCGAAGGAAGTGAAGAAAAAGAAGAAGTCGTGGTCTGATGGCTATGATTGCGATGTGAAGGGTCGTCTGAAAACTGAACTGGCCCTCAAATCTTGGACACTCATAAAAAGCCTATTCAGGCGCTCTGTGCAAAGCTGGGTTCTGTATGCGACAGGGACTCAGCTTTTTCAATTTCAAACCGCAACGCTCCGGTTGTAGTAATCCATATAGTCATCTATCTGCTTCATCAATTCATCTACCGTCAATTCACCTGCGTTATAGAAACACTCCGTCTTCAACACCGCAAAGAAGCTTTCCATCGGCGCATTGTCCCCAACAGTTCGCCTTTCGCGACATGCTTTGAACCATGGAATGCTCCGCAAGCAATTCCCTATACCCCGCCGTACGGTACAGCACACCTTGGTCCGAATGCAGCATCGTTCCTATCAGTCAGACGGGTGCGGCTTTTTCGAGCATTTCCTTCACCATTTCGCTGTTGGCATTGCGGCTCATGGCGTAGGCGACGATTTCGGTTGAACAAGTCCAAGATTGGCGAGAGGTACAGTTTGCCGTCCTTCCCTTTGAGTTCGGTAACGTCGGTCAGCCATTTTTCGTTGGGCTTTTCGGGCTTTGAACCGGCGTTTGAGGAGGTGTTCGATATCTCGCCCATGGCGGGATGGCGGTAGGCTTTTTCGCCCGTATGAGGGCTTTCAGCCCCATCTGTTTTCATCAACCGCGCCACTTTTTGTGGTTCCAACCCAATGCTGCGGCAATGCGCCTTTGCCCGTAGCGTCCTTTATGCCGCCGGTAGGTTTCGACAAGGAGTGCTTTTGTCGGCTTCGTCGGGATTGGGCGGTCTTGGTGGTGGTGGTAAAAAGCTGCTTTTGGGCAGGTTTGCGATGTGCAGCAGGTATTTGAGCGGGTGTTGCGCCCTCAGTGTTTGGACGGTTTGGCTTTGTCCTTTTTCGGTCTGTTTTTGGCTGAGGGCTTTTAACTCCTTTAGATAGGCGACCTCTGCGCGCATATAGCACAACTCTTCAATAAGCTCTGCCTGCGTTTTTTTCTTGGTCGGGTTTATCTCGCGATGAAGGGGTTTTTGCGGTGTTGGGGCATGGTTTTTGGATTGGGGATGTTCGAGTGCGCCGATACCACCTTCTTGATAGGCGCGTATCCATCGTCTCAGGTGGGTTCGGGAAATGCCGTAGTGGTCTGCGGTACGCTGTTGGCTGCGTATATGCAGGTAGTGGAGTACGGCTTGGTATTTGAAGTGTAATGTATTTGCTCATAAAAAGACTGCACCTTGTGAGTTGGAGGGATGTCCAACTTTGTGGGTGCAGTTCAAACTTGGCAACAGGTTTTCAGACGACCTTTTTGTTGCGCCATCAAGCATGGCATTCAAACCGACTTTGTGCTATATAGAGGTTTGTTTCGAGCAGGTACGGCTTTCTCTGTGCCGGGCTGAAGAAAATAGCTTGCAAAAAGCGTTAAATATTAGCCAATCGGTTTGCACCGTCTGTCGCAGTATTTTTCCGAATATAGCCTGTATCGTTTTTGATGGTTCCACAAGGAATCCCGTCTAAGATGGATTCCGTTGTTTCAAATGAATTGAAAGATAAAAATATGGATGCTTTACAACTTTTTGACCACACGTCGCTCGTCTAAAAACTTACCGCCCCCGCGCCGAATGCGGAACAGCTCGAATATATGCTGCAAGCGGCTACGCAGGTTCCCGACCATGGCAATATGCGTCCGTTTCGTTTTACCGTCATTCAAAGCGAGGGCAGGCTTGCAACGTTTCCGCAATTGTTGCGCCAAACGGTTACCGAGTTGAATTTTTGGCGATGATGCGATGAAAAAGCCGAGAAAGTCGGCAATGGCACCCTATGGTAATCGGCGTGACTTTTTGCGCCCAACCGCGAAAGTGGCGAAACCCAAGCCCGAGTGGGAACAAATGTTGAGTGCAGGGCTGCGCCGCTTACGGGCTGCAGCTTGCCCGCGTCCGCGCAAGGCTTTGACAATGTGTGGATTAGCGAATGTGGGTCAACAGCCCGCTCTTGCGCGAAGCGTTTGGTTGTGAAGACAAAGATAAAATCATCGGGCTGATGATGGTTGGTTCGCCGACTGAGGGCGGGCAGTGGCGCAAAAATACCGATTTGGAGCAGTTCGTGACGGTTTGGTAAATAGCCTGAAGAATCGGCTTAACACGAGTCTGTATTCTGAAAAGTGAATCGGCGATATAAAGGTCGTCTGAAAACAGAAAATCCGTTTTCAGACGACCTTTATATGTGATCATCCTTGATGGCAAACATCAAGTCAGATTCATGAAGCTTTCGATTTCTTGCGGGAAATGTCGGGCGTCGCGCCGTGTCTGGAGGCGACTAGGGCGCCGAGTGCGCAGGCGAAGGTGACGGCTCTTGCGGCTCGGCATTGTTGAGCAGTTTGTAGGTCAGCCCTGCCAAGAAGCTGTCGCCGGAGCCGACCGTATCGGCAACTTTGATGCGGAAGCCACAGTGGCGGTAGAGTTCGCCGTCTTTGTATAAAATTGCGCCGTGTCCGCCTAAGGTGATGCAGATGGTTTGTGCGCCGGTCAACGGTTGAGGTAGGCGATGTTTTGTTCGATACTGTGGTAGGGCGAGCCGTAAATTGCGGACAGTTCGTACAATTCGTCGTCATTGAGTTTGAGCATATCTGCACGCTTCATGGTGGTGAGCAGGCGGTCGGTGTCGTAGTGGGGTTTGCGCAGGTTGACGTCGAAGATTTTTGAATTTGGCTTTTTCCATCAGTTTGTCTAAAGCCGCACGGGAAACCTCGTCGCGGTGGCAAGGCTGCCGAACACGAAGGCATCGGATTCGGCGACACGCTGCAAGGCGGCATCTTCGACGACGATGCGGTCCCAAGCGCAGGGATACACGATTTCGTATGACGCGCTGCCGCATTTTGTCCAAGATGACTTTGACAAGGCTGGTATCGCATTCTTTGCACACTTGCAGCAGGTCGGTATTGACGTTTTTCGCTTGGATTTGGCGCAGCAGTCTTCGCCGTCGGCATCATCGCCGCGGCGGCTGATGATGGCGGTATCAACCCCGAAGGATTGCAAACGGACCAAAACGTTCAGCGGCGCACCGCCTAACACTTTGCCGCTTGGAAAATCGTCCCACAACACTTCGCCGAAACTGGTTACTTTCATTTTAGACCTTCCTTGCTTTGAGGTTGATCGGTTGGAACTGCTGCGCTGCGTACGGCTTACCCATCATGTATTTGTAGTAAAAACTCCAATACTTAGGCGCGTAAGCATTATGTTTTAAAATCTACCGACTGACAAGCAATCGCGGGTTTTATCCGTTAGGAAGTTTGATTCATCACAAAATTGCGTTGAAAGTGTTTGAGTGGAAGAGGATTTTTCGGTTTTGTTTCTTTCGGATTGCGGTTTTTATCATTCGGATAAGGTGGTTTTTGAAATTTAAATACAAGTTGTGCGGGCATGTTTTTTCTTGATTGCCGATGGTATTGAAATTTGGCACAATAATCTTCTAGAAAACAAAGGTCGTCTGAAACTTGTTTTTGGTTTCAGACGACCTTTATCTTTCGCAAGCCTTAAGCGGCTTCCCAATAATCGATGTAAAGCTGCAATTCCATCTGGTTTACGCCACTCGTTTGCCACGGGCGGTAAACTGTGCGGATGTATTCGAGGGATGTCTTCGCTGCACGCCATGAACATGGCTTCAAATTCGTAGCCGTCTTTTTGCAGCCAGACTTTTTTGTGTTTGCCCTCCGCGCTAAAGGCTGCTGGCGGATGACGTGAAACTCGTCGGTAAAAAGCTCGGCGGCGCGAAGCCTTGTCACCCAAACGTGGCGGGCGAGGTTTTGCGCCTGTTCCAGCGTGATGTCGCAGGCTTTCAGGCTGCCGTCAGTGATGAAGGTTTGCGACAAATCGTCTTCGCACACCATTTCGCGCACGGCTGCTTCAAAGGCAGTTTGAAACGCGGGAATGTTGTGTTCGGTATGCTCAAAGCCCGCCGCCATTGCGTATCCGCCGAATTTCAAAATCAAATCGGGGTGGCGTTTGGACACCAAATCCAAAAGCGTCGCGCAGGTGCAGGTTGAGGGAATGGAACGCCCCGAACCGCGCACTTCGCCGTTGTCGGCAGGCGCAAAACACGATGGTCGGACGATAAAAACGGTCTTTGAGGCGGCTGGCGACGATGCCGACCACGCCTTGATGAAAGTCGTCGCGGTAGGCGACCAGTGTCGTCTGACCTGAAGGCAGGGTTTCAGGAAAGGCGTTCAGCGCGTCTTGCAGCATGGACTGCTCGATTTCGCGGCGTTCGATATTGAGGGTCGTTCAGCTGCGCCGCCAATGTCTGCGCTTTCTGCGTCGTCGCGCGCCAACAGGCAGGCGATACCGACCGACATATCGTCCAGCCGTCCGGCGGCGTTGATGCGCGCCCCAGTGCAAAACCCATATCGAAAGGCTGCGCTTTGCGCCAGTCGCGCCGCGCCACTTCAAACAGGGCGCGGATGCCGGGGCGCATTTTGCCGGAGCGCATCCTTTTTCAAACCTTGCGACACGAGGATACGGTTGTTGTGGTCGAGGGGGACGACATCGGCGACGGTGCCGAGTGCGACCAAATCAAAAGTTCGCCCAGATTCGGTTCTCTAAGGTCGTCTGAAAAATAATCGCGGCGGCGCAATTCGGCACGCAACGCCATCAACACATAAAAAATCACGCCCACGCCCGCCAAACTTTTGCTGGGAAGCCGCAACCTTTTTGGTTCGAGTTGACGATGATGCAGTCGGGTACGGTTTCGGCGGGCAGGTGGTGGTCGGTAACGATCACGTCCAAACCCAATTCCTGCGCCCGCGCCACGCCTGCGATGCTGGCGATGCCGTTGTCGACCGTAATCAGCAAATCCACGCCTTGCGCGGCGGCGATTTCGGCAAGCTCGGGCGTTAAGCCGCAGCCGTGTTCGAAGCGGTTGGGTACGAGAAATCCACTGCCGCGCCCATCGCCGCCAAGCCGCTCATACCGACGGAACACGCGGTCGCGCCGTCGGCATCGTAGTCGGCGACAATCAGGATTTTTCCTTGCGCTCGATGGCATTCGCCAGACGGCGGGCGGCGGCTTCGCAATTCGTCAGCGATTGATAAGGCAGGAGGCCGGCGAGTTTGTCGTCCAATCTCGGCGGGACTCTGCACGTCGCGCGAGGCGCACAGGCGGGCGATTAAAGGATCGAGCACCGGCGGTGAGCAAATCATCGAGGACGTTTTTGGTTGACAGGGGCGGGTTTGGATTTTGACGGGCATGGTGTGTGGAAATATGTTTGATGTATTCAAGGACGGAAAGGTCGTCTGAAAAACAGGCGTAACGAGTTTGTTAAAAGCTTGGGGTAAAGCCGTCGCCACCGCCTATCATCATGGCAGGAATGAACGGTATTGGGGTAGGGGCATCAGAAAGTGAGCGTCAGCGGCGTCATCAAAATAGTGCCTATTACTTTCCCGGACTGGTGTATACGCGAGAAGTGGTATAGCCGATGGAGACAGGAATGCTTTGTTCAAATTTGTAGTCGGCGGGCAGGTTTTTCGGGGTGGCGTAGTATTTGCCTTTGGCGTGAACACAGCGGTGGTAGACAGTGTTATTTCTACCTTTGCCGGTTTCAAATGACAGGTTTTTCGGTTTGGCGATTTCATCAGCTTTTTGAGTGTCGTAGCGTGGGCGAAATCGGTGGTGAAATCGGCTTCTTTTTCATTGTTCACCACAACAGGTAGGGCTTTGAGGTCTTTTTTGTATTTTTGGCATCGGCAATTTGGAATTTTTGTCGAGTTTGACATTGAGGATGGGCGTCAGATCTTTTGAATCTTTGGCATTAATGACGAACCAGTATTTTTCGCCCATCATAACGATGCTGCCTTTTTCAAGTTGGTCATTGTCTTTGTTGACGATACCGAAAGAATGTACCTGGTCGGAAGTAATCGGATGAAAAGTGATTTTTCTACTTTTTATCCTCTTCCCACATTTCTTGAGTCATACAGCCGTTTAATGATAAGGCGAGGAGGGCAGTGAGGTAAGGCGAAGTTTCATAAGTGTAGTCCTTGAAAAAGGTCGGTTTGTTTTTATTGTTAAAGGGATGTCTGAAAAATGACGATATATTTTAATAAGATTATATGAAATTTGAAAAGGTCGTCTGAAAACGGGGCGGTGCGATTTACAGAACCCCCAACCCCGTTTTTCAGACGACCCCGATATTTATTCTGCCCAATCCTGCGTTTCTTCCGAATCGCTCTGACCGCCTTCCATGACGGATTTGATTTCTTGGAAGAGGGCGCGGAAGTTTTTCGGCGGTTTGTTTTGTTCCTGCTCTTTTTGGTGTTGCGGATTAAGGTGCGCAATTTGCCTGCGTCGGCATGGGGGAAGTCCGCCATAAACTGGGTAAGCGCGTTGTCGTCTGCCACGAGGCGTGTGCGGGCTTGTTCGACGCGTTGCAAGAAGGCGTTGTGGGCGGTATTTTCGCCGCGCAGTTTGGCGAGGAAGGCTTCGATGGGCGCGGGGTCGGTGTCGCGCATGAGCCTGCCGATGAATTGGCTTTTGGCGTTTGAGCGCGCCGTTGGACGTGATTTTTGTAGGTAACGACGGCTTCGTACAAGTCTTCGTCCAAGCCGATCAGCGTATCGGTCGAGAGTTTGGTCAACTCCATGCCCAAAGCCTGCAAATCGTTCATCTGCTTTTTCATTTGGGTTTGCTGACCCATTCGTCTTCGTTTTTCAAACATTTTTGATAAACCTTTAATTTTGTTTCGGGTATTTTAGCACGTTCAGGGCAGTTTTCACGTCAATGCCCCTGTCGAAACGGCGTTTTCAGACGACCTTTTGCCTCCAGCGGCGGTATTTTTTGCCGAGGTCGTCTGAAAACGGTTAAAACTCTCGCAAACCTCTGTCAGGAAACCTTTTATGCTGTTCAACCACACCGCCTCCGAGCTGACCGGCTTATGCGGGCACGCCTTGGATTTGGCAAAAACATGGGCGCGGCGGCTGCCGAAGCCGACTTTAGCGAATCCATCGGGCAAAGCGTCAGCGTACGGCTGGGCGAAATCGAACAAATCGAGTTCCAGCAAGACAAATCGCTGGATATTACCGTGTACGTCGGCAAACGCAAAGGCCGCGCCAGCACCGCCGACTTCTCCGAAAAAGCCCTGCAAGATACTGTCAAAGCCGCCATCGACATCGCCCGCTACACCGCCGAAGACGATTGCGCAGGTCTGGCAGATGCTTCACTGATGGCGCAACACGTCGGCGACCTCGACCGTTACCACGAATGGGATTTAAGCACGGAAGCCGCCGTCGAGTTGGCAAAACAATGCGAACAAGCCGCCCTGAGCGCGGATGAACGCATCGAAAACTCCGAAGGCGCAGGCGTTCAGACCGGACATTACCAATACGTTTACGGCAACACCCACGGTTTTACCGCCCACCAACAAGGCACGCGCCACAGCATTTCGTGCAGCATCGTCGCCGCCGACGAAAACGGCATGCAGCGCGACTACTGGTACGACGCAGCCTGCCGCCATCAAGACATGGACGGCCCCGAGCAAATCGGCAAAACCGCCGCCGAGCGTACCTTACGTCGTCTGAACAGCCGCAGCATACCGACAGGCAGCTATCCCGTCCTCTTCGATACCACCGTCGCAGGCGGCCTTATCGGACACCTCGTCGGCGCACTCAGCGGCGGCGCGCTCTACCGCCAAAGTAGTTTCCTGATCGACAGCATAGGCAGAAAAGTCCTGCCCGATTTCCTCAGCCTGCGCGAAGAGCCGCACATCCCCCGCGCCTTCGGCAGCACCTATTTCGACTCCGAAGGCGTCGCCACGCAGCCGCGTTTCGTCATCCGCGACGGCATTGTCGAAGGCTATTTCCTCAGCAGTTACAGCGCGAGAAAGCTCGGTATGCAGACCACGGGCAACGCCGGCGGCGCGCACAACCTTTACTTGAACCATACGCACGAAACGCAGTCCGACCTGCTGAAAGAAATGGGCACGGGATTGTTGGTTACCGAACTGATGGGTCAGGGCGTGAACACCATCACGGGCGACTACTCGCGCGGCGCGGCGGGTTTTGGGTGGAAAAACGGCGTCATCAGCCATCCCGTCCAAGAAATCACCATCGCCGCCGCTTGCAGGATATGTACCTCGGCATCGTCGGCACTGCCAACGACGCGCTGCGCCGCTCTTCCAACAAAATCGGTTCGGTACTGATTGAGAGCATGACCGTGGCGGGGGAGTAGGTTTTAGGGCGGGCGGGTCGTCTGAAAAGCCACAGTCTCGGCGAAACACAGCCTGAAGACAGGATTTAGTCGTGCAAAACCGTACAAACTGTGGCATAATCCGCCCGTCTTTACAAAAAGACTTCAGGAGTTTGAACGGGTTTCCTGCTCGTCAAACTTGTCCGAACCGAATGACGGTTCTTTTATTTTTCGGAGTTATCCATCATGGCATTGACCGTAGAACAAAAAGCACAAATTGTTAAAGATTTCCAACGTAAAGAAGGCGATACCGGTTCTTCTGAAGTACAAGTCGCTCTGTTGACTTTTCCGTATCAACGACCTGACTCCCACTTCAAAACCAACCCTAAAGACCACCACAGCCGTCGCGGCCTGTTGAAAATGGTCAGCCAACGTCGTCCGTCTGTTGTCTTACTTGCGCCGTACTCAACCCTGATACATACCGCAACCTGATCACCCGCTTGGGTCTGCGCAAATAATTGCTGCTTTACGGACACCGCTTGCGAAAAGCGGTGTTTTTCATATGGGCTGACGATAAACAATAGGGCAGGTTTGTCGGGGTCGTCTGAAAAAGGTCGTCTGAAAACATATCCGTCTCTTAAGCCTCATCGTTTCAGGATAAATCATGGATCAAAAACTGACCAATCTGTTCGCCAAATATCAAAATAACTTGGCTTTCGCCTCGCGCCCCCGTATCGCCTCCGTACACGATTTGGGTTTGATGGATGAAACTTGCTGGGATTTGGCGGTCATCAACCAAGCCTGCGAAGATGTTTTATTGCTGATTCAAAATGGCGCGGATGTCAACAAACAGGGGAAATGGGTTTTACGCCTGTCCAAAAATGCCTGCTTCAACGGCAATGTGGCAATACTTGAAATACTTTTTGGCAAACGGTGCCAACCCGGACATCAAAAAAATGAATTGGGCAATAAGGCAGAGGATTATGTCACTGACGAGCGGCATGGGAAAAAGAAGGCAAAAAGAAATGATGGCATTGTTGAAATACTATAAAAATCATCAATCAAAATGAAACATACGGCTCGAAATTTCAGCCGGTGTTTGCCTGACTCGATTTGTTTTCCCTGATCTTTTTGAATGGACAACATGAATATTTACGACTTCACCTTAAACGATGCGCAAGGCGATCCGGTTTCCCTGAGTGTTTACCGAGGAAAGGTGCTGCTGATTGTCAACACCGCGACGCGCTGCGGATTGACGCCGCAATATACGGCATTGCAGCAGCTTTATGAACGTTACAACAGGCAAGGTTTGGAGATATTGGATTTTTCCGTGCAACCAATTTCGCGGACAGGCGCCGGAGAGCAGTCGGGAAATTGCTTCCGTCTGTCAGACGAAGTTTGGTACTGCATTCAAAATTTTTGACAAAATCGATGTCAACGGCGCATCTGCATCGCCGCTTTATGTTTATTTGAAGGCACAACAGCCGAAGGATAGGGCGGGCATATATTGAAAAGAAGCGGTGTTGCGGCTGGCGGCATGGGGCTGTAAGCATCAGGCGGGCGATATCCGCTGGAACTTCACCAAATTCCTGATTAATCGGCAAGGCGAAGTGGCGGCACGGTTTGCGCCCAGCGTAACGCCGGAAGAAATAGAAAATGATATCAAGAAGTTGCTGTAAGGGCGCATGCTGTTTCCAGACGACCTCGTCTGAAAAACGTGCCGAAACCTTACGGTTTTTTCACATTGCGCGCCTTGAAAGTAGGGTGCATTATCTTTATGTTAAGGGAAACCGGTTATTCAGGGAAGTGTAAAATATTGGTTTGTGATATTTAATAAGATCCAATAAGATAGATTGAAATTGCGGCTAAACGCGCCGACTTGCGTGGCATGAAGCGGGTTCGGAATTTAAAGGAGCAAAAGATGCAGTATTTCGGTGTGGGTTTTTAGTATTATTGTTTTTGGAAATTATGTCCATCGTTTGGGTGGCGGATTGGCTGGGCGGCGGATTCGCTTTCCTGCTGATGATAGTCAGCTTTATCGAGCGGTACGATGATGCTGCGCCACGGGGTTGTCCGGCATTTTGCTGGCGGGTGCGGCCATCCGCAGCGGGGACAATATTTCCATGTATCAGATGTTGTGGCCGATACGTTATACCGTCGCCGGATTTTGCTGCTCAGTCGGTTTTTGTGTCCACCATTATCGCCTTGCTGCTGCTTTTTGCCGATTAAGGGCGGCGGCGGCTCAAATGAATACGCAGTCTTTCCGTCAGCAAACCTTTACGCGCCGTGGTGAAGATGACGGCGATATCATCGAAGGCGAATACACGGTGACCCGCGCCGATCCGCAAACCAAACACCAAGACTATATCGAGCACAAACGCGATTAAACGGTGGAAAAATCGGCATAGCGGCAGCATTCCGACTGCCGGTTTTGGAAAGGTCGTCTGAAAAGATTTTCAGACGACCTTTTATCTATATGAAAAATGACTGAAAATGTCATGCAGTTTCGCCCGAAACAGACAGTCAATGCTATACTTGCGCAACTTATTGTCGATGAAAACCGGCTGGAAACAGCCGTTACGGAAACGAGAAATCAAGATGAGCAGAATCAGCAAACCTTTGCCGCGCTTGACGGCGCAAAAGCCCTGATTCCCTATATCACCGTAGGCGATCCCAATCTCGATACCACGCTTTGCGCTGATGCACAGTTTGGTTGAAAACGGCGCCAACATCCTGGAATTGGGCGTTCCCTTTTTCCGACCCGATGGCGGACGGTCCGACCATCCAGCGCGCCGCCGAGCGTGCGTTGGCAAACAAAGTTTCCCTCAACGACGTATTGAACATCGTATGCCGCTTCCGCGAAACAAACGGCAACACGCCCGTCGTTCTGATGGGTTATCTGAACCCGATTCATAAAATGGGTTATCAGGCATTTGCCCGAGCGGCTGCCGAAGCGGGTGTGGACGGCGTGCTGACCGTCGATTCCCCTGTCGAAACCATCACCCCGCTGCACGACGAACTCAAAGCGCGCGGCATCGACTGCATCTTCCTGATTGCCCCGACCACGACCGAAGAGCGTATCCAAACCATCGCCCGCGTTGCAGGCGGCTTTGTCTATTATGCTTTTCGCTCAAAGGCGTTACCGGCGCGGCAAGTTTGGATACCGAAGAAGTTTCGCGTAAAATAGAGCTTTTGCGCAAGTATATCGACATCCCGATCGGCGTCGGCTTCGGCATCAGCAACGCCGAAAGCGCGCGCAAAATCGGTGCCGTTGCCGATGCCGTCATCGTCGGCAGCCGCATCGTCAAAGAAATTGAAAATAACGCAGGCCGCGAAGCAGAAGCCGTCGGCGCGTTGGTCAAAGAATTAAAAGACGCAATCCGTTAAGGCCTTTTTCCAAAAACACACGCAAAGGTCGTCTGAATCCCGAATTCCAAGGAGTCATCCATGAGTTGGTTAGACAAAATCCTACCGCCCAAAATCAAAAACCGCAGCAAAAGCGAAGGCTCGTCCAATGTTCCCCGAAGGCCTGTGGCACAAATGCCCGTCCCTGCTCGGCAACCATCTACTCGACCGAACTTCAGCAAAACGACCAAGTTTGCCCGAAATGTAACCATCACAACCCGCTTTCTGCGCGCGAACGCCTCAATTTGCTTTTTGGACGAGGAAGGCCGCGAAGAAATCGCCGCCAATATCAAACCGACCGACCCGCTGAAATTCAAAGACAGCAAAAATACCCCGAACGCTTGGCCGCCGCGCTCGAAAGCCACCGGCGAAGATGATGCGTTGGTCGTGATGAAAAGGCTTTATGAACGGCCTGCCCGTCGTGATTGCCGCCTTCGAATTCCGCTTTATCGGCGGTCTATGGGTTCCGTCGTCGGCGAACGCTTCGTTCAAGGCGTGCGCCGTGCCGTAGCCGACAACTCGCTCTTTTATCTGTGTTGCCGCATCGGGCGGTGCGCGGATGCAGGAAGGTGTCAACTCATTGATGCAGATGACCAAAACCAGCGCGGCATTGCATCTTCTGACTGAAAAACACCTGCCGTTCATCTCCGTCCTGACCGACCCGACCATGGGCGGCGTATCCGCCAGTTTCGCCTTCTCGGCGATGTCGTACTTGCCGAACCCAACGCCCTTATCGGCTTTGCCGCCCGCGTTATCGAACAAACCGTCCGTGAAACCTTGCCCGAAGGCTTCCAACGCGCAGAATTCCTGCTGGAAAAAGGCGCTATCGACCAAATCGTCGACCGCCGCAGCATGAAACAGCGCATCAGCGACCTGATTACCCTGCTGCGCCGCGAAGACAAAAGTCAACGCCGCTTAAACCGGGAAGGTTTGAGCTAAACAAAGGTCGTCTGAAAACTGATTTTTCGGTTTTCAGACGACCTTTTGTAAAGTGTTCCCGTTCAGCGGCTGAATGCTGGATACACGGCAGCAAGTAACAGATATAGTGGATTAACTTTAAAGCCAGTACGGCGTTGCCTCGCCTTAGCTCAAAGAGAACGATTCTCTAAGGTGCTGAAGCACCAAGTGAATCAGTTCCGTACTATAGTGGATTAAAATAAAAATGAGACAAGGCGGCAACGCCCGCCGTGTACGAGGTAGTACATAAGGGCGTTGGCAACGCCGTATCATTGCAATTTTAATCCACTACATCTGTACTGTCTGCGACTTCGTCGCCTTGTCCTGATTTAAAATTTAATCCACTATACAAAGGATTGGGGCAGGGCAACGCAATCAGTTTATTGAAAAGAGCGCGGGATGGCAATGGGGATTAAAGTGGTTGATTCGTGGTTTTTCGCCATCATCCACACTTAAAAAGGTCGTCTGAAAACATGCTTTCAGACGACCTTTTCAAGTTAGCTTCCGATCTGTCAAACAATACAATCGGATGCAGCCGCGTCAATCAGTAACGACCCGGAACGGTTCCCATACGCTGTTTCAGCGAGGTTTGCGGCTCGTTGAACAGGGATGCGTAGAAGGTCGCGTTGGTCATGACTTTTTGACGTAGTCGCGGGTTTCGGTGAAGGGGATGGTTTCGGCGTAAATCGCGCCTTCCAGAGGCGTAGAAGCCTGCCAGTTTCGGGCGCGGCCGGGGCCGGCGTTGTAGCCTGCGGTTGCCATCACTTCGTTGTTTTGCAGGCGGCGTTTGGCATCTGCCATGTACCATGTACCCATGCGGATGTTGCCGTCCATGGTGTAGAGTTCACTGCTGCTCATGCCGATTTTGCCGGCGATTTCACGGGCGGTGGCAGGCATAACCTGCATCAGGCCTTGCGCGCCGACGCTGGATTGCGCGCCCATGACGAAGCGGCTTTCTTGGCGGATCAAACCGTAAACCCAAGCGGGATCGATGCCTGCTTGCGAGGCGTAGCGGACGGTCAGGTCTTTAAACGGAGAGAGGTAGCGCAGGTTGTAGTTGAGTTTGCGCTCGGTCCGGTCGGCGCTGTTGATCGCCATGTCGTAGAACTGGTTTTTCAAAGGCGACTTGCGCGGCAGTCAGGAGGTTGTCCTCGTTAAAGTCGCGGGTGGCAAAACGCCATTCTGCCTGCGCCTGACGGCGCATTTTTGGCATCGTTGCTGCTTTGGCTGTTTTTAAACAGAACCAGCGCGCGTTTGATGGCGCCGTCGTCTGCCATGCGGCGGACGTCTTTTTTATCGGCGTCGGAAACGTTGTTTTTGGTATTGACGCGGCGGCCGAGTTCTTCGCCTGCTAAGACGGCGTAGAAATTGCGTCCGCTTGCGGCGGCTTTTTCGTACATTTCTTGAGCACGGCTTTGGTTGCCTTGTGCGGCGTAGCTGCGGCCCAGCCAGTATTGCCAAGTCGGGTCTTTTTGCAGGTTGTCGGGCATTTGTTGGATGATGCCGGACAATTCGTTCCAGCGTTGCAGGCGCAGGGCGGCGCGGGCGTACCATTCAAACTGCTCGTCGGTCAGTTGTTTGCGGTCGGAAACGCGGTTGTAGTAGCTCAACGCGGTTTGCATGTTTTGATTTTGCGCTTGGTAGAGTCCCAATACGCCCCATGCGAAGCTGCTTTTGTTCGCGGCTAGCCGGATTCCATGCCGGACAGCGTGGAGGCTGCGGAGGAGGATTTGCGCGCGTCTTTGCCGATGACGTTCAAAAGGCTGTATTCGCGCGCACCTTGCGAGCCGCCCTCAAACGGGCTGCCCTAATGCAGCTGCCAAAACTGCGTGCGTCGCTGGTTTGGCTGTTGCTCAACAATCCGCGTACGCGGCGCCATGCGTCGTTGTTGTTCAGACGACCTGCCGATGCCGCACTTTCGACCAAGCGGGTACAGCCCGCGGGCAGCTTGTTGGTAACGCGCTACGCTCTGCCGCCATGTTGTAGCTGTCGCTGCCCAGTTCGGCATAACATTGCACTTCCTGCACCCGGCCCGCCGCATTCAGCTTTTTGTTTTCTTGGCGGAACACATCCCATTGTCCGCGCGCGCCGAGGCTTTTTGAGCCATTCGTTGCGGACGGTTTCAGCCATCGCGCTGTCGCCCGCCTGCGCCAAGAATTGTTGCACCCACATATCGTCGCCGCGTTTGGCAGCGTCCAGCGCGCCTTGATATTGGCCGTAATCGGATAATACTTTGGATTCGCCTTCCGCGCGGCGGAGCGGGGATGGAGGCGGGTTCGGTCAGGGAAGAGGCAGGCTCTTTGGATGAGGTGTCGTTTTTCAGAGACGCACGCCGACAAGACGGCTGCAGCAATCGAGGCTGAGCGAGAGGGAAAATATGCGTTGTGCGTTCATTACTTGCCGTATCTTTATTAGAATCAATTAGAACCGTATTTTTAAACGATTTGGCGGCATTATCCGAATCTGAAAACCGATATTTACATTAACCGCGTAATCAGGGACAACAAAAGGTCGTCTGAAAAAGCGGGATGGCTGTTTCAGACGACCTGAGACCTTTGCAAAATTCCTTTTTCCCCAACAGCCAAAACCCAAAACACAGGTTTTCGGCTGTTTTCGCCCCTAATCACTCCTAATTTTACCCAAATACCCCTTAATCCTCCCCGGATACCCCATAATCAGGCATCCGGGCCGCCTTTTTAGGCGGCAACAGGCACACTAGCCTGTTAGCCGCTTTCAACAGGTTTAAACACATCGCCTTCAGATAGCTTTGCGCACTCACTTTACACAGACCAAAATAAGCTGCCCGGGCGTAGCGGAATTTACGGTGCAGCGTACCGAAGCTGTTCGACCACATAACGGGTCTTCGACAAATATCGGTTGCGTTTGGTTTGCGCTTCCGTCAGCGGACGGTTGCGGTGGGCTTTGCGCATAATGCCGTCTAACAACTGATGCTCTTTCAGATGTTGCCGGTTTTCCTTACTGTCGTAGCCTTTGTCGGCATAGACGGTCGTACCTTCGGCAATTCCACTCCAACAAAGGGGACAGATGGTTGCACTCATGGACATTGGCGGGGTAATCTGCAGTTTCTCGATATAGCCTTCCTCATCGGTGCGGGTATGTTGTTTGTAACCGAGTTTGTAGAGGCCGTTTTTCTTTGTCCAGCGGGCATCTTTATCTTTACTCGGTGTGGTTTGGCCGCTGACTTGTCCTTCTTCATCGACTTCTATGGCCTGACGCTGTTTGCTGCGGCGGTCTGAATAATGGTGGCATCAATGACGGCGGCGGATGCCTTCTCTACTTTTTTAGGTTTTTCGGCCAGTTGGCAGTTAATCAGTTTGAGCAATTCGGACAGGGGTGTCGTCTTGCGCCAGCCAGTTACGGTAGCGGCATAAGGTGCTGTAATCGGGGATGCTCAGTTCGTCAAAACGGCAAAACAGGTTGAAATCGATGCGGGTGATGAGGCTGTGTTCGAGTTCGGGATCGGAGAGGCTGTGCCATTGTCCGAGCAGGACGGCTTTGAACATGGACAACAGGGGATAGGCGGGACGGCCGCGGTGGTCTCGGAGGTAACGGATTTTTTGACGATTTAGGTACTGTTCGATCGGTTGCCAATCAATCACCTGATCCAACTTCAATAGTGGGAAGCGGTCGATGTGTTTGGCGATCATGGCTTGTGCGGTTTGCTGGAAGAAGGTGCTCATGAAATCCCCTAAATGTCTTGATGGGAATTTAGGGATTTTGGGAGAGTTTTGCAAAGGTCTCGACCTTTGAGGCGTAGGGCGAAGTTTACATGCAGCCTTCGTTTCTGCAGCAGGGTAAACAGGGGAACGCCGTTTTCGCGGATTTTGCTGCCGCCGATCAAGTCCGTAAATTCCAAAAATCGCCGCCGCTTCAACGACTTCGCCGCCGAGTTTGCGGATTAATTCTACGCCTGCGAGCATGGTGCCGCCGGTTTGCGACCAGGTCATCGACCAGCAGCACGCGCGCGCCGGGTTTGACTGCGTCTTTGTGGATTTCGACCGTCGCTTCGCCGTATTCCAGCGTAGCTTTGCGAAATCGTATCAAAAGGCAGCTTGCCCTTTTTTTACGGATGGGGACGAAGCCGACGTTCAATTGATACGCCAACGCCGCGCCGATGATGAAGCCGCGTGCGTCCAAAGCCAGCCACGACATCGATTTTTCTGACCCATATATCGGTAAACCAGCAAGTCCACCAAAAAGGCGGAAATATTCCGCGCTTTGAAGCACCGGTGTAATGTCGTGAAATAAAAATGCCTTTTGCGGCCAGTTTTTCGATTTTGCGGATTTTTGTCCGCCAATGCGGCGACGCCCATCGCCTCAGGATGAACCAACATTTTGCGTGTTCCCAAATGAAAAGTTTTTAACACGATATTGTAGCCGTCAGACCGTCGGTTGCCAAATCCATCAGGGGCGGTTTAACCGTTCCCCGAAGCATTCATGACATGGCGTGCGACACGGTAATGCGGCTCAATCATCTTTAAGATTAATAAGGTCGTCTGAAACGCCGGAAGATGGGTTTCAGACGACCTTTTTGACTGTTGATAACGTGAATATGGATTTATTGATGCGCGGCGAGGAATTGTTCCAATTCTTCTTTGAAAAGCATCCCGTTTTGCGCGCCGTCTTGGGTAATGGAAAGCGCGGCGGCACTATGCTCTGACGGACGGCGGTTTCGATGCCTTGATTCCAGAAGACGGACAACGCGCCGTTGAATGCGTCGCTGGCGCCGGTGGTGTCGGCAGTGTCACTTTAAAGCTGGAAACATAACGCAAACTGTCTTTCCGTCTTTATAGACTGCGCCTTTGTCGCCCATGGTCATCAGGACGGGGCAGGGGCTTTTAGAATCAGCTCTTCGGGATTCAAATCTTGCGACAGGCCGGGCGAGTCAGCAAGTTCGTAGCGGTTGGGGGGTCAGAAGAGTGACCAATTCCCATAATTCCGAAGGCAGGAATTGTGCGGGAGCCGGGTTGAGGATAAAGGGCTTGCCGTATTTCTTCGCCAATTTTGCGGCGGTGATGACGCAGTCCATCGGAATTTCGAGCTGGCTCAAAAACCACATCGGCGGAGGCGATTTGCTGCTCGGCGTTTTTCGATGTCGGCAACCGTCAGCCCCATGTTGGCTCGGCGATAACGATAATGGCGTTTTTCATCGTCGGCAACGGTAATGTTTGCCATGCCGCTGGGCAGGCGGTGAGGGTTTGGATGTGTTCGGTAAAAAGATGCCTTCGCGGCAGAGGTTGGTGGTCATTTCATAGCCGAAATCGTCATCGCCGACCGCGCCGACTATACAGACGTCCGCCCCCAAACGCGCCGCTGCAATCGCTTGGTTTGCGCCCGTTGCCGCCCATGAAGCGGTGAAATGAATTTCCCAGCAATGTTTCACCCGCTCTGGGAAAATTTTTGAAGCGCGGGTGACTAAATCCATATTGATACTGCCGATAACGACGATTTTAGCTTGGAGCATCCTTGATATCCCCTTTTATAAAATGCACTAGGGCTGTTGAACAGCCTTATTTTTGTCTGCTGTTGTGCAATGTATGACTAGCCCAAATAAACAGCCTGAAATTGTACCTGCTAATATTATAAATGCAAAAATTAATTGTCAATTTCATATTACTTTGGATTAATTTTGTTGCGATAAAATCAACATATCATAGGATTTAAAAGCAGAAATGGCGACGTTTGGGGAGGAATTGTTTTATTTTAACAACCTGTGTTGCAACGCGGGTAGCCTAGTGCGCACACTTTGCAGCCTCGCAACGTCCAAATCGGCGATGACGATACCCTCGCCTTCGGGCAATACACCCAAGATTTCGCCCCACGGGTCGATAATCATACTATGGCCGAATGTGCGCCTGCCGCTTTCGTGCTCGCCACCTTGCGCCGAAGCGATGACGTAGCATTGATTTTTCCACCGCACGGGCGCGCAGCATAACTCCCCAATGAGCCTTACCTGTCGTGTAAGTGAAGGCGGCGGGCAGCAACAAAACGTCAAACGGCTGCTGGGCGCGGAAAAATTCGGGAAAGCGCAAGTCGTAGCACACGCCTGCGGCAAGCGGCACACCGTCGGCAGTCAATTTCGGCAAATCTCCGCCCGCGGTGATGGTGTCCGCCTCGGCATAGCGTTCGCCCAGGCCTCGAGAAACCGAACAGGTGCATTTTGTGATACAGCCCGATTTGCGTGCCGTCGCGGTCGTACACCAACATCGTGTTCATAACCTTGCCTTCGTCTGGGCTTTGCAGCGGAATCGTGCCGCCGAACAGCACCACGCCGCATTCCGCCGCCGTTTCGCTCAAGGTCGTCTGAAAAACGGGCGTAGCGGTTTCAGCTAAAATGCCGCCGACTAAAGGCTCGGAGAAAGCGAGTTTGTCGGTATCCTTACGCCCCATCAGCGGCCAATATTCAGGCAGCAACACCCAGTCCGCCCCTTGCTCGGCAGCTTGGCGTACAAGGCGTTTTCATGGTTTTGATGTTGACATCGGGATTGAGTGGAGAAATCATTTGCACGGCGGCGGCGCGGATGTTTTGCATGGCGGGTTTTCCTGTTGGATCGTCATGAAAAGGGCAAGGGATGGTTTGTTTTATAGTGGATTAACTTTAAATCAGGACAAGGCGACGAAGCCGCAGATAGTACGGCAAGGCGAGGCAACGCCGTACTGGTTTAAAAGTTAATCCGCTATCTAACGAAATCGTTTCAAAAACAATCAATAAGGAAGGCGGCGTCGGCGTTTCAGACGACCTGTTGTTTTTCTGAGCCGTTTTTGTGATGATTTGAACGGCAGGGTTTGGCATTACTTTATATAAATATATTATTTTTATTTTTTTGTTGATTTTAAAAAGAATTTTTTTAAATGCTAATAAATCAATAAAAATATAAATGTTTTTCAAAACTTAACGTCTGTATATAAGCCGTTGATTCTTTGTTTGGTTATTTCATAATTGGGCAGATTTCTTGAAAATTTGTATTGTTACGGTTTGCTAAGTTAGAAGTTATCCGATAAGGTGTACTACAAGCGGTTACATCCGTGAGTATTAAATTAATCAATAAGATAGTTGATCCAATATAAAACTGTTACATCTCACAACAAACGGAAGGCTCTCCCCGACCGTTTGCACATCAAACCGTTTGCACACCAAACAGAAAAGGAAAAACCATGCTTCATTATGCAGTTGTTTTTCTTTGTTATCGCCATTATTGCAGCCGTACTGGGCTTCGGCGGTATTGCAGGCAGCGGCGGCAGGTATCGCTAAAATCCTGTTTGTCGGTTTCCTGATTTTGTCAGTGTTGTCCCTGATTTTTGGCAAGAAAAATAAAACTGACAAACAGATAAGGCGTAACCACGCTACCTTCTGAATGAACGTTTTTAAAACAAAGGTCGTCTGAAATTTTCAGACGACCTTTCTTCATATCAAACCTTAATCTTCCTACGCTTCCATCGGCGGGCAGGTGCAGACCAGATTCCGGTCGCCGTACACGTCGTCCACGCGGTTGACGCTCGGCCAGAATTTGTTTTTCGCGCACGAAGGGCAGCGGGAAGACAGCTTCTTCGCGGGAGTACGGATGCGCCCATTCGCCGGTTACATCGGCGGCGGTGTGCGGGGCGTTGACCAGCGGGTTGTCGTCTTTCGGCCATTCGCCGCATTCGACTTTCAGCACTTCCTGTTTGATTTGTTTCAGGGCGGCGATGAAGCGGTCGAGTTCGGCTTTACTCTCGCTTTCGGTCGGCTCGATCATCAGCGTGCCGGCAACGGGAAGGAGACGGTCGGGGCGTGGAAGCCGTAGTCCATCAGGCGTTTGGCGATGTCGGTTTCGGTGATGCCGCTTTCGGCTTTGAGCGGACGCAAATCGACGATACATTCGTGCGCGACACGGCCGTTTTTGCCTGTGTAGAGAACGGGATAGTCTTCGCTCAGGCGTTTGGCAACGTAGTTGGCGTTGAGCAATGCCCAGCGTGTTGCCTGTTCCATGCCTTGTTTGCCCATCATGGTCAGGTACATCCAGGTAATCGGCAGGATGGACGCGGAACCGAAGGCTGCGGCGGCAACGGCGGTTTTGTCGGCACTGGCGCTGTGTGTGTCGGTCAGGGGTATGGCGCTGGGGCAAACGGGGCGAGGTGGGCTTTCAGGCCGATCGGGCCCATGCCGGGCCGCCGCCGCCGTGAGGGATGCAGAAGGTTTTGTGCAGGTTCATGTGCAACACGTCTGCGCCGACTTCGGCGGGCTGCATGATGCCGATTTGGGCGTTGAGGTTGGCGCCGTCCATGTAAACCTGTCCGCCGTTTTCATGGATGATGCGGCAGATGTCGCGGATGCCTTCTTCGTACACGCCGTGGGTGGACGGGTAGGTAATCATGATGGCGGACAAGGCGTCGCGGTGTTGTTCGGCTTTGGCTTTCAAATCGTCGATGTTGACGTTGCCGTGTTCGTCGGTATCGACGACGACGACTTTCAAACCGAGCATGGCGGCGGTGGCGGGGTTGGTGCCGTGGGCGGACTTTGGGGAATCAGGCAGATGTTGCGGTGCGCTTCGCCTTGGGCTTCCTGATAGCGGCGGATGGCGAGCATACCGCTGTATTCGCCCTGCGCGCCGGAGTTGGGCTGGAAGGAAATCGCGTCAAAGCCGGTGATGGCTTTCAGGCTGTTTTCCATGTCGGTCAAGAGTTCGCGGTAGCCGGCGGTTTGAGCTTCGGGGGCGTAGGGGTGGATGTCGGTGAATTCCGCCCAAGTAATCGGCAGCATTTCGGCGGTGGCGTTGAGCTTCATGGTGCAGCTGCCCAGCGAAATCATGCTGCGGTTCATCGCCAAATCGCGGTCTTCGAGTTTTTTTCAGGTAGCGCAGCATTTCGTGTTCGGTGTGGTAACGGTTGAACACGGGATGCTGCAGGATAGTGTCTTGGCGCAGGAATTCCGTTTTCAGACGACCTTTGACGTCGTCTGAAAGCGTGAAGGTGTTGTTGCCGGTGAAGGCGTAATATAACACGGCCAGGTCTTCGCGCACGGACGTTTCGTGGAAAGCGGCGGCGATTTGAGTGTCGCTGACGCGGCGCAGGTTGTAGCCCAGTTCCAAAGCGGTTTGGAACGCTTTGTCCGCTTTGTCTTTACTGCCGAAATCAACGGTAACGGTATCGAAGAAGACTTCGTGAACCACTTTCAGGCCGTCTGAAACCAGCGCGTCGGCAAAGGCGGAAGCCAGCGCGTGAATGCGGTTGGCGATACGTTTCACGCCTTCGGGGCCGTGATAAACGGCGTACATGCCCGCCAAGTTCGCCAGCAATGCTTGCGCGGTACAAATATTGGATGTCGCTTTTTCGCGGCGGATGTGTTGCTCGCGGGTGGACAAAGCCATGCGCAAGGCAGGTTTGCCCGATGCGTCTTTGGATACGCCGATGATGCGGCCCGGAGCGGAACGTTTGAACTCATCTTTAAACGCGAAATAAGCGGCGTGCGGACCACCGAAGCCCATCGGTACGCCGAAGCGTTGGGTGTTGCCCAGCGCGATGTCCGCGCCCAACTCGGCAGGCGATTTCAGCAAGACCAAGCTCATGATGTCGGCGGCAACGGCAACAATCGTGCCTTTGGTTTTCAGACGACCTATGACGCTTTGCAAGTCTTGTACGTCGCCGTCTTTGCCGACGTATTGGAACAGCGCGCCGAAGTATTCGCCTTCATCCGCTTTGGCAAAATCGCCGACCACCAGCTCGAAGCCGAAATATTTGGCACGGGTTTTCATCACGTCCAAAGTCTGCGGATAGACGCGCTCGTCCACGAAGAAACGCTCGGATTTCACTTTGCCCACGCGGTGCGCCATAGCCATTGCTTCAGCGGCGGCAGTTGCTTCATCCAACAAAGACGCACCTGCCACAGGGAAACCGGTCAAATCGATACACACTTGCTGGAAGTTCAACAAAGCTTCCAAACGACCTTGCGCAATTTCCGCCTGATACGGGGTGTAGGCGGTGTACCAACCCGGATTTTCCAATACGTTGCGCAAAATCACGTTCGGCACGCGGGTCGGGTAATAACCCAAACCGATATAGGACTTATTGATCACGTTTTTCGCCGCAATGCCTTTCAGCTTCGCCAAAGCGTCCGCCTCGGTCAGGGGCTTCGGGCAGGTCGAGTTCGGACGGCATACGGATGCTTTGCGGCACGGTGTTGCCGACAAAATCGTCCATGCTTTTCTCGCCGAGCGCTTCCAAAAGCGCGGCCTCGTCGCCGAAAACTCAAATGACGCGTGGCAAATTCGTTGGGGTTGAACAGTTCGGATAGTTTCATTTCTACTCCTTTTTGTTGTAGGAATCTGCCGCGAAGGCGGGTATTTGAGTTTTTCAGATGACCTTGCAGTTGCGGGCGGATAATCGGGTTTTGTGTCTGCTTGCTATTTCCGTCAGGCAGGAAGCTACTTCCAGTCCTGCACCCGCTGAAAGTCTTTCTGCGCCAGCGTGTCGGCGTGTTCGTTGCGGCTTTGGTATGCCCTGTTTTGCAAGATGCTGTTGGCGACGTAGTTTAAGTGTATTTTTGGCGGCTTCGGCAGCATCGGCGGGGCGGCGTTCCAAGATAGCTTCGTAGATGGCGCGGTGTTGCGCAATCAGCTTGGGCGCGGGTCTTCGGTTTAGTTGGAATAGATGATGCTGCTGCGCGTCTGGCGGTAGAGCATTTTGAGCAGGCCGCGGAGAGGTGGCTGAAGAGGATGTTGTGCGCGGCGTCGGCGATGGTTTGGTGAAAGCTCACGTCGGCTTCGCTTTGATGTTCCAGATTGCCGCTTTCGCGAGGCGGATTCGAATTTTTGCCGCCAAAAATCAATCCGTTTCAAATCGGCATCGGTGCGCCTCGGCAGCCAGCGACGCCATGCAGCCTTCGATGTGGCAGCTGAAATCGAAAAACGTCGGTTTCCCAGTTGGTATGTTTGCCGAGCAATTCTTGCCAGCTTTGGAGAAATCCTGCTGCGGTTTGACGGAAACGTAATAGCCGTCGCCTGACGCGCTTCAAAACCTGCCGCGCAATCAGGATGTTCAGCGCGACCCTGACCGACGGGCGCGATACGCCGAATTCTTCCGCCAACGTGCGCTCGGGCGGGATTTTGCCGCCTTCTTCGTAAATGCCCGCCGCGATGCGTTCCTCCAATATCGACAATATTTGGTCGCTGATTTTTGCGGACGAACCAGTTTTGTCATTGTAATTCCCTCTTTTCCATCATGTTTTTCTGCGAAGAAGACCCAAATCCGATAATGTGATGCGGCAGGCCGTCCGAAAGGGCAGCCTGCATCAAAAATTGGCATGACCAAATTGGCATGACCAAGGTCGCCGTATTCTAATTAACCGCCCCGTATCCCGTCAATATGGCTTGTCCTACCCGTATTTGTTTTAAAACTACATTGGGCTACATTTTTACAATTCATATAATATTTTGTTTTTATTTAAAAATTAAATAACAAATTTGCGCCAATGCTGCGGGTCGTCTGAAAAATAATTGACCGCCATGTTAAAGTTTCGTAAAAGTGTCCTCCGTTCTCAAAAATTGGTTTTTACCAATTTAAGAAAATATATTAGAAAAATATTCGGAGATTTTCCCTATGGATACTTGGATTCAAAACTATACCGCAGTGGGCGGCAGCCTATGTTGACGGCTGCCGTTGCCCCTCCTGCCCATTATCTTCTTCTTCGTCGCACTGACCATCCTGAAGCTCAAGGGGTATCAGGCGGGGCTTTATACGCTGCTGATTGCGCTTGGCGTTGCCATATTAGCTTCGGAATGCCTGCGGGCATGGCGGTTTCTTCCGCGCTGTACGGCTTTGCCTACGGTTTTGTAGCCGATTGCATGGATTATTGTTACCGCCGTGTTCCTGTATAAAATTACCGTGAAAACAGGGCAGTTCGACATCATCCGCGCTTCCGTGATTTCGATTACCGAAGACCAACGCCTGCAAATGTTGCTGGTCGGCTTCTCCTTCGGCGCTTTCCTCGAAGGCGCGGCAGGCTTCGGCGCGCCGGTGGCGATTACTGCCTCTTTGCTGGTGGGCTTGGGCTTTAATCCGCTCTACGCCGCCGGTTTTGTGTTTGATTGCCAATACCGCGCCCGTGGCTTTCGGCGCGATGGGTATTCCAATCCTGGTTGCCGGTCAAGTGTCCAACCTCGACCCTTACCATATCGGTCAGGTCGCCGGCCGCCAACTGCCGATCCTGTCGATTATCGTTCCTTTCTGGTTGGTCGCCATGATGGACGGTATGCGCGGCATACGCCAAACTTGGCCTGCCGTATTGGTGGCGGGCGTATCTTTCGCCACTACCCAGTTCGTACCGCCAACTTCATCGGCGGAGTGCCCGACGTGACCTCTGCATTGGTCAGCCTGGTCTGCCTGTCTGCCTTCCTGAAAAAATGGCAGCCTAAAGAAATCTTCACCTTCAACGGCATGAAAAAACCGGCTGAACGCAAAGCGGGCGAATACACTGCCGGACAAATCATCAAAGCCTGGTCGCCTTTCGCCATCCTGACCGTTTTCGTCAGCGTGTGGACTATTAAGGGCGTTAAAGAGGCTTTGGGCGTTGCCACCATCAAATTCGACTGGCCGATGCTGCACAATCTGGTACAAAAAGCGCGCCCATCGTCAGCGAACCGACACCATACGCCGCCGTATTCAAAATCGACCTCCTCGGCGCAGTCGGCACGGCAATCCTGTTTGCTTCCATCGTTTCCGCCGCTTTGCTGAAAATGAAACCTTCCGAAGCCGTCAGCACTTTCTTTGAAACGCTCAAAAGAACTGCGCCTGTCCATCCTGTCTATCGGCGGTACTCGGCTTCGCATTCGTGGCAAACTATTCAGGCCTGTCGTCCACATTGGCACTCGTCCTCGCCGCTACCGGCACCGTGTTCCCGTTCTTCTCGCCGTTCCTCGGCTGGCTGGGCGTATTCTGACCGGTTCGGACACCTCCGCCAACGCGCTCTTCGGCTCGCTGCAAGCCAGCACCGCGCATCAAATCAACGTCGTGCCCGAGCTGACCGTCGCAGCCAACACCACCGGCGGCGTAACCGGCAAAATGATTTCGCCGCAATCCATCGCCATCGCCTGCGCGGCAGTCGGTCTGGAAGGCAAAGAATCCAACCTGTTCCGCTTCACCGTGAAACACAGCTTGATTTTCTGTACCTTCGTCGGCCTGCTGACCCTGCTGCAAGCTTATGTCTTGCCGTGGACGCTGGTTTTCTTCAACAAATAAGCCAACGGCTTGAAATAAAAAGGTCGTCTGAAATCAATTTGGGTTTCAGACGACCTTTATCGTTAATGGGCGTGATTGGGTTTACCGTCATTTTCCGTTTCGTGTAAACAGTAGGGGAATGCGTGAATCGAAGATGGTTTAAGTTGGGTTGGGTTTCAAACAAGAACGACGACCTTTTGTCTGTGTGGCAAAACAGTAGAACAATCAGCTTTCGGATGCTTCCTGTTTCAAATCGACCAATCGCGTTCCCGCCAAGAAATCGTATAAAACTGCCGGTCTGGGTTCAGCAGGGCCAAAGCCCCACGGCAGGATGAGCCAGATAAGGGCGGCGCCGAAGGCTGGTATGGGTGGGATGGCGAGCAGGTGGCGCAGGCCAGCGTAGGCGAGCAGGGGATGAAGACGACGAAGATGCACGACCAAATAAAAGCGGATGCGCAGTTGCGACAATGGCGGCAGCGTGCCGTTTCTGCCGTGCAGCCCGATTTTCCACGTCTGCATGGCGAGGTGCGGCGGTTTTCGTCCAGTTGGTTTTTGAAGTAGAGCCACCAGCTGCCTACAAAGATAACGCAGGGTAACCAAGCTGGAAAGGAGTTGGGAGACGGGGTTGAGGGAAAATCGCGGCGATGCCGGCAAGGATGGCGGCGATGGCGGTCACAGCGCCGGTCAGCAGCAATTCGTACATCAGGGCGGCAAGGCGGCGTTTGACGGGAGCGGGAGGAAGGGCGGTCATGGCGGTCTGCTCGGTAAAAGGTCGTCTGAAAAACGGAATGCTTGGTTCGGGCGAAACCGCCGCATCCGTTTTCAGACGACCTTTGTGGGAGGAATCAGCGGTGGGGCGTTTTTGTCCGCGCGCCTGCTGGGCTGCCATCTGGTTCATTTCCTGACGGGTCGGGCGTTTTTTTGAACATGGCGTGCGCTTCGTCGGCCGAACATTTTGCGACAGGCAGACCAACGTTATCGCGTCTTTTGGTGTTGTCCGCCACTGTGGTACATACGGCGCAGGTTGGCTTCGTTGATGCGGCCTTTTTCGGGGTCGATGTCGAATTTTTTTCAGGCGTTCGAGAAACTGGCGCTGCTGGCGGCGCGAAGTCGCAGACAAAGCCGCCAGCGGCTGCGGCGACGATGATGACGGCAAGCAGGATGGCGAGCGGCCACGAATCGACGATTAAGACGATGATCAGGCTTAAAACGGCGGTGGTCAGCACGAGCAGGCCGCCGATGCGGAGTCTGGTTTGGTTGTCCATGAAGTTGCAGTTCCTTGTAAGGGTGGAAGGTCGTCTGAAAGGGTGTGCAGCAGACAGGCAAGCGGCGGTACGCATCTCTGAACGCGCCGAATACTTGTTTATCCGCTGCATCGGGTTGTGGACGGATTTCAGACGACCTCAAATATCATAACTTTATGTTTAACGGTATTTTTACAGTATTTTTTTGCCGTTTGGGCGCGTACAGAAGCGATGCGGCATACAAACTTTCACGCTTTTGCACAGGCGCACCCTTGCCGCGAAAAAGCACCTATCCATGCCTAATGAAATCAGACTGCCAGCCCCGTCACCAGCTGCTTGAACTCCGTCCACGCGTCGCCGTCTTCCGCGCCTTTGATGATGCGGTCGATTTTGGCACAGGTTTTGAGCGCTTCGATCAGGCGGACGGCGGGAATGCGTTTGACGGCAATCGGCGCGAGGGTTTGTTTGTCGCCCCACAGGCGCAGGCTGTTGCGGACGGATTGTACGCTTTGCCCCTTGTTTGAGCGCGGCGGTCAGGCGGATGAGGGTGCGGATGTCTTCGGCAACCGCCCACAACAGCAAGACAGGCTCTTCGCCTTCTTCTTCAAGTCCGTCAGAAGGCGGGCGACGCGCAGGGCATCGCCTTTCATCCATGCGCGGAAAGAGCTGGAATACGTCGAAACGAGCGACGTTGGCGACGGCGGCTTCGGCATCGGCGATGTTGACGGTATGGTTTTGCGGGTGCAGCAGGGCGAGTTTGTCGATTTCTTGGCGGGCGGCGAGCAGGGTTGCCTTCGACGCGTTCGGCAAACAGGACGAGCGCGTCGGGTTCGATGTTGAGCCCGACTTTGTTCAGACGGCCTTTTATCCACTGCGGCAGGGTTTGCGCGCTAATGGCTTTGGCTTCGAGTACGGTGCCTTTGGCGGCGAGCGCGGTGAACCATTTTGCCTGCGTTTGGGCTTTTTCGAGCTTGGGCAGCAGAATCAGGGTAACGGTGTCTTCGGGCAGGCGTTCGGCGAAGGTTTGCAGCGCGTCGCCGCCGGTTTTGCCGGGCTTGCCGTTCGGAATGTGGATTTCCAAAAGTTTCAAGTCGGCGAAAAGCCCTGCGCTGCCTGCGCTTTGCAAAAGTTCGTCCCAGTCGGCGCCGTTGTCCGCCGTAAAGACTTCGCGGTTGAGGTAGCCTTGTTTTTGGCGGCGGCGCGCTGAGGGTGTCGAGGGCTTCGATGCGCAACAGGTCTTCTTCGCCGTGAATGATGTACAACGGCGAAAGCGGCATATCCGCGCTGACCTGTTCGATATTCATGACCGCCATCAATACGCTTTCAGGAACGTGAGGCGGCGGACGATTTGGTCGGCGGCGTCGGCGCGCATTTCTGCCCAGATGGTTTCCGCTTTCTTCCTGTTTGCCCAACACTTCGCCGTCGTTGTAATCCATCGTGCGGTTGACGAGGACGGTAATCGGTTCGCCCACAGGGCTCGCCGTTGCGCATGGCTTGAGGCTTCGACGCGCAGGGTCAGCAGGTATTCGTTGACCAGCGCGGCGCGGGTGATGATATAGATGTCCTGACGGGTTTCAATGTTCTTGATGTGCAAAGTCATTTGCGCTTCGGCGGCGGAAACGGGTTTGCCGTCGGCGCGGCGCAGAGCGTTTTCAAAGCCTTTTGCATGACGGAGGCGTTTTGGATGTGCCAAGCGGGATACGGCAGCGTGCGTGCTGTGCCGCCCATGCCTTTAGGTGGAAGCCGCAGGCGGACAAACAACACGGCGGCGGTCATCAGGATTTTGTTCATTTCATTCTTTCTGTTGCGCTGGGTATCAGGGGAATTATAGCGGATAGTCGGTCGGTCGGGAAACGCGACGGCGGAAGCGGATTTCAGACGACCCTTGCCGTTTGTCGTTTGCCCAGCGATGGGTACAATCAACGTCAGACAACAGGAGCTATCATGCGCCCCATCCGCGAACCATCCGCAGCGGCCTGCTGCAAGTATCGGACATCCATCAAATCTACTGGGAAGAATCGGCGAAGTCCCGACGGGCTGCCGGTCATCTTCCCCTGCACGGCGGCGGACGCGGGCGCATCGCCTGCCTGCCGCGGCTTTTCTCAATCCCGACGTGTTCCGCATCGTCATCATCGACCAGCGCGGCTGCGGCCGCTCGCTGCCTTACGCCTGCACCGATGACAACACGACTTGGGGATTTTGGTTGCCGACATCGAAAAGTCCGCGAAAATGCTGGGCATTCAAAAATGGCTGGTGTTCGGCGGCTCGTGGGGCAGCACCTTGTCGCTGGTGTATGCCGAAACCCATCCCGAACGCGTTGCCGGACTGGTCTTGCGCGGGATATTTCTGTGCCGCCCGTCCGAAATGGCGTGGCTGGACGAAGCGGGCGGCGTCAGCCAGATTTATCCAGCGCAATGGCAGAAATTCCTCGCACCCGTCGCCGAAGAAAAACGCGGCAGCCTGATTGCGGCGTATCACGAAATGCTGTTCGGCGAAGACGAAGCAGGTCGTCTGAAAGCCGCCAAAGCCTGGGCAGACTGGGAAAGCTACCTGATCCGCTTCGAGCCGCAAGACGTCGATGAAGACGCCTACCAATCGCTCGCCATCGCCCGTTTGGAAAACCATTGTTCGTCAACGAAGGTTGGCTGAAAAGGCGACAAAGCGATTTTTGGCGAACACGGACAAAATCCGCCATATCCCGACCATCATCGTGCAAGGCCGCTACGACTTATGCACCCCCATGCAAAGCGCGTGGGAACTGTCGCAGGCGCTCCCCGACGCCGAGTTGCGCGTGATTCAGGCGGGACACTCGTCGTTTGATCCGCCCTTAGCGGCGGCGTTGAGTGGAAGCGGTGGAAGATATGAGGAACGCGCAGCGTGGTGAGACATGATTTGAAAGGACAAATTGATGAAAAACTGTTTTAATCGCATTGGGCTTGGTAAGTTTTAATGTTTACGCCAATGGCTGTGGTGGAGAATACCAAGCCGCCACGGGAACCTGCCGTATCATAGACGGAAGCGGTCGGCAAATTTTTATACAATGTGCCGCCTCCCCAATCGAGGCAACAGCACCCGCCTCCTATCATCTACTACGACGTAAAAAGTTCCTTCCAAATTCGGTGCGGCTGCTTTGAACATGAAAACAGGGTTATGGGGCAGGTGTGCTGAATAAAAATTCGCTGTCGGAGGCAAAAAGGAAGCGCTGGAGCAATGCAAACAGGGGTGATAAAAATGCTCCGTGTAAAGTGGTTTCTTGGGTACGCAACGGCTGCATTGCCGCTGCAAAAAGGTCAAGTCATTAAAAATCCTAAAGTATGGAAATCTTTTTATGCAGAAAAAGAAAAAGTTGGCAGAGGCGGAAGCGTTAGCGCAATACAGGGCGGATTCAAAGGTAACGAATTGTGAAATTTACCTCCCTGAAGGCTGCTCCCTGCCACAATTGCAATAATCAATTTTATTTAAAGGTCGTCTGAGAACTATTTTCAGACGACCTTTTCTAAACCAAGTTAAAGATGAGCTGGGAAAAAGGATAAATTTATGAAAAGACTGTTTTTGATAGTATTGGGCTTGGTAAGTTTTAATGTTTACGCCAATGGCTGTCCCGGTCAATTTGATGCTGCCACAGGTATCTGCCGATTTCAGGGTAACAATGGCGAGTGGATTCATTACAATATCGCACCGCCACAGCCAAGCCGCAGTACCCCGCCTCCTAAAAATCATCTATCACGACGTGAAAGTTCCTTCTAAATTTGGGGCTTTGGCTTTCAGTGAAAAATCAGGTCATATTGGTGGGGCATTAAATCAAAACTCAAAAGCCGAGGCACAAAGTGCAGCCATTAAGCAATGTGAGAAGGGGAGTAGAAATGCCCCATGTAAAGCGATCAGTTGGGTCAGAAACGGCTGTATTGCCGCTGCTTCGAGGCAAATTGAAAAACCAAACTAAAGTAATTGGAGGTGCGGCAGAACCCGGACTTGCAGAACAGGCTGCTATTACAAACTGCAAAAATGCAGGAATGACTGAATGCAAAGTTGTAATGCCCGAAGGCTGCTCCTGCCTCAATTGCAATAATCAAATCAAGCAAAAAGGTCGTCTGAAAACTTTTCAGACGACCTCTTCAAACAAGTTAAAAGATAAGCTGGGAAAAAGGATAAGTTTATGAAGAAGCTGTTTTTGATAGCATTGGGCTAGTAAGTTTTAATGCAAATGCTGATCCTACCTATGATGCAACCAGAGGGGCGTTGCAAAAACAATTCTGCATTGTGTGGTTATGGTTATAACCCGAACTGTTCTTCAGGCAGTCGCGGCACACCGCCTTCGAAAAATAGTCTATGTTTCTAAATACGGTGCAGTAGCTACTAATGAAAAACAGGTATTTCAAGCGGGGCTTTTAAATAAAAGATTCTATTGAGGAGGCTAAACATGGAAGCAATTAAAGCGTGTGAGCAGGGTGGGCAGAAATGCTCCGTGTAAAGTTGCCATTTGGGCAGGTAATGCCTGTTTGCAGCGGCAACGGGTAAAGAAGGTAAGAAATTCAGAGTATTTTATACAGCTAGGGAAAAGCCAGGGCAGGCAGAACCCGCAGCATTGAAACAATGTAATAAAGCAGGATTGAAAAACTGTGAAATCACCATTCCTGAAGGTTGTTCTTTCCCTAATTGTTATTTTTGATTAAAGGGTCGTCTGAAAACTTTTTCAGACGACCTCCGATATCGTATTAATCCGAAAAAGGATGCCTTTATGAAAAACTGTTTTTAATAGCATTGGGTTTGGTAAGTTTTAATGTTTATGCCAACTGCCCCGGCAGGTATTTTTCCTGATACGGGCATCTGTCAGATACAAGGACATAACGGGGAGGTTGTCAACTACAATGTGCCGCCTCCCCAATCAGGCAACAGCACCCCGCCTCCGAAGAAAAATTATCTACCACGACGTGAAAGTTCCTTCTAAATTTGGGGCTTTGGCATACAGTCAAAAAGCTGGGCATCTTGCGGTTCGTTGAATCAGAATTCTTTAGCCGAAGCTCAAAGAAGCAGTCAAACATTGCCAGAAAAGGCAGTCGCAATACGCCTTGCAAAGCCATCGCATGGGTAAGAAACGGCTGTATTGCAGCAGCGGAAGGAAAAATTAATAACAAGTTTGTTGTAATTGATGGATCAGGGTCCGCAAGGAACCGCCGAGCAAGCAGCATTGCAAAATTGCAGGGCGGGCGGGGCGACAGAATGTAGAGTTCTAATGCCCGAAGGCTGTTCCCTGCCGCAATTGCAATAATCAAATTTTTATTTAAAAGGTCGTCTGAAAACTTTTTCAGACGACCTTGATGGGAATGGATGGAAAATGATGAAGAAATTAATGTTTATTTTATTGATACAGATATCTGCAACTGGCGCATTTGCTCTGCACACGGGAGCTGAGGGAACGGACGGCGGGCGATCCGAATTGTATGGGCGGGGTATTAAGCACTGATCCATATTACAACGGCAGCCAGCGTAATAGTTCTAGCCGTCCTTCCAAAATTATCCGACATACCGTTGTAAACGTACCGTCCAAATATGGGGCTTTGGCTAATAATAACGCCGAAGTTTTTTTAGAGGGGTAAGCAACATGAATTCTGAGAAGGAGGCGAAACAAGAAGCCATAAAAAAAGATGTGAGGAGGTTGGAAAAGGGTAAATGTAGAGTAATTATTTTTGTAAGGAATGGTTGTTTTGCTGCTGCAATGGGCAAAAGTAGTAGGAACGCAAAATGATGGGAAATTCTTTGCAGCAACTAGAAACACCACAAATGACTGAACGTATGGCATTGAAAAATGTCAATCTTCTAAGGAGGTTGGCGAGTGCAAACTCATCATACCTGGTGAATGTTCTATTCCTTAACGATCTCTATCTTGAAGGTCGTCTGAAAACAAGATTTCAGACGACCTTTTTGCTTCAAACAATGTAATGCAGCCGTTCGGGAGGGTTTTGCGCTTATGCCCGCTTATTCGTACTCGGGATAGAGCGGCATGGTGCCCGGCTTCTTCGAAGGTCGAGTGTGCTTTGACTTCTTGCAGGCGGCGGCTGATGCGGCGGGTGACGGCTTCGGCTTCGTTTTGGTGGTCTATGGTCAGTCCGGGGACGGTTTTGCCGAAAAGTTCGGCATCGAGCAGACGCTCGGCGTGGATGCCGGGCGAGTAGTTGTGTCTGACGGCGGGGTCGCGTTCTTCAAAGAGGTAGCCGACGACGCTGTCGCGGGTCAGTGCGATGCCGAGTGCGGCATCTTCGCCGCCGAAGATTCGGAAGAGTTCGTCTTGCGGGAAAGCCGCCGCAGGCGAGAAAGATGCTGCGGCGGAATACGGTGTTGCCGCCGACGGTCATTGCAGCCGTTCCCATGCGGTGGGGAATTGCGGGTGGTTGAGGTAGTGTTCGGGAAAGCCGACGGGACGCAATTTGAGGCGGACCAGGCTGAGGTAGGAGTAGGGCTTCAAGCCGAGGTAGGCGGCATTGAGGACGTTGTTTTCATAGACGTCGTCGGCGTCGAGGAAGGCGATGAAGTCGGCTTAGCTGCATGGCGCCCCAGTTGCGGGCTTTGGCGGCGCCACCGTTTTTCGAGCATGTATTCGCAACGGACTTTGGGATGGATGGCAGCGAGGTCGCTCATGATAAGGCGTGTGTCGTCGATGGAGGCGTCGTCAATCAGCCAGACGTTTTTCGACGGCGGGTTGGGAAACGGCGCTCTCGACAGCCGCTTGAAGGGTGGCGGCGGAGTTGTAGCAGGGGATGATGACGTCTAGTGTGGGTCTCATAATGTGATGCTTTTAAAGGGGTTGTTGTGTCAAAGGTGGGGAAAGGTCGTCTGAAAACGGTATAGTGGATTAACTTTAAACCAGTACGGCGTTGCCTCGCCTTAGCTCAAAGAGAACGATTCTCTATGGTGCTGAAGCACCAAGTGAATCGGTTCCGTACTATCTGTACTGTCTGCGGCTTCGTCGCCTTGTTCTGATTTAAATTTAATCCACTATATATTGGGTTTTCAGACGACCTTTTGGTATTGCCTGATGCGGATTACAACACTTTCACGATGCTTTCGCACAGGTAGTCGATGTTGTCATCGGTAATGCCGGCGACGTTGATACGGCGGAGCGCACGGCGTAGATGGCGAACTCGTTTTTCAGGCGGTCGACTTGTTCGGGCGTGAGGCCGCTGAAGGAGAACATGCCGTTTTGTTCGATGATGAAATCGAAGTCTCTGATTTGCGCCTTTGGCTTTGAGCAGCTCGACGAATTTTTGGCGCATGGCTTTTGATGCGGCCGCGCATTTCGTCGAGTTCGGCAATCCATTGTGCTTTCAAATCCGCGTCTTTCAACACGAGGGCGATGGTGTTCGCGCCGTGGGAGGCAGGGTTGGAGTAGAGGGTGCGGATGATGGTTTTGACTTGGCTGTGGGCGCGGGCGGCGGTTGCTTCGTCTTCTGCGACTAAGGTAAACGCGCCGACGCGTTCGTTATACATGCCGAAGTTTTTGGAATAGGAGCTGGCGATGAGCAATTCTTTGTTGTATTTCAGGAAGGTGCGCAAGCCTATGCGTCTTCTTCGAGGCCGTTGCCGAAGCCTTGGTAGGCGAAGTCAAACAGGGGCAGCCAGCCTTTTTCGGCGGAGAGTTTGGCGAGGGTTTCCCATTGTTCGGGCGTGGGGTCGATACCGGTGGGGTTGTGGCAGCAGCCGTGCAAGAGGACGATGTCGCCTTTTTGCGCTTGGCTGAGGTCTTCAATCACTACCGTCCCAGTCTCAGACCGTGTTTGACGGCATCGTAGTAGCGGTAGGGTTTGTCTTGGATGCCGACGGCTTTGAAGATGGCGTTGTGGTTGGGCCAGGTGGGGTTGGAAATCCAGACGGTTTGTGCGTTCAACTGACGTTTGGCGAACTCGGCGGCAATACGCAATGCGCCTGTGCCGCCGAGGCTTTGGGCGGTTTTGGCGCGGCGGCTGGCGACGATTTCGTGGTCTCTTCCAAAGAGGAGGATTTGGGTTTGCTCGTTGTAGTCGGCAACGCCGTCGATGGTGAGTAGTTTTTGGTGGTTTCGCTCTCGAGCAGGGCGTTTTTCGGCTCTTTGACGGCTTTGCGACGATGGGGTCGCGCCGGATGCGTCTTTATAAACGCCGATGCCGAGGTTGACTTTTCAGGACGGGTTTCGGCTTTGAATGCTTCGCCCAAGCCTCAGATGGGGTCGGCGGGGCGGCTTCGATGTGCTTGAAGAACATGATTTCTCGCTTTTGCAAAAATGAAGGGACGGGATATTTCCTGGGATTTTACGCTGTTTCAGGTCGTCTGAAAAATGAGATGCGGCAGGTTTTGCGGCAAATGGTTTTACATCATGCCTTTGATACCGGCGAGGATGATGCCGTAGCGCAGGATTTTTCCGGTCAGGAGCATGAGTGCGGAGGTGTAGGGGTTGAGCCTGAGCCAGCCTGCGGCAATGGGCAGCGCGTCGCCGATGACAGGCAGCCAGGCAAACAAAAGGGGCAGGTGCCCCAGCGTCGGAGCAGGCGCAGGGTCTTTTCAGACGACCTTTTCTTGACGGAATCAGCCGCCCCATCCAGCCCAGGAAACCATACTGCAAGCCGTTTGCCAGTCCGGCGCACAACCACGCGCCGTATGCCTGTTCTGGATAGGTGTAGATAAACGCGGCGAAGGCGGCTTCGGACGTGCCGGGCAGGATGGTGGCGGAGGTAAAGGCGGAGGCGGTGAGTCCGAGATAGGCGTAAATGAGGGGCATGGCGGATAAGTTTGCGTCAGGTCAAAGGTCGTCTGAAATAAGATTTTCAGTCGTTTGCAGGTAGGTTAATTGTAAAATTCAGACGGATTCTGTCTATAAAAATGCGTTATCGGACAGAATCTCTGCTGAAACTCTATGTAGTCGGCGTGTTTTTCAGTGTTTGCAAGAATGGCAAAAGCCAGTATGATTCAGCCCGTTATTAACGGATATTAACTGTTTATACGGTCAATTCCAATAAATCGAAAGGCAAATCAGTGTCTACGCCATCACAACAAAACCATAATTCCGCGCTGGTCGTCCTGACCGCGCTCTTCTTCATGATGGGTTTCATCACCTCGCATGAACGACATCTTGATTCCGCAGCATCTGCAAAAGAAAATTTTCACGCTAACCAATTTTCAGGCGATGCTGGTTCAGTTCTGCTTCTTTACCGCCTATGCCATCATGTCGATTCCGATGGGGCATCTCGTCGGTAAAATCGGCTATAAAACGGCGTCATCGGCGGCTTCTGCCGACCGCCGTCGGATGCTTGTTGTTTTATCCCTGCCGCAGACAGCCAATCTTACCCGACCTTTCTTGGGCGCGCTCTTCATTCTTGCTTCGGGCGTAACCCTGTTGCAGGTTTCGGGTAATCCGTATGTGACCCTGCTGGCGAAACCGGGCAAAGAATCTGCAACGCTGACTTTGGTGCAGGCATTCAATTCATTGGGTACGACTATTGCTCCGAAAATCGGTGCACTTCTCATTTTTACAGATGCGGCTCAGAAAGCCAGCAAAGCCGAGCAAATTGCTTCCGTCCAAATCCCTTATTTGGGTTTGGCGGGATTGTTGATCCTCCTCGCCGTCTTTGTGAAAATGATCCGTCTGCCCGATGCACGCAAAATTGCCGTTGAGGAAAGCGAACACAACCACGACGGCAAACACAACGTGTGGCAATACAAACACCTTTGTTTTCGGTATGGTCGGCATTTTCTGCTACGTTGGCGCGGAAGTATCCATCGGCTCTTTCATGGTCAATATTTTTGGGCTTCCTGAAAGGATTGAGCCATGCTGAAGGTGCGGATATGTTGATGTATTACTGGGGTGGTGCCATGGTCGGACGCTTCCTCGGTTCGGCGGTGATGGCTCGAGTCGCGCCAAACCGCTACCTTGCCTTTAATGCCTCAGTTGCCACGCGCCTTGCTCGTCATTGCCATCATGGTTGGTAAAGGCAATGCCGACATCGCCATGTGGGCGCTGCTTGCCATCGGCTTCTTCAACTCCATCATGTTCCCGACCATCTTCTCGCTGGCGACCAAAATCTCGGCAAATTCACCAATTTCTGCTTCAGGTATTCTTTGTACCGCCATCGTTGGCGGCGCGCTGATTCCTGTTTTGCAAGGTAAGATTGCTGATGATTTCGGTATGATGATTTCTTATGTTGCACCTGCCGTGACTACCTACATCGTCTTCTTTGCCCTCAAGCAGGTTATAAAGCCGACGAGTAAGCATGGTTTGAACATAAGGTCGTCTGAAACTTGAAATCAGGTTTTTCAGACGACCTTTTTGCTTTGCGGCGGACTTGTAAACCTGACCCGCCCAAACCGAGGTCGTCTGAAAATACGGCAACAGATTCAACCGGAGTTTCCACCCGTTTTCAAAGGCAGAACGCGTCCGCAATACGGTCTGACTGACTTATGGCATAATGTTACGGCAATATACAGGAGGTCCTCATGTCAAAAATCATCTTATTACACGGACTGCACATGCATTCTTGGGTGATGAAACCTTTAGCGGATATGCTGGAGAAAAGCAAGGCTTTTGACGTTGCCCTGTTCGGTTATTACAGCGTCTGGCACACCATGCCGCAGCACACGCAGGCATTGGCAGAGTTTGTTGAAAAACACGATACGGGCGAGCCTCTGCATTTTGCCGGACACAGTCTGGGCGGGCTGGTGTTGCGCCACTTTGCCGCCGCCCACCCCGAAAAATCACCGGCCGCATCGTTACCTTCTGTACGCCCCACCAAGGCAGCCGGGCGGCGCAAAGGGTGTTCCGGCTCGGGTTGAAAAACCCCCGTACTCGGCGGCGCTTATCGCGATGCGCTCGACGGCGGCACGCCCGATTTGCCCGAACATATCGAACTGGGCAGCATCGCCGGCAACAAGCCGCTCGGACTGGGGCGCGTATTGGGTTTGCAGCGGCGAACACGACGGTACGGTTTTTGGTCAGCGAAACCCGCTGCCCGAATATGCGCGACCATGTTATCTTGCCCGTCAGCCACAGCGGTATGCTGTTTAAACACATTACTGCCGAGCAGACCGCAACATTTTTGCGTGAAGGGCGGTTTAATTATGATAAAAAGAAATAATACGGCTGTATTCTGAAAATAAGGATATTTTGTTTTTCAAAAATCAAATTTAAAACCATATCGCATCAACTAAAATCCGTTATTACATTCATAAAAATCACGGGTCGTCTGCAAAGCGGTTTTTCAGACGACCCCGTGTAGCTAAAACTTTCGTTAAATACACACAAAACAGGCAAAGCAATATGTTTGCATTCAAATCACTGCTCGATATGCCGCGCAAAGAGGCGCTTGCCGTCGTTGCGGCGTTAATCGGGGCGATGGGTTATACCATCATTTCGCTGGGTTGGCTGCCCCATATGTCCATCATCGCCGCCATTACCGTCCCTCATCCTCTACGGTCTCGCGCGCGGGTTGAAATATAACGATATGCAAAAAGGCATGGTCGGAGCGGTGGGGCAGGGCATGGGCGCGATTTACCTGTTTTTCTTCATCGGGCTGATGGTCAGCGCGCTGATGATGAGCGGCGCGATTCCAACGCTGATGTATTACGGTTTCAGGCTGATTTCTCCTACTTATTTCTATTTCTCCGCCTTTGCGCTTTGTTCCGTCATCGGCGTGTCCATCGGCAGCAGTTTTGACCACTTGCGCCACCGTCGGCGTTGCCTTTATGGGCATGGCGGCGGCGTTTCATCGCCGATTTGGCGATGACGGCGGGCGCGATTGTTTCCGGCGCGTTCTTCGGCGACAAAATGTCCCCGCTCTCCGATACCACGGGCATTTCCGCCTCCATCGTCGGCATTGATTTGTTCGAACACATCAAAAACATGATGTACACCACCATTCCCGCGTGGCTCATCAGCGCGGCATTGATGCTGTGGCTGTTGCCCAATGTGGCCGCACACGATTTGAACAGTGTCGAATCCTTCCGCAGCCAGCTTGAAGCGACGGGCTTGGTGCACGGCTATTCGCTGATTCCGTTTGCGCTATTGGTCGTGTTGGCGTTGTTGCGCATCAACGCCGTTGTCGCCATGCTCTTCACCATCCTCGCCGCGCTTGCGGTAACTTATTTGCACAGCACGCCCGATTTGAAGCAGCTCGGCGCATGGTTTTACGGCGGCTACAAACTCGAAGGCGACACCTTCCAAGACATTGCCAAACTCATTTCGCGCGGCGGTTTGGAAAGCATGTTTTTCACGCAAACCATCGTGATTCTCGGCATGAGTTTGGGCGGATTATTGTTTACGCTCGGCGTGATTCCCTCGCTGCTGGACGCCATCCGCGCGTTCCTGACCACTGCCGGACGCGCCACCTTCAGCGTTGCCGCCACGTCGGTCGGCGTCAATTTCCTCATCGGCGAACAATATTTGAGTATTTTGCTTTCCGGCGAAACCTTCAAACCCTGTGTACGACAAGCTCGGACTGCATTCGCGCAACCTTTCGCGCACGCTGGAAGACGCGGGTACGGTCATCAACCCGCTCGTGCCGTGGAGCGTCTGCGGCGTATTCATCAGCCACGCCCTCGGCGTACCCGTTTAGGGAATACCTGCCTTATGCCTTCTTCTGCTATCTGAGCCTGATTTTTGACGCTGCTGTTCGGCTGGACAGGGTCTGACGTTGAGCAAGAAAGAAACCGCGTAAAGCGGCGGGATAGAACAGGTCGTCTGAAAACCTTCGGCATCGGTTTTCAGACGACCTTGCGATATAATCGGGCAAACGATAAAGACACACACAAATCCTACCCGTATCCCCCATGAACAAACAGATCCGCCAAGAAATTTTTCGAGCGTTTCCGCGCTGCCAATCCCCATCCGACCACCGAGCTTCATTTCAATTCGCCTTCAGAGCTTTTTGATTGCCGTTTTGCTGTCGGCGCAGGCGACCGACGTGGGCGTGAACAAGGCGACGGCGAAAAGCTGTTTCCGGTTGCCAATACGCCGCAGGCGATGTTGGATTTAGGGTTTTGGACGGCGTGATGGAGTACACGAAAACCATCGGACTTTTATAAAACTAAGTCCAAACACATCATGCAGACCTGCCGCATCCTGCTGGAAAAAAATACAACGGCGAAGTGCCGGAAGACCGCGAGGCTTTGGAATCGTTGCCGGGCGTAGGGGCGTAAGACGGCAAACGTGGTGTTGAACACGGCGTTCGGCCATCCCGTCATGGCGGTCGATACGCATATCTTCAGGGTGTCCAATCGCACCAAAAATCGCGCCGGGCAAGGATGTGCGCGAGGTGGAAGACAAGCTGATGCGCTTTTGTGCCGAAAAGAGTTTTTGATGGATGCGCACCATTGGCTGATTTTCTGCACGGACGCTACACCTGCAAGGCGCAGAAGCCGCAATGCGGGAAGTGCATCATTAATGATTTGTGCGAATATGGTGCGAAGTTGATGTAAACATTGATAAATTGTAAACAATCAACAAAACAACCTTTCCATCAGGTTAAAAATTTCTGACGGCATTTTTATTTAAAATGAAATGCTTGAAAAATATGGGCAAAAGGTAAAAATTCGACCTTATCGGGTTGGAAAACGATAAAAGTTTCAGACGACCCCTGTTTTTTAAGATGCAAGAACACAATCCGTTATTCGGAAAAGGAAACGCGGTGCGCGAAAAATGAACAAATACAGATACTTTGCTTTGGTAACGGCTTCTGCGCTGGCCTTGGGCGGCTGTGACAAAATCAGCAGCTTCTTCGGCGGCGACGGTAAAGCGAAGAATTCGTACAAAGAATCGAACCTTCCAAAGACGACGGCAGCGTCGGTATGCTGCTGCCGATTTCGCACAATTGGTGCAAAACGAAGGTCAGGCGGTGGTCAATATCAAGCCTCCCCTGCAGGGCGTGCCGCAGGCAGCGGGCGATCTGAAGAGCAGGGCATGGATTTGAGCCAGTTCCCTGACAACGACCCGTTTTACGAGTTTTTCAAACGCCTTGTCCCGAATATGCCCGATATGCGGAAGACCAGTCTGCCGACGAGTTTGAACTTCGGCTCCGGCTTCATCATCAGTAAAGACGGCTATATCCTGACCAATACCCACGTCGTCGCCGGCATGGGCAATATCAAAGTCCTGCTCAACGACAAACGCGAATACACCGCCAAGCTGATCGGATCGGATACGCAATCCGATGTCGCGCTGCTGAGATTGACGCTTCGGAAGAGTTGCCCGTCGTCCAAAATCGGCAATCCGAAAGATTTGAAACCGGGCGAGTGGGTTGCCGCCATCGGTGCGCCGTTCGGCTGTGACAACAGCGTTACTTCAGGCATCGTGTCCGCCAAAGGCCGCAGCCTGCCGAACGAAAAGCTACACGCCTTTCATCAAACCGACGTTGCCATCAATCCGGGTAACTCCGGCGGCCCGCTGTTTAGCCTGAAAGGTCAGGTAGTCGGCATCAACTCTCAAATTTACAGCCGCAGCGGCGGTTTATGGGCATTTCCTTCGCGATTTCCGATTGATGTGGCGATGAACGTTTGCCGAGCAGTTGAAAACCAGCGGTAAGGTTCAGCGCGGTCAGTTGGGCGTGATTATTCAGGAAGTGTCTTACGATCTGGCGAAATCGTTCGGTTTGGACAAAGCCAGCGCGCGTTGATTGCCAAAGTGATGCCGAACAGCCCTGCCATGCAGAGCAGGATTGCAAGTGGGCGACATCGTCCGCAGCGTCAACGGCGAAGAAAGTGCGCGTGTCCAGCGATTTACGGTTATGGTCGGCTCGATGCTGCGGGTAAGGGAAGTCACGCTGGAAGTATGGCGCAAAAGGCGAGAAAATCAATGTGAAAGTCAAACTCGGCAGCATGGCGGAGCAGAACGAAACTTCTTCTCGCGCTACCGAGCAGCCGCAGCAGGCAAATCCGGCGAGACGGCTTTACCGTCGATAATACAGGTCTGACCCTGCGCGTCGATGAAGGTGCAGGGCAAAAAGCCGCCTGATTGTTTCCCGCGTCAGCGCGCGGCGGAACGTGCGGACTCAAACGCGGCGACGAAATCCTCGCCGTCAGCCAAATCAGCGTCAACGACGAATCGAGCTTCCGCAGCGCGTTGGCAGAGCGCGGGCAAAAATGTGCCGCTGCTGGTTCAGCGCGACGGCAATCACGCTTTTCTCGCCCTCTGACCCTGCAATAAGGTGCAACGCAAGCGCCATTCAATGATAGAATACCCGCCATCCCTAAGGTGGCGGGTGTTTTATATTTTAGCAACTTATTGATTTGTTTGTTTTTGATGGTTTTGCTCTTTTTGGCTGTCAACAATCGCATTCAAAGGTCGTCTGAAAAACGTTTCCGCTCCGATTGACTTCCTATTAATAAAAATATTATGCACCTGATTGATTATTCACATTCGTTTTTATCCGTCGTGCCGCCGTTTTTGGCATTGGCGCTTGCCGTCATCTACCCGCGCCGTGCTGCTGTCTTTGGGCATCGGTATCTTTGGTCGGCGTTGCCTGCTTTTTGGTCGGCAGCAGCTGATTGACGGACTGACACACCTGAAAGACATGGTGGTCGGACTGGCTTGGGCAGACGGCGATTGGTCGCTGGGAAAACCTAAAATCCTGATTTTCTTATTGTTGCTCGGTATTTTCACTTCTCTTTTAACCTTTTTCAGGGCAGCAATCAGGCGTTTGCCGATTGGGCGAAGCAAACCACATCAAAGGGCGGCGCGGCGCAAAAATGCTGACTGCCTGCCTCGTATTCGTTACCTTTATCGACGACTATTTCCACAGTCTCGCCGTCCGGTGCGATTGCCCGCCCGTTACCGACAAATTCAAAGTCTCCCGCGCCAAACTGGCGTATATCCATGATTCCACTGCCGCGCCGATGTGCGTACTGATGCGGTTTCAAGCTGGGGCGCATCGATTATCGCCACGCTGGCAGGTCTGCTCGTTACCTACCACATCACCGGATACACGCCGATGGGTGTGTTCGTCGCCATGAGCCTGATGAATTATTACGCCCTGTTCGCGCTGATCATGGTGTTTGTCGTCGCTTGGTTTTCCTTCGACATCGGCTCGATGGCGCGCCTGAAAAAGCGGCATTGCAGGAAACCCATGACCGAATCCGCCCGGCTCGGACGGCCCTAAAAGGCAGGGTTTACGCGCTGATTATCCCTGTTTTTGGTGTTGATCGCATCCACCGTTTCCGCCATGATTTACACAGGCGCGCAGGCAAGCGAAACCTTTTACTATTTTGGGTGCGTTTGAAAATACCGATGTAAATACTTCGCTGGTGTTCGGCGGTGCTTGCGGCGTACTCGCCGTCGTCGCTTTGCACGCTCGGCACCATCAAGGCCGCTCGACTATTCCCAAAGCCGTCCGTCAGGGCATATCTTCGATGTTCGGCGCGATTACCATCCTGATTCTGCCTGGCTCATCAGCACCGTCGTCAGCGAAATGCACACCGGCGACTACCTCTCCACGCTGGTGCAGACAACATCCATCCCGGCTTCCTGCCCGTCATCCTCTTCCTGCTTGCCAGCGTGATGGCGTTCGCCACAGGCACAAGCTGGGGCACGTTCGGCATTATGCTGCCGATTGCCGCCGCGATGGCGGTTAAAGAGTCGATGCATCGTTGGTTATCCCGTGTATGTCCGCCGTGATGGCAGGGCGCGGTGTGCGGCGACCACTGTTCGCCCATTTCCGACACCACCATCCTGTCTTCCACCGGCGCGCATTGCAACCACATCGACCACGTTACATCGCAACTGCCTTACGCCCTGACCGTCGCAGGCGCGGCAGCGGCGAGCTACCTCTGTGTTGGGTATGACGCAATCGGCTGGCTGGGCTTTTTCGCCACCAGCGTCGTCGCCCTGACCGCCACTCATCTTCATATTGAAAGACAAAAAGGCAAAGCTGCCTGACGTGTTTTCCCGTTTTCAGACGACCTTCGATGCTTTTGAGGTCGTCTGAAAACGATTAGAGAATCAAAAATGAACGCTCCCATTCCATCCCGCGCGGCCCCGTTATGGCAGACGTCGCCGCCTACTGTCTGACCGAAGAAGAAAAACAACGCTTGCTCGACCCGTCTATCGGCGGCGTCATCCTGTTCCGCCGCAACTTCGAAAAACGTCGGGCAGCTCAAAGCCCTTGTTCAAGAAATCAAAGCACTGCGCGCGCCCGAACTCATCATCGCCGTCGATCACGAAGGCGGCGGGGTGCAACGCTTTCATCGAAGGCTTCACCCGACTGCCCGCCGCGAACACTTTTAGGGCGGATTTGGGACACCGAAGGCGAAGCCGCTGCCAAAAGAAAAAGCCGAGCAGGTCGGCTGGGTAGTGGCAACGGAACTGACCGCCTGCGGCATAGACCTCTCCTTCACGCCCGTCCCTCGACCTCGATTGGGGAACATGTCCCGTCATCGGCAACCGCAGCTTCCACCGAAATGCCGACACCGTGACAACTGGCTCGCCCTTGCCCTGCAAAAGGTCTGAACCGGGGCGGCATGAAATCCTGCGGCAAACATTTCCCCGGACACGGATTCGTCGAAGGCGACAGCCATTTAGGTGCAACCCGAAGCACGCGCAGCCTTGCCGAACTCGAAGCCGCCGACGCGAGTTCCGTTCCGCGCCCTAAGCGAGCGCAGGCATGGCGGCGGTCATGCCCGCCCACGTCGTTTATCCGCAAATTGACAGCAAGCCCGCGGTTTCTCCGAAAAATGGCTCAAACAAATCCTGCGCCAAGACATCGGATTTAAAGGCGTTATCTTTTCAGACGACCTCACGATGGAAGGCGCAGGCGCAGCAGGCGGCATCAAAAGAACGTGCAAACGCTTCCTTTACGGCAGGCTGCGACATCGTCCTCGTCTGCAACCGTCCTGACCTCGTGGACGAACTGCGCGACGGCTCAAATCCCCGTCATCCAGATTTGTGCAAACCGCTGGCAATACATGGCGAACACATTGGGCAAAGAAGCCGCCCAAGCCGTGATGCAAACCCCCGCTTTCCGCCACAAGCCATGACCGCGCAGCTTGCTACGCCTAAAGACACGCCGGCGGCGTGAGAAAGTCAGCGAAGCGTTTTAAAAGGCGTTTGATTTAAGCGAGAAAGAAGGTCGTCTGAAAAGCTGAGTGGGCTTTTTCAGACGACCTTTGTCCGTTTATCGTGGATTAACTTTAAACCAGTACGGCGTTGCCTCACCTTAAGCTCAAAGAGAACGATTCTCTAAGGTGCTGAAGCGACCAGGTGAATCGAGTTCCGTACCATAGTGGAGTTAAAGATACAAAATGAGACGGCAAGGCAACGCCCGCCGTGTACGGGTAGGCACTATAAGGGCGTTGGCAAACGCCGTATCGTGCAAATTTTAATCCACTATATCTATACTGTCTGCGGCTTCCGTCGCCTTGTCCTGATGTAAATTTAATCCACTATACGAGGCGGGTTTGAAATCACATTAAGAGTGGCTTTGTTGTGTGTCGCCTTTGAAGCTGCCACGGCAGTTCCGAACAGTAAAAAGGTCGTCTGAAAAAGCCTTGAATTAAGGTTTGAACTGGCTAAATCTTGGACACTCATAAAAGCCTATTCAGGCGCTCTGTGCAAGCTGGGTTCTGTATGCGACAGGACTCAGCTTTTTCAATTTCAAACTGCATAACGCTCGGTTGTAGTAATCCTATAGTCATCTATCTGCTTCGTCAATTCATCTACCGTCAATTCACCTGCATTATAGAAACACTCCATCTCAACACCGCAAAGGCTTTCCATCGGCGCATTGTCCCCAACAGTTCGCCTTTCGCGACATGCTTTGAACTCATGGATGCTCCGCAAGCACCTTTCACTACCCGCCGTCACGGTACAGCACACACTTGGTCCGAATGAAGCATCGTTCCTTTATCAGTCAGAGGGTGCGGCTTTTCGAGCATTTCCCTTCACCATTTCGCTGTCGGCTCTGCGGCTCATGGCGGCGTAGGCGACGATCTCGCGGTTGAACAAGTCCAAGATTGGCGAGAGGTACGGTCTGCCGTCCTTCCCTTTTGAGTTCGGTAACGTCGGTCAGCCACTTTTTCGTTGGGCTTTCGGGCTTTGAAACCCGGCGTTTGAGGAGGTTTTCCGATATTTCGCCCATGGCGGGATGGCGGTAGGCTTTTCGCCCGTATGAGGGCTTTCAGTCCAACTGCTTTCCATCAACCGCGCCACTTTTTGTGGTTCCAAACCCAATGCTGCGGCAATGCGCCTTTGTCCGTAGCGTCCTTTTATGCCGCCGGTAGGTTTTCGACGAGGGAGGCTTTTGTCGGCTGCGTCGGGGTCGGGTCGGTCTGGTGGTGGTGGTAAAAGCTGCTTTTGGGCAGGTTTGCGATGTCAGCAGGTATTTGAGGCGGGTGCGTTGCGCCCTCGGTGTTTGGACGGTTTGGCTTTGTCCTTTTCGGTCCGCTTTTTGGCTGAGGGCTTTTAACTCCCTTTTAGGTAGGCGACCTCTGCGCGCATATAGCACAACTCTTCAATAAGCTCTGCCTGCGTTTTTCTCTGGTCGGGTTTATCTCGGAGATGAAGGGGTTTTTGCGGTGTTGGGGCATGGTTTTGGATTGGGGATGTTCGAGTGCGCCGATACCGCCTTCTTGATAGGCGCGTATCCACTCGTCTCAGGTGGGTCTCGGGAAATGCCGTAGTGGTCTGCGGTACGCTGTTGGCTGCGTATATGCAGGTAGTGGAGTACATGCGGTATTTGAAGTGTAATGTATATTTGCTCATAAAAACTGCACCTTGTGAGTTGGAGGGGAGTGTCCAACTTTTTGGGGTGCAGTTCAGTTTCAGACGACCTTTCTGCAGCCTAAAGTCAGGACAATGAGACTTACACATGCCTTGCGCCAGCATCGCATCGGCGACTTTAACGAAACCGGCGATGTTCGCACCGTTGACGTAGTTGGTTTTGCCGTTTTCAGTGCCGTATTTCAGGCAGGATTCGTGGATGCTTTGCATGATGTCGAACAAGCGTTGGTCGACTTCTTCGCGGCTCCAGGCCAGACGGACGGCGTTTTGGCTCATTTCAAGCCTGAAGTTGCCACGCCGCCGGCGTTGGAGGCCGGCCCGGTGCATGCAGGATGCCCGCTTTGACGAGACTGATCGACCGCGCCCAAAGTAGAAGGCATGTTCGCACTTCGGCAACGACGCAGCAGCCGTTTGCCAACAGGGTTTTGGCGGCTTCTTCGTCCAATTCGTTTTGGGTCGCGCAGGGCAGGGCGACTTCGGCGGCAACGCCCCACGGTTTTTGGTTTTCAAAGTATTTCAAACCTTGTTCTTTGCATAGGTAGAAACACGTTCGCGGCGGACTTCTTTCAGCTCGATAAGCGCGGCGAGTTGGTCTTCGGTCATGCCGCTGTCGGGAAGAGGACGAAGCCGTTGGAGTCGGAAACGGTCAGCACTTTCGCGCCCAGCTGGATGGCTTTTCGGCGGCGTGATTGTGCGACGTTGCGGAGCCGGAAATCAGCGCGCGTTTGCCTTTCAATCGAATCGCCGCGCGTTGCAGCATGGATTGGGCGAAGTACACGGTGCCGTAGCCGGTCGCTTCAGGACGGATAAGGCTGCCGCCCCATTCGAGGCCTTTGCCGGTCAGGACGAGGCAAATTCGTTGCGGATGTATTGTCCGAAGAGGAAACCGATTTCGCGGCCGCCTACGCCGATGTCGCCCGCAGGTACGTCGGTGTTCAGGCCGATGTGGCGGTAGAGTTCGTTCTCAAAGGCTTGGCAGAAACGCATCACTTCGGCGTCGGATTTGCCTTTGGGATCGAAGTCGGAACCGCCTTTGCCGCCGCCCATAGGCAGGGGTGGTCAGGGCGTTTTTGAACACTTGTTCAAAGGCGAGGAATTTCAATACGCCCAAATCGACGGTCGGGTGGAAGCGCAAGCCGCCTTTGTAAGGACCGATGGCGGGGCTCATTTTGAATACGGTAGCCGCGGTTGACTTGGACTTGTCCTTTGTCGTCACGCAAGTGACGCGGAACATAATGACGCGCTCAGGTTCGACGATGCGTTCAAGCAGGTTTTGTTGAGTGTATTTCGGGTTTTTGCCAAAAACGAAACTAAGCTCATGAATACTTCTTCAACCGCTTGGTGAAACGGCTCTCGATTGGGGTTGCGTTGTTTGAGGTTGGCAAACAAGGCGTTCAAATCGGCCATTTTATGCTCCCTGTGGATTAGATTGGAAAGGATGATGAATTTGTGGAAAGCTAAATATAAACCTAATTTTTGCTGCTAAGCGGTTTTTGATGAAAAATTGTTGACATTATTTTTGAGAATTTTATTATTTGGTATATATGGCCAATAAAAATACAAAAATATTTTTGAAAATTTCATCATTTTAAAAATAAGTTGGTTGTATATTCTAAGTAATTAAACTAGAAATTTAAAACGAGAGAGTGTAAAAATTCGATTCAACGCAAATTTTCATGTGAAAAACGGTCAATATTGTCAGCAATTTTACCAAAATTACTCTTGGAAAACAAGGATTAGGAAGAAAATAACACCTTAAAAACGAATTTTTGTTTCAGATAGAAAAACGTGTTTCAGGATAATCCATAACGGATAATGCTAAGGTCGTCTGAACCCCGTTTCCAGTTTTCAGACGACCTTGGTTATGCTGTTAATCGACAAATTGCTATACAATACGCACCAAATCATCTCCAACAACACACCCTTAAGGATACCAATGAAAAGCCTACCTCGATTTAATGCGCCACGTTCTCGAAAACAGTACCGATAAAATCCGACCGTACCGGTACGGCACTCGTTCGGTGTTCGGCTATCAAATGCGCTTCGATTTGAGTCAAACTCTCTGCTGCTGACTTTCACTAAAAAGCTGCATTTGCGCTCGATTATCCATGAGCTGCTTTGGTTTCTCAAAGGCGATCCAACATCAAATATTTGAAAGATAATAATGTTTCCATTTGGGACGAATGGGCGGACGAAAACGGCGACTTGGGGCGCGTGTACGGCTACCAATGGCAGCGTGGCCTGCCGACGGCCGCCATATCGACCAAATTGCCAATGTGGTGAACAAATCAAGAAAAATCCTGATTCCCGCTGATCTGATTGTGTCGGCATGGAATCCTGCGTTATTAGACGAAAATGGCATTGCCACCATGTCGGCGCTGTTTCAGTTTTGCGTTGCCAACAGTAAATTGTCCTGCCAGCTTTACCAACGCAGCGCAGACATTCCTCGGTGTACCGTTCAACATTGCCAGTTACGCGCTGTTGACCATGATGGTCGCACAAGTCTGCGGGTTGGAGGCGGGCATGTATCGCGCACTGGGCGCTGCGCATCTGTACAGCAACCATTTCGAACAGGCAAAGACTGCAATTGAGCCGTGCTTACCCGCACGCTGCCTGTGATGAAAAAATCAATCCGGAGGTCAAAGACTTGTTTGCATTCAAGTTTGAAGATTTCGAGTTGGAAAAGTTACGACCCGCATCCGCACATCAAAGGCTGCCGTGGCGGTGTAGGGCAGGAATAGATAAAGGTCGTCTGAAACTTTTTCAGACGACCTCTTTTATTAGTTTGTTCACACTTCGATTTTATTGGGTGTGAAGGTTTCCCATTGTTACAGGCAGGGCAGTGCGAAGAAGACTTGGGATTTGAGTGGCAGTTGCGGCGGCGGTACATGACGCTGCGTTGGGTTGGCGGCCGATGACGGAACGCATCATGTCGGCGTCGGCTTTCCATGCGGGATTCATGTCGCTGATTTTCAAACCGAGCAGGCGGTATACGCCGTTGAGGTCGGGTTTTGACGCACGAGGTCGATGGCAGGTTGGGCGGCTTCAGCTTTCACCTTTGAGCAGCAGGGCTTTTTCGTAAAATGACGTTGATGAGGGTCTAAATCGAGAATGCATATAGCCGATGAGCCGGTTCAGCCCTTCTTCCTGTTTGCCTTGGGCGGAGTAGGCTTCGTAGAGTTTTTCGCCGACCATGCTCGAGGTAGGCATGGTTTTTCGCTGTTCGATGGCGCCGTATGCCTCGACAGCTGCGAGAAATGCCCTGTTTGGTTTCGATGTCGCCTCAAAATCATGTTGGCGCGGGCGCATTTTTGTGGCGTCCAAGGCTTTTTCGGACGTTGTAACGGGCGGCGTCAAGATTAGTTTGAACAGCGCGGTTTGAGCAGTTCGTCAATAAAACTGTGCAATTTCAAAATTGGTAGGTCTGCTCGTCGTGGCTGAGGAGCTGCGCGGTTTCGATGGCTTTTTCCAGTCGCGGTCTTGCTGGTAGATGCTGAGCAGGTGCTGACGGGCTTCGCGCGCCATGTTGCCTTCCCGCAAGCCGATGAAGATTTGTTCAGCGCAGTCAGCCAAGCCTGCGCTTTGGTAGTTTTGCGCGAGTTCGAATCAGCACCCGCGCGCGTTTTTCGTTGACGGTATCGGGCGAGTCGAGCAGGGCTTGGTGCATATTGATGGCTGTCGTTTTCGCCGCGCTGACGGTAGAGTTTGCCCAAAGTCAGTTGAGGTCGTAAGACTGCGGCTGCTGGTCGATGACTTCCGCCAGTTCGCGGGCGGCACGGCGCTGTTGCGGTCAACAATGCGTCAGACTTTTGTAGCCGGCAGGCACACTTTTCGCCTGTTTCAACACGGTTTTCATGTCGATACGGGCGGCAAACCAGCCCATGGCGAAGAGACGGGCAAAAGGGTAATGGGCAGGAGGATGACCCGACAATTCCGATTGTCCACGTGATTCCTTTTTAAGGCTTGGGACGTTTGTACGGGTTGTTTGGCAGAGGCAGTCGTTTGCAGCGTGGGTGCTGCGTACGGGGCGGCAAGATCTTTTTCGCTCAAATGCGCGTGTTTTGACTTCGGCACGCAGGCGGTTGTTTTCGCTGCGCAGCGCCAAAAGTCTGCCGAACAGGGCAAACACGCGAACACGATGCCGATGACGAATGCGCCGAGGGACGACAATCAGCGGTAAATCGGCTTTCTGACCGGGCAGGTAGTGGAAGGTGACGCTGTCGGTATTGATGACGGCGAGCAGTGACAATAATAAATGATGACTTTTGATAATGGTATAAATCAGTTTTCATGGATGTCTCCGGCGGTATGCCTGTCGGAAAGTTTTGAAAAGGTCGTCTGAAAAATTCGGTAGGGCGGTCGATAGGGATCCGTTTCTGAATCCGTTTGCCGCAGATGCGGCTTAGTTTAAACGAGTGGATTGTTTTGCGGATAGGATGTGCGGCGGTTTTCAGACGACCTTGGGCTTCATTATATAGTGGATTAACTTTTAAACCAGTACGGCGTGCCTCGCCCTTAAGCTCCAAAGAGAACGATTCTGCTGGGTGCTGAAGCGCCCGCGATCGTTCCGTACTATCTGCGCTGTCTGCGGCTTCGTCGCCTTGTCCCGGATTCGTAGTCCACTATATATGTAGTGTACACGGTAGGTGGGCACGATTGCCGACAATTCGTATGCTGCGCATCGGAATGGATGGTTTTCCGCATTTCGTTATCAGGCAAGGGCTTCGTGCAGCTGTTTGCGAGAAACAAGTATTCGGACTTGTCAAAACCATCCCGTACAGGCGTATCTTTCAACTTTTAATATCTAAAACAGAACCAAAACAGAATAAGAAAGCGGCAATCACCATGAGCAGACCCGCACCCGCCGTGTTCCGGCAGCGTCTTCCACGCCCAAATGCCCGTTATTATCGCCTGGCTAAGGACGTCAAAATGGCAGCCGACCGAATGGCAAAACTTCCTCAGACCTCACGTCGCCCGCGCGCGCACGCCTGCCACCGTACGGCGGCAGAATGCTCGAGAGAAGCCCAAAAGCCTCCGTCAGGCAAACGGCAAAATCGTCTTGTTCCGCCCGACTGGCAAACATCGCTCGTATGCGGCAGCTGCAGACATTTTGCACCCGCCGCGCCCCGAAACCCGAAGTCGCTATCTGAATGCTGATCGAGCAGTTGGTCAAACGCGCACCGCCGACGTAGGGCCCTGATGCGCCTGCCGCGCCATACCTGCAGCCCGACGCTCATCGTCTCGACTCACGTTATCGGCAAAGCCGGGTTCGCCGTCCGAAACTGCGCTACTCTATGTATCCTCGCGTCTCCGGTCGGCGACTATTTCAAAGCCGAGTTCGCCCGTGAAAATTTTAGCTGAAACGAGGCATCCGCCGCGCGCGCACATAAGATTCGCGTCAAACGCGGCGTCTTCTACGCCTCCGCCATGCCTTGCACTGAAGGCAAAAGCCGAACATGGTGCAAAATCAAGTCCCGTTCTTGCCCGAACGGCGACGTAACAGAGACCGGCGCACGTCCAACTTTATCCTGATTAAAAGGCAACGAAATCATCACCAAAACTGTTGACCGGACGTAATTCCTCCACGGCGTTACCCGCGATTCGCGCTGACCGTCGCCAGACTTTGGGCTACACCGTCAGCGAACGCAATTTCACCGTGGACGAACTCAAAGCCGCAGTCGAAAGAGGGCGCGGAAAGCGACTTCTGACTCGGCACCGCCGCCGTCATCTCGCCCGTAACACTCTTTTGTCATCGACGGCAAAGATCGAAGTGGAGAGCCAGAACGCGGCTACGCTTTGCGCAAAAGCTCTGACTCGGACATCCAATACGGTTTGGCGGAGAAGACAAACATGGCTACTGGTTGGACGGTGTGCTGATTTGATTTCCTTGTATTAATAGAACAGATCCAAAGGTCGTCTTGAAAAGAAAATTCTTTCAGACGACCTTTTCTACCTATGTAAAACAGATTTTGTCGTGCCATTTGTAAAAATATCCCGATGTTGGTGTGTTGTTGTGGGAAAAACAGTCACTATTTGAACTATATATATTTTTCTATTTTTCAAATAATTAAAAGATTTTAATATTTTGGCTAAGTTATGAAAATGTAATTATACTACCAATTCAATAATAGCTAGAGATCATTTCTTTATTACTCGGTTTGGTATATTTGATTGCTGACGTCGAAAAAGGGACTTAAATCGACATCGCAGTGAACCTAAATAGATACTCTAGAACTCTGATAGACTTGGGTTTTCGTTTTTAATGTAAAGCAGTGTTTAATATATTAATGTGACATTACAAGATGACCGTTCCAAAGTGAGAGCTGTGAATGACTACAAGATCATGAAAAAGTCGTCTGAATGTTATAGGGATATTTAAGTGCGGTTTAGCATGTTTTAAAAGGCGGAAAGGATTAAAAAGAGCGTCAGGTTTTGCGGTTTTAGAATGAAGTATTAATCGTTACAGCTATTTAAATGACGATGGAAATGATTTCAAATCATTCAAACGTACTACATAAAATCGCTGAAAAAGGGTAGGAAAGACATTGCTTTCGTTGCCTCCTGACGCAAGTCTGCGGCTTTTTAAACTAGAAAATATATTGTGTCAACCAAACCACGTACTCTTTCTTCAATCTCGGACAAACAAGAGTTCACACTACTAAAGTCAAACTTCTCAATCTAATCATGCAGTAGCCGCAAGCCAAGATCGGCGCCGGCCATGCTCCTTCTGCGATTGAACAAATTGACGTACGACCATTCTTTTGGCGGTCTTGAATCATGGCAGCAGCCCTCCCAAACAATTGAGGGACAGGATAAAATTTTTGGTCACGCAACATACGCCCTCTTGCCGATACTCGCCGCAGTCAATACTTCATACCAAACCGGGTGCCGGTTGCCGACTTCTGCAGTAAATTAACCAGCAAAGAAATGGCCATTATGTCTCCAGGTTCTCCGTGCTGATGTCGTTGCACGCAAACAGGCAGAAGCTCGTTGCTGCCAAAGAGCGGGTCGCCTTAAGCAAAATACCGAAGCTGCTAGACGGGCCGCTGTTGCCGCCGCCGCTGCAAGACATTACGCAGAAGCTATGGAAAAGGCAAAAGCCGCCGCTGCGAGTACGTCGAAGCCGAAGCCTTCGGAAAGAAGCTCAAAGCAGCATCGGCTGCAAGACGAGGCTGAAGCGTTAGAAAAATCAAAAGCCGCACATGCGGCCAAACAAGCGGAAATTGCCGCTAAAAGCCAGCAATCCTGGCTGAAAACAGGCTGCCGAGAAAGCGCAACATACTGAAAAGTGCGGTGGCGCACCATCATCAAAACCAACGGTAAAGCGGCGCATTCAGCAACAGTGGTCACGGTTGCCCACAGCATGAAGACAATCAGGCTGGTGACAATAAAGAAACGGCTCGACACAATACTCTCAAAATCCAATGAGGCCCATACTGCCAGACGGGCCAGAGATCAAAGCCAATCATCAAAGATGAAATAAAGAAGGAGGTTTCCAACTACACCGTTCATCAATCGAGAGGGTGGCAGATACATCGACGTCAAATGATTTTGGCGCCAGATCCGACCCGGAAAAAGACGGCTTGGCGAGCCATCAAAGCGGCATTGACTGCGTGCACACAGCAAAAAGCCATGCTGTTCATGGACCGGTACTTACTATATTTCCGATCAAATCTGTCATCACGCACAATTCAGGGGTCAGCGGTATGGTTCCGGGCATGGGCAGCTTGCTGATCACCTTTGATAAAGCGCAGGTCGGTGTGTTTGGCTCAATACCAATCACGATGATATTCGCGCATTTGCGTGTATTTTTGGTGGATGGACAAAGTCATGAAACGATTGCGAATCTCTTTCGTTAAATATACTTTATCCGGACTTTACGGAAGGGCTTGAGCTACTTCGACGTCAAGCGGCATTTTGGTCAACGATGCCGACCATGCTTTAATCAGCAAAGTCGAGGTATCCGGAGTCCAGCGTGCCCGGTGTGATGTTTGGCATCGACTGATACGCATTGGTTCAGGGAAGCAGGTAAGCCAAACTTACAAAAGCACGCGTCCAAAGGGTAAAATCAACGAACGGCTTTTGACCATCCGCCTTGGGTGAGAACAACCGTATTGTCGACTTCATCTGCACCACAAACCGTGTTGCCGGCGCGATGGTTTGATATCAAAAGAACTTTGTCGGCGAAGGTACACAGATTGGAGTGGAACGGTCACGAGGCTGATGGCGGTACAGGTTATGGCGGGCGACTGCTGGCGGCAGGGTAGCTGCTAAACTGCTGGCATTACTTTTCGCAACAATACGACCGACCATAACTACCGTAAAGGCTTCTGAAGATGTGGCTGATGGTACCGGTATCGTTATCGAAAACAACGTTCCTAAACGGCGACCGTCTGGTATGGTATCGCTGCCTACAACCGCCACTCTTCCATGGATAACGTGAAATTAAAGACAATGTTGGTTACGCAAGACCCGAATTTCGCTCCTATATGGATGATGACGCTAGGTAGGTATTACCATACGTATTCCGGCATTCGCGCAAACCAATACCCAATTGCGCGATTTGGTCGGCGGATAAAGGTTACGACATCGAAGTGGCAATACCATTAAAAATTTTGGTGTATCAAAACCACATCCAAACTTATGGCATCGGAATTCCGTAAACTAAGGAAAACAAATGGATTACATACTGAATATTACCGACAATAAAATCGACGGTGAGTCCACCAACACCTGATGGTGTGATTAACAACACATACGATCGCGTCAGCAAACACGACGGTATCGGTACGGCACCACTGGCCATCAGCGACAATACTGCCAATATCGGAAAAATTGCACCGGGAGCCAGTTGCTCTATTCTTGAAGAACACCGCCTTGATGTCCCCGCATGGTTCGGGATAACGTTAAACAACAATATTATCATCTGGAGAAGAGTCGGTCAGTTATCGTGAATTTGCCCATATGCGTACTAATGCCAAAGAGTACAACGACCAATACGTTGTCCTCCACGGCAAACCGACGATGCTACTGTGATGTCAACAGTACCGGTGACGGCGGTAGTGCCACGCTGAATGCCGCCAACAATACCCCGCATACCGACATCAGCAAACTGTATGCGACTTGGTTGAAACATGAGAGATATCGATACCTTTGCCGGCAGCAGCACACCTATAATGGCGACCAATTGAAAGATGTGAATACAACCGCAGTGACATCGCGCTTGATGTATTGGGTCATGTACAATAAAGTTGAAGCAATCCAC
>BNJS01000645.1_pt1 | contig 78513 bp, 126 predicted proteins | sample 8540461 | NCBI WGS metagenome assembly BNJS01 (sample SAMD00202454, study PRJDB9452) | human saliva metagenome | isolation source: human saliva | place: Japan
GTCTAAAAATTGATAGGGAAAGCGATCTGATCTGCCCGCCATCCTCCCGGAAAGGGCAAAAAGAAGGTAGGGCATCCGGGGTTTTGGAGATTCATTGCGCAAAATGAAAAAGATATGGTCCCGGACGCCCCCACCCTAAAGATATGGATTTCGGGGCAAAGATAAGGCGCTGGCGCCATTTTTTCGACAGCGACAACCGACAAAGTTCCTCCCCTGCCACGCTGCACACCAAGTAAATATGCCGACTGCCCAACCTGTCCCTGCGGAGCATCTCCCCACTCGATCGATTGCCCCAAGCATCACTTTTTTTAGCCCCTACATTTTTTTCGAAAGCATCTCCCGCCACGCCGCAGACACGGAAAATAGGCCGCCCCGACGCCGTGGCGTTTTTGGACGGAGATTCTACATTTGCGACCGCTTCGAACGAGGCTTTTTATTCACAGAATGAACGAACAAGATTTACGAACATGATTACGATAGACCAACTGAAGGATATGTTGGAACGCGAGCAGGCGTTGAGGAGGTTTCTTTGACGTCGATGCAAAAACCGTTCAATTAGAGGAAGAAGAGCTGCGCACGCGCGACCCGGCCTTCTGGGAAGACGCCCAACGGGCGGAGGCGCAGATGAAAGTGGTCAAGGATCTGAAGAAATGGATTGAGCCATACCGCGCTGTCCACGATGCGACGGAGGAGCTGAGTCTGGCTTTTCGAATACGTCAGGGCGAGGGCGTGACGACCGAAGACGAGGTCGACGCCGCCTATGCGCGCACGAAGGAGCTGGTGGAGAACCTCGAATTTCGCAACATGTTGCGCGGCGAGGCCGACGCGATGAACTGCGTGCTCAAGATTAACTCTGGCGCAGGTGGTACCGAAAGCCAAGACTGGGCTTCGATGCTTATGCGCATGTATATGCGTTGGGGCGAGGCCAATGGATACAAGGTGACCATCAGCAACCTACAAGAAGGCGACGAGGCGGGCATTAAAACCGTGACGATGAATATCGAAGGCGACTATGCGTACGGCTATCTCAAAGGGCGAGAATGGCGTCCATCGCCTCGTGCGCGTCTCACCCCTACAACGCGCAAGGAAAACGCATGACGTCGTTCGCCTCCGTCTTTGTCACACCGCTCGTCGACGACACGATCGAGGTCAACGTGGAGCAGGCACGCATTTCGTGGGACACTTTCTGCCCGGCGGCGCGGGAGGTCAGAACGTCAACAAGGTAGAGTCTGGTGTCCGTCTGCGCTATCAGTACAAAGATCCCGTACACGGGTGCCGAGGAGGAGATCCTCATCGAAAACACCGAGACGCGCGATCAACCGAAGAACCGCGAGAACGCCCTGCGTCAACTCCGATCCATCCTTTACGACCGCGAAATGCAGCATCGGATGGAGGAGCAAAACAAGGTGGAGGCCGGAAAAAAAGAAGATCGAATGGGGGTCGCAACCGCAGCTACGTCTTTGACGACCGCCGCGTGAAGGATCACCGGACGAACTTCCAAACCTCCGACGTGGGCGGCGTGATGGACGGTAAGATTGATGGATTTATTAAGGCTTTACTTGATGGAGTTCGCAGCCGTAGAGAATTAGGCGGGATCGTCTATCAGACGCCCAAACAGGTCTACGACTCACTACTTCAACTACCTCCGAACTACTTCTGACTCCCCTACTCCAATGAATGAAGCAACCCGCCCACTGCGGTTCCTGTTTATTGTCCAAGGCGAGGGCGCGGCCACCTGACGCAAGCGCTCTCACCGCCGATATGTTGCGGCGCCACGGCCACGAGGTCGTGGAGGTGCTGGTCGGTAAGAGTCACGGGCGCGAAGTGCCCTTCTTTCGCACCGAAGATCAAAGCGCCGGTGCGCGCCTACGAAGCCCCGTCGCTGATCTATAAGAAGGATCATAAGCGTCTCGACAAGCTCCGCACAGCCTTTTATAACGGCAACCCGCGTAAAGCTCCGGCAGTATGGCCAAAGCATTGAAAATGATTCCACCGACGGATCGGGAAGCAGCAGCCGGACGTGGTGGTGAACTTTCACGAGATGCTTCCCTGCCCCTGGCGCAGCTGCGCTTCCGCACGGACATCCCCTTTGTCAACATCGCCCATCAGTACCGCTGCGCCACCCCGATTATCGGCATGGCACGGGCGACGCACAGAGCCTCCTCGATCCTTCGTCTGCACACGCTGCTGACGGGCATCGGCGCCACGAAGCTCCCTGGCCCCTATCCTTCTATCCGATGAAGTCATGCGCCCGGGGAACGCATCGTGGTCGTGCCGCCGCCCTCAGGCGTGAGGTGCTCGACCTGCAAGCCACGGAAGGATTACATCCTGGCTATATGCGTCAATCAGGGCTTTGAGAACGAAGTGCGCTGCTGGCACGACGCCCACCCGGACGTCCGCCTGCATTTCTTCTGGGACAAAGCGCGACGCTCCCGGCGGAACTGCGGTGACGACACGCTGACGCTTCACCGCATCGACGATGAGCAATTCCTCCATTACATGGCTGGCTGCCGCGGTTACATCACCACGGCTGGATTCGAGTCGGTCTGCGAAGCGCTCTATCTGAATAAGCCCGTGATGCTCATCCCCGCGCACCTGGAACAAGAGATCAATGCCGCCGACGCCTCGTCGATCCCTGGCGCCGCCACGACGGGTGACTCTGTTCGACCTCTCGCGCCTGCTGGACTTCGCGCAGACTCCGCGCACGTTCGATCACGACACCTTCCGCCGCTGGCTGCTCCGGCCGAAGAGACTTTCGTCCGAGAACTGACGTCCGTGGTCGATCGGGAGTAGCGCGGAGAGAGGCGCGTTGAGAGGTGGATGACCTCTCGCCCAGCCTCTAACCGTCATCCTCCGACCTCAGTAAATGGAGAAGCCTTCGGCTTGATCACCATCCCTAGGCGGAGGACACTCTTGAAACGGTCGTAGTCGAGGAGGTTTCTCGCCGTAGCCGTTGTAGTACTGGAAGAAGAGGTACTGATTGGCGTGACGGCTGATCTTGAGGCTAAGCTCCCATTGCGTGTTGAAGCTGAAGGAGTGCGCCCGCCACGTGGCCAGCATGCCCGCCTGCACACGCCGATTGTCCGTGCGATAGAGCAGCCCCATCTGTGCCAGACCCGAGTAGCGGAGGATGTTGCGATTGTTCTCGCCGTCCACGATGGGGATCCAGGCCTTGAGCTGCATTTCCATGTGGCGATTGAGGAGGAGGGTGCTGCTGAGCGAGACTTTGTTCCAACTGCGTGACGCGGGGCCGTCCTGCTGTTCGACCCATGCTCCAACATGAAGAGGGCGCGACCGATGTACTTGTTGTGGTAGACAATGAGGGTGGCCCAAGCCTCACGCCGGGATTGAAGTTCAGATCTCGCATCGGGAGCGACCTCTAAGACGTTCCAGATCGTCTTCTGCGTGAATTGCAGGAAGAGATACGTGTCGAAAGGCAGGCGACTCTTGGTCAGGCGATGGATGATGCTGATCTGAAACTCACGTTGATGTTGTCGCGGCGGACAGGCCCGCCAATCGGAATGCCGCCGATGAAGTAGTTGTCGCGGAAGATGCCGAGTCATGGCCTGCCTCGATGACCGCCCGCACGCTGTCGGCGTTGTAATCCGGGCGTGCATCCTCGATGCGGCGCAGGAGCTCCGTGCGGAGGCTGTCGCCACGCATGCGGCCGCGCTTGAAGGCCGACACGTCTTGTTGCGCATGCGTGGCCGTCGGCAGGGCCAGAAGCAAAAAGGGATAAGAGATAAACGTAATTCATAAACAGGGGCGTGATTTTACAGGTGGCAAACGTAGCCACGATGCCCCCACAGCGAGCGTGGGCAGCCACCGGAGGCTTTCACAAAAGCGCCTTCCGGGGTTCACCCCCAAAAGCGCAAGTTTCACCTATTCAGAAAACAGATATATAGTCATGGCGAAAAAGAAAAAGCGGCTGCTACCCAAGCCCGAAAAGAAGAAGAGGCACGACGATACAACGTCTACAAGAAACGCGTCTTCAACCTGCTCCGCGAGCTGGGGTATAGTGAAGCCATACAGTACATCGACCGTTCCATGTTGCGCGTCCTCTACTCCGCTCGACCGACGCTGCTCCGCATCAACGCCGCGGATATGACCATCTTCAACAAGGAAGACTTGACATCATCAAGAGCGAGTTCTACTACTACATGGACTTTCGACAAGATGCCCTTCACCCCTGCGCGAAGGGCGAGAAACGCACCATCCCGGCCCTCGACTTCTACGACATTTGATGCCCTCTCGCTCTACCCTCCTGCGCGAGCCCTAAGTATCCGGAGGACGAAAGATCTACGCCCGCATTGTAGACATCATCGAGGCGGGCGGATTCTCCATGCGCGGCATCAACAACCCCTACGAGTTCTCGGCCGAGTTCGACCGCGTGCTGGTGCGCATGGAGTATCAGTACACCAGCACGCTGATGACCTACATCTTCCAGCTCTCCAACCCCTGCATGCACCTCTTGTGGTTCAAGAAGCGCAACTTCGAGATGTTGCGTAACCGCGTCGGGACGCACGGTCGACTTCTCCTCCCTGCAAGCCGCAATCCATCTGGGGCACTGACCGCAAGGGCGAGCGACGGCTACTCTTCCGCGTCGGCTTTTCCGGACATCCTCAACGACGGCCTCCGCTGGCCTCGGCCTGCATCCCCCACAACCCCCTACATCCCCGAGCTGGACCCCGACCGCCCCTACGACGTTCACATCCAGGAGCACGCCATCAAGCGCATGTTCGAGCGCGTCGACGGCCTCCGCCCAACGTGGTCAATACGTACATGAACTTCGCTTCACCTCCTTCGACGTGGATTGGTACAAGGGTTCGCTGCTGATCTCCTTCAGCGTCTTCAGCTTCCGGGTGGGTATTTTTTGCCGACTTCACGCGCGATCGTAAGATCGTCATCCGCACCTTCTACTTCATCACCCTACGACCACACGCCCGAGGGTGAGATCCTCTCCAGCTACGCCGGCCCTCAAAGCCCTCGACAAGCGTTACCTCTGCATCGACCGCCCCAGCACCTTCTTTGCCTCCAAGATCGACCAGCGTTCGCGTCTGGCGAGTCTCTTCCGCGAGGCCGGCTGTGAGCACCTGCTCCGCCTCAACGAGATGCGCGAGCTGGCCGACCGCGAAGAGAAGCTGACCAGCATCTCCAACGAGTTCATCGAGAAACACTCTCCTCACTCGACGACGACGTCCTGACGCAAGCGAAAACGGGGAGTTTTTATTTTCACGTCAGGAGAAGGCGTCATATTTGCAAAGCGCAAGAGAAAAACAAAATCGTCCCCTAACGAAAAACAGAATTTCCATAAAAAGCAACATACATAACTGAACAAAATTGAACAATATGGAGGAGTTAGTTTCTGGGACAAGGTGATGATGCAGCCTTGTCATGCCGATGGTGAAAGCGGATCGGATCGCTTTCCTTACCAAAGAGTTTTTCCAGTGACAACGCCGATCGGCTGCGCGACAAGGCCGATTGACCTCTTCGACGCCGAGGCCATCGAGCGCCGCACGCGTCATCAATTCGCATCTGACCAGAAGCCACGATCGCTCACCGCTGCCGGTATCCCCGGCGGACTGGCTATGGCGCCACCATGCCGGCCGACATTGCGCAGTATTACTGGCATGTGTTGTGGTAGCGCAGAAGTTCGGCTACCTCACGGCTGGCCCGACCTGCTGGACGAAAAAGGGCAGATCACCTGCAGGCACGCCGCAGCGTGCCGACGTCCTTCGTGGAGCGCTGCTGTTCGGCGCTCAGGCCGCCAGCAAGCTGGCTGGAGAAATCGCCGACGCGTCCCCTGCAAGCAAGCGACCGCCGCAACAAGCGTCACCAAGACGATGTATTACCCCGTCGCGTGCCAAGTGGATCGGCGTTAAAGATGACAGCGACAGTTTGGGGAAAAAGTGTGGGCAAGGCTATCCCCATCTTGGCAGCGTACTTTGAGGCGCCATCACGGCCTTCTCCTTCAAACCGATGGTCAAGAAGCTGCCGCGCATTTGCGCGAAGAGATGCCCATGATGCGGTCGCTGAACGAGACACGTCTTCTTCGACGACAATATCGAAGACGTCGCCTCGAAGAGCAAGACCTACAGGACGCCCAGAATCTGGAGAAAATCAAGATCCAAGCTTGCATCAACATTGCTAGATCGACTTCGATTTCATGCCAAGAGGAGGATTTCATCACAGAGATGATCGATAATTTGATGAGCTGAGAATAGAGAGAAGAAAGAGTCCTCGAGCAGCTGAACGACGAGAAGCTCCAAGACATCGACTCAACCGCCTCGCGGGACATACTCACGCCACCGCGCTGCTTGAGAGCCTGATTGCAGTCGTGAAGGTCGACAACATCGTCCGCCCCGCTGAGAAGATCTACCTCTTCAAGATCGCCCACGATCTGGGCTTCGATAGACACGATCAAGGAAATGTCGAAGAGAGCAAGTGACACCTGCATAGAAGAGTCAGCGCCCCGCCTGACTCCTTCATTAATCGGTGTGCATCGTTGGCTCCCCCGATCTTTCACATTCTGGGCCCCGCTGCGGAGAGAGCTTCTGGAAGAAACTCCACGGTACCTCCAACGGCTGCAAACCCTCTGGAAGAAACTTCCACAGTACCTCCAACAGCTGCAAGCCCTCTGAAGAAACTTCCACGGTACCTCCAACAGCTGCGAGCCCTCTGGAAGAAACTTCCACGTGCACTTCAACCAGCTGCGAGCCCTCTGGAAGAAACTTCCACGGTACCTCCAACAGCTGCAAACCCTCTGGAAGAAACTTCCACGGTACTTCAACCAGCTGCAGAGCCCTCTGGAAGAAACTTCCATCGGTTTTGACCTCGCGTGCCTCGACGTCCATTCACATTACATTTTTCATAGAGATAACCCAGCATCCACTTGATCAATTAAAACTGAACCAGATGAAACGAGCTGAACCCATTGACACCATCTATGTTCATTACCCGCTGGGTATGCATGTTGGTTTGCAAGAAGTGTTGTACGGACTGATCCAGCCGATCGCCCCTGAGAAAATCCTTTTGGAAGCCACCGACATCCCCTTGTGGAAGGCTGACATCGACAAAGAACGAGAGGTGGTGCGCGAAACGAAAAGCCTCCGAAGAGACCAAGCCCTCGCGGAAAAGGATGCGAAACGCGATGAGATCATCACCTCGCTCTTCCAAGAGATTCGGCTGGCTGACAAGTCGCTCATCGAAGCCCGCAAGGCCGCTGGCCATCGGCTCCGCCTCGTGGTCGACACCACAAAGGCCTGCAAAGAGAGAACCTGTTTGAAGAGACCGGACATGTATCCGGCCTGCTGAACGATTTAGACAAGCCCGCCGCTGCAGTGATCTGAGCCGCCCTCGGCGTGAAACCTTTTGGTTGAAAAGTTGCGCACCATCAACGGCGAATTCATTGCCCTGCGCGATACCCGTTTGAAGGCGAAGGCCGCCGTCAATTTGCCGACGGGCACCAGCCTCCGCAATAAGAGACGACGACACGCAAACCAGATCTTCCGACACATCGAGGCCGCTTATCTGGCTACCACCTCCGACGAAGACCGCAAAACGATCAGCGAACTGATCGACCAACTGAACCAAGCGCCCGTGACGTCAAAACAACTCACCGCCATAAGCCTCGCCCAAAAGAAACCCCAAGGATCCCAAGACTCCCTGATCAGCCCAAGACCCCGAAGGAGCCTAAGCAACCCACCGAGCCTAAGCAGGACCCCGAAAGACTCCCTGATCAGCCGAAGGATCCGAAGCAGCCGGAGACGCCCTCAGCCGCCCAAACCGGGTGGCGAGAAACCGAAGGATCCGAAGAAACCGGGTGACGACGGTAATCCCTGACATCACGTTGCCGGAGGAATAGGGTACCGTTGTAGGGGCGAGTGCATCCGCCCCACGGACAATCCGGAATGATTAGCGCATCCCCAAACGATGGGGATGCCCTTTTACCTCGTTCGACCCCTGAGGTCCGTGGTAGGCGGCGTACGCCCCCTACATTTTTGCTGCCCCGCAGGCTTTCGTCCGTAGACGCCCATATGCAATACGCCCCTACATGGGTACACGCCATTTTTGTACCCGGCCAAATTCGCCGGCGTCCGCAGACGCCCTTTCTGCTTTGCTTTCTGATTCTATTTTTGCCGCCGTTTTCGGTGACGCCAAGTCGGACGGTCCCGTCCGCGACGTGAAAAGGGAATCCAGTGAAAGACTGGAACAGTGCCCGCTACTGTAACACCCCGCCCATCGAACGAAGGAGAGCACCCGCAAGACGTGCCACTGCCGCCACTGAGGCGGTGGGAAGGCCCACAGCCCTCCTTCAGGGTGAAGTCAGGAAACCTGCCGGAAACAACACGTATACCGTCCCTCGGGGTCAAGGGGCGGAGGTTACAAAAGGAATGTTTCACACATACGAGATACATAGAAGATGCCTGTCGGACGTCGCACTGCGGCGCGCCCTGATGCTGCTTGCCGGCCCTGTTTACCTTCTCGACGCAGCCTCACAGGGCACGGTGCGAGGCACGGTGCGCGACGCCTCGGGTAGACCCGTCGTGGCCGCCACGGTCGCTGCCGGTGCTCAGCGTGGCACATCCACCGACGACCGCGGTGCCTATGCCCTCGAACTGCCCGCCGGACGCACGACGCTCACCGTTTCGTCCGTCGGTTACAAGACGGTTAAGGCCGAGGTGGACGCAGCGCGGACCCCCTACGCAGAACTTTGTGCTCGAGGAAGACGCCGTCACCCCTCAACGTCGTCGAGGTCTACGCCAAAAGCCCCGAACAGCGTCTCCGCGAGGCGCCCTTCGCCGCCGCGGCCCTCGACGTCAAGACGCAGCTGAGCCAGCTGCACGACCTCAACACCCTCGTCGGCCGCACCGCCGGCGTCAAGGTGCGCGAGGAGGGCGGCGTCGGCTCGGACTTCGAGCTTTCGATCAACGGACTCTCGGGCAACTCCATCCGCTACTTCATGGACGGCCTACCGCTCGCCACGAAGGGCAGCGGCGTATCGCCCGCCAACCCGCCCGTCAACCCTCATCGAGCGCGTGGAGATCTACAAAGGCGTCGTCCCGGCCTACCTCGGCGCCGACGCGCTGGGGGCGCCATCAACATCATCACCCGCCGCGAGCAGCGCAACTACCTCGACGCCTCGTACGGCATCGGCTCCTTCCACACCCATAAGGCCGACCTCTTCGCGCAGGTCGTCGATCGGCGCACGGGGATCATCGTGCGACCTGCGGCAGGCTTCAACTTCTCCAAGAACGACTACCGAGTGCGCGGCGTAGAGCTGTGGGACGAGGCGGCGCAGGAGTTCCGCCTCACCGATCGGCGTCGCTTCCACGACGACCACCTCTCCGCCCTCATGCAGCTCGGGAGGCCGGCGTCAGCCGCCGCACCTGGGCCGACGAGCTGTTCGTCTCCGCCTCCTACTCCACCACCCGCAAGCAGCTCCAGACGGGCGCCATGCAGACCATCGTCTACGGCGCCGCCGAGACGTCAGACGGGGCCTGGAACATCGCCGCGCGGTATGCCAAGAAGGCCCTCTTCCTGCCCGGCCTCAACGCCTCGCTCCGGCCTCTCACACCTGGGATCACGCCCAGACGATCGACACCACCTTCCGCAAAATACCGCTGGGACGGATCCACATCGAGTCCGCCCGCAGCGAGATCTGGGCCGCGACCGCATGCACCGACACTCATCGCCGCCCCTGACGCCTCGTCCGCCTCGGGCTGGATTACCATTTCAACCCTGCACCACTCGCTGAACCTGAACTACCTCACGAACTGCACCGGCAACCGCCGCACGGACGACGTAGATTCGGACTTCGCGCCCTCGGACGACATCTTCGCCAAGCATACACTCGGCCTCCTCATAGCCAGCTGCTCGTCGAGGACCGTTGGCAGAACACGTTCTTCGTCAAGAACTACACGAACTACCTGAAGGTTGGGCAGCAGGAACTCCCCTGGATCACCGGTTCGGGTGAGGTGCAGGGCCCTTCGACAAAGAATCATACGGGCTACGGCCTCGCCACGCGTTACGCCTTCCCCTCCGACGCCTTCGCTGTGAAAGCCTCCCTACGAGCACAGCCTGCGCCTCGCCCATGTCGCGCGAGCTGCTCGGCAACGGCACCACGGTCTCATGCCAACCTACGTCTGCGTCCGGAGAACAGTCACAACATCAACCTCGGCTTCTTCGGTGCGCTCCGCCCCGCCCCCGGTCACCGGTTGATTACGAGCTGAACGCCTTCATCGCGACGTGAAGGATTACATCCGCCTCGTCGTCTCCGGAAACCGAAGGCACGAGCCAATACGACAACGTGCCCGGCGTGGGCATCAGAGGGCCTCGAGGGCGAGCTGCGCTATGCCTACGCCGACCTGTTGCAGGTCGTGGCCAACGGCAGCTGGGAGGACGCCCGCAGCATGACCCGCTACTATCCCGACGGCAAGGAGATGATCACCATCGCAACCGCATCCCCAATCGCCCGTGGCTCTTCGCCCACATCGAGGCGACGCTGAAGCGGCGCGACGTCCTCATCCCCGCAGCACGGTGCGGCTGACGTACAACTCGACTTTGTCCGCAGCTTCTTCCTCACCTGGGAGGGCTACGGCAGCCTCGACAGCAAGTCGCGCATCCCCACGCAGTATCGCCACGACGTCTCCCTCCGTCTCCTTCGCCGATGAGCGTTACAACGTCTCCTCTCCTGCAACAACCTCTTCGACCGCACGCTCTACGACAACTATAAACTCCAGAAGCCCGGGCCGTGCCCTTCTGCAAATTCCGTGTGTTCACTAATTAGAGGGTAGAGAGCAGAGGTAGAGAGTAGAGGGCAGAGGGTTGACTGAAGCCCTTCCATTAAGAATGACAAATTGACTTACACCAATAAATAGACACAGAGATGAAAGCAATCAAACGTTACGCTTGGGCGCTGATCATGGCGCTAACGACGGCCGTTTTTCACGGCATGTAATGATGATCCGGAACCAACACCGAATCCGGGTCCTACGCAGAAAGCCCACTTCGACCTTTTGGGTGGCTGTGGGCGAAGAGGGTGGCATGGGCTCGACCGCAGCGCTGCTGGTCAAGAGTACCCAGTCGCTCGACGCACAAACGCAGCTCGACTTCAAAGGCTCGGGCGTAGACGTGACGAAGAAGCTCTATCAAGAGACCATCATCCGCGGCAAGTATTACTACCAGATTCCGCAGGAGAAGGATCGCTTCGGCAAGTATCAGATTGTCGATGCCGGAGGGACGCACCAGATCGCCATCGTCAAGGAGGTTAGTTTCAAAAAGAACACGCTGAAGGACCGTCGCTACACGCACGCTTGATCAACGACCACACTGCGCTGATCGGCTCGAATGGCAAGTCGGACAAGATCCTTTTGGATCAAGATCGACACCGAGAACATGACGATCCTCGGCGAGGCGAGCTCGACCTGCCTGCACCGCCCAGCCAAAGACAAGTTCAACACCTCCGGCATCGCCAACTATCGTGACGGCAAAATCCTCTACGCCTTCTACCCTACAGCAACGAACGCCTGACTTCCAGCTGGCCTTCATCAACGCCGCAGACATGAAGACGGAGAAGGTGGTCAGCGAGACGCGCGCCGAGTTCATGGCTCGGCACGGCTTACGTGCGAACTGCTCCAGCACAAGAGCTTCTTCACCCCCAACGGCGACTATTATCTGGCTTGCAACAGTGTGAACGCTGGCGCCAAGAGCTCCACGCAACAGCACGGAGCCCTGCTGCGCATCAAGAAGGGAGCGACGGAGTTCGACAAGAGTTACCGCGGCTACAACCACCCCAAAGGCAAGATCGTTACCGCCGACTGTCTCTCTCCCGACCAAGGCGCTGCTCTACATCCAAGATCCGGAGCACACCGGAGCCAAGGGCTGGGGCGCTGACTACAACTGCTACTACGCCATCCTCGACCTGACGACGGATCAGCTGACCGAGATCCAATACAACGGCACCAACCCGCCCTTCAGCAGCGGTACCTTCGCAGCGCTCACTCGTCCTCGGTAACAAGGCCTACATCGGTGTCAACCCGAAGGACGCACCTACGTGTATCTACATCTACGACATCCCGTCGGGCCAGGTGACCAAGGGCATGACCATCGCCAAGGGTTACCACTTCGAACGCATCGTGGGCATCGAGGAATAAACCAGCTGATCGACGCGCTGAAGAAGGCTCAATAGCTGGATGTTTCAGATCCACCGATGGGTGGGAGCAGTCGTCGGACTGTCTCTTCTCTGATGTGGTGCTTGTCGGGGTTGGTGCTCGTCTACCATCCCCTTCCCCTAACGTAGATGAGCGCGACCTGCAAGCGCGCATGGAGCCGCTGCCCGACTCCCTTCCCGCTGTCGACTCGGTAGCCAAACGGCTACCCGAGGGCGGCGGCGGCGGTGCGGACGGTCACGGTGCGGCGCTTTCCAAGGCCAAACGCTCTTCGACTTTGAGACGAAGCGACACGACCTACACCCTCTGCGCCGATTCCGCCGAGGTCCGGCGGCCCGTCACCGCGGAGACCATCCGCAACGTGGTCCCGCCGCTGGGTCGACGCCCCATCGCACGCTATCGACACGCTTCCACAGCCGTGATCAGTGGATCATGTACTCCCGCTACCTGGACGAGATGCCCATCGCCGAGTGCTTCTGACGATGCCGCGGGCCATGAGCTCTACATCTCCATCCGCACGGGCGAAGTGCTCCAGTTCACCGACCGCAGCAGCCGCCTCTGGGCCTACGTCGGCGCCATTCCGCACAAGTTCTACCTGCCCATCCTGCGCAGCGACAACGACGTCTGGATCCGCAGCCTGACCACGGGCGGCGTCGTGGCGCTCATCGCAGTGCTCACCGGTATCATTGTCGGCCCTCATCATGCTCCGGCGTAACCGGAAGGCGCGGGTAAGCTCGGCAGCCCCTTATAAGAAGGCTCTGGCTGACGGACGCACCACGTCACCGGACCTCGCGTTCGGGACTCGTCCTCGTCGGCTTTCGCCTTCAGCGGTGCAATGGCCCTGCAACGCATCCCCGAATGGATCATCCGGACACATGGCGACTATCGCGTGTCGGACGCCAAGATGCGCGGCAAATCGCTGCCCTCTTGGCCTATCACGGACTATCACGCCGTCCGGCAGTTGCACTCGAGGTGCGGCAAATCGTCTGGAACCACTTCCGCGATGTGCCTATCTACGACGTGACGACCGACACAGCCTACCTTCAGCCCTCGATGCCTCCACGCCCGACTTGCCCCCGCTCCAGCTCTCTCCGGCCACGGTAGAGAAAGCGATCGGCGCACTGCACAAGGGTGAGTCTTTCACCATCTCGCAGATCGACCGCTACGAGGAATATTACATCTCGCGCTGGACAGCACCCCGCCCCAGCCTGGCAAGGTGATGGTGGACAACGCCGACCGGACCCGTTACTACGTCGATCCGGCCACGGAAACTTCCGCCACCTCAACCGTGCGCGCATGGCCAAGAAGTGGGTCTTCAGCGGCCTGCACCACTTCAACATCCGCTGGCTCGTAGAGCGCCCCACACTCTGGACCATCGCTATCTGGACGGCCTGCCTCGGTGGTGCCTTCGTCTCCTCTCTGGCGTGTGGATCAACCCTCAAGCGACTCCGCCGCAAAAGCAAAAAGCGGAGAGCTTGAGGCTGTTTGACCACGCTGACTACTACTTATTACCCCTAACTACTTATTCGAATGAAAACCTACTTTCATCGCCTTTCTACTGATGATTACTGCAATCAGCTACGCGCATGACGGCGAAAACTTCCGCGCCTCCGACATGCTCAAGTCCATGCAGCCCGGCGACAAAGCCGCCATTGTCATGGTCTACTTTCGGATCCACGCACGACGACACCCGAGCTCTCACCATCGATGCCCTGACCCGCGAGGTAGCGCCGCCTACCGACGCTGGAGGTGCGAGAGGCCCTACACCACGCATCGTGCGCCGCCGGCTACGCGATCGCGGCGTTGAGACATCTGCTCCGCTTGAAGTGCTGGAAGCAACTCAAAGCCGACGGCTTCACCCACCTCGTCATCCAATCCGCCAACATCATCGAAGGCGTGGAGATGGAGGCTTTGCGTCGCGAGGTGGCGTCCGTAGCCGCCGACTTCAAGGAGATCCGTATCGGCACCCCACTGCTCTACATGCCGGAGGATTACGCGGCCGTGATCCGCGCCCTCGCCCCTGCGCCCGCTGATGGCGCCGCCGACGTCTGGGTGGGCCACGGCAGCTACGATCCCGCCACGGCACAGTACGCCATGCTCGGCTATATGCTTGCCGCCGAAAGTCGCGCACGCTGCTTTTGTCACCACCATCGAGAGCTACCCCACGTCTGACGACCTCCGGGCAAAGCTCAAGCAGAGCGGTGTGCGAAACGCGTCACCCTGCGCCCCTTCATGTTTGTTGCCGGCGACCACGCTAAGAATGACATCGCCACCGACATGAAGCAAGAGCTCGAAAAGGAAGGCTACCGCGTCAACGTCCTCCTCGAAGGTCCTCGGCCAGAGCGACGCCATCCGTGCCCTCTACCTGGCTCACATCCGATTCTGCACTGAACCACCGCATGTCTGACATCCTCTCCAAAAAGAAACATTACGAGGACGAACGATCGCGACTAAGACGCTGACACAAATGCGGGGACGGATTCTCCCCTCTTAGAACAACACTACACTACACATTACACCCATCCGTCCCCGCACATTCGTACCCATTGGCGCTTATATGCTCGCCGGCCTTACCCTTAGAGACATCGGCGATAAGGCTTTTCATGCTCGATGAACCTGCCGGTAATATCGATACTTGAATCGACGCGCCCCGTATCCCAAGAACATTCATCACATAAAACAATTACACATACAACGAAATTACCCCTTACCCTTTTCCTCGGCCTTGCCCTGTGCCCAATGCTTCACGCGCAGGACGGACACACCAAACGCGAGTACACCAACTTCCAGGACACCACCTTCCGTCTCGACGAGGTTTCCGTTACCGCCACGCGTCAGCGGCCAATGTCGATCACCGCGCTCGGCGTGCCCAATGCTTACCTGCCCGCATCGGGCTCCGCGATCCCCACCTCCATGCTCACAGACCGCGGCATCGTCAACCTGCAAGACGCCGTCAGTGCTTTACCCGGCACCCGCATGCGCACCACTATGGCGCCTACCAACAGTTCCGTGCGCGGCTCGACCACACCCCGGTGATGATCGACGGTGTGCGTGACGAGCGCACCTCAATCAACAACTCCGCGCCGATGGGCGACTTAGCTTCCGTGGAGCGTATCGAGCTGCTCAAAGGCCCTGCCTCCGTGCTCTATGGCCACTCGACCGTCGGCGGCATCCTCAACATCATCCGCAAATCGCCTACCGCCCGCACGACGCTCAACACACGCCTCACCTACGGCTCATGGAACGACCGCCGCGCCATGATCGACATGGCGGACGACTCATCGGACCGTTCAACTACCGCGCCGTCCTCAACTGGCAAGACGTGGAGGGTTATCGCTACGCCAACGACCGCCGCTTTCGGGCTACGCCGCCATCGGTGCCGCTGGGAGAATCAGAGCTGGACATCCGCGGTGGCTTCAACCGTGACAGTTATGGCACGGATATCGGTCTCGCCGAAACTCATGGCTAACGACATCTTCAACGCCGACGGCACGCCGTATCTGGCCAAGGGCAAAGCCTGCCGGGACTCAATCCTCGCTGGCGTTACAATAATGAATCGGACTTTGATGCTGCATCACGGCTCGAACGTATCGGTGAAGTATAACTCACCGCTCTCTCGCCCGCTTTCAAGCTCGAGAATCGATTGGCGTACACCTACGACAACATTGACTACTTCAGCACCGAGGAGCTCAGCTATCCCACCAGCGATGAGCCGATCTACATGCATTACTACATGAATGGCGACAAGAAGAAGTTCATCGACCTCGACACTGTACAGCTGACTACCACCCTGGCGATTCGCCTACACCGTGCACACCGTCAACGAGCAGCTCGAGGCTTCGGGTAGCGTCTCGCTCGGCCGCGGCATGAAGTACAATTACCTCGCGGGCTGCACAACTATGTCTATTTCTTCCGTGACACCTATCGCGGCTATGGCGGCGGCTACAAGCTCTCCGACCTGATCGAAGGCGCCGGCCTGTACCCAAAGTGACCCGTCTACACCCGCACAGCATGGGCTATATGGAGCCTCATTTCAGCGGCGGAACGTCCACGCGTAACTATACGCATAGCGTCTACCTGCAAAACCTGCTGGAGCTCTCTGAGAAGTTCAAAGTGATGGTCTCCGGCCGCTTTGATCAGTTCATCTTCAAGACGGCCTACGGCCAAGATCAACCGCCTCAAGACGCGCGAATACAGCGAACTGCCGGACTACGACCAGACGTCTACCTCGGCCTTCACCTGCCGCATCGGCGCCGTCTACCTGCCTACGCCGGGCCTCTCCCTCTGTGGCTCATTCGCCAACTTCTTCCAGCCCTACCGCAACATCGTGAATACAGCCACCACGGTCTAGCATCGGTGCCGACGGTAACCGCTTCTATCCCACCTCGGGCGAAGAGGCGTTCACAGCGCAGAAGGGGTATCAGGGTGAGATCGGTGCACGCTAGCAACCTCACGTCTCGCCTCCAAGCCACGGCCAGCCTCTTCTATATCCGCCGCGAAAAACGAGAACAAGACGCTCAACAGTCGCTACGTCGATCCCACGGACGGGAAAACGAAGAGCGTCGGGGTCAGGTGGCCGGATCAGACTCTAGGGCCTCGAGGTGGAAGTGGTTTACACGCCGACGGACGGCCCTTTCACTCCTGGCGGGCTACGGCTACACCGATTCCCGCATCCGCAAGTTCAGCTTCAGCGAACGCCTGATCGAAGACGGCTTCATGGACAAGGGAACCAAAATGCAGGACGGCATGCGCCAGGCCGGTATCCCCATGAACACGTTCTACCTCGCAGCCAGCTACACCTTCACCTGCGGACCGCTCCAGGGTCTCGGCTTGAACGCCACGGCCAACTACATGGATAACGTCTACCGTGACCTGAACAAGATCCCTCATCTACGGCGCCTGTTGGGACACCGACCTCGGCATCGCTTTATCGCCTGAAGAACGGTATCCGTCTGCAAGTGAACATCAACAACGTCCTCGACGACCGCACCTTCACGCAGTCGCTCGGCACACAGATCACGCCCCGCACCCCGCGCAGCTACTTGTTTACGATCGGATACAGTCTGCAATCTGTTCTTTTTATGTCTGGGGGCGAATCAGCCATGGTTCGTCCCCATATTATCTACCTCTACCTCTACCCTCTATCCTCTATCCTCTACCCTCTATGTTCACCCGCTTCATGTTCACCCCTGCATCGTGTCGGGCACGCTGCTCAGCCTGCTCTTCGTCGTTTGGTTCGTCTCCGGGATCGTAGATGATGTACCACGGCTTTCCGCGTCGTCACGGCCGACGATCGCCTTGCCCGACTCGAACCCTCTTAGACACGGCCGATCTGCCTCCGGTCGAGTCCGTGCCTGCCGCGTGCCCTGACCTCGCTCGGCCGCATCGACGGACTTTCCGTCAGCCGTTATCTTGGGCAGACGGTCTTTGAGGTGCACGCTGGCGACGAGACACTCCGCCTTCCGGCCGACAGCACCCAGTTGCTGCCCACCATCGACGCGGCCTACCTCCGCCGCGTAGCCACCGCCTGGTGCGACGCACCCATCGCCGCCGTCGACACCCTCCGCGACCTCGACCAGTGGATCCCCTTCGGCCGACTGCGCGAGGAGCTGCCCATCCTCCGCTTCCGCTTTGCCGACGCCGACCATACGCAGCTCTACGTCGCCTCACGCACCGGCGAAGTGCATGCTTCAACGCACACCTCAAAGAGCGCATCTGGGCTTTGGCTCTGGGCCCCATCCCGCATTGGGTCTACCACCCGACCTCCAGGCAGGACGCTGACCTCTGGCGCCGCACCGTCATCTGGCTCTCCGGCATCGGTTGCATCATGGTCATCGCCGGCCTCTACGTCGGCGTCCACACCACTCGTCCAGGCGCGGCGCCGCCGGCAGAAAACGGTTCATCCTTACAAAAAGCGGTGGTATTACTGGCACCACCTCACGGGGCTCTGTCTTCGGCCTCTTCACCCTCACGTGGGCCTTCAGTGGCATGATGTCGCTGGCTGATCCCCCTGAATGGTTCATGCCGCAACAGCGCGCCCTCGGCTGCCCGCGATACGATCGAGGCCCTCACCCCCGCTCCCCAGTCGTACCCGGTGGACTATCGCGAGCTTTTCGCCACGGATAACAGCTCTATCAATGGATCCATCGTACCAGATCCGCTGGACGCACTTCTTCGGCCGCCCCGCTTATGAGGTGCGTCTACAAGACGAAAAGAGGGACAGACCTTGGACGCCACTCACGCTCCGTCCGCTGGCTCTCACCCGCGAGCAAGTGACCGAAGCCGTTCGGCGACTCTCACGCTTGAGACGCCCAACTCAGCACGGAATCGATGGTGGACTATGACACCTATTACTTCGACCGCGCAGGTTGCTGCCCAAGTCTGGCGCATCCGTATCGACGACGCCGATCATACCATCGTACTACATCAACCCCTGCGAACGGCCAGCTGCGCGACTACAGCGACCATCGTCGCGCGGGCTGGATGTGCCAAGGGCTGCAGCCCTGCGGTTCCCCGTTCTCGATCGATCATCCCGCGCTGTGGACGGTCGTCGTGTGGGTGTTACTGCTTGGTGATCGGCGGCTCTTCAGTCGGCTATGTCCTCGGCCTGCGTTACATCGGCCGTCTCTTCCGCCGTAAGCGACGGGGAAACGAAAAGCCGACGACGTGAGATCGCCAGGTACCCATGTAGGGCGCAAAAACCTGGTACATGGGAATCGAGTCACATGTACCAGGCAACTCTAGCTGGCGTCCCTGACGCCCCTTATTCCTCCGGCAACGTGATGTCAGGATTACCGTCGTCACCCGGTTTCTTCGGATCCTTCGGTTTCTCGCCACCCGGTTTGGGCGGCTGAGGCGTCTCCGGCTGCTTCCGGATCCTTCGGCTGATCGAGTCTTGGGATCCTTGGGTTGCCCAGGCTCTTTGGGGGTCTTGGGCTGATCAGAGTCTTGGGATCCTTGGGTTTCTTTTGGGCAGGCTTTGGCGGTGAAGTTGTTTTGACGTCACGGAGCACTTGGTTTGCAGTTGGTCGATCAGTTCGCTGATCGTTTTGCAGTCTTCGTCGGAGGTGGTAGCCAGATAAGCGGCCTCGATATGTCGAAGATCTGGTTTGCCGTGTCGTCGTTCTTATTGCGGAGGCTGGTGCCCGTCGGCAAATTGACGGCGGCCTTCGCCTTCAAACGGGTATCGTGCGAGGAAGAATTCTGCCGTTGATGGTGCGCAACTTCTCAACCAAAGGTTTTCCACGCCGAGCGGTCAGATCAGCTTCAGCGGCGGGCTTGTCTAAATCGTTCAGCAGGCCGGATACATGTCCGGTCTCTTCAAACAGGTTCTCTCTTTGGGTCTTTGTAGGTGTCGACAACGAGGGGCGGAGCCGATGGCCAGCAACCTTGCGAGCTTCGATGAGCGACTTGTCAGCCAGCCGAATCTCTTGGAAGAGCGGTGATGATCTCATCGCGTTTCGCATCCGTCGCGAGGGCTTCGGTCTTCGGAGGCTTTCGTTTTCGCGAACCCCTCGTTCTTTTGTCGATGTCAGCTTCCACAGGGGATGTCGGTGGCTTCCAAAAGGATTTTCTCAGGGGGCAGATCGGCTGGATCAGTCCGATACAACACTTCTTACCAAAACCAAACTATGACATACCCAGCGGGTAATGAACATAGATGGGTGTCAATGGGTTTTAGCTCGTTTCATCTGGTTCAGTTTTAATTGATCAAGTGGATGTGGGTTATCTCTTTATGAAAAACGTAATGTGAATGGACGGCAGGCACAGCGAGTCAAACCGTGGAAGTTTCTTCCAGAGGGCTTGCAGCTGGTTGAAGTACCGTGAAGTTTCTTCCAGAGGGCTTGCAGCTGGTTGAAGTGCCGTGGAAGTTTCTTCCAGAGGGTTTGGCAGGTTGAAGTGCCGTGGAAGTTTCTTCCAGGGCTTTCGCAGCTGGTTGAAGTGCCGTGGAGTTTCTTCCAGAGGGCTCGCAGCCGTTGGGGTACCGTGGAAGTTTCTTCCAGAGGGTTTGCAGCTGTTGGAGGTACCGTGGAAGTTTCTTCCAGAGGCCTGCTGCAGCCAGGGCGAAAGTGGAAAGATTCGGGGGAGCCAACGAATGCGCACCTAATGGAGGAGTCAGGCGGGAGGTCTCTGTTATTTCTCGTGCTTTGTCCGACTTCTTCTTTTCCTTGATCTTTTCTGCGATCATATTCCATACGAACCAAAACGATCTACGCAGATGATCAAAACGATGATGCGATCTCTAACGGCATGACTCATAGTTTGTCTCTTTTATTGTTGTGATGTATGCGTTTCTCTCTATTGTGTCCACATCGGAGGATTTCAGCTGCCCTCTCCTATGGCGCTTATTCGGTATCCGATGCGGGGGTGGACTGATCATTCTCTTCCGTGGTAAGCTCTTCTTCTTGCACCGCTGGTTCGGGTTGCGAGGAACGGGCGGGCGTGATGTTTGCTCCTGGCGCTGCTTTTCGATTGGGTGTGACGACGAGCGGCCGGACGATGACGGATCGGACGAGGTAAGGTCGGAGAAAGAGACTTCATGATGTCTTTTGCTCTCCGCGTCCGGTCAGTATAGCGATGTCGTCAATCGAACGACGGGAAAACCATGCCAAAAAGCCGAAGCTGATGGTCTCTCCTTCAGGATAGATCCGGTTGATGATCCGCGCCTCGAAGTAAATGCCGCGGATGTACTCTATCGGTTGGACTGGTCGAAGCGATCCAGAGATACGACTGCACGTAATCGTCTTCATGGCCATCGACGTAAACGGGCTCAGCAGCGTGGCGCCGACGAAGCCGAGCGTCTCGTCCACCTTTGTCGTCCACGCAGGCGAGCACTTCCTTGCGGATGCTTCTCGGTATTTGCTCCTCGTCGGGCACTGTCACTTGGCAATCAAAACGACGAGGGAGGATGATCCAGCAACCCACCAGAAATACCGTTAGGCATCCTCCGACGACCATCTTCTGGTCTCTCTTATCCTTCTGCTCTTTGTGCCGCTCTTCCGGCGACTTGGAGTGTGGGCGGCGGATTGTTCACTAACCACTCGTTGCAGTGTTTGCATTTGATGGCTCCCCGGCTGTATGTCTTCGCCGCAATAGGGACACTGCCTAGTTGATTGTGTAGGGTTATTATCCATATCTGTTCTCTGTATGATTGATTGCGTTTATTTTATCGCGGGCCAATGGAGTGCTATCGATCCGCCGAAAAAGAGGGCACCCAGCAAGAACGAGTCTCCCATTTCCCAGCCTAAAGCTCCCCAAAAGAGGGAGATGACGATGCAGTAGAGGAAGCGTACCATGCGGGAGCTCAACAGCAGGAAGCCGCCGACACCGGCCAGCACGACTTGCCACCAGCTCCAGTTGAGGGCAAAATAGAGTAGCGTAAGCGCAATACCACACTCGACCATCATTATACATCCAGCCGTGGCCGCCTTCCCGGACTTCTTCTCTTTCTCTGCCCTTCTCTTTTCCAATTCCGGATCTACTGCCTGGGGAATGTTGTTCTCGCGTTCGTAACGCTCCTTGGCGAATTTATTCAGCCAGCTGCCGCAGTGTCGGCATTTCATGGCGTCGATCTTGACCCATTCCCCGCAGTAAGACTACTTCTTCTCCAACCATTCATGCCAGTGCTTGCACTTCTTGGCCGTGGTCAAAATCTCCTGCCCACAGTTCGGACAGGTGGTCGTTGCTTCGTTGTAGTGCTTCTGTCATTGTCTTTGTTGTTTTATGGTGTCTTGAATAAGTTGATAATCTCAGTCCATGTGTCATATTCGTTATCAGCCATACACTCTCCCTCTTTCGTTAATCTCATGCGTAACACTTCCGCTTGTCTATTGTCATTTACCAGTCTGATTTCACGTGCAAAATCTATCTCAGTAAATGTGTTATTAAAGGTATTATATGCGATGAGATATTGTCCACCAAATATGCTATTATGTCCCATTGTCCGCAACAATAAAGATGTAATTGCCATGTACTCAGGTTGATCTACTTCAAAAGACTATTGGGAAGAACCATCTGCATATCTGATCTCTTTAAGGAAAATCGTTTTAGCCTCCTTGGTATCCAGATCATATCTATAGGTAGGTTCTTGTCAGATGGACGTACGTAGTAGACACAGTTTCGCCGCTGATCATGATACGTTACAAGCTGAGTAATGCCCTTATCTGTTAAGAAACTCTCCTTTGTCAGTAACTCCTCATCGCTATTCTGGCTATCATTGTTCACATCTTCGTCTGCATTCTCTGCCCATACTCGGTAGAGCCTCTTCTATATACAGCCTGTTTCGTCCGTTCATATTCATTGGACCTTACCGAAATCAGATGAGTGGAAACGCCTACGATCAGCACCATAGCCGCTGCCGCAATCGCATCCGTTGGCAATTGAAACGCCGGCCGCTGATCGTCCCGTGTCTCTCCCTTTTGGCAGAGCAATACAAGCAGCCAAATCGGACCTACGACGGGGACGTATTGTGTCAAAACCACACATCCGCTCCGCCCCGTATCGTGCAGGCGCCGAATGGCCGCTGCCGCAAAGGGCACTAGTGAGCGCGAGGGTGCCAACAAGCGATGCAAACGAACATCAGCCCCTGTAGCCAAATCAATGCAGAACAGCGTGAGGAGAAGCAGAACAAAGCACAAGCCACCATCCAAAACTGTCGGCGACTCGTCTTCCCCTTGAAGTCGGCATACCGACGAATAAAGAGGTCGATGAAATAGTATTCGAAGAAGTCCCGGTTTCCACTGAGGCACCGCAGTAGACATAGCTTCCTCCCTCTCGTCTACCGGCTCCTTTTTAGGCTCCGGTGTGAAGGTGCAGGCGCAGGCGCGGGAGTTCTGAAACAGGCGCAGGTACAGCCGTCGGTTGCGGCATCGAAACCTGAGGTGTTTTCATCTAACCACTCCCGCAATGCTTGCACTTCTTGGCTACAGTGAGAATCTCCTCCCCGCAATAGGGAGCATCGTTTAGTTGCGTCTTCCATTGATTCAATGGAGGGATCAATCAGGTAATGAGTCATCCTGGCGATAAGTTGGGTATACATCATCACCGTCGATAATCACTCCCATTCTCTTTTCACAGTGTAAGTACGTGGCTCGCTATAGCGAAAGGGCGAAGTCGCAATCGCTTCCCACTGCTTGATCTTCGGTATCTCTGTGATCATCGTCTCTTCCAAGTCAAACGTGAGTGTAAGCTTGAATTGCCTACTAATTTCCACGTGAATGGTGTCAGTATGGTCAAGTCACTATTCGGAAAAATGAGCCGACTCATATCCCGTTCCGCTCTCATCAATCATGAACGCCCATTGCTCAGTAGTTGCCAACACCTACGTAACGCCTGAGTTATGTCCGATTCCTTAACTCCTGATTCCCTCCCGAGGCAAGAAATCATGGTTTAAACACCACAGCATCCATAAGGATGCGATCATTATCATTCTTTTTCATATGTCGCTATTTAATTAGTCGATAGGAATAGACTCCCTCCCCAACGGACACACACCGACGACGCATCCCCGGCAAAGGGTGCGCGAAAGGCCCTGCTGGACGGCAACAAGCATCCGCAGACAAGCAAGAGTCCGTAAACAATGTGGACTAACTGTTAAACGGGAAGAAGTAATAACGAGATCACCAAACGCCTGCATAGGCGCTTGTTTACACGGCTCCTCGGAGGAGGGCTGTGGTATGTTAGAGGTTCGAGATGGGTCATCGGGTGATCGGATTGGTTGTCGTTTTTCTGTTGTCAGGCCGCAAATATAGATGGGGCGATCTAACGGATAAAATCAAGCAAAACTGCCGCAACGACTTTCATCGCCGCAGCTAAAAACATTTATGTGCACCTCCTCTAGAGGAGGAGACTATCATTCAAAATCGAATGCGGTTGTCGGTGATCTTCGAGTCGTCCACCAGCTTTGAGGGCGAAAATAGCCAACGCGCGGCGCTGTGCGCTTCGATCTCCCGCATTTGCGCCTTCTCGTTGTAGGGCGTGGTATCTTTGTGGCGATTGTAAACCTTGAAGACGTAGACGCCACTGTATCCCGCCACGGGTCCGGAAAGTGTGTTCGGCTTCGCATAGGCCACGTAGGCGTTGAGGATCGGTTCGAGTCCGATGCCGTTGATGCGCGACGTGTTCATCGTAATAAACTTCACCGTGTCGATACGCGAGTTCATGGCCGAAGCGTGGCGCCTCAAAGCGAGTCAGGTTTTTGGCCTTCAATGCGGCGGCCACGTCCTCACCCTTCTTGCGCATGGCCAATTCGCGACGGATCAGAGGCGCCACGGTCTCGAACGACTGATAACCCTCAGCACACACGTTGCGCAGGATAGCCACGACGTAGTCGTCTTGTAATCGCTCGTGCCCGGGATGCGCGACTTGCACTCTTTGATGTCGGACACCTGCCTTCGACTTGTTCTCAAAGGCCCAGCGCACTACCTGACGGGCATCTTGGATCATGCCCAGCTGATGGTCTTCACCCGTTACGGTCACGTCTGGCGTCGGCTCATAGCCATTCTCTTTAGCGGCAGCAGCGATCTGATCTGCCGTTTTATTCTTCGCCACGAAAGCGTTGAGGTCGTTGAAGCACGCTTTACTGTAAGTCTTGTTGGTCGGGCGCACATCCATGTAGACGACGGCTGCCTTATACTTCGATACGGCGGCGGTACGCTCGTCACCTTCAGCAGGTGATAGCCATTGTTGGTCTTGACCAGCGTCGGCTGGTTAATGGGGGCGCTGGAAGACTTCACGGTCGAAGTCCTTGCCAAGGTTGGCTTTGGTAGAGAGGACTCGGTAAGCCAACCCAGATCGCCACCATTCTCGGCGATCCGAAGGAGAGTGCTTCGCCGGCTCGGCAAAGTCGGCGCCGCCCCTTGAGCAGCGCTCATGGGGCTGTCGGCCAGTCGGGTCAGGTCAGCGGTAATCGATCCGCTGGTGCAGCCAGGAAGATGTCGCTGATTTTGGCGGAGTCCGGTGCGGACTTGCGACCGAGGAGCTTGTAGAGGCGATAGCTGTCATCCTTGAAGATCGGGCCTTCGCATGTGCCCACTTCGGCATTCTGAACGAAGCGTTTGAGGTCTTCGTCTCGCATATCGCTTTCGAGATATAGAAGTCCATGTATGGCGTGCGGAATATTTCGAGATCACATTCTCCACGCTGCTACTACTGTCTGTAGCGGCAAGCTGCGCACGGGCCTCCTGCATGTCTTTATTGATGGCGTCGTAATCTTCCCTTGCTCGGGCGAACCTCGACGGCCACAAATAATCAATCACGCGCGAATCTTTCTGCTTGAACTGTTCCTTACGCTCGTTGTAGAGCTTGCGAATGGCTGACCCGTCCACCCGCACCGTAGAATCAGGGATCGAAGCCAGCGGACTGCACGGCGTAAACAATGTCCGAGCTTACCACCGATCCTTCGTAAGCATCCTTGGCGTCGATGGTTGGCTACGATTGCTTTGTTAAGAGGTTCATGTATTTCTCTGCATGCGTTGCAGCTTCATGTTCTTTCTCCCAGAAGAGCCAGAAGCTCGCATCTGCTAGCATTCTTCGCGCTGCTCTTCGGGCACAGCGTCGATGTTCTCTAAGGCCTTCAACACGCCCAGTGCACGTGCCTTTGCTGAATCGCCGCGTCTGCGGATCTCAAAAACAGCGGATTCTGCTGACAATCGGGGGATGTTGTCACCTTGAATCATGTCGAAGAGCTCGTCTGACGTCACGTCAATACCGATCTTATCCGCCACGTCTTTCATCACGATCTCACCTCACGATCGAGTTATATACGCTCTGGCGGAGGTCCAGCGTCTGCTCTTCATTCAGGCTGGAGGCCGTACTGCAGCTTGGTGACTTCCGTCATTTCCTCGATGCGTTTTGATATTCTTGATAGTCGACGGAGGTACCGTTGACGGTAACCACCTGGTTTTTGATTGACGGAAATAGGTCGAACCCGAGTTCAGAAAGTCCTCGATGATGAACCCTAACAGGGCCGCAGACCGACGATAGTAACCAACAGCGGTGCGTGCCCTCTAATCTTCTCTAATGTAGCCATCTTTACTTCTGCAAATATGAATTGTCTTTTTGATTTAGCGCGCAAAGGAGGTGCAAAAATTGGTATACGGCAAATTTGGCGCGCTTTTTAGATAGTGTTCGTGGGTTGTCTCGGGGGATAAACATACTGTTCGTCTTATGTCGGCGGAAGTGGTGGCGCGACACCCATCGAATCGGACGAGGAGCGCTCATCAAAAGGGATCTCTGCTGCCGAATTAGATTCTGTATTGTGTCAACGCCTGATTCGGATTCAAAGCCCCTGCCCCGTGTTGACAAACTCGCCCTTCGTGATACGAATGAATTGGTCGGAGTAGATTTTCTCCGTGTTCTGATCCCAATAGAGGACGCCTCGTTTCGAACTGTTCGCCTTGTAGCTGCGGACACGCACGTTGCTAATTAGCTTCCAGAGCTTGCGCCGCTGATAGAAATAGGCGGTGTCGGCATCCACGCTGGCTTCAACGCGAAAGAGCGAGTCGAACTTTTTCCAGATGCAGCTTTTTCGGGAAGTACCAATACGGCTCCGATGCCTCACCGAACATGTACCATTCATGCGTCTCCACCTTGTAGCGCGTGACCCCAGAGTCAGAGACGAGCGTGACCACGTCCACCGCCTTCATCGTGTAGGTGCTGTCAGGTTGAAGCCAATTTCTACTTCCTCTTTCTTTTCGCGACCACACGAGACGATCGAACAAAAAGAAGCATAGCAACCGCTACAGAAGCGATTGCTATGCTTGGGATTGTTTCTCTTGTGAATCATCACCTCTTCGATGGAGGGGGGAAGAGGTTGGGAGTTAGCGTATCGTAGTATGCTCACCGATCCAGCCGCCGACGGTAAATCCGGCGCCCTTATTGAGATCGGGGTGCATGAAGACTTCCTCAGTCGTGGGGAAATACGAGCTGTAACGTCCGATCAGTGCGATTAGCCTCAGAGGCCACCGAGGGTCTACCGAGCGTGCCTTCTGGAGCTTGTCCACAGCGGCGTAGTAGACGCATTTACGCTTCACAGGATCGTCCGGATAGATACCGCCAGCCGTGGCTGCGTACGCATTGCCGATCAGGATATACGCCTTGCCATTGTTGGGATTGAACTCCAGCGCCTTGCAGCAGTAGGTGCGCATTTTCGGATACGCACGCTGCTGAGAAGCCAGTACGGCCAGCGTGTAGTAGACGTTCTCCTTCATCTCTTTGTCCTTAGCCATGTCAGCGGCCTCCAAGAGGTAACGCTCGGCGCTGGCGTAGTCACGCTTCTGATGGCCTGATCACCCATACCGAAAGCAATCTCGGCCGTCTTCTCCTTCTGGTAAGCGTACTCAGAGGCTTTTGAAGTAGGCCTCGATCTCCTGGCATCCAGCACGGCGGAGCAGCGTGAGGGTCTCCTTCCAGGAAGTCCAGATTGTCCTTGTTGGCCTCGATCTGATCGGCGTAGATGCTCTGGAGCGTCTGACAGTCGGCGGCACCACTACCCGAAAATCCTTTTCTCGATACCAGCCTTCGCGGCCATCAGGTTGTCCAGCTGCTTTTGGTTGTTCGCCCCTGAGCAGCCTTGATTTGGGTGTCGAAGATGGATGAGCAGCGGAGAAGTCCTGCACGAATTTGGCTTTGTGTCCGGCCCTCGTCCTCTCCATCATCTTATGCGAAAGGAACATGTACTCCGATACGGCCAACTCATCCGTCTTCTCCTTGTACTCGTCCAGCACCTGAGTCAGCCAACCGTAGGCGGCAGCGATGTCGGCCTTATCGCCCTTGAGACGGAGATAATCCTCCACCTTACGCGCCAAGATCCAGTCCTTACCATATTTCTGATCGCCACCGAAGTATTTCACACGCCTGTCATAGACGGCCATCAGCTCATCGATGAGCGCAGCCTGCTTCGCCGGGTCTTTCTCCTGCGCAATCTTCCAATTCATGATGCGGACACCATAGAGATAGATGTCCTTCGCGCAGCTGGGCATTCGTCGTAGGCGATCTTCCAATACGGATAGGCGTCCTGGAAGTTGTTCTACCTTGGCGTAGGGGATAAACAGGCTGATATTCGTCAGACACCGAATGCTGTCTTCTCCGGAACCGAGGTGCGTCCTGTTGTCCACACCTTTTGTGCATTTGCACTCATTACCGTCGCCAGGAACAGGGCGACACTCAAGAAATCCTTTGATGTTCATATCCTCATTGTCTTTTTGTATTCACTAATCCGAAACAAGTCTCTCTCATTTTCTTTCAATCTATCTTGCGTTTGAAGAACCAATACTCATTAAACGTATAACTTACCGTCAACCGGAGGTACTGCTCATCGATCAGGCCCTTGCGTTCTGGCGCCACCTTGATGTACTCCAGCGAGGCGTTGATGAACGACCGATTGTCGAGCATCGGCAGGCCTACACCCAGCGTCACTCCGTACTCCTTATACCCGCCGTTGCCGTTCACCTTGACGTATGAATTGCCGTGGTGCAGACCGGCACGATAGCGAATGCGTTGCAGGTAGAGCGCGGGTGAAGGCGTTGGGATGTATTCGCCGCCGAGGCCGACGCGGATCCTGATCGTTGAAGTCGCCCTCGCGGTTGTAGAACTGCGCCTCGACCATTGCCTGTAGGAGACGTCAGCCGCCAGCACCATCCGATTGTCTCTGTGAAGGACAGCTCCGCCGTACATATCCGAAGGTCGAGAGCCTGCGTTGCGCATCGTGTCGCCCTCGACGACGGTGGAGAAGTCTTCGCGGAAGCTGGTCTCGTTGCTCACCGTAGTGCCGAGGCGAAGCTTGGGCGAATAGACCGCGCCGAGGGTGAGTCGATCGGTCTTCGAGAGGGACGTGTGTGCAGGCCGAAGTCGTACTTGACGTTGTGTAGCCCGGATCTTATTCCGCCAGTAAAACGTGTTCGTCAAGTTCGTCACGCTGCTATGGGTGATCGTCCCGAACATGTAACCGATGTTGGCGCCTATGGATAATCTCTCTTTCCACGGCGCGAATGACAGGCCCCCGTAGATTTCGGTTTTAATCCCCCGTGCCGCTGAATCGATCCGTATAGCGTGGGTCGCCCTGGCTGGGCGCGGTATGGTTGTAACCGACGGACGAGAAGGGTAGCAGGCCGATGCTGACGGCCAGGCGACGATGGAGCGGGGAACTGCATGGCGGCGTAATTGAAGCCACCATTGAGGTCGCGCTGCCGATGGGTGCCATCGTTGAACCAGGACATTTGCGCCGATATGCCGCCGTCGAAAAAGGAAGGTCAGCGAGTCCATGCCGGTGTACGACGCGGGGTTCATCGGATTGATTTGGCGTGCGGAGCGGAGGCCGTATCCGATGCCGCCCATCGCTCGCCCGGCCGCAAAGGCGGTCGGCCTGCATGCCATATCCGGAAACGTGTATAAGGGAGTTTGTGCTGTTTTGTGCCATCATCGGCAGGGCGCCACAAAGGAGGATGCCAAGGAGGAGGGAGAGGACTGACCTACTTGTCTTCATTATATTCAATAATTCGATTTAATCCGAGCCACACTAAATTTTCAGAGGCAAAGGTGCGGCATTTGAGCCTTCTATCAAAATAGGGGCATGTCCGCCGGTGAGGAAGACAGCCGCATGAGGGTGCTTGGTGTGCATCGGATCTCGATGTAGCCATTCATCTCGTAGACAATGCCGCGGACGACACCCGAGAGGATTGCCTCTTCAGGTGACGCCCAGAATCGGGCACCCTCGTCGCGCTGGCTGATGAGGGGCAGGCGACGGGTGTAATCGTGCAGGGCACGGAAGCGGGTGGTGAGGCCGGGCGAGATGTTTCCGCCCACGAAATGGCCCGGCGGGAGGACGACGTCGTACGTGATGGCCGTACCCGCATCGATGATCAACAGCGGCACCTCTGGGCGGAGCGTGTGAGGCACCGACGGCAGCGGCGATGCGGTCGCGGCCGAGGGTCTCGGGCGTGCGATAGCCGAGGGTGATGGGTAGGCGGATCGTCGGGTCGTCATTGAGGGAGAGGAAGCGGCGAAGGCGCCGGCGGAGCAATGGAGCCAGGCGGGGTCGGGCGTGGCGACGGAGGCGATGATGCCGCACTCGGGGCGGTATCGATCGATGAGCGCAGCGAGCTCCTCCGACGTCAGGCGGGAGCAGAGCGGCGCTGTAGACGGCCCTCTCCACGGTCGGCGAGGACGATTTTCGTGGCCGTATTGCCTTGATCCAATATGAGATTCATCTAAAAGGGATTGAATGGGTGCTGAATGCGGCGGCAAAGAAAGAGAAAAGCGAAAGCGAACATCCGACGGTGATCCCGGTGAGGGCTGTTTGGCGTTGTAGAGCCGCTCACGGGATAAAAATTCAGTTCTTCGTGCACGCACATCAATCTTTGATGAATTATCTATACTGAAAAAGCACGCACATATAGGATGTTATATTTCCGTTTGAAATTTATCCTGCAAGCACGAAATAGCAAATAACTATGTGATAAATCATTCGTGTATGCCTATCGTGATACAAAAATCGATTATAGATTTCACTCCAAACACGTAAAGTCAAGAATGATCATATCTATATATTCATCCACACCGTAGAATAGAATATCATCTATATGCAGTTCATACTGCATGGAATTTAATCACTATACAATATGATCAAACTATATACGCATGGAAGTGAATATAGATATTATATTCAGTATAATACACATGTGCGCACAGAAATAATCAAATCATTTTTCTTATCTCCGTGACATCATGAAATAGAGAACTCTATCTGATCTATTTTTATAGGACATCCATATAATCATAGAGATAAGTAAATACAGATTCATGTTCACACACAAGCAAATAAGATCATTTTAGACTTATCTTTGTGGCATCAAACAGAGATAAAACAAGAGGATGAGAACCTATTGCGAGGTCACAGGAAGTGAAAATATTTCAGCGAAAGCTCCGCCAACGATCATCGACCCAAACGATTTTTGGTGGAACCTTTCGCAAACGGAACTTACACCATTAATTATATGAAGGAGATCGATTGTCCCGACATGAGGCGTGCGAACAACGGGGCGCATGGCATGTTCATGAAATCAGTCAGCGAGCGGCTGGAGACGAATCGAGGTAATGAAAAACGCCGTGATGCAACGGGCGGCTATGGCGCTGAAGGCGGCTATGGAAGAGGAATCACTCTATCTGGGACGGTCGCGTAAAAGCCTGCTGACGGACGAAATCAAGACTGCGGACAAGGGCGAGATGGCCTACTGACGGGCCTCCGTGCCACGGTGCGCGGACTTCGGCGTCTGCCCGATCCTGAGAAGGCCAAGGCTGCTCAAGAATTGGAGGTGATGCTGAGCGGCAACCGGGTAAAACGCAGCATGCAGCTGGATCGCGAAACAGGCATGATCACGAAGCTCACGGAGGAGCTGAAACGACGTATGCCCTCGCAAGTGTCACTACTTAGTATAGGCCTGTTCGTGAGTGGGCTCAAAGCGGCCAACGAGTCGAGTGAAAGGCCCTAATCGACGGAAACGATCAAATGGCGAGGTGGGAGCGTAAACCGGCGGCTATGCAGCAGGCACGGCTGCGGACCGATGCGGCCTTTAGGCAGGTGGCCCGAGTGGCCAACGCGATGGCGGTGCTGGAGGACGAGGTGGTGGTGGCGCCGTTCATCAACTTCGTGAACGAGCTGGTGCGGCGCTATCGGCAGCAGGTCTTCCCCAAACGGAAAAAGAAGGCGGAAAGCACAAAGACGGAAAACGCATGACAAAGCGAGACCTACAACAGCATCGATGTGGCCAAATTGGTCAGCGCCTTTTTCGTGGCCGCCATCCACGCCAATCCCTTCAGCGGCCTCAGCTCACGATTGCCATCAGCCTGTTTGCCCGCATGGCGGTGCCCTTTTTCTTCATGGTGAGCGCCTTTTTTCTTCTTCCGGGCGGGGTGTGACGGGGAGAAGCTCGTCGCCTCATCTGAAGCGCTTAGGGCGCCTGTATCTGATCTGGTTCATCGTCGGACTGCCGGTCATCATCAGCGCTCATTCCTCGATCATGAGGGTGGATTCGGAGCGGATCTGCTCGTCCTGATTCGCAACTTTTTCTGGGCAGCACCTTTCGCGGATCCCTGGTTCGTCATGGCGCTGATGATAGCCATCCCGTTGGTGTACGCCATCAGCAAACGGCTATCCACGGGGTGGGCCATTGGCATCAGGGGCGCTCTGCTACCCGCCCGTGACGTTGCTCTCGAACCACCACAACTATCTGCCAGCGGGCGTCCAGCAATTCCACGACTGGACGGTGGCCACTTTCGGCCCGATACAATTCACCTTTTTGGCCGCCATCGTGTTTTGCAGCATCGGCAAATACCTCTCGGAAAAGCAAGACGCCATCGAGCGGATACCGCGTTGGGCGACCGACACGGCTTTTACTGCTAGCATGGCCGGTGCAGCCCTCGAGGTGCTCTCTACACGGCTTTTTCGGACGACACCTACTTCATGTTAGTGCCCGTGACGACCCTGCTTCTGGTGTTCGTTTTTGCGTCATGAGGTGCATTGGAAGGTGAACTACGCCTTCATCCGCAATCAAAGCACAGTGACCTACTTCGCTCACTTCACCTTCATCAACTTTCCTGGACGACATCATCGGCCTCGAGATGCACACGTGGCTGTTCTACGTTTTTGGTCGTGGCGCCGTGCTTCTTCCTGACCATCTTCATGCGATGGATCGCGAGAAGAAGCATTTCGGCTGGGTGAAGTACAGTTTCTAACCGTGCAGACGCCTCCTCCGGCACGCTTTTGCAAAGGTTTAGCCCCAGCTTACTTTTGCCGCGCTCTTAGGAACAACAGTAAAAACCACACGATGCAGGATTATATCAACAAGAGCTTCTTCGCGCTACTGGTCTTCACGCTCATCTTCGGCGTGATGTTTTACGACATGATCGACCGGCTGGGCTTTTAGTTACGTCGACGAGATCTGCGCGCTGCTCATCTTCGGCCTTTTCGGCTACCACACGTCGCATTCACGCACGTGGGCCTTCAACCAGGGCTTCCTTTTTCGTGATCGGCGTCTTCGTCTTCTACTTCATTTATTCCCTCCTCATCGGCAGCAACTCGGTGCAGGGTATCGCTATGGATTTCCTGATTCAGATCAAGCCCCTACATCGCCTTCTTCTGCATCTATTCACTCAGGACGAAGCTGACGGAGAACCAAAAGAGCATCCTGCGCAACTTGGTGGTACTCTTCACGCTTTACATGATCCCCATCGGACTGGCCGAAGCCGTCTACGGAGGGCACATCATCCAAGCCTTCTTCGGCCACGAATCGCGTCTGGCCACATCGGCCACCATCCTGGCCATGATCTACCTTTATTGCAGCGACTTCACGTCGAAGGACAAGTTCGTCTCACGTCTGCATCCTGGCCGTGGGACTCTTCTCCGGGTCGCTCGAAGCTGTTCGGCTTTCTGGCCCTATCCACCTGATGCTGATCTACATGAACCGCTCGTTCCGTATGCGATTCGACCTGCGCAACACCTTCTTCCTGCTCATGGCGCTGGCGGCAGACGGCCTGATGTGGCTAAGGATAAGATCGAGCTCTACTTCATCACCGGCGGCTTCGGCGGCGGACGGTCGGAGGAGGATCTCACGCCCGCATGGCGCTCTACTACTTCTCCATCCCCATCTTTCCTACAATACATCCCCTTCGGCTCCGGCTTCGCCTCGTACGGCACCTACGCCTCAGGGCGTCTACTATTCCAAGCTCTACAACCGCTTCGGCATGGATCATGTATATGGCCTCACGGAATCGAATCCCAACTTCGTAGCCGACACGTATTACCCGGTGCTGGCCCAGTTCGGCTTCGTCGGCGTAGCGCTCTTTTTTTCTCCTTCTGGATCTACCTAACCTCACGGGCCATGAAGGCCTATCGGGTGGGGATGAAAAAGGAGTCGATACTCGTCTTGCTGATCGTCTTCTTTTTCGCGATCGAAAGCACGTCCGACGCCACCATCACGCACAACCGCGGACTGTTTATTATGATGCTGCTCGGACTGCTCATGTCCGACATCCGTAGCGGGATGCAAGTCGCCACGGGCCCGAATCGTTACCCCGAAAGAAATCGCTTGAACGAGATGAAAGTGCTCTTGATCGACGTGTACCATTACAACCGCGGCGGCGCTGAGACGGTCTGCTTCAATACCGGACAGCTATTGCAAGCACACGGCCACGAGGTGGTCTATTTCTGCCTCAAAATGGAAGCGCAACCTCCCTCCCCCTTCGAACACTACTTCCCCGAATCGAAAGAGACCCGCCGCGGGGTATTTCGCCAGGCCAAGAACCTCGTCAATTACTTCTACCACTTTTGAGGCGGCCCGTAAGATGGACCAACTGCTCCGCGACGAGCAGCCCGACATCGCCCACATCCACCTCATCTGGGACAGATCACGGAGTCCATCCTGCCCGTTCTGCATCGCCACGGTGTGCCCGTCGTGCTGACGGCGCACGACTTCGGGTGGTCTGCCCCGCCTACGTCTTTCGCGACGGCCGCGGACAGATCTGCGAGCGTTGCCAGGGGCGATCCTTCACCACTGCTTCCTGCACAAATGCGCGAAAAACAACTGGTAATGAGCGGCGTAATGGCCACCGAGCGGTATTTCCGCAACGCCTTTTTCAACCCCTCAGAAGCTGATCGACGGCTTCATCTACGTCAGCCATTTCACGAAGAAGAAGCACGAAACCTACATGCCCGCCCTGCGTCAGAAACCCAACATGGTACTCTATAACAGTGCGCCGGAGATCGCCGCGGAGCCATACAGAAGCAAGGCGAACCGTATTTCCTATTCATGGGTCGGCTGTCGGGCGAAAAGGGCATCCGCACCTTGGTGGAGGCCATGAACGGTCTGCCGTCGTGTAGGCTGAAGGTGGCCGGTACGGGTCCGCAGGAGACCGAGCTGAAGCGTTACGCAGCGGAGCACGGGCTGAGCAACGTAGACTTTTGCGGCTACCAAACGGGCGAGCCACTGGCCACATTGGTACGGAATGCGCGCTTCATCGTTGTGCCGTCGGAGTGCTACGAGAACAACCCGATGAGCATCATCGAGGCTTACGCCATCGGTACGCCCTGTCGTCGGAGCCAACATCGGCGGCATCCCAGAAATCGTGCCCGAGGGTGTCACCGGCTTCCGCTTCGAGAGTCGCAACGCCGACGATCTGCGCGCCAAACTGACCGCCGCCGCAAGCCTCTCGAGCGATGCCTATGCCGCTATGCAACGCGCCGCACTCGCCTTCGCCCGCGAACATTTCAACACGGAGAACTACTACCCGCGGCTCATCGCGTTCTACCAACAGTGCATGAAAGCCCCATCGACATCCCGCCCATGAGACCGATCGACATCCACGAATGCCACCGCCTACTGCTCGACATGGCCGCCATCCTCGATCGCATCTGCCGAGAGAACGCCATCCCCTACTACATGCTGGGCGGCACCATGCTCGGCGCCGTCCGTCACGGCGGCTTTATCCCCTGGGACGACGACATGGATTTCGGTATCCCTCGCGACCATTTTCGACCGCCTCCGCAAACTGCTCGACGACGCCCTCCGCGACACGCCCTACCGGCTCAACACTACCACAACTCGCCCAACAAGATCAACTATCTGAAGATGGTCGACACCCGCACCTGCATCCGCGGCGCATGGGAGACGACCGACACGGGCGTCAACATCGACCTCTTCCCGCTCGATCGCGGCCCACGTGTGGAGCTCCTCACGCGCCCTTTCGCCGCCTACATCCACCTCCTGCTCTTTGTCAAGGACTACAAGCAGCTTGACGCCTCGCCCCGACGCGGCCTGAAGCGCTTCATCGCCGACACCCTGAAGCGCCTACCCTTCCGCACGGACACACTGATCGCGCATATCGACCGCTGCATCCTGCGCCACAGTCGGTCGGGAGCGTCGCGCTGCATCAATTATTTCGGCCATTGGCGGGCGCGCGAGATCTTCTCAGCTGACGTCTTCGGCGCGCCGGTAGACTACGCCTTCGAGGACATGACGCTCAGTGGTGTCGCCCATCCCGACGCCTACCTCACCCAGCTCTACGGCGACTATACGCAGCTGCCTCCGCCCGAGAAACGCCTGGCACACACGGACACGATCTTCTGGGCGTCTACGGACGCCAGCGAAGTTTGACCGGGGGCGTCTACGGACGCCAGCGAAGTTTGCCGGGTACAAGAAACTCATAAGACGAAGGCCGGGCACATGTAAGACAACTCGCAAGTACCCGGCCTTCATTCTTAACTCTCTCAATCACAGCCCCTGCCCGAACGGAGGCTACTGGCTTTCGGAGGACAACCAGATCCTGAAATTGATCCGTCGAGCGCGTGTTGTCGCTCCAAAGTCCCGGCTCGAGGGCGTCGCAGAGCAGTCCGTTACGGGCGATCATGGAGAGCAGAAAATCCTTCTCGTAAGCCACATTGGCCTCCTTCACCTTCTCGTCTAGTATGCATATCCTGCGGCGATAGGGGAAGTTAAACTCTCCCGTACGCCCCTCGGCGATGTGTTTGAGCGCTACGTCATCAAGGATAAAGAAAGTAGCCACGCAACGCCCGCCGGGCTTCAGTACACGGCGAATCTCAGAGAGATAGTGGTCAATATCGTCGGGAATCATGTGTGAGAAAACGGAAAAGAGCGTAACCACATCGAAACGATCATGGGTATAGGGGAAAAACGAAGTCTCGTGTGCTGTATCGGTGCTGAGATTGTAGAGATCGTTCTTCAGATCTATGTGGGTAAAGACGAAGTTGGGATACCGGCGCGTGATATGCTTTTGGCACCAGTCGACTCCCTTCTTCACGACATCAAACCCCTCGAAACGCCCTTCGGCTGTCAAGTATCCGGTCATAGCCACAGCCAGACGACCGATGTCGCTACCCACATCGAGCATGGTAGCGTCAGGGCTTTGAGGTCGGTGCAGCGGATGATGGTATCGCGCTGCTGTAGACCTTGACGGACAAAGTCGCCGCTGCCGACGAAGATCATGCCGCGCGGAGGTATCATCGCGTCGCGCCGCCGAAAAAGGTCGGCCGGTAGTAATAGATCCGACGCAAAAGGAGTCGGCCACGAGGGTGAAAGTCAGTAGATATACCTGACGAGAAAAGGGAGTGCAAGCTCATCATCTTCGAATCGTATTAATCTGATTATTGTTAGCGATTATCGTTTCTTCGATCATCGGGCGCAAAAGTAAGACCCGGCCTCAATAACAAAGGCAGTTCGTCGGGGCACTGATCCGCGCAATGGCCTTACTCACCTCCCAATTCCCTCTACCTTTACCGCGAAAAATCAGAGCCATAGATCAGTGATAGAGAGGAGAAGGCAACCCATGCAACGGGATTTACGCATCTGTTTATACATCATTCTGTGTGTCTGCTGCGCGGGCGGCGTGCAGGCTGGCGGCCGGCGTGACGCGCTCCCGGAGGCTGGACGACGTGATCCGACGACGGGCCGCTTTTCAGGCCGATAAAGAAGCGCGATCGACGGCCTGCGACGCCGTCTCTACAGCGCCCACACGGACGCAGCGCGGTTCGATCTCTACAGCCGACTCTATGAGGCTTACGTGGCCTATCAAACGGACTCCGCCCTGAAGCTGATCCATGAGAAGGAACGCCTGCTGCCCCGACTCGCCGAACCCCGATTCCGTATCGACGCCCGACTCAACCGTGCCGGCGCACTCACCATCGCGGGCATGTATAAGGAAGCGCTGGAGGTGCTCCAAGAAACGACTCGCAGCGACATCCCGCCCGACCTCCTTCAGGCCTACTTCCACCACTTCCGCACCTCTACGGACACATGGCAGGCTATGCCCTGACCCCCGACGAACGCCGCGAATACCTCCTCCGCGCCGACCGTTACCGCGACTCGCTCCTCTCCGTCATCCCCCCGCGGACGTCAACCATCGCATCATCCGCGCCGACCAGCTCATCGCCCTGCGGCCGACCGGCCGAAAGCCGTCCGACTGCTCCAGCCCGTGGCCGACACCCTGCAGCCAGTCCGCCGTCATGCGCTTTCTTGGCCTACACCCTGGCCGACGCTTACGGCCGGCTGGGCGACCGCGAGCGGCAAAAGCGTTACCTGGCCCCTGTCGGCCGAGGCTGACCTCCGGCTCTCCGTCCGCGAATACATCTCGCTGCGCCAACTGGCCTTCCTGCTCTACGAGGACGGCGACATCGACCGCGCCTACGACTCACATGAAAGTGCGCCCTCGAGGACGCCGGCGCCTGCAACGCCCGAGCACGCATCGTGGAGGCGGCCGAGATCTACCCGTCATCGATCGCGCCTACCGCATCCGTAGCGACCGCAAACGGCGCACCATCGTCGGACTGCTCTTGGGCAGCGTCCTTCTGGCCGCCAGCCTCGTCCTCAGCCTCCTGCACGTCTACCGACAAATGCAGCGCCTCCGCCAGGCCCGCCGCGCCCTCTCCGATGCCAACGCCCGTCTGCAAACCGCCAACGACGCCCTCTCCGACGTCAACCGCACCCTCCTTGAGGCCAACGCCATCAAAGAGGAATACATCGCCCAGTACATCAACCGCTGCTCCGTCTATATCGACAAGCTCGACCACTACCGCCGCCGACTGATGAAGCTCGCCCAGAGTGGCCGCACGGACGAACTGCTGCGCACGGTCCGCTCCACGGAGCTTATCGCCGACGAGCGCCGCGAGTTCTACGCCGAGTTCGACCGCACCTTCCTCGGCCTCTTCCCCCATTTCGTGGAGGAGTTCAACGCCCTGCTCCACCCCGCCGACCGCATCACGCCCAAAGCCGGCGAACGGCTCACGACCGAGCTGCGCATCTTCGCCCTCATCCGCCTCGGCATCACCGACAGCGCCCGCATAGCCGAATTCCTCGGCTGCTCCGTGACCACCATCTACAACTACCGCAGCAAGACCCGAGGTAAGTCCACCCTCGACCGCGACGCCTTCGAATCCGCCGTCATGCGCATCGGCTGAGGCAATAATCCTTGGCCCATCTAAAGGGGAGAGGCGCCGGCTGCGGAGACAACTGAATCTTTCCAGATCTCCCCGCGGGTGGAGGCTTCGGGGATTACAAATGCTTTTTGAGGTCCAATTTCCGGGTTGCTTTTGACGAAAGTGATCCGGGGCGAGTCCATTTCGGGCTGCTTTGGCGAAAGTGACCCGGGGCGAGGTCCATTTCGGACAGCTTTGGCGAAAGCAATCCGGGGCGAGGTCCATTTCGGACAGCTTTGGCGAAAGCAATCCGGGGCGAGGTCCATTTCAGGCTGCTTTGGCGAAAGTGACCCGAGGCGAGGTCCATTTCGGGTTGCTTTTGGCGAAAGTGATCCGGGCGAGGTCCATTTCGGGCTGCTTTGGCGAAAGTGACCCGGGGCACAGCGGAAACAGAGCTTCTCATTACGCAGCATAGCATTACACCACATAAACACGAACTAAAAAGTATACGCCCTACAGGTATCAGGGTCAAATTCGTAGGCATCCGAAGATGCCCCAGCGCGCCTCGGATAATCGCCGATCATTAAACCCTGAAGGAAAGCACCTATTTTTGGCGTCGCAAACAGAAAATAATAATAGAAACAGAAGTATCATGGCAAATGTGGTTAATATCAAACGGGGGCTCAACATCCAGCTGAAAGGCAAAGCCCCCTGTCGGAACTGGAAAGGCACCAGTCCGAGGATTACGCCGTTGAGCCGGGCTGTTTCGCTGGCATTGTGCCCAAGGTCTTGGTCAAAGTCGGCGATAAAGTCAAGGTTGGTACGCCGCTGATGTGGGACAAGGTCCACCCGGAGATCCGCCTCGTAGCGCCCGTCAGCGGCGAAGTGACCGCCGTCCATCGCGGCGAGAAACGCAAGGTGCTCAGCGTCGTAGTCCGACCCGATGGCAGCTCAGACAGCGAGCCCTTCGACGCCCCCAAGAGTCCCGCCACGGCGGAACCCGGAGGCCATCCGCACCCTCCTCCTCAAACAGGCATCTGGCCCCTACATCAAGCAACGTCCGTACGATCGCGTGGCAGACCCCACGGTGACACCGCGCGACATTTTCGTCTCCGCACTCGACACCGCCCCCTGGCGCCCGACTTTGACTACGTCGTCAACGGTCAGGAAGACACCCTCCAGGCCGGCCTCGCCGCCCTGGGCCGACTCACCTCGGGGCGCGTCTACCTCGGTGTCCACCGCGGCTCCCCCTGCGCAACACCCAGGGCGTGGAGATCGTCGAGCTTGAAGGCCCCACACCCGGCCCGGCAACACAGGCGTGATCATCAACAACGTCAAGCCCGTCAACAAGGGGCGAGACCGTCTGGACCCTCCGCGCCGCCGATGTCTCTTCATCGGCCGACTCTTCACCGCAGGCCGCATCGACTTTCACCCGCACCGTAGCCCTGACAGGCTCCGAGATGACCGAACGCGGCTACGTCAAAGCCATCGCCGGATGTCGCATCAACAGCCTCATCGAAGAGCGCACGAAGCCCAACTCTCGGCCCTACGCATCATCAGCGGCAACGTCCTGACGGGTCGCAAAGTCGACCCCTCCACCGGTTGGCTCGGCGCCTACGACACCCAAGTCACCGCCATCCCCGAGGGTAAGGACGTCAACGAGTTCCCTCGGCTGGGGCATGCCAGGCTTCGGGAAATACAGCATGTCGCACAGCTACTTCTCCTGGCTCATGGGCTCCAAAAGGAGTACACCATCGACGCCCGCATCAAGGGTGGCCGCCGTGCCATGATCATGTCCGGCGAATACGACCGCGTCTTCCCCATGGACATCTACCCCGAATACCTCCTCAAGGCCATCATCGCCTACGACATCGAGCAAGATGGAAGCCTCGGCATCTACGAGGTGGCGCCGGAGGACTTCGCCCTTTGCGAGTTCGTGGACACCTCTAAAATCGAGATCCAGAAGATCGTCCGCAACGGGCTGGATATGCTCTACAAAGGAAATGAACTAGAACCACTGCCAAACCATTAATCGGAAAATAGAAAGTGAAAGCATTAAGGAATTACCTCAATAAGATCAAGCCGACCTTCGAGGAGGGTGGCCGCCTGTCCATGTTCCGCTCCGTGTTCGATGGGTTCGAGACGTTTCTGTTCGTCCCCAACGAGACGTCGCAGTCCGGCGTACACATCCACGACAGCATCGACTCCAAGCGCACGATGACCGTCGTGGTCATCGCCCTCATCCCGGCGCTGCTCTTCGGCATGTACAACGTAGGCTACCAGCACAACCTCGCCATCGGCGCCGAGCAGCTCTTCTGGCCCACGTTCCTCTTCGGCTTCCTGGCCGTGCTGCCCAAGATCCTCATCTCGTACATCGTCGGGCTCGGCATCGAGTTCATGGTGGCACAGTGGAAGAAGGAAGAGATCCAGGAAGGCTTCCTCGTCTCGGGTATGCTGATCCCCCATGATCGTGCCCATCGACACGCCCCTGTGGATGATCGCCCTGGCCACGGCCTTCGCCGTCGTCTTCGCCAGAAAGTGTTTGGCGGCACGGGCTACAACATATTTAATGTTGCCCTCGTCACACGCGCCTTCCTCTTCTTCGCCTACCCCGCCGCCATGTCCGGCGACCAAGTCTTTGTTCGCACCGCCGACACCTTCGGGCTGGGCGCAGGCAGCGTCGTCGACGGTTTCTCAGGGCGCCACACCGCTTGGCGTCGCCTCCACGGCCACGTCGGGCACAGGCTATCCCGCCCTCTCCATGGATATGATCACCGGACTCATCCCCGGCTCCATCGGCGAGACGAGCGTCATCGCCATCGGCATCGGCGCCGTGCTGCTGCTCTTGACGGGCATTGCCAGCTGGAAAACGATGCTGTCCGTCTTCGTGGGCGGCGCACTCACCGCGTGGATGTTCAACGCCATCGGTATGGACGGCAACGCCATGGCCCAACATGCCGTGGTACGAGCACCTCGTGCTGGGCGGCTTCTGCTTCGGCGCCGTCTTCGTGGCCACCGACCCGGTGACCTCGGCCCGCACCGAACGCGGCAAGTGGATCTACGGCTTCCTCATCGGCTTCTTGGCCATCTGCATCCGTGTCCTCAACGCGGGCTATCCCGAAGGCATGATGCTGGCCATATTGATGATGAACATCTTCGCTCCGCTGATCGACTATTACGTGGTCGACGCTAACATCAAACGTCGGGCTGCCCGACTCAAACAAACCGCTAACTAATCATGGGGAGACGGATAACATTATGGCAACTAAGTTGAATACAAACGGAAACGGATACACCGTGATTTATGCCACGGTGATGGTCGTCGTCGTGGCCCTGCTCTTGGCCTTCACCTCGCAGGCGCTCAGCTCGGCCCAGAAGGCGAACCAGGACAACGACAAGCGACAGCAGATCCTCCGCGCGGTGAACGTCAGCGTGCCCGCCAGTGAGGCTGAAGCGAAATACAAGGAACTGATCAAGGAGGCCTTCCTGGTCGATGCCGACGGCAATCGCGTGAGACGGCGACGCCTTCAGCGACGACGTCAAGAAGCAGTTTGCCCGCGGCGTCTTCCCCGTCTTTGTCGCCACGGTGAGACGGACAGACGAAGTACATTCTGGCCATGCGTGGCACCGGCCTCTGGGGGCCGCTGTGGGGCTATATGTCGGTCAACGACGACTGCAACACGGTCTTCGGCGCCGACTTTAGCCACGAGGCGAAACGCCCGGTCTGGGTGCCGGATCGTACAAAAAGCCTTCTCCGGACAGTTCGCCGGCAAAAGAGCTCTTCAAGGACGGCGCCTTCAGATCGATCGCCGTCGTGAAGCATGGCAACAAAGCCGACAGCCAGGACTATGTGGACGGCATCTCTGGCGGCACCATCACCAGCAACGGCGTCAACGCCATGATCCAGACCAGCCTGGGGCACTACGCCGGATTCCTAACCAAGCAAAAACAATAAAGAGATATGGGTTTATCAGCAAAGAATAAAGAGATCCTGTTCAACCCCTGAGCAGGACAATCCGGTCATCGTGCAAATGCTGGGCATCTGCTCGGCCTTGGCCGTGACCGTCAAACTGCAGCCGGCGCTCGTCATGGCCATCTCCGTGACGGCAGTCGTGGCCTTCGCCAACGTCATCATTTCGCTGCTCCGCAAAACGATCCCCAACCGCATTCGCATCATCATCCAGTTGGTCGTTGTGGCCGCGTTGGTGACGATCGTCAACGAGATACTCAAGGCCTTCGCCTACGATGTCAGCAAGCAGCTCTCCGTCTACGTCGGGCTGATCATCACGAACTGTATCCTGATGGGGCGCCTCGAGGCCTTCGCCTTGGGCAACAAGCCCTGGGAGTCGTTCCTCGACGGTGTGAGCAATGGCGCCGGCTACGGCATCATCCTCGTCGTCGTAGCCTTCGTCCGCGAGCTCTTCGGATCGGGCACACTGCTCGGTTTCCGCATCATCCCGCAAGCCGTCTACGATGCAGGCTACGTCAACAACGGCCTGATGATCATGCCTCCGATGGCCCTCATCCTCTGCGCCGTCATCGTATGGATACACCGTGCACGCAACAAGGATTTGCAAGAGAAGTAACACACATGTCACTGACGAAAAAGAAAGGAGTAAACAATCATGGATAACCTATTAAGCACATTCATCCGGTCGATCTTCGTCGACAACATGATCTTCGCCTACTACTTGAGGCATGTGTTCCTACCTCGCCGTGTCGAAGAACGTCAAGACCGCCCCTCGGCCTCGGCCTGGCCGTCACCTTCGTCCAAGTCTGCACCCTACCGATCAACTACCTGCTCGAGAATTACGTCCTCAAAGAGGGCGCGCTGGCCTGGCTCGGTGCGGGCTTCCAGGACGTCAACCTGAGCTTCCTGGCCTTCATCCTCTTCATCGCCGTGATCGCCTCGTTCGTGCAACTGGTCGAGATGGTGATCGAAAAGTTTGCCCCCGCGCTCTATTCATCGCTCGGCATCTTCCCTGCCGCTCATCGCCGTGAACTGCGCCATCATGGGCGGCTCGCTCTTCATGCAGCAGAAAGCCTTCGACAACGTCGGCATTGCCACCGTCTACGGCCTCGGGTCGGGCATTGGATGGATGCTGGCCATTGTCGGCATGGCCGCTATTCGCGAGAAGCTGGCCTATTCCGATGTCCCCAAACCGCTGCGTGGACTGGGCATCGCCTTCATCCTGACCGGCCTCATGGTGTATGGCCTTCATGTGCTTCTCAGGGTTCAAAAATTTGAGTGGTTTATAAACGTATAAGCAAGAATACAAGATGGTTTTATTGGAAATCTCAGGACTGACGATCGGAGCCAGCGTAGCGGTGTTTCTCATCATCGTGCTGCTGCTGGTCGTACTGCTGCTGGTTGCAAAAGCCAAAGCTCATGCCGTCGGGCAACGTCAAGCTGACCGTCAACGGCGAAAAAGAAATCGAAACGCCCATCGGCGGCACCCTGCTCGGAGCCCCTTCAGAGCGGCAACATCTTCCTCTCCTCCGCCTGCGGTGGCGGCGGTAAATGCGGCCAGTGCCGCGCGCAAGTCATCGAGGGAGGTGGCGACATGTACCCACCGAAAAGGTCTTCTTCAGCCGTAAACAGATGAAAGACCACTGGCGACTGGCCTGCCAAACGAAAGTGCGGAACGACATGACGGTGCAAGTGCCCGACGAAGTCTTCGGCGTCAAGGAGTACGAGGTGCACCGTGGTCTCGAACAAGAACAGTGGCCACCTTCATCAAGGAGTTCATCGTTGCCCCTGCCCCCGGGCGAGCACATGGACTTCATCCCCGGCTCTACGCTCAGATCAACATCCCCAAATTCTCGATGGATTACAACGTCGACATCGACAAAGACTCCATCGGCGCCGAGTACCTGCCCGCGTGGGAAAAAGTTCGGCCTCTTCACCCTCAAATGCCGCAACGACGAGGAGACGATCCGCGCCTATTCCGCGGCCAACTATCCGGCCGAGGGCGACCGCTTCATGCTCACCGTCCGCATCGCCACCCCACCCTTCAAGCCGAAGCCTCAGGTGGGATTCATGGACGTCATGCCCGGCATCGCATCCTCTTACATCTTCACCCTCAAGCCTGGTGACAAGGTCAAAAATGAGCGGCCCCTATGGCGACTTCCACCCGATCTTCAATTCCAAGAACAAGATGATCTGGATCGGCGGTGGCGCCGGTATGGCCCCCCTGCGCGCACAGATTATGCACATGACCAAGACGCTGCACGCGCGATCGGAAGATGTCCTACTTCTACGGCGCTCGTGCCCTGAACGAAGTCTTCTACCTCGACGACTTCCTGGCCATAGAGAAGGAATACCCCAACTTCTCCTTCCACCTCGCCCTCGACCGACCCGATCCGGCCGCCGATGCCGCAGGCGTGAAGTACACCGCTGGATTCGTTCACAACGTCCTGCACGACACCTACCTCAAGGATCACGACGCACCCGAAGACATCGAGTACTACATGTGCGGCCCCGGCCCCCATGTCGAAAGCCGTAGAGGGCATGCTCGACAGCCCTCGGCGTACCGCCCGAGAACCTCATGTTCGACAACTTCGGAGGCTGAACACCTCCCTTTTCTTGGATCTTTTTCTCACAATATGCGGGGAGCCGGTAACGGTCTCCGCATATTTTTCCTCATCCGTCGCTTCTTTCGGAATGCCTTGTCAAACCGTCTGACATGGCTTCCGTTCGTTCAATATAATGGTCTCAGAACCTCAGTCAAAAATATTCTCGCTTATATGTCATTCACTAAGGCTTCAAAGACATCTTCGTTAGAGCGCTTCTAACACATGCCACCCGGCATGCCAATTGCTACACTTTGTAATAATCCATATATAAACCACCAAATAAAAAGACCACAGATGAAAGGAATCGTACTGGCCGGAGGCTCCGGCACACGCCTCTACCCCATCACCAAGGGCATCTCCAAACAGATGATCCCCGTCTACGACAAACCCATGATTTATTACCCCATCTCGGTGCTCATGCTGGCCGGCATCCGCGAGATACTCGTCATCTCTACTCCCCAAGATCTGCCTGCCTTCCGCCGCCTCTTGGGCGACGGATCGAATTGAGGGCGTTCGCTTTGAATACGCCGAACAGCCCTCGCCCGACGGACTGGCACAAGCCTTCCTCATCGGAGCCGATTTCATTGGTAATGACGACGTCTGCCTCGTCCTGGGCGACAATATCTTCTACGGCCAGAGCTTCACCCGAATGTTAAAAAAAGCGCCGTTTTCAACGCAACTGACAAACAAAAACGCAACCGTATTCGGTTATTACGTCAACGACCCCGAGCGGTACGGCGTAGCGACGTTCGACACTCAGGGCAACGTACTCACGATTGAAGAAAAGCCCCAGCATCCCAAGTCGAACTACGCCGTGGTTGGCCTCTACTTCTATCCCAACGAAGTAGTCGAAGTGGCACGCCACGTCAAGCCATCGGCCCGCGGAGAGCTGGAGATCACGTCCGTCAATCAAGCCTTCTTGGACAAGCATCGCCTGAAAGTCGAACTCCTCGGACGCGGCTTTGCCTGGCTTGACACCGGCACACACGCCTCACTGGCCGAAGCCTCCACCTTCGTCGAAGTCATCGAGAAGCGTCAAGGCCTCAAAATTGCCTGTGTTGAAGAGATCGCCTATCGGCAAGGCTGGATCGACGCCGCTCAACTGGAGCGTAACGCCGCCCCAATGGCCAAGAACCCCTACGGACAGTACCTATTGAATCTGCTGAAAGGGGAAAAACAACGACAGTTGGTGTAAAATCGAACGTGAAGTGTATATAGATTGTGCGTTCAGAGCAAAGCAAACGCTTCCCTTGCTAGGGAAGAAAAACATTTACCTTTGCCGCAAATAATTGAGAGATAACGAATGAGTTAAGTAAGAGATCACAAAACAGAAAGGAAAAGAAGATTGTTTAATAAGAAATTGAATAGATTATGAAGACTAAGGCATTACTTTTTAGCCGTTTTATTCGGTTCTGCATTGGCGGTTTCAGCGCAAAACGCGCAGAGATATGAACCGCAAGTTGGCTTCAGCACGGAGAGAGGTTCTAAGACGAACTTCAAGAAAAACAAAGCGACGGACAACGTATTTATTTCGCTGGCCGGAGGTGCGAACGTCCTGTTTGGCGACTTGAATGGCAATGCTGAGTTGATGGACCGCATTGCACCGTCAGGTGCGATTTCCGTTGGAAAGTGGTACAACCCGTACTTGGCTTTCCGCTTGCAGGTAAACGGTGGTAAGATGAGAAACTACAGCTACGTAACGGACTACAAGAGCGACAACGCTCAGGAGTTCTGGTGGATCAATCCTCACGTAGACTTGATGTGGGATGTAACCAACTTCTTTGCTCCGTACAAAGAGTCTAAGGTGTTCCGTTTCATTCCGTTCGTGGGTCTTGGTTACGCACTGCGTCCGGGCTATACAGATGATAAGACGCACACCAGTTTCCGAGAGCTGAATCGGCATCGCTCAACGGTGGTGCTCAGTTTATGTTCCGCCTTTCTAAGCGTGTAGACCTGTTCTTGGAAGGACAGTACACACTGCTGGGTGAGCACTGGAACTGGGATTCGCATCCACGGCCCCGTTACGATCGCGCTGTACAAGCTATGCTTGGTTTGAACTTCAACTTGGGTCGCAAGGAGTTCGAGGTGATCGAGCCGATGGACTACAACCCTGTTGAACGACCCTGAACGATCAGATCAACAGACTGCGTGAAGAGAATGCTGAGCTGGCTAAGCGTCCGGAGTTCTGCCCCGAATGCCCGAAGTGCCCCGAAGCCTCTGAGCAGAAGGAGAATCTTGAGAATGTCGTTTACTTCCGTCTGAATAGCGCGAAGATCGACAAGCATCAAGAGATCAGCATCTTCAACACGGCTGAGTACGCTAAGAGTACAACTTGCCGATCAAGTTGGTAGGTTATGCTGACAAGAAGACGGGTAACCCGGACTACAACAAGGGTATCTCTGAAAGACGTGCAAGAGCCGTCGCTAAGCGCCTTATCGACAAGTATGGCGTTTCGTCTGACAACATCTCCATCGAATGGATGGGCGACACGGTTCAGCCGTATGCTGAGAATGCTTGGAACCGCGTGGTTATCATGAATACCGATAACAAATAAGCGATTCCCCTAACACTTAGAAAAAAAGCCGACGGAAGTTTCTTTCCGCCGGCTTTTTGTAGTCTATCCTTTGATCTCGCCTTTGTATTTGTAGTTTTGGCCGCCCGACAAAAAAACGTGTCGTGAAGCCGCATTGGAACACTCTTCTGCTCGAACCGCATACACTTCCTCGAGTGTGCCTCTGCGAACTCCTTACGACCGTTGAAGTGGGCCTTCCCAACAGAAAGAATATCAGAGATCATAAAAATGAAGTATCAATCAACCGTAAAAACATGATGAAAAAGAACTTGATGATGCGAAAGATGCAAGTGGCGCTCCTGCTTGCGTCATATGTGACAGTCGGCTTTCGCACAGGGGCGAGACCTTGAAGAAGATCGTCGCCACTACACCGCTGGAAGTTCGGGCGCCGCTAATGGTGGACCCGGCAAAAGATGCAAAAGGATCCGTTCGGAGCAGACAAGCTCCTGAAGCTCGGACTGACGATCCCCGAACAGACGGGATTCACCCAAAAGTATGACGCCGATGCTGACGGATTTTTCCGGGTTGGGAAGGTGGCACAAGGCGCGTCAGTGCAACTGTTCGCCTTTTATGTGAGGGGGACAGATACGGGAACGTGAAGGTGACCGTGACAACGCCCGACTTGGCTGAGCTGTTCGTGAATGGTAAATCGGTAGCGACTAAAACGACCTCGGAGGACGGACGAAAGGAGGCCAAAGAGCTGTCGACGACGTTAACGCCCTATCCGGAGACGGATCGCGTGGTAGTCAAACTGCTGCGACCGGCCGGTGCGAAGGCGGAACCGGTGATCAAGGTCGCCCTCGAACCGGACTCGACGGAAAAGGACATGAAGCTCTCCACCTGGGAGAGTGGCAAGCGACCCATCGAACTGAACGACGCCATCAAAGGCAAACGTGTCTATGACACCAAAGTGTCGCCCAAGGGGAACTACGTCTTGATGACCTACACCTACAACCACGGCGAGACTTCCACTTACCCCCAAGGAACTCTACTCCATCAAGACCGGCCGACGCGTCACCATCGCGCCCAACAACGACAAGCACGCTCTGGGATGGATGCCACGAAGCGAGCGCCTGTTCTACCTCTCCAAAGACGACGGCAACGTGGCCAACCTCATCACCATCGATCCGGAGACACTCGAGGAGAAAGTCATGGCCCGCAACGTGCCTTACGAATGGGTCACCTTCTCGCCCGACGAGAAAGCGCTCTTCTACAGTAAGGGCGATGAGCCGAAAGAAGACCGAAGACGTCTACCGCATGCAGACCGTCACCGACCGTTCCGGAGGCGCCGTGCCCCTGACCTTCATCTACCGCTACGACCTCGGCACGGGCCTGACCACGCAGCTCACCTTTGGCGATCGCACCGCCACACTCAACGACATCGCCCATGACGGACAGTCGATCCTCTTCACCATCACCGACGAGACCATCACCGAGCAGCCCTTCACCGTCAACAGCCACTATCGCCTCGACCTCCGCACCATGCGCGTCGACACGCTCTGCGCACGCGAAGCGCACACCACCGAAGCGCTCTTCTCACCCGACGGGCGCAAGGTGCTCTTCCTCGGCGACCCCGAGGCTTTCGGACGCATCGGCCTAAACGTCGGCCAAGGGCAGACGCCAAACAGTTTCGACGTCCAGGCTTACCTCATGGACGTGGCTACAAAGAAGGTGGAGCCGCTCACGCGAGACTTTAACCCGAGCATCTCCAAAGCCAAATGGAGCGGCGACGGACGCACGATCTACTTTGAAGTAGCTGACGAAGACCATGTCTACGTCTACGCCTACGACGTGGCCGCGAAGAAGTTCAACCGACTGCCCTCGGAGGAGGACGTGGTCAACGCCTTCGATGTCGCCAACCAAGCGCCCGTCATGGCCTACAGCGGCGAGGGACTCATGAACTCCACCCGCGCCTACGTCTACGATCTGAACACGAAAAAGACAACTCGCATCGCCGATCCCTACGCTGAGCACCTGGCCCAGCTGAAGCTGCAACCCGTCAAGGACTGGAACTTCACCAACTCCGACGGACAGGAAATCAAGGGGCTTCTACTACCTCCCACCCGACTTCGACCCGAACAAGAAGTACCCCATGATCGTCTTCTACTACGGCGGCACGCTGCCCAACGCCCGCTACTTCGGCGGCCGTTACCCGATGCACGTCTACGCCTCGCTCGGCTACGTCGTCTATGAGCTCCAGCCCAGCGGCGCCATCGGTTTCGGGCAGAAGTTCTCCGCCCCTGCACGTCAACGCATGGGGCAAACGCTCCTCGGACGACATCATCGAGGGCACCCGCAAGTTCATCGCCGACCACCCCTTTGTCGACGGCAAGAAAGTAGGCTGCATCGGCGCCTCCTACGGCGGCTTCATGACCATGCACCTGCAAACGCGCACCGACCTCTTCGCTGCCGCTGTGGCCCACGCCGGCATCAGCTCCATCGCCGGATACTGGGGTGAGGGCCACTGGGGTTACTCCTACAGCACCGCCGCCAGCGCCGGCAGCTACCCTGAACAACAAGGCCCTCTACGTCGACCAGAGCCCCCTCTTCAATGCCGACAAGATCAACACCCCGATCCTGCTCATCAACGGCACCTCGGACACGAACGTCCCCCGGACAGAGCGTCCAGATGTACGTCGCCCTCAAGATCCTCGGCAAGCCCGTCGAGCTGGTCCAGGTCAAGGGCGAAGACCACTTCATTATGGATTACAACAAGCGTGTGAAGTGGACCTACTCGATCCTTTCCTTCTTCGATCGTTGGTTGAAGGGCCAGCCGGCTTGGTGGGACAGCATGTATGACCCGAAGCCTTGACCACCTCCGCGGCCTCGCAACCCGAGCAGCAGCTGCATCCCCGCGCTGCCACGACCCGTAAAGAATCGGTATAACCTCCAGCCTACGACGCCAAACGCCGCTAGGCCAATCAGAATGACAATGATTTCCTGCCACATATCTATAAGTGTATAAAGGGATTAACGGAGGCAAAAACGCCCCCGCCGTATTGTCACAAAAATAGAGCCAGCCCTGTCGGATCACCTCCGGCGGGGCTGGCTCCGTTTTTGGAGGCCGTCTCCCCAGTGCCTCCGCCTGATCTATCCATCAAACGCACTCTTAAGTCCTCCCTTCTAGCCTGTGCGTGATCAAATTTTGTTCACGCACCAACTCCTCCTTGCTCATTAGTCATCAAATTTCGTTCACGCACCAGCTTCCTCTTGCTGGTGTAGAAAAACTATTCAGGAATATCCTCTGAAAAAGAAGAAGTTGCTCAGTCGTAGGCATTGGACGGGTAACGAAGTGGAAACGAGCGAAGCGCTTGAGGTTGCTGGAATCTGCACAAACAAAGGGCGCTTGTCATTTGAGGCTGCAATGTTACTATGACTATTTGAAAGACAGGCGTTTTTTGATGCAATTCTCTCGCTTTGGCTTTCTGCTTGGGGAAGGTTAGGATGAACGACCGGATGAGCGCACAAGCTCATATCCCTCTCCCTCGCTTCTTCTTTTTCACGGCTTGGTTTCTCAGGCGTCGTTGCCATGCGATCTCGGCGTAGTCGGCGCCGTGTGTCTGCAGGGTTGTGACTTCGCCTACCTCCGAAAGAAGGTTTTTCCGCGGCATCTAAAACGGAACCTGTGACTTGTGCGATAGGTGTACTGTCGTTCGTGGATCTCATGGAGGAATGGCTGGAGGGATGATGGGCTTCTGCACATTGCCGACCTCGAACTGTTTCAGCAGGGTGCGAGTAGCCAAAGTCGCGACCAATCTCGGAAGCCTTGAAACTGTGGCCGTCGTAGGTGAACTTCAGCCCGTAGACTTTTCCCTGCTTGTTCTTCATGCGTTCGATCGTGACGCCGCTTCGGTATAGCTCATAGAGGAACATGGAGTGACCCGACAGGCCTTTTCCTTTGTGCTTCTCGAGCAGGGCGTAGCAGATGCTCCGCACTTGCTGCTTCGTTCGTTCTCTTTGCGGGATCGGCTTGGGCTTTCCGATGTGGTCGTACGGAACGGACTTCGTTGGCAATGGTCAACCCGTACTTGTGGCTGAGTTCTTCGGCTACTCTCGCCGCCCGATTGCTGACGAAGATGGTGTCGTAGACCTGCCCACCGAGGCTGATTCGATTGGCGATGATGTGGATGTGCAGGTTGTCGGTGTCTTTGTGCGTGACGGCCACCCATTGATGATCGTCCAGCCCCATCTGCTTTGGCAAAGAGCAGGGGCGAGGCGGTTCAGGGTCTTGAACGTCATCTGCGGCTCGTCCTGCGGGGCGATGCCGATCTCTATGCGCAGGAACTTGTTTTTTACAGCGACTGTTGTAATCACCGATGAGCTTCATCTCCTCGTGGATCTCCTTTGGCGTTTCGCCACAGAGGTTGTGGAGGGCGAGGACGCGGCCGAGCTTTCCCTCTCGAAAAACGTACTCCAGCGCGTTGCCTCCGTGCGCGATGGCCTTACACTTTGCGATCATGGTCTTCAATATTTAAGCGCTTAAACACCTCTTCATTGACCCGGTAGCGAGGGTTGAAGAACCGCTTAAAAGCGATCTTGGCATAGGTGGCGAGGGCTTTCGTAGCGTCCACCCAAGAGGCATCCTTGACCTTGATCAAATTAGAAATGTGCGCGTAGAATAGCGCTGTCTGACGGAGGATGGCGAGCGCCTCCTTCTCGTTGTCACCCATCGGAGGGACGGCGATGACGGATCCACCCAGTAACATCTCGCGGCAGTAGTCGGAGTATTTCCGCCCCGCATTCGTGGCTCTCGAACGGATCCGCTCCTTCTCCTCGGCCGTGCATCTGAGCCTTGATAAAGGCGGTCTTGTTCGGCTTCTTGTCTTCTGTTATGGAGTGCCTTTTTCATGTGTGTTGTCTCTTTTTCGTGGTGCTTATTCTATGGTTGGTGGCGATGAGAACGGATGTGATTACGGCCCTCTCACACGTCCGGACAGGCCGGGGGAGCAAGCGCAGTTGTGGGAACAAACTGACGTCTTGCATTGCCGTCGTCACACTCCGTTACAGGCCCTATGGTTGTTCTTTCGATCACTGCATGCCGTGCGTTCAGACGGCTGTTGCATGCCGATGCGTGCACATCGTTCGGAGACTTTTTGACAGGTCGGCGTACTCGGATTACAGCTTGCGCCACTCCTCGATCTCCGCGGCGTAGTCCTCCAAATGGGCGCGCACGATGCGCTCCACGAAGCTCGAGAGGTTGGCACCTCGATCGCCCAAGCGACGGACAACGAAGTCCGCGCGCTCCTGCGTGTTCCTACTCAAATAGACCGCCCGCCGATCTGTCAGTTTGGCAGGGACAAGGAAGGTCTGCTTTGTAAGCCTCCAGCGTCCCCCGCCTCATTTTGGCGCTGATACGTTTCGGTGCGGGCGCACTCTCGGCATGCGCGGATTGCCTGGATGGCTCTGCTCCCTGTGGATACGTTTCTTCAGGATAGACGTCAAGAAACGTCATGCCCGCTTTGTTGGTGCTTTTCTCTTTCATGGTTGCTATCTCCTTTTCAGTTTGATTATGTGGGTTGATTTGGTTTGTGATGGGTGCTTGTTCTTGTTGTTCTCGTAGGGCGACGGACGCGGATGACGTCAGGTAGTCCTGCAAAAAGTGGCGGTAGGTCGTCTGATATGCCGATCAGCTTTCTTCCCCCGTCTGCACTCTCAGCGATATGCCGGTAGGTTTTCGCCCGTGGGTGGTCGCTAATCGTACAACCGAAACCATCTGCCCCAAACGGCAGATGGCCTCCGGTAGGTGCACCCCTCCAGCCGCATACAGAGGTCGATGATGCTCCCACCGCAGCCTTCGGCGTAGTCGATCCACAGGTCCTTTTCGGCGTCCACCTTGAAGCTCGGGTGACGCTCATCCCGCAGCGGCGAGCGGTACATCGCGTAGCTCGCCAACCGTCGGACGGGCGTGATGCCCTGACTTTCCAAGTACGCCGTGATGGGGTACCGCTTGATGGTCGATAGGTTTTCTTCTTTCATGGTTCATAGGTATAAGGTTGGGGAATGAAATGACGCGGTGTTTTTATTTGAATGCAAATGATTTTTCAATCAATCACCAGCGCGTTTGATCTTATTCTAATGAAATAAGATCAACTGCACTTGTGTTTTATTGTACTTCATATGATTTCTGATCAATCACTTCAATGGTTCTTTCTATTACATCTGCATTGTAATGATTTCCTTAGATGATTCTTTGTATTTCAGATGAAATGGAATTAATCACTACTCGGTGATTATTTCCGGTCTATAGGCATTGTAATGATTGCTCGCGGTGATTCTTCGCATTTCAGATAAAATGGAATCAAACACTACATGGTGATTATCTCCATTCCATATGCATTGTAATGACTGCTTGCGGTGATTCTTCGCATTTCAGATGAAATGGAATCAAACACTGTGGTGCTTTTATCCATATCATATGTATTGTAATGATTGATCGTAGTGATTCTTTTGTATTTCAGATGAAATGAGATCAAACACCGCAGTGATTCTTCTTGATTCCATTGTTTTCCGATCAAACACTTGGACTTTTTAACTCTCTTCTTACTACTTACGACAACCGTAGTAAAGCGCCTGTTTTTCAATGGAAATTGGTCGAATCGATGTCACTACGCAGCTGACTACATGTCACTACTACAGGATCGAAGGAGGGGATTCAATGGTCTATTGAAGCCGTTTTTGCCTTCCGCCTATGTCTGATTGTCAGACCGGTTTTAGGTTGCTATTATCTGCCTGTTTTTTTCATGGCTGGCTGGGATAAGTTTTTCGGGGGTGAAGGTGTGATGAGCACCCCCGGCATCAAGCATGCAGCGCATTCCGGCATGATGTTGCGTCCGTTTGCGTCCGATTTCTTCTGGGAGCTGGACTTACAAGGAAGTGATTTCGCCCCTTCGATAAGACAAAATGGCAGTGAAAGAAAAGGAGATGAGGACGATTCGAGACTGCTATCTGCTTTCACTTGCGGCTGTTTTCCGCAGAGGTTGTGAGGCCTTCCATCTACGCCGGTTGTATCCTGAATGTTCCATTTGCATCCCTTACTGTTCCCGATTGCGCTGACGGTGTTTGGCGTGCGATTTAAGTTTGCCGCCGAAAAACAGTAGAACCTGAATACCAACCAAAAACTAATACGTAAGACCATGAAGTATTTGATTATTACAGAGGACGATTGGCAGAGTCTACGCGACGAAGTGCTGAGCCTCGCCGCATGTTGCCTGAAGGCTTTCGGAGAAGAGTCCAAACACACGGATTGGCTGCATAACGGGGACGTTTGCCGACTACTCGGCATCAGCAAACGCACCCTGCAACACTACCGCGACACAAGCGTGCTGCCCTTCGCACAGATCGGGCACAAGTGCTATTACAAGCGAGAGGACGTGGAGCGGTTGCTCTGCGTAAAGTCTGACAAAACGGCACACACGACGAAGCAATGATGGAAGCGATTCAAGACTTGAGTATGGAGGCTGGCGAGATGCAGGTCGTCCTCTCTGCCTTGCGACGCGTCAGGGAACGGATTCAGGAAGTGTCCGAGACGCACCGGCCACTCTTTGGCGGCGAACATTTCCTCACGGGCAAAGAAGTTTGCGAACGGCTCTACATCAGCCCCCGCACCTTGCAGGACTATCGCGACCGGAAGATCATCCCCTATACCCAGTTTGCCGGCAAGATCCTTTACAAGGCCTCGGACCTCGAAAGGATCTTGGAAGAGAACTGCAGGGGAGGCGGGAAGCGGTAGAGCTTACGCAAACAAAGAGGAGGCTTTCGGAGAAGGGCGAGTTCGAATGCCTCCTCTCTACGTATGTGGTGGGGAGGGATATAGGCCTCCTCTATTCGCCCTGTAAATCTTGGAGGATAACCCGGAGCGGTTCGGCGGCATTCGTTCCGAGGCGATACGCGACGATGTCAAAGCAGTGCGGAGAGTTGGCGAGGCGTGATCGAGATGCAGGCATATGCCCATGTGGGCGCGTGCCATCGGTTCGACGCCTCCGACACCGGCAAGTATGGATAAGGTAGCCAGTTCGCGGTCGCGATAACTGAGCACGTCGCGTTCGAAGATGTCGGCAAAGAGGTGCTCCTTCGGGAAGCGATCGATCGTGAGGGCAAACTCGGCATAGCCAGCGGGACGGCCGTCCGAAGGCATACCCATGAGTTCGAAAGCGTGTTTTTGGCCGCGTGTGTACTTGTCGCCACGCGCCTTCGCCGGAGAGGCTTCGCGGCCAACGGGGTCGCTGATGCCAGCTGCCTGCCGCTCGTCCATCACGTCCATCATGGTTTGGAGGGCGCGCAGCGAGCGCGGAAAGCCGCAGTAGGCATAGGCGTGGATAAAGACCTCCTTGACCTCGTTCTGCGTCATTCCGGATTCGAAGGCGCCCGCAATGGCGGTCCGTAGTCCGTTCAAGTCGCCGTGGGCGGTATAGACACCCAGCTCGACTATGGCGTGTTGGCGCGGAGAGAGCGCTTCTCGGGCAGCTTGGTAGTACGCCTCGCCGTCTGTCACGGCTTCCCGGTAAGCGCCTTGCCCAACGGGTGATAGCCACACGGTACGGTTGCTTTCGGGATTGCAACTGACGGCCACGTGAGAAAACCAGCTGTCGGGGGCAGCTCCATGCCAATGCTCAACGTTCGGATCCACCTCCACGATGTCGCCGGGGTGAAGGCGTCTTGCCGGCCGGCCCTTCTCTTGATAATAGCCCACGCCGGCCGTCGCGACAAGTATTTGTCCGCCGGTATGGTAGTGCCACGAATTGATGCAGGTCGGGGCAAACGTCGTTGAATGCCGGCACATGCAGGCTGTCGTTATGGATGAGCTTCGACAGCCAAACCCGGCCGGTGAAATGTTCCGACAGGGAACAGCTGTCCCGGCGCATAGGGCTGCTAAAGGCTTCGACTTCCGTCTGTGCGGAAGTCTGCGTTGCAGTTAGCATAGTTATGCATGCAAGAAGGAGGATCTGTTTCATTGGGTAGGATATTGTATGGCCGTGACGCCTCGGGGCGGGAAGAAGAAGGAGCAGGGGCGTTGTGAGGTATTCCACCATCGGGCGGTATGCGTGGCGGGCGCCGTCCTTCTCGTGGAAAGTCAGGGTTTTGGAGGTCGAACAGGGTCGCCAGCGGAGGCCATGCCCTCGATCTGGTCGAGCGTCTCGCGATAGGCCGAATCACCGGTGCCGCTGGCGGCCCAGATGTAGAAAGTCGCGCGGGCCGAAGCCTTGGCGGCGGATGCGTTCGGCTAAGAAGCGAGACGTCTCCGCGGGGCGGTTCATGCCGGCGAAGGGGCCGAGCGACCAGCTGTCGCCGCTCATGGGCAGGGAACCAGTGAAACAGGGCGAGCGTCTCGTCGAGCGCATACCACGTGGTCACGGCGCCCATCGAGAATCCGCCGATGGCACGGTGGGCGCGCGAGGGCCGCCAACCCGGCCGGGAGTCGGCCGACGGGGCATACGATGCGATAACGCGACTCGATGAGCGGCATCAGGGTCGTGCTGCAACTCCAGCGGCGGTGCACGGCAGAGCGGTCGGCCGACACGTAGTCCGCCGTGGGGCGACCGTAATTATAGGATGGCGTGACGACAATCAGCGGCTCGATGTCGCCCCGGGCGATCATGTGGTCGAGCACACGGCGCAGCAGTCCGCCGTCGGCCGTGAGGAAGGTGCGGGCGTCGCCGTAGTGACCGTGCACGAGGTAAAGGATGTTGTAGCGGCGCGTGGCGTCCTCCCCGTAACCATACGGCAGGTGAGACGAAGGCATTGTTGGTGCGCGCCGCTCCCGTGCCCTCGGCATAGTCGCGCGTGCCGTACGTCACTTCCACCACGCGGCCGCGGCGCTCGGTCTCCTGCTCGTGAGGCCGCGGGATAGGGGCGGGTCTGGGTGACGAGGCCGGTGTAAGTCTCCGTCGCAGGCGTGGCCGGTGTCGGCACCTCCGGGACAGGCTGCGGCAGCGGCTCAGGAACGTCCGTCGCCCCCGAGCTGCCGCCGGAGCATGCCGCGGCCGCCCATGCGAGGCAGCCCTATGGATAAGCACCGATTCATTGGCTGACGTAGAACTTACGGCCGTCCATGATGTAGATGCCGGGGCGGAGTCCGCGCGTATCGATGCCGTCGCGCACCTTCTGCCCGAGGATGTTGTAGATGCCGCCGCGCATGGGTCGGTCTACAGGCTCGATCTCGCGGATGCCCGTCGCACCGTTCTTAAGGCCGATGCGTTCGAGCCACGCGCCGATGGCGTTGCTGTCGTAGCTCGAGGCGCCGCGCACGCCGAGGCCCTCGAGGTGCTTGGCCGAGGGTGTGGCCCGGGTGATGTCGTTAAGCGTCTCGTAGGTGGCGGTGGCAAAGGTGCAGAAGGGGATCACGGTCTTGCCCGCGAAGCCGTAGGCCTCGAGGAAGGTGTGGATGATCATCGGCGCGTCGAACCACCAGACGGGGCAGCCGACGAAGATGTAGTCGTAGGCGCTGAAGTCGCGGCCCGTCTCGCTCGAGGCACCGGGCGGGCGTTGGACTCTTTTCGTTGCGCGAGACGGTGTAGGCGACCGTGTTGTAGTCGGTCGAATAGGGCACAGCCGGCTCGATGCGGTAGATGTCGGCGCCGGTCTGCCGACAGATCTCTTCGGCCAGCGCGCTGGTGTTGCCGCCCCAGCTGAAGTAGGCCACGAGGATGTTGCTTGCCTGCATGCGGCCGGCCGCGGCCAGCAGGATAAGGGTGAGTAAGATGAACTTTTTCATATCGCTGAATCATTGAATGGTTTGACGGGGGCAAGGTCGGCCGCCGCCCATCCGTGGCCGTTACACAAAAGGCGGCCGTTCGTGCCGGTTTTTCCGAGAAGGAAAGGGAGGGGCAGGCGTTTCTTCGAGGAAATTCGTTCAATGACCACCCGTTGGAGCTGTTTCCTCGAGGAAATTCGCTCACCGACCACCCGTTGGGGCTGTTTCTCAGAGGAAATTCGCCCACCGGCCACCTGTTGGGGCTGTTTCTCAGAGGAAATTCGTCCACCGACCACCTGTTGGGGCTGTTTCTCAGAGAATTCGCCCACCGGCCACCTGTCGGGGCTGTTTCTCGAGGAAATTCGTCCACCGACTGGTGGTCGAGGCTGTTGCCTCGAAGTTTTCTTACTCCCTAAACGCCGACGGCGGCATGCCGAGGTGCTTCTGCGAAGCGGCTGAAGTAGGCGGCGGAGGAGAACTCGAAAGAGGTCGGTGATCTCCGTGAAGGACATCTTCTTCTCCCGCAGCAGCCGGCGCAGGTGGATCGTGGTGAAGCGCGTGATCCAGTAGTTGGCCGTGCGACCGCTGACCGACTTGCAGACCTCGGAAGGTATTTGGGCGTGACGCAGAGCAGGTCGGCGTAATAACCCACCTCGCGGTGCTTTCACGTAGTCGCCGCGCTCGAGCAGCTGCATGAAGCGCGTCATCAGGTCGTTGTCTTGGAGGGAGATGTGGGCCAGGCCGTTGAGCGAGGTGTGGATGTCGAAGTAGTCGAGGAACATCATCTGCGTGGCGCAGACAAGGAGGTCTTCGCGGAAGTGATTGCCGACGTCCATCAGGCGAGCGCTCGATCTGCAGGAAGTCCGCCTTGAGCTGCTCGAAGCGGGCGGCGTCCGGCTGCATCACAGGGCAGGCGTAGAGCGCCAGCGAGCCGCGTATGCCGTAGTTGCTGCGCGGGGTGCAGCGCTCCAGAAGTCGGGCTTGACGTAGACGCACATGCCCGGCAAAGTCGGCCGACGGGCGCAGGTCTTCGAGCAGGGTTGCGGACGACGATGATCATCGTCTCGCCCGCCTGTAAAAGCGAACGGGCGACCGTCGAACGTGAAGTCGAGCCGGCCGCGGGTGCAAAGGACGTGGGCCACGTGATCCCGCCAAGTCGGCCGCCTCGAGGTCGGTCCAGGTGGTGGTCAAGAAGGAGGTTGTCAGGGTGGAAAAGGCATAAGCAGGATGATCTTTTTGCGCCACAAAGATCGGGCGGACGGGGTGGACAAACCAAAGCGCTGCGGCAGACAGACTCACCGCAGCGCTTCTCGGGTCATTACCGGACGGCCTCCGTCGGGTATCCTTTTATAGATATTCCCCGAAGAAGGACAGTATCTCGGACGTTCTCCTTCACGTAGGGCTCCACATCGTACATCTCAAAATGGCTTTGCGCCACGGGTGAGGTGGAAGCGCTTGGGCTCGGGGCATTCTCAAACATCTTCTTTGCGCCCTCAGTGGTAAAAAGCCTTCTCGCCGGCGATGACGAGGTAGGGGCACTTTGAGCTCGCGCACCGTCTCGGTGGGGTGGAAAGTGTGCCATGCCAGCTGGCTCCATGCCGGCGTGGGACAGCCTGCACGGCCGCGCCACGATCAGGGTTGCGATAGTAGCTTCGCCCTCGCCGCCCTTGATCAGATCGAGGCGCTGCACCTCTCCCGCCCGCTCATAGTCGGCCTTCATCTTCAGTAGCTCCTCGTCAGAGGCTGTTTTGATGTCGGTCATCGCATAAATGGGACGATGCTGACGATGGCCTTCACGCAACTGTCGTTACGCAGTCCGTTGGGCACGTATACGCCCGAGCCGCAGATACCCACGGCGCCGATGTGATCCGGGTCGATGTCGTCGAGGGTCAACAGGTAGCTCACGGCCGAACGGAGGTCGGCGCCCTTGATTTCCCGGGTCTTCATAGCCGCGCGGGTGCCCTTCGCTGGCTCCGATATAGCTGTGGTCGAACACCAACGTGGCGTAACCTGCTTCAGCGAGCAGCTGCGCATAGATGCTCTGCGTCTGCTCCTTCACGCTGTACATCGGGCCGCCTACGATGATGGCCCGGAGCTTTTCGACCCGGCTTCCCTGTGCGCGGACGATAGGGGATGCCGGCAGGGTGAATCCGTTCTCTTGCTGTTTGAATACTACCGGTGTACGATCCACGCGTTCGATAGGCGGACGTACGATTTTCCATTCATCTATACCTGGTTGCTGTGCCGGCAGGACGGTAGATACCATCAACAAGACGCCGGCTAAAATTCTATTTCGTGTCATCATACATTCTGTCTGATTGCAATCAACATGTCCGCACAGTCCGGGTCTGCCCGGCCGCGCAGCAGATCGGAGGTGCGTGGGCGAGAGGCAACGGATGCCGAAGTCGCGGTGTGGGTGCTAAGGCGCGGCCGATGTCCATGCCGTCGCTGCCGGCAAAGACGTAGCTGATCTCCATGTCTTCGAGGAACTCCAAATAGTCGGCGCTCACACGCTCGCCCAGCACGGCGATCAAGTTCTCGCCGCATAGGCTGTTGGCGGTGAACTTCACATCGCCTTCGGGCACAAGGGCCACCATCTGCCGCGGACTCCCGCAGTCGCCCACGAACGTGTGCAGCTGGTCGGGATAGGCCGCGTGGCATGTGCCGCCATCGAACCGCTCGGGGAAGAATCGGCGCACCGTGGAGGTGCCCAAGAGCCAGGCGTCGGTCTCTGGGCACGGCATGCTGTCGCTGTTTAGCTGAAACATGGCTGTCTGCTTCCTTTATTATCGCTTACCCATCGATGACGTGCGTGGCGGCACGACCACATTCCCGTCGCACCGCTGATGTGCGACTGCCAGAAGCGGACAGCGTCGTTGAGCCAGCCGTCGGCCACCGTGCCGCAGCCCAGCCCGAAGCCGTGCGGCAGGCCTTCGTAGGAGTGAAACTCGGTCGGGATGCCGAGCGACCGCAGGCGCTCCAGCCGGCTCTGCATGGTGCGCCACGAGGCGATGCCGTCGGCCGTGCCCACGCAAGCGTATGTCGGCGCGTCGGCCGGCGAGACGGGCGTGTAACCCGTGTACTGCATCACCACGGCGGCCGCGCGGGGCAGATCCGTGCGACCCGTCAGGCGGCGGAGCGCGTCGGCATTGCCGAGCGTGGAAGCCATGCGTGCCCCTGGCGCTGCCGCCCCACAAAGCGTAGCCGTCGCGCCGCACACCGAGCTCGGCGGCGTGGTCGATGATGAACGTCAGGGGCGCGCGCCAGATCTTCCATCGCCGTCTCCGCGCCGGGACGGTAGACAAGCGCGAAGGCGTTCAGGCCCCGCTTCGAGAGCTCCAAGGCGTGGGGATAGCTGTCGTGCATGGCGCCCACGTAGGCAAATCCGCCGCCGGCGTTGCAGACGGCGAACGGCGCGCCGGGGCGTCCGCGGAAGAAGAAGAGGCCCGTGTTGCGCCGCCGCGGGTCGGCCGACCGCTCCGCCTCGGTGTAGAGGTCATAGAAGATCTGCCGACCGGCCGCGGCTTCCGACCGCAGGTGAGTTGGCCACCTCGACGGTCTTGTCCGGGTCGATGTGCGTGTACCACGTCAGGGCGCAGCTGCTCCAGCGTCTCGCCACCCCAATAGCCGTCGTCGGCGGGGAAGAGCAGGCGGCCGTAGCCCGAAAAAGCGGGGTCGGAGATCACGTCCGCGATGCGGCTCGTGCAGGGTAAAGGCGGTCGCGGGCCGCGGGTCATTATTCATCGGAAGAAGGTGGGCAGGGCGTGGTAGAGGAACTCCCAGACGGCGTTGTGGTCGTGCCGCCCGCCCGGCTTTTGGTGATAAGAAAAAGGTGCGCGGGTTGAAGACGTCCGGGTGCGCCATCATGGCCAACGCCTGGTTGTGCGTCTGGGCGATGCGCACGTCTTCGCTACCGACGGCGTACCAGACGTAGAAGTCGTCGCGGTAATCGGACGCCTTGACGAGGGTCGGCTAAGAAGGCGGCCGTCTCGCGCGGACGAGGCGCCGCCGAACATCTCCACGTGCCAATTGTCGCCGCTCATGGGCAGGGTAGAGGCGGCAATAAGGGAAGGCCTGCTCGAAGATGTGCCACGTGGTGATGGCGCCGAGCGAGAAGCCGCCGACGGCGCGGTGGGCGCGTGAGGCGAGGATGCCGGCGCGATCGGTCGTAGCGGCGTAGGTGCTGTAGCGGCTCTCGACGGCGGGGATGAGTTCGCCGATGAACTCCTCAGAGAAGACGGCCGCCTCGCGGGTGCTCTCGCCCCAGTCCTTAGCGCGGTTGTCCTTGTCCCAGGTGGGCGAGACGGCGATGAAGGGTCGGCAGCGGCCACGGGCGATGAGGTTGTCGAAGAGGTGCTTCATCTGCGGCATGCCGGGGAGGCCGAAGTATTGCTCCGCGGTGCCCGTCCAGCCGTGCAGCAGGTAGATGATGTCGTACCTCCCGGCCGCGTCGTAGCCGGGCGGCAGGTAGACGTAGGCCGGCTTGCGGGTGGCGGGTCGGTCGGCGCGGGTGTAGTCTTTCGAGTCGAGCGGATGACTTCCACGGTGCCCTGCCGCGCGGCGGCGCGAAGTATTCCGTGGGTATGGGGGTGGTGGTTTGCATGACGGTGGACGCCGCGGGCGTCGGCCGGTTGCCCCTCGGCCGTCGCGCGGGTGTCGCTCACGTCCGACTTGTCGGCGCAGGCGGCGCAGCCATGGCTGAGGCGCCCAGCAGGGCGAGGATGGAAAAGGGGTCTGTGCATAGGGGTTGGGGGATTATAATCGTCGAGATTCATCTTTTGAAAAGACAAGGGCGAGGGCTGAAATCGCGTTTTTGTCGATAAAATGCCATTTCCACTCGGAAATGCGGAATCATGTCGCATAAAATGCCATTTCCGGGTGGAAATGCGGAATTATGTCGTATAAAATGGCGTTTCAAGTAGAAATGCGGAATTATGTCGTATAAAATGGCGTTTCAAGTGGAAATGCCGTTTTTATCTGACACGATGAGGCATTTCCGATCGGCTATGCCTTTTTTTGTCGCATGACGCGGGCGACTTACGGTAGTCGGTGCCTCATCTGTTCGCTGATTTCGGCGTTTCCGACCGAAAATGCCTCATCTGTTCGCTGAAAATGACATTTCCACTCGGAAATGCGGTTTTTCAGCCGCTGATTTCGGCATTTCCACTCGGTCACGTCGTTTTCAGCCGCTGATTTTGGCATTTCGGTCGGAAATGCCGAAATCAGCGAACAGATGAGTCATATTTCCTCAGGCAAAATGCCGTTGACGACCGGAAATGCCGTTTTGCCTCAGGGAAAAATGGCTTCGACGGCCAGAAAATGGCGTTTTGCCTGAGGAAATGAAACGCACAAAGCGGGTAAGTCTCCCCGGAAAAGCAGAAGGCGCCGGGAGCGCCGGGCCGAGTGGGTCGGGTACATCAATCCAGCCGGTGCTCGTGCAGCCAGCGGGCGAAGAGGTCAGCTAGGACGTCGTTGTTGAGGTCTTGCATGAGGAAATGGGTGTTGCCGCGGATGCCGGCTTAGGCAGCTCTACGAGCGTGGCGCGGCCGCCGTGACGGTTGATGCAGTCCACGAACCGCCGACCCATCTGGAGGCGCACGCGCCAATTCTCGTCGCCGAGGTTCCGGCTCGGCGTCTCGAGGGATGTAGTCGCCGAAGTAGAGCACGATGGGGATCTCCGTCAATCGCTTGAACTGCTCCGGGGGCACGGGGACGCCCTCCGTGCCGCCCGTCAGGCCGTCGATGTGCGGCGGCACTTCGCCCTCGGGGAAGACGTACACGCCCGGCTCGTAGGCGGCCACGGCGCGCACGGCGGTGTCTTGCATGGCGGCCATCCAGCCGGGGAAGCCGCCGGCCGAGTGGGTGACGAGCACCGCGGGGCCGATGCGCGCGGTGAGGGCGCGGATGGCGGGAAATGTCTTGCCGATGGTCGCTCAGGTCGGGCGTCAGCTGGCGGAAGAACTGGCTGAGGTAGGCCGAGTCGGCGGGGAACTGCACGCCCTCGTTGTAGCGCGGCCAGATGCCGATGCGCCAGATGTCGAACCAAAACATCTCGTCGGCCACGGGCTTTGACCTCCGCGGTGGCTGAGGTGCGTCCGGCGCGGCCGCGGCCGGGCAGATCCACGACGTACGTCGAGGAAGCCATGCCGCAGCATCAGCGTGGCGAAGCCGTCGCGCCCGTCGGGCGTCATCTGCCAGCACACGCCCGAGCCGCCGTAGCCGTGCACGAACACGAGCGGCGGCGGGTGAGCGTCGGCGGGCGCGGAAGTCCACAGGCGTGATCCACGCGGGCGCTCTGGCCCGTCTCGACCTGCTCGGCCCAGCCTACGAAGCGGGAATTATCGTACGTGCCCTGGCGTTGCAGGGGTGGTGCCGCCGACGGTGAAGTGCCCCTGTCGGGCTATCGTGAGCGGCTCTTGCGCCACGGCCCCGAGGGTGACGAGGGCGGCAAGGAGAAAGGGTGGGGAGGCGTTTCATTGTCATTTTACCTATCGATGTTTTTCTGCGCTTCGGGCGAGTAACGGTGGCCTTGGAGGACGATCTTGTCGAGCGCCGCGTTGATCTGCGCATCTCGTCGGGCGAATGGGTGACGTCGGCGGCGGCTAAGTTGTCCGTGAGGTGCTCAGGCTGCGGCTGCCGGGGATGGGCACGATGAACGGCCGCTGCGCCATGACCCACGAGGCGCCATCTGCGCCGGCGTGATGCCCTGCGTTCGGCCACGGACCGCACCAAATCCACGATCACCATGTTCGCCTCGATGTTTCTCCTCCGTGAAGCGGGGCACGGTGGAGCGAAGTCGTTGGCGCCAAACTTCACGCCCTTCGTGATGGCCCCCGTGAGGAAGCCTTTTGCCCAGTGGGCTGAAGGGCACGAGGCCGACGCCGAGCGCCTCGAGCGTACCCAGCAGCGCCTCCTCCGGCTCACGCCAGAACATGGAGTACTCGCTCTGCACGGCCGTCAGCGGCAGCACGGCGTGCGCCCGGCGGATGTTCTCGACGCCCGCCTCGGACATGCCCCAATGCAGCACCTGCCCTCACGGACAAGCTCGGCCACCGTGCCGGCCACGTCCTCGATGGGCGTCTGGCGGTCCACGCGGTGCTGATGGTAGAGGTCGATGTAGTCCGTTCGGAGGCGGCGCAGCGAGCCCTCGACGCTCCGGCGGATCGTCTCCGGACGGCTGTCGAGCGTCTGGCTTGAAGTCGCGCAGCTGGATGCCGAACTTGGTGGCCACCCGCACCTCGTGGCGGATCGGCTGGAGCGCCTCGCCGACCAGCTCCTCGTTGACGTACGGGCCGTAGCATTCGGCGGTGTCGAAGAGTCCACGCCCAGTTCGTGCGCCCGGCGGATCAGCGCGATCATCTCCCTGCTTGTCTCGAGCCTCGCCGTAGCCGTGGCTCATGCCCATCCATCAGCCCGATGGCCGAGACGCGGAGGTCTTTTTCCTAAGATTCTCTTGTCCATGATTCTTTATTCGATGAGTTCAGTTTGTCGGTGAAAAACGCCCGGATCTTGGCCGTGATCAGGGTCGACGTATTCGGGCACGTAGTAGGTCTTGATGTGTGTGGCGCCGGGGACGAGGAAGAGCTCCTTGTCGGCCGTGCCGGTGGCTTTGGCAAAGGCTTCTTCGGACATGTAGCGGCTGTCGGCCGCCGTGCCGGCGATGACGAGCAACGGCTGCGTGATGAGGTCGGCGTGATCCGTGGCGTCCCACGCCATCATGTCCATGAGCGAACTCTTCAGGTACGTGCCCGGCGCGTTGGGCGTGCAGTGCGTGACGGCGTAGTAGAGTAGCCCTCGCGGTAGAGATCCACCGTGAGCGCGCGGGCCTCGTCGGGCGACATGTTGGCGAAGCCGACCACCTCGGGCGACGCGCCGGCCGCCTCCCTCTGCCGGGCCGCGGAGGCTTCGGCCTGCCGCTCGGCGATGGTGGACAGTTGCGTGCGCATGTAGCCATTGCGGCGCACGTCGCCCGTGTTGAAGAGGCTCAGCGTGGCCACGGCCCGGATGCGCTTGTCGGCCTGCGCCGCGGCGAGGTGTATCCGCCCCGCCGCAGATACCGAAGGCGCCGACGCGTGCAGGGGTCGACGCCGGGGAAGCGCTGGATAAAGTCCACGGCGCCGTAGATGTCGCCCATGCGGTGGGCCGGCTTATCCGTGCGACGCGGCTGGCCGCCGCTCTCGCCCTGATAGCGCGCGTCGAAGGCAATGGCCACGAAGCCCGCCTCGGCCAGCCGCTGCGCATAAAGCCCGGCCACCTGCTCCCTTGCTGCCTCCGTTGGGATGCGCCACGACCACGGCGGCATAGTGCCCCTCAGGGCGTGTATCCGGCCGGCGTGTAGACGTTGGCTACGACCGGCAGCCCGTCCACTCGTAATCCACCCTGACGGATCTGCACCCGCCCGGGCTCGTTCGTTTCGATGGCGCCCTCATAGACCAACCCGAGTCGGTTGGGCGTCAGGGTCGGCCCCTCGTCGCCGTACAGCTGGGCCTGCATGCTTGTTGTACTCATAATGACTGCTGTAACTGTTGTGATCAGGGCGATTGCTCTCATGCGCTCCTGGCTTGTTTTGATTTCGGGGCACCTCTTTCCGGGTCAGAGCCGATCGCCTCGAGCCACTGATCGATCCGCGCTGCTCCTTCTCCATGCCTTGCCGCCCATCTCTTTGGTGACGATGGTCAGGCCGTCGCGATGGTCGGGTCAGGGCGTGGCCCGGACGATGTCGTTCAGCGTTTCCGACTCTGACGTGTAGCAGGTGCAGAAGGGATGACGGTCTTGCCCTTCAGGTCGTACTGCTCGAGGAAGGTGAAGGCGGGCATCGGCGCCGTGTACCACCAGACGGGTACGCCGACGAACACCACGTCGTACGCCTCCATGCGCTCTACGCGTCCCCGGATGGCCGGTCGTGCCTGCTGCTCCTTCTCGGCCTTGGCCTCCACCGTGCACGGCTCTGTAGTCCGTCGGGTAAGCCTTTTCGCGGACGATCTCAAACTCGTCGGCGCCGAGCTTTTGGGCGATATACTTCGCCGCCGCCCGGGTGTTGCCACTCCAGAGAAGTAGGCCACGAGCACCTTTTTGTCATTCATACTTGCTGTCTCCTTTGATTTTTGGGCCGGCATGCGAGGCGCCGGCAGTCAACACGGCGAGCAGCATCACGGCCAGTGATACGATCTTTTTCATTTCTCTATTCGTTACATGATTACGGCCGCAAAGGTCAGGCGGGCCGCTGGATCGAGGCCTTACAGATATGTCGGTAGTTTGTTCACTTTTTGTCGAAACGAGACGGTCTCCTGCATCATTCAAAACGCACGCAGGTCGCGGCCTTTCGTGAAATATGAGAGAAAACAGCATGGTCGTACAGGGGATCACACTAACGCCGCTTGTTGCTTCGGATCAGCTTGTCCATGTCTTCTGAGATCTTTTTGTCCGTCACCTGGGCATAGATCTGCGTGCTGGAGATGGACGCGTGCCCCATCATCTTGGCGATGCTCTCTGTCGGGATGCCGGCGCTGAGCGACAGGGTTCGGAACGTGTGGCGCGCCATATGGAAAGACAGCCGTTGCCTGATGCCACATGCCAGTCCCACGGTGCTCAGTTTGCTATTCATCGCACTGCGGCTGCAACCGCGTGGGAAGACAAGGGCGTCGCCTTCTTCTTTCACCGCCTGATCCTCTCGGCATCTGTTGAGGATCTCCTCCGCGATCGGATGTAGCGGCGACGACAGACTCCACTTTCGTCTTCTGTCTTTCCTTGCGGATATATCTCCTACCATCGGCGGCTGTTTGAATGTGCGAGAACTTTAGGCGTTCCATATCCGCAATGGCCAGCCCAGTGAAGCAGGAGAAGAGGAACATCTGCCGGGCCTGCTCCGCTTCCTTGTCGTTTACCTTCAGCGCCATGAGTTTAGCTACGTCGCTCTTTTGTAAGAAGCGTATCTTCCGTTCTTCTTTTTCATAGGTGGCATCTTCAAATGGGTTATAGCGAATGATCCTTTTGCTGACTGCACGATACATCAATCGGCTGAGCCAACAGAGGTGCTGATTGACCGTCTTTGCTGTAAATCGCTTCTTTTTGAGGTAGAAGCGAAACTCCTCGAACATCTCTTCTGTAACAGCGTGGATAGGCATGTCCTTTCACCCTTTGTCTGCTATCCACTCGCGAAGCATCTTGTCCGAATAGGTGTGATTTCGATAGGTGCCTTCTGATCTTGACCTACCCACACACGCCTTAACGGATTGCAGTTCGGCCTCGCTCATGGCCAAGAGCATGGTCGGCGCGGCAGCGGTGCCCTGCAAGCGATTCTTGAGGAGTTCTGCACTGACCACACCGTCTTTCGTGAGCATTTCCGAGTAGGTCTTTTCCACAAGCTCCCTGAACGCTGCGAGATGTTGATTGATTTTCTTTTCGCCGGTTGTCCCCTGTCTGCTGTTCCATTCGGCCGGTAGACATTCTTCGCCGGTTGTCATGACGGCGCTCTTTCCATCGATGGTGACGCGGCAAAAGATGGCTGTCTTGCCGTCCGCCTTCGTCTTCTGTCTGTTGATGTAGAATAGGATTTTGAATGTACTTCTCATATCTGTTTCGGTTAAATGGTCAGGTGTAAATCTTCAGTGAAGGCGATCAAGCGATCGAACTCCTCAAACAGCTTTTGGGGGGTGACTTTCGCATATCGCTCGGTCATGCGCACCGTGCTATGCCCAAGCATCTTGCTGACGGTCTCGATGGGCACACCCTGCTCCAAGGTCATGAGTGTGGCGAAGGTGTGCCGGGCGGTGTGCGTGGTGATGGTCAAAGACAGTCCAGCCCTTAGCGAAATCGCTTTCAGGCAAGACAAATAGGTGGCGTAGTTCATATAAGGCAGCAACGTCTCTCTTGCATCGCTGTGTAGCTGCTTCAACAACCGAAGGGCTTCGGGCAACAGCTTTACGCGACAAAGGACGCCTGTCTTCTGCCTGTTGAACTTCAACCAAAGGGCGCCCTCATCATCGCGAATAAGATGCTCACGGTTCAGCGCCATCAGATCGCAATAGGCGGCACCGGTGTAACAGGCGAAAAGAAACACATTGCGGGAGGTTTCCATATCCTCGTCCAAACCGTCAAAACGCAGCGCCTTCAACTTGTCCTAACGCGCCCTTGTCGAGCGCTTTGGGTAGTCGGCTATCCCCCTTGTCTATATGCACATTGTCAAATAGCAAGGTGTCAGCAGCCCCTTCGCGGTACGTCAGCTTGCATACCTTTTTGATAAGGACGATCATGTTGTAGCAAGTGCTCTGTTTCAGACCCACCTCTCCGGTTACATACTGCTCGAATTGTTGGATGAAGTCCTCCGTGAGCTGCGAAAAGGCCAAATCAGAAACATTGTGTTTCGCCCGAATGAATCGATGCAATTGTGCTTTGTCTGACGACACGAGGCCAAGGAATTTTCCTTGATGTCGATACCGACATGCCTCTCCATTTCCTCTATCAGGTCATCGAACCGTTCCAAAAACATAGTTCGACTTTGCACACTGCCTTGGAAATGTTCCTTGATGTCCCGTTGCGTCAAACGGTGCCTCCTTGGCAGGTAAAGATTGATAGGAGGACTGAACAGCGAGAAGCAGGTTGTCCAACCTGGCATTGACCTCGACCGCTTCACGGCTTTTCCCGTCCATCCGACTTTCGCGCGGGTTCCACAAATCGGGATTGCAGAATAGCTTGCAACTGAACTGTGCAATGGAACGTCCCAGCGTGATGCGTCCCATGATTGGCGCCTTGCCCGACCTGTCGCGAGTGCCCTTTTTGAGGTAGAGCAACACCTTCATTTTCTTGTCATTCATACGCTTTGAAAACTGTGGGCAAAATTACCCGGTTCAAAGCGCCCGTTACCTGTGCAGATTCCTGTATATCAACGCAAAAACACCGTGTGCGAAGGGGCCTCAGTTACCTATCACTGCATCGTCGTTACCTATCACCAGACAGGGTAATGGTTTGGTAACTGAACTCTGATCGAATCCGCACTTTTTCTGCCTTTTTCCGCTCGACGCAATCGGAAGCATATCTACCCTTTTCGCCCTAATAATCAGTCCACTTACTCCGATATCAGCTCTTCTGCTTTTTTCGAGGAATAGCTGATCACGCGTCATCAAATTTTGTTCACGCACCAGCTTCTTGTTGCTCGCGCATCATCAAATTTTGTTCACGCACCAGCTTATCCCTTGCTCGCGTGTCATCAAATTTTGATCACGCGAGGTAAAAACATCGTGCGTGATCAACTATTCCTTCAAAAGCAGAAGCTCCGAGGTTGAAGCAAGTGGGCTGATAATTAGGCGGAAAGGAACGGATCTGCTTCGATTGCATAGAGTGTAAAAGGCAGAAAAGTGCGATCTTACAGAAGTTCAGTTACCAAAGCATTACCCGCGCGCGACAGGTAACGATGGTGCAAAAAGCAGGTAACTGAGCCTTTCTCACATAGGCGTAGTTTTTGCATGATATACAAGAATCTGCATAGTAACGGGCGCTGAACCCGCAATTTTGCCCGACAGTTTTCAAAAGCGTATGGATGACAGAGAATGAAGGTGTTGCTTTACCTCAAAAAGAGCAGTCGCGACAGGTCGGGCAAGGCGCCGATCATGGGACGCATCACGCTGGGACGTTCCATTGCACAGTTCAGTTGCAAGCTGTCTTGCAACTCCGATCTATGGAACCCGCGCGAAAGCCGGGTGGACGGGAAGAGCCGCAGGCGGTCGAGGTCACTGGACGATTGGACAACCTCCTTCTACCGTTCAGGCCTCCTATCAGTCTCTGCTTGCCAAAGGATCGCCGTTTGATGCAATCGACATCAAGGAACATTTCCAGGGTAGCGTGCAGAGTCGAACCATGCTATTGGAACGGTTCGACGGCCTGATCGAGGACATGAAGGATCGTGTCGGTGTAGACATCAAGGAAGATTCTTTGACCGCGTACCGTCAGACAAGAGTGCAATTGCAGAAGTTTATTCGGACGAAGTACAACGCTTCCGATTTGGCTTTCTCGCAGCTCATGGAGGACTTCATCAAGCAATTCGAGCAGTATGTAACCGGAGAAGTGGGGCTGAAACAGAGCACTTGCTATAACATGATCGTCCTTATCAAGAAGGTTTGTAAACTGGCCTATCGAGAAGGCGTCGCAGACTCCTTGTTGTTCGACAATGTGCATGTGGACAAAGGAGATAGCCGATTACCTAAGGCACTCGATAAGGACGAGTTAGACAAGCTAAAGGCGCTGTGTTTTGACGGTTTGAACGAGGATATGGAAACCTCCCGCGATGTGTTTCTTTTCGCTTGTTACACCGGCGCGGCTTATTGCGATTTGATGGCGTTGAACCGCGAGCATCTTGTCCGCGACGATGAGGGCGCTTCTTGGTTGAAGTTCAACAGGCAGACAGGCGATCTCGTCGCGTGAAGCTTTCTGCCTGAAGCCCTTCGGTTGCTGGAACAGCTACACAACGATGCCAGGGAGACACTGCTCCCTTATATGAATTATGCCACCTATTTGTCTTGCTTGAAGGCGATTTCGCTAAGGGCCGGACTGTCTTTACCCATCACCACGCACACCGCCCGACACACCTTCGCCACACTCGAGACCTTGGAGCAGGGCGTACCCATTGAGACCGTCAGCAAGATGCTTGGGCATAGCACGGTGCGCATGACTGAGCGATATGCGAAAGTCACCTCAGAAACTATTCGAGGGTTCAGACGCTTTGATCACTTTCACCGAAGATTTCACCTGACCATTTAACCGAAACAGATATGAGAAGTACATTCAAAATCCTGTTCTACATCAACAGACAGAAGACAAAAGCAGACGGCCAGACAGCCATCTTTTGCCGTGTCACCGTCGATGGTAAAAGCACAGCTATTGCCACAGGCGAGGAATGTTTGCCGGCCGAATGGAACAGCAGACAGGGTGTAACCGGCGAAAAGGAAATCAATCAACGTCTCGCAGCGTTCAGGGAGCTTGTGGAAAAGACTTACGCGGAAATGCTTACGAAGGACGGCGTGGTCAGTGCAGAACTCCTCAAGAATCGTTTGCAGGGCGTCGCCGCCACACCGACTACCCTTGGCCATGAGCGAAGTGGAGCTGCAATCCGTTAAGGCATGCGTGGGTCAAGGTCAGAAAGGCACCTATCGAAATCACACCTATCGGACAAGATGCTTCGCCAGTGGATAGAAAGCAAAGGTCAAAAGGACATGCCCATCGACGCTGTTGCAGATGGGATGTTTGAGGAGTTTCGCTTCTACCTCAAGAAGAAGCGATTTACAGCAAAGACAGTCAATCGAGATCTCTGCTGGCTGAGTCGATTGATGTATCGTGCGGTCAGCAAAAGGATCATTCGCTACAATCCTTTTGAGGGCGCTACCTATGAAAAGGTAGAACGGAAGATTCGCTTCTTGCAAAAGAGCGATGTGGCCGACTCATGGCACTAAAGGTGAACGATTGGGAAGCAGAGCAAGCCCGGCAAATGTTTCTCTTCTCCTGCTTCTACCGGACTCGGCCATTGCGGACATGGAGCGCCTGAAATTCTCATGTCCAAACATCAGCCGACGGTAGGAGGTATATCCGCAAGGCAACGGCAGAAGACAGTGGAGTCTGTCGTACCGTTACATCCGATCGCGGAGGAGATCCTTAGCAGATGCCGAGAGGAACAAACGGTGAAAGAGAAAGGCGACGACCTTGTCTTCCCACGCGCTTGCAGTCGTAGCGCGATGAACAACAAACTGAGCACTGTGGGGCTGGCCTGTGGTATCAGACAACGCCTGTCTTTCCACATGGCTCGTCACACGTTCGACGTTGTCACTCAGCGCTGGCATCCCTGACAGAGAGCATCGCGAAGATGATGGGGACACGACTCCATCTCCGGCACGCAGATCTATGCGCAGGTGACGGATCAAAAGATCTCGGAAGACATGGATGCTGATCCGAGCTAAACAAGTGGCAGTTAGCGTGATCCCCGCACGGCTGTCCTAACGTGAGGCGGTATGCTTTTTCCCTTTCATTGAATAGATCTACTACATGACTACAACAGAGGTAATGCGGTGAAAAAGAAAGGAGCAAGGCGTAGTCAGGTGTGAGTCGCTATACAACCCAGAAATTGTCTGCTCGACTTTGATCCAACTTACAAAGAGTCGAGGGCTGCTTTTGGCTTTATCCTGTGATGCTTGTGGAAAGCCTCCGTGAAGTGACTAAGATTGGTGTATCCGATTTCATACCCCACCTCGGATACAGAATAAAGACGAGTGGACAACAAACCTGTTTTGCCCATTCCATCTTTTTCAGATAGGGGCATATTCGGCAATCGCGCTACCGATGACCTGCTTGAAACACTTCTGTAATTTTGAACTGCTCATATTGGCCTCATGTGCCAATTCAGGGAGACTCGGTGTGTGGTTCAAATTCCGCAAAATCAGACGTCGGATACGGAATACAGACTCCACATCATATAAATTCAAGTTGGCAAAAGGTTTTTACTTCAGAACGCCTTTCGAGTTTTTCGAGAAACATTGTCAGTAGCTCTATTGCTTTTCCATGCAGATGGAGCAGGGAGAGAGGCGCATTGTTTTCAACTATTGACTTGATACCGTATAGTGTCTGCTGCGATGGCCGGCGTAATGGTCTCAAACAGATAAAAAGACTTGTCTGACTGGAGCAAACCTACCGATGTAGGTTTCGTGAGCCGCATCTAATTGCTCATCCAATCCCTGTTGAAAGTCAATGTGATATTTTCGTACTGCCGTTTAGGATCGAATGTCCATTCCGTAGGAATATTGCTCGAAGGCATAAAAAAATACCGTCGAGCGTGTCCACCCCTGACCGTTTTTCGTACTTGTGCCGATAATCTGCTCGTGTTTATGCTCGTTGACGCAGAACATCACGGGAATCCATTTTGAGTTTTCTACCGAGTGACGCACCATTGTCATCGGTTCGTATGACTATGAAACTGATATAGGGTCAATGTGAGCCACGACAACGGATAATATTGTTTGAAAAATCCGCGACCCACTGGAAACCGGAACGGTAGAAACCGTTATTCGTCACCGATGTGCCAAATTGTTCGGCGACCATCTCCATCCAATCTTCGGGCTTGTTGATGGCACAAAACTCTATGGTCATACCATTGTATCTCTCTATATAAATACACGTGAGTTCGATGTAAAGCAGAGAACTTCTACGGAAAGCCACGCGAGGGGCAAAAAACGTTTTTGGAAATGCTTGCACCGACGGTGCAACGACTAAAAGTACTTTTTACGGCTTGCACCATCAGTTGCAGAGAGCCCAAAAGCAGTTTTTCTGTTTGCACCATCGGTGCAACGGTTTTCCAAAGTGGTTTTCTATTTGCTCCGGTTGTGCAAGGGCTAAAAGCAGTTTTTCTGTTTGCACCACCGGTGCAAGAGACAAAAAGAGGTTTTTGAGGGTTTGACCGCTGGTGGCAGCGTCCCCAAAACACTTTGACCGTTACAGCGCGCTATCAAGACATTCTTCAGGAATAGAACCTCATTCATTCGTCGAATTCGTTAAATACAAATGAGACAAGGGTGAAAAGAGGTTCTCCTATGCTTTTATCTTGTGGAGTTATACCTTCTGTTGAAGAGAACAAGAGTATTCCCTCAAAGGAATACTCTTACGATATGAATTTATTCAAATGCGACCAAACTTGAAGGAACTCCCACGGCTGTAACAATGGGCGTTTGCAGAACATTCGCCTGTCCTGGTATTGTAGGGTATAGTAACCCGTTCCGTTATTACACGTCATTCCAAAGACGATGAAGTCCTTGTACTTCGTTATTGCGAAAAAGACCATTGCTGTCGGTCATCGGCAAATCGAGGTTTCTCAATGGTTTTGTTCCAAATATCGATTCTTACGGGCTGGAAGTCTTTCTTCGAGTATTCGAATTCTGTATCCGTTACTTTCAGACAACTATATACGATGCCGATACCTGCGTAGTAGGACCCTAATCATATACTGCCCCCGTCTTTCCTATTCCCTTGATGGTCGTTTTCGATAAAGTTGAACAGATAATCGGTATCCCATTTGTCGCTTCCCTTGCGAATGCGCGGAAACCTTCCTTATCGGCAACATTGAAATTGTGCCTGCACTGTAAAAGTAGATGTCGCGCTCGTCTATAAAAGGCATCGGGTGACGGAACAATCCAAACCACACACTTGTTCGGTTGTCTTTGATGACCTCGATCTTTTTCGTTTTAAGATCAATAACAGCCACCTCTGCACCGTTCCTGGTACAGAAGTGTGGGGAGCGAATTGAGCTGGTTGAGGGCTATACATCTTTCCATCACGAATGACATTGCGGCCGGGATCGGGATTATTGTCCTGAACAGCATCAGGCGAGAGGTCGATTTCATCCTCTTTTCGCAATGTGGCAGTATTGATTAACGCAATCTTGCCCCTTCCGTGCAATGGGACGTATGCGTGCTGTTCGTCGATGAAGTTGATTTCTCCGGGCTGCGCCATCTCTGTTTCAAAGGTCATCGTACCTGATTTTTATAAGTTCACCGTGCGCTCTCTTGTGAACTTGTGCGCTTTAGTCTCGAATTTCCTTCGATTTCAAGTACCGTGTTTTCGTTTTGCGAAGAGATAACACCCCGAAACCAGATTCAAATGCTTTCTTATTGTCGGTCGCTTGAGGTGTCAAATCACTGAGAGTGCCCACATATGCGCTTTTGTCCACGCACGTAGGCAAACGCGAAATGTTGTTGCACCTCAGTGGGCGTAGGTTTGGGGTCATCGTGCTTACCACAGACGTCAGTCCTATGGAGCTGGCCAGCATAGCAGAAGAAAAGCTATGTACTTCAATGTTGTTGTTCTCATTCTTATTCGTGTTTAGGTTATAAAAATCCCTTTTGAAAAAAGACGTATCTGAATTTCCAAGTGGAATGTCCGCCCTGCCAACGGTTGACGATACTGATCCCAGACTTCTTTGTTCATCAGATTGTGGCATTCCAAAGCAATGGAATATCTGTTCTTGTAGGTCAATAGCAGCCTATGTCGTTGACGAAACTGCGAGGGATGCGCCGTTTCTGTAATTCGGTAAGTTCCGAAGTAGAAAACTCTCCGTGAACTTTCCGTCCCAAAATGCCTTGACATACCAATTCTTGAGTAATTGGTCACTGTGATATTCTGCTCGAAGTTGGCGAACAAGTAGGAATATTCGGCAGTCGAAGCCCTTTTTGTCGGATTGGGGGCTTGGGTGCCGGCAAAATACTCAAGACATCGCGGACATCCTGATAAGTCAGATTCCATAGGCATAGACTGTCGGCGATATATCCAATTTCAACTCGGTCTCTATGCCATATATGCTGCCCTTTCAGCATTCACATATCCAGCCGCCATATGCTGCTTCATCAGCTTTATCCTGTCGCTACACGCTGCATGTAAAGCCGTTTACCTCAAACTGTAATCGCGAAAGTCCGGTACGTTGTTTTTGTCTATCAAGAATCCCAGATTGAAGTTGTGGCTTTTCTCAGGGTTTCAATCCAGCAGCAGGGAAAAGTTATGATGCCGTCGCGAACAACTCTTGCGAATTAGGGAGACGTATTGCTCGTTGATAGAAGCCTTCAGATGAAAGCCTCTGAACGGTTCATATTTCACTGCTTCTATCCATCCGATTTGCGATGTCGTATTGCTCTTTTTCTTCGGAGCCTCAATCATCTCGTATGAAGTCAAATCCTCTATCTCAGAATGGAGATGGAAATACTTTACGAGAGAGCATATTCGTCAGTTTTCTGTCTAAGAGTTTCGCTTCCCAAGTCGACCCTGAGACAACGCCGGTCCTTTTGCTGGGAAATCCTCCAATGACAAAACCGGCATGTCGGCTCTGCCATGTCGTCTCATTTTGGCTGTCTGCGGGCGTAGTTAATAAGCGTATTCAGGTTCAGGTTGTGATTAGCGGACAATCTGTAATCGAAATTGATGCGCTCGTTGATTCCCAAAACCTTTGTCGCGTTTTGAGTTATGAGGCACATCTCCCGTCTCTCCCTGTCCGTTCAGGCTCGGATACATATTTCCCCTCAAAATCACTGATTCACTCGTGCCGCTATCCACAAAATTGTTCGTCGTATGCGAGGAGGAGAAATGAGACTCGAAGTCAAAGGCTGTTATTCAGCGTTCCACTTTTATCAGTCTGTTCTCGAGCATGAACATCCCGGATGTGTTTTCGGCATACCGGATGTTCTTCAATACCCCTTGCCATCTCATTGAGAGCGATTATAGTGCGATTCGGTACTCATCTCATCGAGCACAAGTTTGCTGAAAGCGATTTTCCCTTTCAGCATATACCGACCGAAAACAGTCGTGGTCTCGCTTTACCAATAAGTCCTCTCTTCAGGAACTCTGAAAAGGTAATCATTCTTACAGACGTATAATAACCACCCGCACCAGAGCAGAATACCCTCTTAGGAAAGTTCTTACGAGAAAAGATACTGGCCTTGTGTGTTTGATAAGAGCCAAGTTCATATGAGCATCTAAGTAGTCCATCTGAGTTCTTTCGTCACAATATTGACGGTCCACCACCAGTCCGTCGCAACCAAATCGTGCAGGAATAATGCTTTTTGTAAAC
>BNJS01003745.1_pt1 | contig 78485 bp, 80 predicted proteins | sample 8540461 | NCBI WGS metagenome assembly BNJS01 (sample SAMD00202454, study PRJDB9452) | human saliva metagenome | isolation source: human saliva | place: Japan
CGCGCCATCCTCGTCTCCTCACTGCTGGCCTGCCGGCTGTAGATGGCCGCGAGGCACGGCAATGACAAGTGCTGTGGCCACTACCAGCAAAACCGTGCAGGCGCCCAGCGCTGGGACGAGTCCGGCGGTGAATCTCTCACCAGGGGCGTAAGCGCCGAAGGTGGTGAAAAGGGCGGTGCACAGCGCGATGCCTGTGGCCGTCCCCAGCTGACGAGCCGTTTGATTGACCCCCGAGACGACGGCACGGTCCTGAGACGCGATCCCCTCCAGGACTGCGGTTGCCAACGGGGAGAAGGTCAGCCCCATGCCAGTACCTGCGATGAGCATGGGCGGGACGTAGGGAGCCGTAACCGCTGCTCGTGTGCGCCAGGAGCACGAAGCAACCTACTGCCGCCGTCTGCAGCGCCATACCGATCAGTAGCACCGCCCTTGGCCCGTAGCGCTTGACGAGCACTCCCGCTACCGGGGCCACCACCATGGGAACCATGGTCCATGGTGCTGCGCGCAGTCCCGACTCCAGTGGGCCGAAGCCCATCCCGATCTGAAGGTACTGACTGACGAGGAACACTGATCCGAAGATCCCGGCGGAGAAGAGCATCGCTACGGTGTTGACCAGGTTGAAGCACCGGTCGCGGAACAGGTGCGCTGGCACAAAAGCACTACGAGCGGTGCGCTCCCGCCAGATGAAGCCGGCCAGTGAGGCCAGTGCCAGAGCCAGGCATCCAAGAACCAGGGGGCTGGTCCAGCCGTGGCTGCTGCCCTCCACCAGTGCCCAGGTCAACGGGAAGACGAAGGTCGCCGCCATCGCCAGTCCCGCGAGATCGGTCGACCGAGCCCCGGACCTGCCTGCGGTGACAACACTGCGAAGACTCCACCATCCCAGTGACAGGGACAGGGCACCCACTGGGAGATTGATCCAGAAGATGAAGCTCCAGTGCAGATCCTCAACGACGGCGCCTCCGACGATGGGGCCGGCGGCAACACCCAGGCCGATTGACGCTGCCCCACACACCGATGGCGAGCTCTCGCAGGTGCGGGGGTACGGCGTCGGCCAGGAGCGCCAGGGACAGTGAGCCGATGGCCGCCCCGCTGGCACCTTGGACCACCCTGGCGGCGATGAGTGCCAAGGGTGTGGAGGCCAGTGCGGCCAGGGCCGAGGCAGAGGTGAACAGGAACACTGCCCACAGGAAGAGCCTGCGGCGCCCGATCCGGTCCCCCAGTGCTGCGGTTGGCAGGATCAAGGTGGCATAAGTGAGTGTGTAGGCATTGACGAACCATTGCAGCTCGGTGACCGAGGCCCCCAGGTCCCGGTGAATCTGCGGAAGCGCGATCGTGACCACCAGTGAGTCCAGTGACGTCATCAGGGTGGGAAGGGCGATCGCAATCATGACCCACGCAGGCGGGACCCGTTGAGGGCTCTCGGTTCCGGTGGATGGTGGGGTGGGGGAAGGCTCGCTATGCGGACGATGTGTGGTCTGGGTGGACAAGACGACTCCTAACTGGATAGTGAAAGTATCGATCTAAGTAGATACCTTTGCTATCTACATGTCAACCCAACGCTCCCTGCCAACCAGGTCACGGGAGACGTCGTCGCCGTTCTGCCGTCTCAGGTGGTCGAGCTGCTTCCCTTCGAACCTTGGTATCGGCGCGCGTGAGCCTTGGGGCCGTGTGCGCTCGTATGCTCGGACCTGGGTGATATCGCACGACGGCCCGGCGACGCCGCTGGAGAAGGAGGACCATGCGTATCTCGGAGCTCGCCAAGGAGTCCGGGACCCCGGTGGCGACGATCAAGTACTACATCCGCGAAGGCCTCCTGCCCGCCGGTACGCCCGTTAACGCGCGGCAGTCTGACTACGGGACTCAGCACCTGGAGAGGCTGCGCCTCATTCGGGGACTCATGCACGTCCTAGGCGCATCCATTGAGCAGGTGCGTGATGTCATCGACGTGATCAATCAACCGGATCAGGAGCCGTGGGAGGCGATGAAGTTCGCGACCGAGGCGATCCCAGCCCCTCACCAGCACGAGGAGTCGAGGGCGGGCAAGGCGCGTGTGGTACTGGAGCAGTTCGGCCTGCCCTGCTCCCCCGAGCATCCTGCGGTCAGGCACCTTGACGTGGCCCTGGCTTTCGCTGAGGAGATCGGCATGGCCATGAGCTCGGAGCAGCTGGCCGTTTACGTCGAGGCCGCACGGCGGACTGCTCGCGCCGATATCGAGCGTGTCCCTTGGCAGTCGCGCGAGGACTCGGTGAGGCAGGCGGTCCTGGGGACCGTGGTCTACGAGCCGGTACTTCTTGCGCTACGGCGCATCGCGCACCGCGAGCTGGGCATGGCCCACTACGAGCACCACGACGGCGAGCAGGATCCGACACCGGACTCCCCGCCGGAGGAATGACGACGCGACCGGCGCGCCCCTGACACCCGTGTGTTTACTGCCCCAGGGGAACGCACACCTCGGCGGCCTTGGGCGTCTTCTTGTCGCCCAGGAGCTTGTGGGAGGTGAGGAACTCGATCATGGCGGCGACGTCGTCGACCCGCACCGAACCAATGGGGTGGCTGCCGTCGCCGCTGACCAGCTTGCCGGTGGCCACGGCGACCTCGCGGGCGCGCTTCGCCTGCGTCTGATCCACCTTGAGGTCGTCCATGTGGTCCTTGGTGGCCTCGACCGCCGCGTCGGGGTCCTTGACGAAGGCGGTCATGCCCTTGATCGAGGCCTTGACGGCGGTCTCGAGGTCCTGGCGACGGGAGTCCAGCAGGGATCGGGTCGTCACCAGCGAGACGCCCACGAGGGGGATCCGGTCGGCGACCTGGATGGTGCGCACGGGGGTACCGGCCTGGCGGATCTGGATCGCGTCGTTGTTGGAGTAGCCGACGACGGCGTCGACCTTGCCGCCGACGAGTGCCGCCTGCTGGGTGTAGCCGATGTCCTGGATCGTCAGGTCCGACTCGGTCAGAGAGGCCGTGGCCATGGCCAGCTGGAGGGCGTACCAGGTCTCCCCTTGCGGCCCGGCGTGCCGACCGTCTTGCCCTTGAGGTCCGCGGGGACGTTGATCGAGGAGCTCTCCGGGACGATGAGGCAGGCCGGGTAGTACTGGTAGTAGCCGCCCACAACGACGAGGTCGGAGCCGTTGAGGTGGCCACCACCGCCTCGTCGGCGCCGGCGATGACGAGCTGCTCCTGGCCGCTCTGGAGGGCGTCGAAGAGGCCGTCCTGCGCCCCGTGGTGGTGCAGCGTCACGTTCGCGGCGTATGTCCCGTCCTTCTTAGCCATGTAGAAGGGGGCGAACTGGATGTTCGGCGTGTAGGTCAGGCCGATGGTCAGTGCGCCTCCGGCCGCCGAGGCCGACGCCGCGCGGCTGGCGGTCCCCGAGGAGCAGGCGGCAAGTGCTCCGGCGCCGGTGAGCGCCAGGCCTCCTGCCAGCAGCCGGCGGCGCGAGAGGGATGACTGGGAGACGACGTGGTGAGAGAGAGCCATGATGAGGAGTTTCCTTGTGTCGGAGGGGTGGGAAGCGGGGGACGCGCAGGGCTCAGGTGGCGTGTCGGCCTCGTAGGGCGTCCACGGTGCGGCTGCGTCGCTCGAGCTCGTGGAGCACCCAGTGGATGGATGTGGCCAGTACGCACAGGAGCGTGATCGTGGCGAATACGCCGGTGGTGTCGCCCCGGCTCTGCTGCGTGGAGAGCACTGTCCCCAGGCCCTCGCCGCCCATGATGAGCTCGCCGACGACCGCACCGGTGACTGACAGGGTGAAACCGGTACGCAACCCGGTGTAGATCGCCGGCAGGGCCATCGGAAGCTCCATGTGGATCAGCATGCTCAGGCCATGGGCGCCGTCGAGCCGGGCGGCGTCCATGACGTCGGCGTCCAGGCTGCGCAGCCCCAGGAGCACCGTGATGGTGATGGGGAAGAAGACCATGAAGGCGCACAGGACCACGATGGGAAGAGTTCCGTAACCGATCCACAGCACCATGAGGGGCGCGACGGCGATGCCGGGAACCGCCTGACTTGCAGCGACATAGGGCAGGACGGTTCGGGAGAACAGCCGCCAGCGGTACAGGGCCCAGGCCAGGGGCAGAGCGAACACGGCGGCCAGGAGGCAGCCGAGGAGGGCCTCACGCAGCGTGATCCAGGCTCTCCATCCCAGCCCGGCCTGAGTGAGGTTCAGCCACAGGCGGGTGACGACCGCCCAGGGGCTGGGCAGGAAGATCTCGGGGACGGCCCCCGAGCCGGCGACGAGCTGCCAGATGATGAGCAGTGCCGCTCCCAGGACGACGGCGGGAAACGGCCCGCTCCGCTCAGCAGCGCGGATGCGACGTCGGCGACGAGTCGAAGGCCTGGACGGCGACTCTGAGAACGACTCTGACGGGGAGGTCATCGACGAGGCCGAGGACGTCGACGGCTCTGGAACGTCACTGGGCGGCTCGGCGGGGGAAGCGTGGAAGCGCGCGGCCTTGCCGACGGGGCTGGGGCTGTACACGACGGTGTCCTCCCGGGTCCTTCCGGGACGAGGCGCTCCGGCTGCACCGGGGGTCCGCCTGCACGCCGTCGGTCGGCGCACACGTGCTGGGCGCCCGTCAGGTCCAAGATCCGGTGAGCCCACGGCCGTCCGTGAGATCGGTACGTTGTCTTGTCCTGCGGGTCTCCCCGCCGGGCGCCACGCGCATCCTCCCATCCGGACTCTCACCGTCGGTGCCGGAGTTCCACCGGCTCAACCGCTGGTCCCCGGCTGCTTGACGCTGCCGTGGCACGAGCGGGTCGCGGACTGTTACCGCCGGTTCGGACTTTCACCGACCCCGGAGCACGTTGCTGCCGATAAGAATACAACGCAATCGTCCCACGACGATACTCGGAGCTTCTTAATGGCTGTGTGTGCGCTCACAGGACGTCATTCAGAGTGTGACTCGAGCCGGTCACCACCAGCAGAACAGTGACGCACGGTGTCCGCAACCGCCCGGCGCAGATGACCCGGGCCCTGCCTGAGAGAGGTCTCCAAGTGCCTCTGAAGGATCGGAGATCTGGATGATGTCCTGGGCCCCCAGATCACGCAGACGCTGCTGAGCCTCGGCATCGACCCTGACCCGTCCGGCGAAGACGATGGAGGGCACCCCGCACTCGCAGGCCAGGCGGAGCACTCCGCTGACCGCCTTGCCGTCCAGGGACTGCCCATCGACGGCACCCTCCCCCGTCAGCAGCAGGTCAGCCTCCTCCAGCCGCTCACGTAGCCCGACGACGCGAGCCAGATGATCGATGCCGATGGCAAGCTCCGCCCCGAGAACAGCAGCCAGTGCGAACGCGGTGCCGCCTGCCGCCCCGGTGCCCGGGCGGCAGGCCCAGTGGCTCAGGCCGAGGACTGCGGCCAGGCGCGTCATCTCGCCGTCGATCCCTGTGATCGCGGGCCCGGTCAGTCCCTTCTGCGGTCCGAAGACGGCTGCCGCGCCGTCGGGGACCCGTGAGTGGATTCGTCACGTCGCCGGCCACCGTGATGCTCACACCCTCAAGGCGACGGCGAGCCGGCTCGACCTCGATCCGCCGGATGCGAGAGAACTCGGCGGGTACCGGCTCCACCTCGCCTCCCCGTTCGTCCAGGCAGCGGGCGCCCAGTGCCACAAGCATCCCCAGGCCCATGTCGTTGGAGGCCGACCCACCCAGTCCGATGAGCAGTGAGCGGGCGCCGGCGTCTACTGCGGCCGCGATGACATGTCCCAGCCCGATGGTCGAGGAGCGCATGACGTCCCGTTCTCCCGGAAGGATGTGCTCCAGTCCCACGCTGGACGCCAGGTCGATGACCGCCCGGTCGCTGTCGCGTCCGAAGCCCGCCGTCCGTGGCCGGCCCAGGGCGTCAACCGTGGTCACCTCCTGCCATGAGGCGTCCCAGGCGGCGGTGACGGCCTCGGCGAAGCCCTCTCCGCCGTCGGAGACAGGGAAACCTGATCGATCAGGCACGTGGGCAGGGCGTCCCGCACCCCGACCGCCATGGCCTGAGCGGCCTGCACGGCGGTCATGGACTCCTTGAAGGAGTCGGGCGCGACGACGATCCTCATGCCTGCAGCACTGTCCAGCTACCTTGCCCGGCTACGCGCGTGAGGCGGTGACAGCGGCGTCGAACTCCTCGGAGATCTCCTCCGAGGCAGGCTCGTGCGGGACACCGCCCAGGCCACAACCAGGTTGCCCAGGAAACCGGGCACGATCTCGTAGAGGTCGAAGACGCCGCCGGGGCCGCCCGAGACGTTTCCCCAGATCATGACGATGACGGCGCCGGTGATCATGCCGGCGAAGGCGCCCATGGCATTCAGGCGCCTCCAGTACAGGGACAGCAGGATGGTCGGTCCGAAGGAGGCCCCGAAACCGGCCCAGGCGAAGGCCACGAGGTCCAGGATCGTCTTGCTGGGGTTCCAGGCCATGACGGCTGCTACCAGAGCGATCGCGAAGACCGCCATGCGCGAGTAGAGCACCATCCGGTTACCGCTGATGTCGCTGCCCCGGGTGCGGTTCATCGATCCGTACAGGTCCTCGATGAGCGCCGATGAGGTGACGAGCAGCTGGGAGGAGATCGTCGACATGATGGCGGCGAGAATCGCTGCCAGCATGAATCCGGCCACCAGCGGGTGGAAGAGCAGCTTACCCAGCGTGATGAAGACGGTCTCCGGGTCCGCCAGCTGGCTCTTGTCGTGCTGGTAGACGGCCACACCGACGATGGCGGTGCCGGCAGCGCCCAGAACGGCGAAGAGCATCCAGCCGATCCCGATGGTGCCGCCGGCGACGGCCTCCTTGGGACTGCGGATGGCCATGAACCGGACGATGATATGCGGCTGGCCGAAGTAGCCCAGCCCCCAGGCCAGCGCCGAGATGACGCCGATCAGCGTTGTGGTCGGCCCCCAGACGGCCCAGTAGTGGGGATCGACCTCGGAGACTGCCTTGACGAGGTTGGACACTCCGCCCAGGTGCATGACTCCGACGACGGGCACCATGACCAGTGCCGCCACCATCATGAGCCCTTGAATGAAGTCGGTGTAGGACACGGCCAGGAACCCGCCGATGAGCGTGTAGACCACCGTGATGGCGGCGACGATGACCATGCCCAGGCGGTAGTCCATCCCGAAGGAGGACTCGAAGAACCGTCCGCCGGCCACCATGCCGGAGGAGACGTAGAAGGTGAAGTAGACCAGGATGATCAGTCCGCTGGACCAGCGCAGCAGCCGGCGTGTGTCGTGGAGGCGGTTGTCCAGGAAGCTCGGGACGGTGATCGAGTTGTTGGCGACCTCGGTGTAGGCGCGCAGGCGGGGAGCCACCAGCAGCCAGTTCGCCAGTGCCCCGATCGTCAGGCCGACGGCGATCCACCCCTCGACCAGGCCGCTGGCGTACAGGGTACCCGGCAGCCCCATGAGCAGCCATCCCGACATGTCCGAGGCGCCGGCCGACAGCGCTGCCACCCAGGGGTTGAGGTCGCGATCGGCGAGCATGTAGTCGTCGAAGTTGTCCGTTCGCAGATAGGCCCAGCCTCCGATGGCGAGCATGGCCACGAAGTAGATGATCATCGCGATGGCTTGATAGGTAACGTCAGTCATTCGTGTGTCCTCATGTCAGTCAGCGGCGAGATACATCGCGGCCGGCGGCGCGCGACAGAATCGGGGTATCCGCTATTTTTCGCAGGATCGGTCTCACTGCACATACAGGACGATCGCGACCGCATAGTCGCCGTCATGGCTCAGAGAGACCGGCCAGCACCCTGGGGTAGATACCTCCCGTCCGAGGCCGTGCTCAACAGCGTGGGCAATAGCGCCGTTCAGACGCAAGGAAGGGCGTCCCCATCGATCAGTGACAAGCTCAACCTCGCGCCAGTCGACGTCCTCGGTCAGGATAACCGGGGAGGCGCTATTTCCGCGACTATTCGCGTATTGCGCGTGTGCCTGGCTCCAGGCCTTGATGAAAGCCTCCTTGGCCGCCCATCTGGCAGCCAGGTGCTGGGCCGGGCGCGATCCCTTCTCCTGCGCGCGACGGCGGGCCTCACGGAGCTCGCGCGCGGTGAAGGCGCGCTGTGCGAAGACGGTGCCGGGTTGATCGAGCTGGGTCTCGAAGTCAGGAATATGCACCAGGTCCGTGCCCACTGCCAGAACGGTTGAGCCGGAGGATGTCCTCGGCATGTCCGGAAACTGCGGCTCAGTCATGATGGAATCCTCATGAAGTAAAACTTACGAATCATTGACGCAAATCCTTTGACGATTCCATGTGAGCCAAACAGGGCCGGTTCTGCAGATGGTATCCATCGTCTGCAGAACCGGCCCTGTCCGCTATCGTGATGAGTTCACTCGCCGGCGTGGTAGACGCCGTCGGAGCCCAGGCGGGCATCGGGGTCGAGCAGCATGGCGGCCTCGACCTCGTGCGGGTCGCGCTGCTTGGACTCCTCGCCCAGGCGCCGGCCCTGCACAGGCTCGAACAGCGGGGCCCGACCGATCATGCCGGCGCGACGGCGCCTGGTACCGGCTGCCAGACGGGCGTTGGCGGAGGTCAGCCAGGCATCGACCGCCTCCTGGCCCGCAGCCTGGCGCAGCGCTGCCTCGAAGGCACCGGGGTGCACGATCGCGATGAGACCCGAGACGTGCCCGAAGCCCAGCGAGGTCAGCAGTCCCGCGCGCACCGGGCCGGCACCGGGGACGCGCCCGTCCTCGCCGCCGCGACCGGCCAGGCGGATGGGCTTGCGCGGCCACACCCAGAAGGCGTCCTTGGCCAGCGGGGCGTCGACGACGTCCAGGGAGGCGTTACCGGGAGCCACGCCGGAGGCGAGGATCTCGGTCAGGCCCGCGACCTGGAAGACCGCGGCGCCGCCCTTGGCGTGACCGGTGATGGTCTTCTGCGAGACCGCCACCAGCGAGTTGCCCTCGGAGCGTCCCAGTGCGCGCGCCAGACGCGTGTGCAGCTCGGACTCGTTGGGGTCGTTGGCACCGGTGGAGGTGTCGTGCTTGGAGACCAGTGCGATGTCGTCGGCCTCCACGCCCAGGGCCGCCAGGGCCTTGGCCAGGCGCGAGCTGCGCCCGCCGCGGCCGGCACCCAGGGCACCCAGGCCGGGTGCCGGGATCGAGGTGTGGGCGCCGTCGGCGTAGGAGGAGACGAAGCCGACCACACCGGCCACCGGCAGGCCCATCTGGGCCGCGACAGAACCACGGGTCAGGATCACCGTGCCGCCGCCCTCGGCCTCCACGAAGCCGCCGCGGCGGCGGTCGTTGGCTCGCGAGAAGTGGCGATCGGAGATGCCCTTGGCGCGCATGGCCGCGGCCTCCGCGGTGGCGTTCATGTTGCCGAAGCCGACGACGGACTCGATCGAGATGTCGTCGATGGCGCCGGCCACGACGACATCGGCCTTGCCCTAGGGCGATCTTGTCCCAGCCCTCCTCGATGGAGACGGCCGCGGTGGCGCAGGCGCTCACCGGCTGGACCATGGCGCCGTAACCGCCGATGTAGGACTGCATGACATGGGCGGCCACGACGTTGGGCAGGGCCTCCTGGAGGATGTCACTGGGACGCTCCTCCCCCAGGAACCGGCCCACGAACATCTTGCGCATCGACTCCATGCCACCGAATCCGGTGCCCTGCGTGGAGGCCACGTCGGAGGGGTGGACGGCCTTGAGCAGCTCGGCAGGGGTGAAGCCGGCTGACAGGAAGGCGTCGACGGCGGTGACCAGGTTCCAGGAGGCGATCGGGTCCATGCCCTGAGTCATCGAGGCGGGGATGCCCCAGCGCTCCGGGTCGAAGTCGCGCGGGAACTGGCCGCCGACCGTGCGGGACAGGGCGGCGCGGCGCGGCACGCGGGCCAGTGAGCCGGCCAGGCGGGTGACGGTCCACTCTCCGGTCTCGGAGTCGGGGACCACGAGCGTGTGTTCGGGGTCGGAGGCCTCGACGGTACGGGCCGTGGCCTCGTCGGGAACCGACAGGGTGATGTCGCGGTCGAGGTAGACGGTGACCTCCTCGTCGGCGATCGGCGCGATGACGCCGTCGTCGACGAACTCGCGGATACCGCAGCGGGCCACGACCTCGTCGCGGTAGCGGTCCAGGATGTCGGACTCCTCGACCATCTCACCATCGGTGTCGTACCAGCCGGCCTTGGGGCTGTCCTGCCAGGTGAGCAGTCCCATGCCCCAGGCGAGCTCGAGGACGCCGGCGGCGGTCAGGTCGACGTCCTCCCCGCCGCTCATGCCCAGCTCGGCCTCGCGGCGCGTGCGGCCCGAGCCCCAGGTGGACACCTCACCGGTGGAGACGATGACGACCAGGTCATCGAGGTCGGCGCTCACCTCACCCCACTGGGGGGCGGTGGGCTGAGTCGGGACGACCGGGGTGGGTAGGGCCTTGATGACGGCCGGAGCCTCGTTCTCCTCGACAGGCGCGGCGGCCTGTGCAGCGGCGTTCTCACGCAGGGCCACGAGGTCGATGTCGTCGCCCAGTCCCCCGGTGAGGTCGGCGTTCACAGGTGCCTGAGCCGCCTGGGCGCGTACCTGGGTGGTGCACAGGCCGGTCAGCTCGGAGGCGATCTCCTCGGTGGTCCAGGTGCGGACCCCGGCGGCCTCGACCGCGGCGACAAGCGGGTCGTTGCCGCCCATGAGTCCGGTGCCCTTGACCCAGCCGATGCGGGGGTGAGCCAACGTCACGCGCTGGGCCCAGGCCCGCTCCGACGACCAGCGGTTGACGATCGCGTCCAGGGCGGACTTGACCTCGCCGTAGGCGCCGTCACCGCCGAAGGTGCCCCGGTTCGGGGATCCGGGCAGCACCACGTGGAGACGGTGGTCGACGTGGGTGTCTGTGCCGATGGCGCTCAGGGCGGCGATGGTGCGCTCCACCGACCACAGCAGCAGTCGGGTCTGAGACTCCGCCGCGGGGCCGGCGTCGGCCAGTGTGCCGGAGACGCGCGGCGCGGCGAAGGGGAACAGGAGCGTGGGAACCAGGGCCTCCTTGACGACCTTGGTGGAGCCACCTGAGGTGACCACCTGGTCGTTGCCGATCCACTCCGCCAGGGCGTCGACGTCGCGGTAGGAGGACAGGTTCGCGGGAACCATCCACAGCTTGGCGCCGGCCGCGGCGTGCTCACGATAGAGGGTGGTGGCGAACTCGAGGCGCTCGTGGGTCAGGCGCGAGCTGGTGGCCACCACGGTGGCGCCTCCGGCCAGGAGCTCCCCGACGACGGCCGCGGCGATCGAGCCGGGAGCCACGCCGGTGACGACGGCGACGTCCTCGGACCAGCGGACCGTGGGGTCACCGGCCTGAGGCTCCTTCGGTGCGGCCTGGGCGATCTCGGTCAGGACGGCGGAGCGCTCGGCGGCATCGGCCAGCTCAGAGCCCTTGACCTGCTTCGCCCACCAGGTGGCGTGGTCGGCCACCGCCTGCCCCAGGCCCACGAAGCGCTCGGGCGCCAGGAGCCGGCGGGAGGCGTCCAGGTCGGTCTCACCGGAGCCGAGACGGGCGACGTCCTCACGGGCGGTGGCCCAGCGGTCATCGATGAGGACGGCGCGCTCGGAGGCGAAGGCCGGGGTGACGGACTTGACCCATCCGGTGCCGAGCTCGGCGTCCAGGGCCGCCAGGGCAGCCCGGGTGCGGGCGTCCTCGTCGTCGGCGTCGGCCGGGACGGTGGCCTTCTCGGCCAGGCCCAGGGCGTCCAGGAGGGTTCGGGCCGTGGTGGCCAGGACGCCCTCGTCGCCGGTGACGCTCTGGGCGAAGGCGTCCAGGGCGGCCGAGTCGACCACAGCCCCGCCGGCGCCACCGGCGCTCGGCTTGGACACGGCGACGCCATGATCGGCGGCGACGGCCTGGACGGCGGCGTCAATGAGGGGTGTCGACGGCGCCGGCGCTGGTCAGCGGGGCCGAGGATCCCAGGGAGGCCAGGTCCTCGCCACGCATGGAGGCTCCCTCCCGGGTGCCCAGGAACACGGCGGCGGTCACGTGGGAGACCCAGCCCTGTCCCAGGCCCCAGGTCCCGGTGACACGGTCGGCGATCCGGGAGGCACGCACACCGGAGGGACCCAGGAGGCGGCCCAGGCCCACACGGATGGCCTCGGTGAGGACCGGGCCGAAGGCCTTGTAGCCGGGGGCCCCCTTGGCAACCGTGGCGGCCAGGGTGGTCATGTCGGCGTCGGCGGCACCGTCGATGGAGGCGAGCTCGAGCTCGGTGCCCAGGTCCATGAGGAGCTGGTTACGGCGCGAGGAGACCCCGTTGGTGAGCGTCTCGGTGGTGTCGGTGGCGCCGATCTGCTCGGGACGGATGCGCGAGGCGTGGGCCAGGAGCACCGTCAGGGCGTCGGTCGCACCGAAGGACAGGTCGTCCACCGGTCCGCCGGCGGCAGAAGCCGCCGGAGCGGGTGCGGCCTCGGCCGCGGGAGCAGGGGCCTGCTCGGCCGGGGCGGTCTCGGCAGGAGCGCCGGTCTCGGAAGCGGGCTCCTCGGTGACCGGGGCATCGAACTCCGGCTCGGTGAGCTCCACGGCCGGGTCGGTGTCGGTTGCCAGGACCCGGGCCTCATCGCGGCGGGCGTTGTGCACGGTGACGTGGCGTCCGGCGTGCTGAGGCAGGCGCAGGGTATTGGTGGCCAGGTTCGCCAGGGTGGGCGAATTGGCCAGGCCGACCTCGACGACGTGCTCGATCCCCAGGCCGCCCTCGCTCAGGGAGGACAGCAGGACCTCCTGGGTCTCGATCCATCGCACCGGGGATGCGAACTGCCAGGCCAGGAGCTCGACCAGCAGCACCCGGGCCAGCTCGGTGGGACGCTTCACCCAGGAGTCCCAGTCGGCCAGGATCTCCTCAATCGGCTCGGAGGGGACGACCTCGAGGATCGAGCGGGCGAAGTCCTGGGTCAGCGCGAAGGGACGCGCCACCAGGTTGGGCACGTAGTGGCCCACGAGACGCTCGATGTCGAGGTCGTCGGGGACGAGCTCGAGCAGGCGTCCCCGGAACTCCGGCACGCCGGGGCGCAGCACCTCGGAGTGGAAGGGCACGTCGATGCCAGGCACGAACATGAAGGGGTTCTTGCCGCCGCGAGCCTTGGCCTTGGCACGAGCGTCCGCTGCCAGGGCGTCCAGACCCTTGATCGTGCCGGCGACGGCGTACTGGACGCCGGCCAGGTTGTGGTTGACGATCTGGAGGAACTCGCCGGTCTCCTGGGAGATCGACTTCACGTAGGCCTCGACCTCGTCGGCCTTGATCCCGGCCTGGTTGGGGCGCAGCGCACCCATCCGGTAGTTCGAGGCGCCGTCGGCGTCGCGGGGCACCAGTGAGTGCATGGTGGAACCGCGCTGGAAGACGATCGAGATCGTCGTCTCCACGGGCATGACGCGCCCGTAGGCGCTCAGGGCCGTGTACTCGCCCAGGGAGTGGCCGGCGAAGGCGGCGTTGTCCACCAGGGCCCCCGCCTCGGCCAGGCGCGCAGTGGTCGCCATGGCCACAGTGGCCAGAGCCACCTGGGTGAACTGGGTGAGGTTGAGCAGGCCCTCGGGGTGCCGGTAGGTGACGCCGCGGGCGGTCATCTCGGTGGGGTTGTCGCGCACCAGGTTGATGACGGAGAAGCCGAGCTCGGCGCGGGTGTGGGCGTCCGCCCTCTCCCAGACCTCACGAGCGGCCTTGGAGGAGTTCATCTCGTCCAGGCCCATGCCGGGGGCCTGGATGCCCTGGCCGGGGTAGATGTAGGCGGTGGGCTCGGGCGTCGTGACGGCGGTGCCGCGGGAGACGACCTCACCGTTGATACGGCAGACGACCTCCAGGACGTAGCCGCCGCCGACCACCAGGCCGGTGCGCTCCACGGTGATCTCGACGTCGTCGCTCAGCTCCACCGGGCCGGTCATGACGTAGGTCCAGCCGGCCAGGACGTGGCGCGAGCCGTCGGCCGCAGTGGAGGCCGCCACCTGCTGGGCGGTGGCCGACAGCCACATGCCGTGGACGAGCGGGGCGTCCATACCGGCCACGTGGGCGGCGTTGTAGGACGTGTGGATCGGGTTGAAGTCGCCGGTGACCCGGGCGAAGGCCGTCATGTCCGCAGGTGCGGTGACAGTGGTGCGGCGCAGGATGCGGCGGGCGGCCGGGGCGGTCTCGCGTCCGGTGCCACCGGCCAGCTCGGGCGCGCTGGGCACGGCGTTGCCGGAGGCCCGGCCGCCCGCCGGATGGCGAAGCGCTCGCGCATCAGCGCCACGAGGGTGCCGTCGCCCGCGTCGGTCAGCTCCAGGCGCACGTCGACGACGCGGCCGGCGCTGGACTCCTCCAGGGCCGCGACCCATCCGGTGACGTTGATCGTGGGACTGGTGGTGGCCGCAGCCTTCTGGAGCTGGTGGAGAGTGAGGTGCAGGTCGATGGTGTGGTCCAGGTGAACCGCACCGAGGAGCCCTCGATGAGCGGCATGCCGTCCTCGACCACGCTGCCCAGAGCCGCGTAGACCACGGGCCAGCAGGGGCCGAGCAGGGCGTCGGGGACGAAGGGGCGGCCGAGAGGTCCACCGGCAGCGCGTCGGCGGTGACCGAGGCATGGTCATGGCCCAGGGTTCCGGCCAGCGTGAAGGAGCCGTGGATGGTGCCGAAGGGCTGGGTGGTGGGGCGTCCCAGGGCGTCGGTGGCACCGGCCTGCGCGGGGCGGACCTCGGGCAGGTGGTCGATGTCGTCGCCCGTGATGGGACACGGCGCCCACACCGGCGGTGGCGCGCAGCAGGTCGTTCATCGTCTCGCTGATGCGCTCGGGGTCGACCAGCGGGGCGGCCCCGTCCCAGGCGCGGGCGAGTCGCAGCGGCACCACGAGGCGGCGCACCGCGTGGATGTCTTCTCCACCGGGAGTACCGTCCCAGTGGGTGTCGAGGCGGATGTCGAGGTCGTAGGCGTCCTCGGCGACGTCCGGGCGGGCGACGACGTTGTAGGCGTCGTCATCCAGGACGGTGGCCCGGGTTGACCGTCAGGTGACCGTTCCACAGGACGTGGGGGGTGACCTGGACGAGCTCCTTGGCGTCGGCCACAGGGGCGGCCAGAGCCCCGTCGGCCACGGCGGGTGCGGCGCCCAGACGACCGGCGGCCTCCTGCTCGCCGGTGCCGGCCTCACGCAGGGCCTCGACGGCGGCAGTCTCGAAGCGGCCCAGCAGCTCACCGACCGGCTCGTTGATGGTGGTGATGCCGGCGACGGCGACGGGCCCGGGGATGATGCGCACCTGGTCAGCGGTGTAGCGCGGGTCCTGGGACTGCCACAGGGAGTCGGTGCCCCACCAGCGCAGGATGTCGGCGTCGACCACGGGCACGAAGGGCACGGGCTTGGGGTGCTTGCGGCACAGGTCGACGAACCAGGCGGCGTCGACGGGCTCCACCAGGGTGGAGACGGCTGACGGGTAGCGCTCGGCCAGGGCTGCCAGAGCGGCGTCGGAGTCGATGACGGCGTCGTAGTCGGCGAAGAGCGTGGGGATCTCGCCGTGGTCGGCTTGGCTCAGGCGCGCCTCGATGCGGTGCAGCAGGTCGAGGAAGCGGTCGTACCAGCCCTCGTCGGCCCAGTCCGCGCGGGTGGCGGAGCGACCCTCGTGGGGGGCGACGCACAGCTCGGCGTAGCGGGTGGCCCACTCAAGGTAGGTCATTTCCTCGACGTCGCCGAAGTAGGGCTTGGCGGTCTTGGCCAGGGCCTCGATCATCTCCTGGCGGCGAGCGGCCATGGCGGCCTCGTCACCGGCGAGCTCCTGGATGAGGCGCGAGGCCCGGGCCGAGGAGTTGTCGATCTCGTAGAGGTCGGCGCGCAGGTGGGACAGGCCTGAGGTCATGCCGCCGATGGACTCCCCGGAGGCGACCCAGCCGCCCTCGACCCCGGAGTCCTCGGGGATCCCGGGGGTGTCGACGAGGAGCTGCTTGACGTCGTCGTTGGTCTTGGCCTCCAGGCAGGTCATCGCGGCGGTGCCGATCATGACGCCGTCGACGGGGGCCGCGGCCGTTCCGTAGGCCTCGGCCCAGCGGCCGGTGAGATAGTCGGCGGCGCGGGCGGGCGTGCCGATTCCGCCTCCGACGACGAGCACGGCGTTGGTCACGGCGCGGATGGCGTCGTAGGTGGCCAGGAGCATGGTGTCCAGGTCCTCCCACGAGTGGTGGCCACCGGCGTGCCCGTCCTCGATCTGGATGATGACGGGGCTGTCGGGCACGGCGCGCGCGATGGCCAGCACCTGACGGATCTGGTCCACGGTGCCGGGCTTGAAGGCGATGTAGGGGAAGCCCTCGGCGTGAAGGCGCTCGAGCAAAGCGGTGGCCTCGTCGAGCTCGGGGATCCCGGCGGAGATGGTGATGCCGTCGATGGGGGCGCCGCCGGCGCGGCCTTGGACAGCAGGCGCTGGGTCCCCAGGTGCAGGTTCCACAGGTAGCGGTCCATGAACATGGCGTTGAAGGCCGCGGTGCGCCCGGGCTCGAGCGCCTCCTCCAGGCCCTCGAGGTTCTCGGTCAGCACGGCGGGGGTGGTCTGACCGCCACCGGCGAGCTCGGCCCAGTACCCGGCGTTGGCGGCGGCGGCCACGATGGCCGGGTCCACGGTGGTGGGGGTCATGCCCGCCAGAAGGACGGCGCTGCGTCCGGTCAGGCGGGTGAAGGCGGTGTCGAGGGTGAGACGGCCATCGGGCAGGCGGGTGATGCGCGGAGCGAAGCGGGAGCGGTCGACGCTGGGCCGGGGGGCCGCGCCGGCGCGGTCGAGGTCATCGATGGCCTTGGCAGTCCCAGCGGGCACGACGGTCGTGCCGGTTCCGGCCACGACACCCTCGGTGAGTCGGACCAGGACGTTGCCCGGTCCCAGGTCCAGGACGGTGCGCACCGGGGCTGCCGATCCGGTCCCGAGCGCCCCGGTGACCAGACCGGGCCAGTCCACCGGGTCGATGAGCACGGCGGTTGCCAGCTCCCGGGCGAGCTTCTCGTCCAGGCCGCAGGCGGCCGCCCAGGTGGCGACGTCGTCGACGGCGCCGGCCAGCAGCGGGGTGTGGAAGGGGACCGAGGTGGTGAGGAACTCGGTGACCGGGGCCAGGACGGCACCGCCGCGGCGGCGGTCCTTGCGGGCCTTGGCGCTGCGGGCGGCAGCGGCCTCCAAAGCGGTGACGACGCGCTCGAGGTCGGCTGGGCGTCCGGAGAGGATGTGGGCCTGGAGCCCGTTGGTCACGCCCACGGAGATCCGCTCGGATCCCGGCACCCGGGACAGGACGGAGTCGAGTACGCTGCGGGTCACACCGCGAACCGAGAGCATGGGGGTGGACTCCCCCACGGTGCCCAGGTCGAGGCGGCGGGTTGCGCGGGTGGCGGCGGCGCCGATGAGGCGGGCGATGGCGTGAACCTCGATGACGCCCTCGCCGTTCCCGGCCCGTACGGCGTCAAGAAGGCTGACGCCCAGGACACCCTGGGAGTGACCGATGGCGCCCACCGGGGCGTGGGCGGTGGTGTCGATCCCGGCCGCCGGCAGCGAGGCCAGGGCCGCGTGCTGAGCCATGAGGATGCCGGGTACGGAGACGTCGGCGCTGTCGGCGGTCGTGCGGTGCTGGGGCACGACCGGTGCGGCCTCGTCGTTCAGGAGCCGTGAGCCGCGCGGGGTCACGGTGAGCAGGTCGGTGGCCACGGGGGCCAGGCGCTCGGCCACGGCCCGGTCGACCGTGACGACGTCGTCGGCCAGGGCCTGGTCCAGGGAGACCAGGTCGGCCAGTGTCTGACGCCAAGGAGTGGCCTGGCCTCCGAAGGTGATGATGTAGGGCTCGCCTCCACTCAGGCGCTCAGCGATTGTGGTCGCGGGGCTGGGGGCTTGCGAGGTCGTGTGCACGGTAGTGGTGTCCTTCGGTGTTGCGACGGCGTGGTCGGAGGTCTCGGAACGGTTACCAGAACGGGGATCGGGTGAAGGCGCAGGACCTGCCTGCAAGCGGGATCTAGAGGGGGATGTTGTCATGCTTCTTGGGCGAGTCGGGGCGGGCGTCGTTCTTGGCGCGCAGCGCGGCCAGCGAGTCGACGATGACGCTGCGGGTGTCCTCAGGGGCGATGACGGCGTCGATCTCCCCGATGGCCACGGCCTTGTCCGGGTTGATGACGGCATCGGTGTACTCGGCCACGAGCCGCTCGTGCTCGGCGGTGGCGGCCTCCTCACCCTGCTCGTCACGGACCTTGGCCAGGTCGCGGCGGTGGATGATGCCGACGGCCCCGGCCGCTCCCAGGACGGCGATCTCGGCCCCGGCCAGCAGAAGTTGAGGTCGGCGCCGATGGCCTTGGAGCCCATGACGATGTAGGCGCCGCCGTAGGCCTTGCGCAGAACGATCGTCACCAGGGGCACGGTGGCGGTGGCGTAGGCGTTGATGACCTTGGCACCACGGCGGATGATGCCGGCGTGCTCCTGCTCGGCACCGGGGCGGTAGCCGGGCACGTCGACGAAGGTGACCACCGGCAGCCCGAAGGCGTCGCAGAAGCGCACGAAGCGGGCGAGCTTCTCGGAGGCGTCGACGTCCAGGGTGCCGGCGTCCACCAGCGGCTGATTGGCGACGATCCCCACGGGGTGGCCCTCGAAGCAGGCGAAGCCGACGACCACGTTGGCGGCGAACTCCTCCTGAACCTGAACGAGCTCACCGTGGTCGACAACCGCCGAGACCACCTCGACGACGTCGTAGGCCTGGCGGGTGGAGGCCGGGACGATCTCCCCGACGCTGCGGGCGGCCTCGGCGTCGGCCTGGGCGTCGGTGTCGTCGTAGGCGTACAGGGGGGCATCGACCTCGGCCGACGAGGGCAGGTAGGCCAGGAAGCTGCGGACCTGCCCCAGGGCGTCCTCCTCGTCCTCGGCCACGTAGTGGACGACACCGGAGACCGACCCGTGGATCCTCGCTCCACCGAGATCCTCGGCACTGATCTGCTCGCCGGTGACGGCGCGCACGACGTCGGGACCGGTCACGAACATGTGGGAGGCCTGGCGGGTGGCGATGACGAAGTCGGTCAGGGCCGGGCTGTAGACCGCGCCTCCTGCGCAGGGCCCCAGGATGACACTGATCTGAGGAACCAGACCGGAGGCTGCGCAGGTGCGGTTGAAGATGCGCCCGTACTGTCTGAGGGCTCCCACGCCCTCCTGGATCTTCGCCCCGCCGGAGTCGATGAGTCCGATGACGGGAATGCGCAGGCGCAGGGCGTCATCGAGAAGGCGAACGATCTTGTCCCCCTCGATGGTGCCCAGGGCTCCGCCGGAGACGGAGAAGTCCTGGGAGTAGACGGCCACCTGACGGCCGTCGATCTGCCCGAAGCCGGTGACGACGCCGGAGGGACGGGCCTTCTCACCTGCCCCGGAGCCGGTGTAGCGGCCGATCTCCAGGAAGGTGGAGTCGTCCAGCAGGTCGTTGATGCGCTCCCGAGCGGTGCGCTTTCCCTTGGCGTGTTGCCGGGTGGCGGCGCGCTCCTCGGCCTCCCTGTCGACGCGGGCGATGCGCTGGCGGAAGGCCGTGGTGGAGAGCGAGTCCGCCATCGTGGCTCCCGGTGTCGGCGTGCTGGAGCCGGCGCTGGAGTCTGTGCTCACGGTTCAGGCCTCCTCGGGGCTGTTCTCGGGGGTGTGCATGCGCACCAGGACATCACCGGCGGAGACCGTGCGTCCGGCACCGACGGGGATCTCCGAGATGGTGCCGTCACTGGGCGCGTGGACGTAGTTCTCCATCTTCATGGACTCCAGGACCACGAGCAGATCGCCCTGACAGACCTGCTGGCCGGGCTCCACACAGATACGGGTGACGATCGCCTGCATGGGGGCGGCGATGACGCCGGGCTCGGAGCCTGTCGACTCGGTCTCACCGGAGGCGCCACCGCGAGCCGAGCGCGTGGTCCCTCCGGAGCGACCACGTAACGGCTGGGCCCGGTTGCTGCGCGGGCTGAAGCCGCGCGCCGGATTGGAGGGGGCGAGGATCCCGTCAGGAAGGGGTCAGCTGCATCCGGCGGCCATTGAGCTCGATGATGTAGCTGGAGCGGGTACGCGGGTTGGTGACCGCCTCCGGGGCGGCCTGAGAACCGTCGGCGTCTGCCGGAGCGCCGGCGTCAGCGAGCTCGGGCAGTACCTCGTTCTCGATCCACCGCGTGGTCACCGTCAGGCGTCCGGACGCGTCGGGGTTGGTGAAGGCCGGGCGTTCCAGGACCTCGGCGTGCAGAGCGGTGCACACGGTGACGCCTTCGACGACCGTCTCCCGCAGGGCGCGCCGGGCGCGGGCGATGGCCTGCTCACGGGTGGCGCCGGTGACGACGATCTTGGCGAGCATCGGGTCGAACATCGGGGTGACGACGTCGCCCTCGGTGACTCCCGACTCGATGCGGATGCCGGGGCCGGCCGGCCAGCGCAGGCGGGTGATGGCACCGGTGGAGGGCGCCAGGCCACGGGAGGGGTCCTCGCAGGTGATGCGCAGCTCGAGGCTGTGGCCGCGGGGCTCGTTGATCTCACCGAGGTGACCGCCCTCGGCGATGCGCAGCTGGAGCTCGACCAGGTCGGTCCCCGTGACCTCCTCGGAGACGCAGTGCTCCACCTGGAGACGGGGGTTGACCTCCAGGAACCAGAGGTCCTCCTCGGGGGTCAGGAGGAACTCACAGGTGGCTACTCCGACGTAGTCGACCGTCTCCAGGAGGCGGCGGGAGGCCTCGACGAGACGGTCGTGAGCGCCCTCGGGCAGGAAGGGGGCCGGGGCCTCCTCGAGGAGCTTCTGGTTGCGTCGCTGCAAGGAGCAGTCGCGGGTGGAGACGACGGCGAAGCCGCCGTGGGAGTCTCGGGCGCACTGGGTCTCGATGTGGCGTGCAGCCGTGACGAAGCGCTCCAGGATGAGGGTGCCTCCCCCCAGTGCTGCGGACTCGAAGGCGGGGGTGGACCTGACCTCGTCATCGTTGTGCAGCACAGTGATGCCGCGCCCACCACCGCCGTCGGTGCGCTTGAGAGCGACCGGGTAGCCATGGGTGCCGGCAAAGCTGATGACGGTCTCAGCATCGGTGACTGAGTCGGTGATGCCGGGCACCGGGGCCACCTTGGCCCGCTCAGCGGTGGCGCGGGCACTCATCTTGTCCCCCAGTGCGTCCATGGCCTCGGGTGACGGACCGACCCAGGTGATGCCGGCCTCGATGATCGAACGGGCGAAGTCGGCGTCCTCAGACAGGAATCCGTAGCCGGGGTGGACAGCGTCAGCGCCTGTGGTGCGGGCCAGCTCGAGGACTGCCGCCGCGTCGGTGTACGACGAGCCCTCCGGCATCGCGTAGGCCTCGTCGGCGAGCTCGGCCGCGGGGCTCATGAGGTCCTCGGGCGTGTACGGGAGGATCGATGTCGCCCCGAGATCGCGGGCGGTTCGCACGACACGTAGTGCGATCTCGCCGCGGTTGGCGACGAGGATGCGGGAGAGGGTCACCAAGAGTCTCCTTGCCTGGACGGTGCCGGGTTGACGGCGGGGCCCTCCATGGGCCGGGGTGGTGGGATCCGTGCCTTCCTACAAGCGCAGGTTGACGGATCCGCTGGATGACGACGTTACGTGCTCAGGGTGCCACAATCCATTTGTGGAAACCTCACAAAGATTGAGAGTTGCGTTGGTGTAACAACCGAGACCCCAGCGATGGTGCGGCATAACCGGCGCCTTGCAAAGGCGTCTTTCGCCTTCCGAAGCCCTTTGAGGTTTCCCACAAGGATTGTCGGAGGGACCGCCTAGGCATCTCATCTGTCACATCCGTCTCATACACACCTCCTTCCTCAGGGCTGAGGGCTGTGGCATTACATAGCGACCAGTGGCGACCCGCCAGTGCTTGTCAGCGAATCGTTAGCGGCCGTGATCGTGTCGATGGGTGGCTGCCGCCTCGCGCAGCTCGGCAATGGCGGCCAGAGCGTCGTCGACCCGGTAGACCGCTGAGCCGGCGACGAAGACGTCGGCCCCGGCCTCGGCCGCGCGCTCGATCGTCTGGGAGGTGATGCCACCGTCGACCTGCAGACGCAGATCGAGCCCACTGGATCCCGACCAGCTCACGAGCGCGGCGGATCTTGGGCAGCATCGACTCGATGAAGGGCTGGCCCCCGAAAAGCCCGGTTCCACGGTCATGAGCAGGAGCAGGTCGAACTCCCCCAGCACGTCGGCAACGGCCTCCAGCGGGGTGGCGGGCCTCAAGGCGATTCCCGCACCAGCACCGAGCCGGTGAAGCTCGCGCGCCAGGCGCACCGGCGCCGTGGTGGCCTCGGCATGGGGGGTGACGATCTGGCAGCCCGCCTCGGCATAGGCCGGGGCCCAACGGTCGGCGTCGCGGATCATGAGGTGGGCATCCACGGGCAGACAGGTGTGGGCGAGCACCGCCTCGACCACGGGCAGCCCCCAGGACAGGTTGGGCACGAAGTGGTTGTCCATCACGTCGACGTGGATCCCGTCCGCTCCACCCGTACCGTCGGCACCCGCGACCCGATCGAGCTCATCGGCCAGATGCGCGATGTCGCAGTTGAGGATGGAGGGGTGGATAGCCGTCATCGGGTGCTCCTCATCGTGTGCTGAAGGTGTCGTCGTGGGTCAGCTGGTGCGGCGCAGAACGGCGCAGAACATGGCGTCGGTGCCATCGAGGTGCGGCCAGAGCTGAAGCATCTCGCAGTCAGCACCGGCCGGAGGCTGAGGCGCCAGACGGGTGGCGACGTCACCGGCATGCAGAATCTCGGTGCTCAGGCCCTCGTGTGCCAGAAGGCGAGTGACGTCACGCACCACGAGGCTCGTCTCGAGGGCGTGGGGTGAGCAGGTCACATAGGTCACCACTCCCCCGCGCCGCACGGCGCGCAGCGCACTGGTCAGTAGCTCGCGCTGGAGCTCGGCCAGGACGGTGACGTCCCCGGGCTGACGTCGCCACCGGGCCTCCGGCCGACGACGCAGGGATCCCAGCCCTGTGCAGGGCGCGTCGACCAGAACCCGGTCGTACCTGCCGGGCTCGTCGCGCCCGAGATCCCGCCCGTCACCGCAACGCACGTGGGCCGTATCCGGCGGCACCGCACGCAGGGCGGAGCGCACCAGGTCCGCCCGATGAGGGCTCACCTCGTTGGCGAGCAGGTGAGCGCCCTTCTGAGCCGCACGTGCGGCCAGCAGCGCAGCCTTGCCTCCGGGACCAGCGCACAGATCGAGCCAGCGCTCGTCACGGCCCTCGAGCGGGGCCTCGGCGGCGATGAGCGCAACCAGCTGGCTACCCTCGTCCTCAACCCCTGCCCGCGAGTCCCGGATCGCCTCGATCCTGCCGGGGTCTCCCCCGACCAGGACGACGGCCAGAGGACTGATCCGCCCCAGCCGCGGCTCGACCTCGTGAACCCGGTCGGCCTTCCGGGCGGTCTTGGCCAGGGCCTCAGGGGCGATGAGGCCGGGGCGGGCGCACAGCGCCACCTCAGGATCGGTGTTGTCAGCGACCAGGAGCGCCTCCAGCTCCTCGGCGCTGCGACCATGAGTGACCAGTGCCTGCCGCAGTGCCTTGACGATCCACTGCGGATGGGACTGGGTGCGCGCCAGGGCCACCGTCTCATCGGGGGCGTCCCGGCTCAGGAGCGCCATCCAGGCATCCGGGTCCTGACCGCTGAGCCGGCGCATGATCGCGTTGACGAAGGTGGCGGCTCCACGCCCGCAGGAGTCGGCGGCCAGGTCAACGGTGGTGCTGACGGCGGCGTGCTGAGCCACCCTCATCCCCATGAGCTGGTGGGCCCCCAGACGCAGGACATCGAGCACGGCCGGATCGATCTGCTCCAGGTGCCGGTCCGTGCACGTGGCGATCATGGCGTCATAGCGTCCCTGAAGACGCAGCGTCCCGTAGGTCAGAGCTGTGGCGAAGCCGGCATCACGCCGATCCAGCTCGGCGGAGTCCAGCAGCTCGGGCAGGAGGAGGTTGGCGAAGGCGTCGTCCCGGCGCACGCGGGTGAGCACCTCCAGCGCGACCCGACGAGCCGGGTCCGAGCGGCGTTGAGGGCGAACGTGACCGCGTTCCCGCTCGTCCACCGCCCGGCTTGCGAGGGCGTCTCCCCGGTCACGTCCGCCCCCGTGACCACCTGCCGCACCTCGACGTGTCGGTCGCTCCCCCATCAGACCGTCCCCTCGCCGTCATCACTGGCAGGGGCCGGAGCCCCCAGGACGGTACCCACCTCTGGGCGGGCACCGCGGGCCCAGGCATCTGCGGGCATCCAGCTGCGCCCGGCGGGCGCGACCTGTCCCAGGCGGATGGCGCAACCACCGGTTCCCACAAGCACCTCACGCTTGGTGGCGCGCAGCTGACCGGGAAGAAGATCGGTCACCTCCGGAACCGGAGTGACCGGTCCCAGACGGAACCTGGCCCCCAGGTAGGTGGTATGAGCTCCAGGTGCCGGGCACACGCCCCTTATCCGACGGTCAATGGTCAGCGCAGGGTCCTCCCAGCGGACCAGCCCGTCTGCGGCGGAGAGCATCGGTGCCAGGGTGGCCAGGGCGTCGTCCTGCGACTCAGGATGCGCGTTCCCCTCCTCGACCGAGCGCAGGACGTCGAGCACCAGAGGGGCTCCGTCCCGCGCCAACCGCTCCAGGAGGTCCCCGCTGGTGTCGGTCGTGCTGATCGCCTCGGTGATGCGACCGTAGACGGGCCCGGTGTCAAGCCCCTCCTCAAGACGGAACACGCAGGCGCCGGTCACCTCCTCACCGGCAATGATCGCCCGCTGGACGGGTGCGGCTCCGCGCCAGGCCGGCAACAGGGAGAAGTGGAGGTTCAACCATCCGTGCTCGGGTACATCCAGCAGATCGGTAGGCACCAGGCGCCCGTATGCGACCACGACAGCGACGTCGGCCTTGAGACTGCGCATCCAGTCCCCTACCTCCTGGCCCTCCTCTCCCCTGAGCGTGGCCGGAGTGCGGACGTCCAGACCGGCCTGACGAGCCACGGCCGCCACTGGTGAGGGGTGCAGCGTGCGGCCGCGCCCCCTACGTGCGTCCGCACGAGTGAGGACTCCGACGACGTCGTGCTCACTGGCGATGAGGGCCTCCAACGTGGGCAGGGCTACCTCGGGAGTTCCGGCGAAAAGCACACGCATGAGGTTGAGTCTACGGCGCCACACCGCCGAATGCCGGGTTCACCTCCGGTCCGGCGTGGGAAGCAGCCCCGTAGCGACGAGCTCGGCGCGCAGCCGCCCCGCCCCGGTGAAGTGATGGGTGCGTAGGCCCAGCCTGCCGGCCGCCCGGATGTTGACCATGGAGTCGTCGACGAACAGGGTGCTGGCGGCGTGGAGGCCGTAGCGTTCCAGGAGCAGCTCGAAGATGGCGTCGTCCGGCTTGGCCAGGTGCTCGCGCCCGGAGACCACGATGCCGCTGAAGTGCTCGAGCTGAGGTACCAGGAGCCGGGCCCTCTCGAAAGGGGCGGCGTCGAAGTTGGTCAGGCCGTACAGCACCACGCCCTCCTTCAGGAGCTCGTCGAGCAGACTCGCCATGCCGGCAACAGGACCGGTCAGCGAGGCTGTGAAGCGTTGGCGGTACAAGGACAGGATCTCCGCCCAGTCCGGGCGATCCGGATGAGCCAGGGCATAGTCGGCGAGCACCTGCTCGAAAGGGGTCCCCAGATCCAGTCGTTCGTTCCAGGCGAGAAAGCCGCCGTCGGCCACGAACTCGTCCCACGCCTCCGGCGAGACGTATCCGGCGACGGCAGCTATTGGCTCCCAGGTGTACAGGACGTTGCCGTAATCGAGAACGACGGCGTTCACGCGGCCAGAGGGGCGGATGGACTCAGCGTCGGGGCTCGGCACAGTCATACCTCGGTATCCTTCCACGGAGCCGCCGTATGCCACCGAGACGGCACGGCTGTCGGCGCGAGCATGAGGCCTGAGTTCGAAAACACTCAGGTTTTGTATGCCACCTACAACTTCACCCCCAAACCAACTGTGTGCAAGGTCACGTCTGCAGTAGTGCAGAACGCGACAACACCCTCTAGGACGTATGTCACATGTCGACCGCACCCGCTTGATCAATCTACTTCGAACTTCCTTCTCCCAAGGGGTTTCCAACACTCGCGAACACTGGTACGCTCGTACCAATCCGGTACAGTCGTACCACTTCAATCATCAGGCGCATGATGTGCGTCATGATCCGCATTACCGGCACAGTGCTGTGTCAGAGAGGGAGTCATGGGTCTTTCCGTGGATTCCGAAATCGGGAGGCTTCGGCAGGTCATCCTGCACAGGCCCGGGGGTGAGATGCTCCGGCTCACCCCGCAGAATAAGGATCATCTTCTGTTCGATGACGTCCTGTGGCTCGAGAGGGCCCAGGAGGAGCACGATCAGTTCGCACGCGTGCTGACCGATCGTGACGTCGAGGTTCTCTACCTCAGCGACCTGCTGGCCGAGACCCTCGAGGTGCCCGAGGCCAGGGACTATGTCCTGGACCGGGTCGTCAATGAGAACACCAACGGCCCCATTGCCGCCGAGCCGCTGCGGGCCCTGGCTCAGGGGCTGTCCGGAGCCGACCTGGCCGAGATCCTCGTCGCCGGCATCACCAAGGCCGAGCTGCTGGAGCGCACCTCCTGCCCGGACTCCCTGGTGCTGGCCTCCATGAACGACGACGACCTGCTCCTGGCCCCGCTGCCCAACCACCTGTTCACCCGAGACACGTCGTGCTGGATCTACAACGGCGTGTCCATCAACTCGATGATGATGCAGGCCAGGCAGCGCGAAACCATCAACTACGAGGCGATCTACCGCTGGCACCCCCGCTTCGCGAGCGCAGACTTCCCCGTGTGGTCCGAGGGCACCCAGGCCGGCCCCGCCACGGTCGAGGGAGGCGACGTCCAGATCATCGGCAACGGCGCCGTGCTGGTCGGCGTCTCAGAGCGCACTACCGCCCAGGGCATCGAGAGACTCGCCAGAAGACTCTTCGCCGGTGGGAAGGTCAACCAGATCGTCGCCGTCGAGATGAAGCGGACGCGCGCGCAGATGCACCTGGACACGGTCATGACCATGGTCGACGTCGGCACCTTCACCGTCTACGGAGGCCTGGGGATGCTGCCGACGCTCACTGTGCGTCCCGGAAGCGACGGACAGATCAGCGTCACCCGCAACGACCCGGAGGACATGTACCGCGTCATCGCCCAGGCGCTGGGCATCGACGACCTCACCGTCCTCATCACGCCTCAGGACTCGATGGCCGCCGCACGTGAGCAGTGGGACGACGGCTCCAACTCGCTGGCCATCGCCCCCGGCGTCATCGTCGCCTACGAGCGTAACGTCAACACCAACGAGTACCTCACCTCCCGCGGTATCGAGGTCTTGACGATCCCGGGCTCGGAGGTCGGGCGCGGACGCGGCGGCCCGCACTGCATGAGCTGTCCGATTTCTGCGAGACCCGGTCGCCTGATACGGTCCCCCGTCGGCGCCTTCGGCGTCAATGAAGAAAACCCATCACCCACTCAACATCTGGACGAAGAAGAAGGAGTCCTCATGACCCACCCCCTGCACAACCGCAACTTCCTCAAGGAGCTCGACTTCACCGCTGATGAGTGGGGCATCCTGCTCCAGCTGGCGGCTCAGCTCAAGGAAGACAAGAAGACCGGCCGCGAGGTGAAGCGGCTGACTGGCAAGAACATCGCGCTCATCTTCGAGAAGACCTCGACTCGCACTCGCTGCTCCTTCGAGGTAGCCGCCTACGACCAGGGCGCCCAGGTCACCTACCTGGATCCCACGGGCTCGCAGATGGGCCACAAGGAGTCGGTGGCGGACACCGCCCGGGTCCTGGGCCGCTTCTACGACGGCATCGAGTTCCGCGGCAAGAAGCAGGAGCACGTCGAGGCTCTGGCCGAGCTTTCGGGCGTGCCGGTGTGGAACGGGCTGACTGACGAGTGGCACCCCACCCAGATGCTCGCCGACCAGATGACCATGTTGGAGCACTCGGGCAAGCCGATCGAGGAGATCTCCTTCGCCTACCTCGGCGACGCCCGCAACAACGTGGCCAACTCGCTGCTCATTTCCGGCGCCCTCATGGGGAATGGATGTGCGGATGGTGGGACCATCCGAGCTGCAGACGCCTCCCTGAGGTGGTGGCCCAGGCGGAGAAGCTGGCGGAGAAGAGCGGAGCCCGTATCCTCGTCACCGACGATGCCGCCGAGGGTGTCAAGGGAGTCGACTTCCTCTACACCGACGTGTGGGTCTCGATGGGTGAGCCCAAGGAGGTGTGGGACCAGCGCATCGCCCTGCTGCGTCCCTACCAGGTCAACGCCGAGCTGGTGGAGGCCACCGGCAACCCCGACGTCAAGTTCCTCCACTGTCTGCCGGCCTTTCCACGATCGCAACACCACCGTGGGCGAGGATATCTTCAACAAGACAGGCATGGACGGTCTGGAGGTCACCGACGACGTCTTCGAGACCGAGCGCAACGTCGCCTTCGACCAGGCTGAGAACCGCATGCACACCATCAAGGCCGTCATGGTCGCAACCCTCGGAGAGTGGGACTGAGCCGTGAGAATCGTTGTTGCCCTCGGCGGAAACGCCCTTCTACGTCGGGGTGAGAAGCCTGACGCCAGCATCCAGATCCACAATGTCGAGGTTGCAGCGCGTGAGCTGGCCAAGCTGGCGGAGAAGCACGAGCTGGTCCTCACCCACGGTAACGGCCCTCAGGTGGGCGTCCTCGCCCTGGAGTCCGCCAACGATGAGCGGCTCTCGGAGCCCTACCCCTTCGACACCCTCGGTGCCCAGACCCAGGGCATGATCGGCTACTGGCTGCTGCAGGCCATGCAGAACGCCCTGCCGGGGCGCCACGTAGCTGCCATGGTCAACCAGACCCTGGTCCTGGCCGGCGACCCGGCCTTCTCCAACCCCACCAAGTTCGTCGGTGAGGTGTACTCCAAGGAGGAGGCTGAGAAACTGGCCGAGGAGCGGGGCTGGGTGGTCAAGCCCGACGGCGAGCACTACCGCCGCGTCGTCGGATCGCCCAAGCCGCAGCGCGTCATCGAGACCCGGTTGGTGCGCTCGCTCCTGGAAGCCGGTGCCATCGTCGTCTGCTCCGGTGGAGGCGGGGTCCCCGTTATCCGCAGCACCGAGGGCAAGCTCCAGGGCATCGAGGCCGTCATCGACAAGGACCTCACCGCGTCCGTCCTGGCCGAGGCGCTCGAGGCCGACGCCCTCCTCATCCTCACCGACGTCGATGGCGTCTATCGAGGACTTCGGAACCGAGAACCAAAAACAGGTTCCGCGGGCAACGCCGGCAGCACTGCGCGCCATGGGTCTTCCCAGCGGATCCATGGGGCCAAAGGTCGAGGCGGTGTGCCGATTTGTTGAACTGACCGGAGACATGGCGGCAATCGGTCGTCTTGAGGACGCCGTTTCCATCATCGACGGGTCAGTCAGGGGACTATCGTGACACCCCGGAGGCAACTACGGTGGCCCCGACGATATCCATCCCCCGATTCCCCGAGCAAATCGACACTCGCATTCGCAGGGCCCTGACCGGCGCAACGGCATCGGTCCGTCAAGGAGGTGGTGATAACCGTCAACCACACATGACCATGCCAGGGTTCAACCTCATTCTTTTACACAGAAACTCCTGTGGCGACTTTTGAGGTTCCTTCAGGGTAAGATGAGAACGTTGAACCACAGACATATACATCTGTCTCAATTCACACACCATTCAACGAGCACAAGGGAGTGACTCACTCATGACGAAGATCGTCAACTCTTGGAACGACTTCGACCCGCTCAGCACGTCATCGTCGGGCGCGCAGACTTCTCGGTTATTCCTCCCGAGGAGCCGGCCACCTCCGAGAAGGTGCCGATCGACTCCGAAATGCGCGGCATGTGGGGCCCCCGCCCCACCGCCACCGTCGAGGCCGCCAACGAGCAGCTCGACAACTACGTCAAGATCCTCGAGGGACTAGGCGTCAAGGTGGACCGGCCCACGCCGCTGCAGTGGAACCAGGCCATCCAGACGCCTGACTTCCGCACGGAGTCGGGCTTCACCCAGATGCCGCCGCGCGACATCCTGCTGACCATCGGTGACGAGATCATGTCGTCGGCCAACTCGTTCCGCTGCCGGTACTTCGAGTACTCTCGCCTACTGGCCTCTCATGAATCAGTACTTCGAGGAGGACCCGGAGTTCAAGTGGACCCAGGCACCTCGCCCCCGGCTGACGGACAAGTCCTACAAGCACAACTACTACGACGAGCGGATCTCCCTGGAGGAGCGCCTCGAGCGCACCGCCGCTAAGGACTTCGTGACCACTGAGGTTGAGCCGATGTGGGACGCCGCCGACGTCATGCGCGTGGGTAAGGACCTGTTCATTCAGCACGGTCTGACCACCAACCGCAAGGCGATGGAGTGGTTCAAGCGCTACTACCCCGACCTGCGGGTGCACGCGGTGAACTTCCCCGGCGACCCCTACCCGATTCACATCGACGCCACCTTCGTGCCGCTGCGGCCCGGGATCTGATCATCAACAACCCGCACCGCCGCCTGCCCGAGGAGCAGCGCAAGATCTTCGAGGCCAACGACTGGCAGATCGTCGACGCCGCTCCCCCGGCCCACGAGGTTCCGCCGCCGCTGTGCTACTCCTCCGTCTGGCTGTCCATGAACTGCCTCGTTATCGACCACAAGACCGTGTGCGTCGAGGCCAGTGAGGTCCACCAGATGGAGCAGATGGACAAGTTGGGCATGAACGTCATCCCGGTTCCCTTCCGCGACGCCTACGCCTTCGGTGGTGGTCTCCACTGCGCGACGGCGGACGTGTACCGCGAGGGCGGCTGCGAGGACTACTTCCCCAACCAGGTCGCTGACCCGACTCTGGTCTGATCCCAGGCGGGTGCGGGGCGGCAGCTCATGGACCGGGCTGCCGCCCCGCACCGTTCCCCACTCGGTTCTCGCGATGCGGTTGCCATGCTCCCCATAGAGGCGGTAAGAGTCGGTCAAACCGCGCGAAGCTCAGCAAAGAGGCTGTGCCCTGCCGCGTGCGCCGGGAGAGAACTCAGGAGACACAACTGCCATGTCACAGACAACATCTACCGAATCTTCTATCACAGAGTACGTGATGAACAAGAAGCTTGGCGCCATCGCCATGCTTCTATCCGCCACTGGGATGGGGCTCGTCGGCACCATCAGCCGTGGCACGACTGCTGGTCTCGCTGACGCAGATAAGTCCGTTATCGGATCATTCCTGGCCTTCGGGCGCATGACCGTCGGCCTGCTCGGTTTTCATCCTCATCCTGGTGCTGACCAAGAAGACCGGTCTGTTCCGGCGCACTCGCTTGAGCACCACCGTGATCCTGGGAGGGGTGAGTATCGGCCTCTCCCTGGGCTGCTACATCTCCTCAACACTGATGACATCCATCGCCAACGCCGTCTTCCTCATCTACACGGGGCCACTGTTCTGTGCGCTGCTTGCACGTATCTTCCGTAAGGAGAAGATCAGCATCCTATCGGGGATTTTCCTATTTTTGGTATTCGTCGGCATGCTGCTGACCATCGGCATCATCGACGTCAAGAACGGTAGCCTGACATTCGGCCTGGACCTGTCGACATCATCCTCTGAGTATCCGCAGAAGAAGCTGGGCGACCTTCTCGGCCTGCTGTCAGGAGTCTTCTACGGGCTGGCGATGTTCTTCTATGGCTATCGCAAGGATGTCGACTCAGTTGTGCGTGGAGTTTGGAACTTCTTCTGGGCGGCCTCTGCTACACTTGCGATGTCAATCATCTGCGCCCATGGCACGGGTTTCGTCCTTCACGACCACAAACTGGGCGTGGGCAACGGCCCTCTTCCTGGTGTGCGGTCTGTTCTGCACTGGGATTCCTGGTGGTCGCTGGACGCAACCTCCCCGCCGTGGAGTATTCGACGATCTCGTACTGGGAGTGTCCGGTCGCTATTCTGTGCGGCCTCCTCGTGTGGGGCGAACGGCTCACTCCTGTGGGGATGGTTGGAGGACTGTCATCGTTGAGGTGGGCTGGCGCCTATCTTCCTGGACGCCCTCACTCGGAAGTCCCGCTTCTCTGACGCCTGAGCGCACTGCACTCCTGTCCGCCAGCGAGCAGGTTCAGCCCAATCGCAGGCGGACGGGAACTTGCAGCTATCATCCACATGTTCTTCATATCACGAGACCACACATTGTCGGCCATCTTCGTCGACCGAGCCGGAGCCATAGGTTATGAATACCGTCCATCCAGAAAGCATGAACGATTATTACTCGGATCCTGAGCGAAGTCGCGCGCTGAGGCGGGCTGCGACAGCAAGTTTTATCGAAACTTCATTGAGTGGTTCGATTACGCATCGTACGGTTACCTGGCTACCGTCATCGGTCTTGCTTTCTTCCTGAGGCAGACAAGTCCGTCCAGTTGATGTCGACATTTGCGGTATTCGCCATGTCCTTTATCCTGCGACCCGCTGGAGCTGTTGTGTGGGGTGCATGGGGGGACAGATGGGGGCGCCGCTGGGCCCTGTCCTGGTCGATTCTCACCATGTCGGGATCGACATTCTTCATTGAGCTTCTCCCGACGTACTCGGCGATCGGTATTGCTGGCGCCATTGGTCTGCTTCTGTGCACATGATCCAAGGGTTCTCCGCATCTGGGCGAATACGCGGGTGCCGGAACCTTCCTGGCCGAGTACGCACCTCCTTCCCGTCGGGGCATCTATACCTCGCTGGTTCCTGCTTCCACCGCATGTGCCCTGCTAGCCGGTTCTCTTATGGTCACAGGGGCGTTCTGGCTGCTGCCCGACGACGCTATGGAATACATGGGGGTGGCGTATTCCATTCCTTCTAGCCGGGTCCCTGGGCCTCATCGGCCGCTGCATCCGGGTGCATTTGGAAAGACCTCGCCCGCCTATCAGGAGATGCGGGCAGAAATGCCTCAGGAGGAGAAGTCGGAGAGCTGGTCTGAACCGCTGCGTCTGCTTCTGCGGGAGCACCTTCACGACACGCTTATTACCTTCGGGGTTTCCTGCCTTAACGCAGTCGCCTTCACATGCTGCTGAGCTACATGCCCACCTACGTTCACGAGGAGCTCGGCTTCTCCCAGGATACTGCGACTCTTGCCACTTCTGCGATGCTCGTTGTCTCACATCATTTCGATCTTCATTATGGGGCACCTGTCCGACTCCTTCGGAAGGCGCCGCATGCTCATTGCCGCTGCGTCGCGTTTATTGTTCTCACCATTCCATTGTTCGTTGTCATGACGAAGGCCACTGGAATGCTCTTAGTAGTCATCCTGTGTCAGGTCGTTTTTCGCCATCATTCTGACGGCTAATGATGGAACGCTTGCCACCTTCCTAGCGGAGTCTTTTCCGACTAACGTGCGTTACTCAGGATTCGCCCTGTCTTTCAATGGTGCCAACGCGCTTCTCCGGGGGACAACGCCATTCATTGTCACGTGGCTCATCAAGGTCACTGGGTCTCCCCTGGCGCCGGCGGTCTATCTCACGGTGGTTGCGCTGATTGCTATGGTGGCGATCTTCCAGTCCCGTACAATTCACGGTTCCGAGCTGACCGAGAAGCAGACTCATTCCTCAACCTGAGGACAATCACTCAAAACAATTGGTAACAAGTCGTATATAAGTTACTTGCACACGAGGTCATTATCACCGTCTTCTTACGGACAAGAAGGCCTGGTCGTCGTAGGATGATCGCCATGGCCGATACTGATGCAGACACCACTGCAGACGCAGTAAGCAACGACGCTTCCGCTCATGCACGTTCTCGAACTGAATCCCGAGTCACGCCGCGAGGTGAAGACCGGCGTCAGGCCATCATCGATGCTGCGGCGGCTATCATCCGCGAGTCGGGGCCGTCAGCGGTCAGCCACCGCAGCGTGGCCAAGCGCGCCGGATGCTCGCTATCGGCCACAACCTACTACTTCAATGGACTTGAAGACCTCCTTCACCAGGCGGGGCTGGTCAACATCGGATTGTGGGCCTCCCGTGCCGAGCGCGTCGCCGACCGGTGGAAAGCTTTTCAAGGGGAGCCCGAACCCTGTCCCAGAGGGTCCGCTTCATCCTCCAAGCCACCTTGCCGGCCCAAGGCGGGTATTTCGGCCCACTATCTTCAGCTCATCTCGGCCAGCCAGGCCGCCCCAGTCACATGCCTACCGGCAGGGCCGTCAGCGTCTCAACGCCGCTCTGCGCAGGGTGCTGCGTCAGCTGGACAGCCCGCTGGAGCCGGAGATGGTCATCGCAGTCGTGGATGGAGCCGCCGTGACCGCACTCAGCGAAGGGTGGAACGTCAAGTCCACCGCGGCGGACTACTCACCGATCTCATCACCCTGGCGCACGGAATGCCGTCCTTTCAGGTTCAGGCGCTCGACGCGCTCCCCGGCGCCGGGGAGCAGTCATCGGTGGCGGCGCAGTCGCGCAGCAGCGCCTACTAAAATCGATGTGTCACCGGGCTCTTTGGCTGTCTCTCACCACAGGCGGTGGGATCCATTTCGACGCACACCTGTTCCTCTCGGCGGGCAGAACGGTCTCGCAGTCTTAACGCAAACGTCCTGGCAAGCGCTTTTCCCCGCGCCAAAGGCGCGCGTACCAGCGCTCTAGCCGCCCCGGCGGCAACCTGGCCGTTGACCGGCGGTGGTGCCACCGGTCCCAGTGTTTTCAAAGCCGTCGGCCTCGGCCTGGGCCAGCAGAGGTCTCCACACCGCGTTGCGGACCGTCCAGACGCGCTACCCGCCAAGCGGGAGGCAGATGCAGCTCGGCCCTTTCCATCAGATCCCTGCTGGCGAAACCCGCATGGTCCCACCTCACCAACGCCTGAGCCGCGACCGGATCGGGCCTACCCAGAAGAATGACGCGTGCCGACGGTGCCGCCAGCACCGCCGCGTTTGTCCACTGCCGTAGCGCCTCACCGGCTGCCCCCTAGCCCGGACGCGAGGAAAGAGCTCCGCCATCGAGCAGCAGCACTGCCCGGTAGCCCCTCGGCCACGGGCTCTGCACCCGGTGTTGCCACCACGAGGCGCGGAGAATCGTCAACCTCATCCATGACACCATGAGTCTCCCTCGCGCCGGAGACTACGACCGGGAACCCCGGAAAGGCCCGTCCCAGCTCCTCCCCGGTACGGGCCGAGCCAACCGTTACCATTCTCAAGGCCTGGCCATCGCACTCGGGGCAAGTCCACCGCCCCACGGTCCGAGCGCACCATCTGCAGGTCGTGTGGCCCTGGTGGTCCATCGCCATCGGGCCACCGCAGGATGGACAATGGGCGGCGGTGCGGCAGCGGGCGCAGGCCACTAGTGGTGCGTAACCCGAGCGTGGCACCTGGAATGAGAACCGGTCCGTTCTGCAGCGCGCGTCGCAGTGCCCGATGCGCCAAGGAGGGAATCCGGGCCGCCCCGGAGGCTCCCTCCCGGTCCAGCTCGGCGGGGCCGGGAACCTCGGCGCGCGGAACGACCCTGCGTACGACGCGCCGTGGCGCGATCAGGTCCCGGCACCATCCCTGGTTGACCAGAGACTGGGCCTCCACGGATCGGGAGAACCCGCCGATGAGCAGACCCGCTCCCTCGAGGGAGGAACGTAGAGCCAGGACCGTGCGAGCATGGGTGCAGCGGCGCGCGGGGCTCGGACAACCTGTTGTCCCCATCGTCCCAGATGACCGCCAGGCCCTAGCCGACACACCGGCGCGAAAGCCGCCGACCTGGTTCCCACGACCACTCGGGCACGTCCGAGCAGCAACGATAGGAAGGCCCGATAACGGCGAGCCGGACCGTGCTCGGATGAAAGCACCACGACCGGCTTCCTCCCCAGCTCCTGACGGAGCCGGGCAGCGAGAGCCTCGGCCTGCTCGGTTGTCGCCATGACGATGATCGCACCCCGCGAGCCCGCCAGGCAGGCCCGTACAGCGTGAGCCAGGCATACCTGCCATGGCTCGATCGCGGGCTCTAGTTGGTCGCCACCGCCGCCACCATCTGCAGACGACGGCGCCCCTGATGCTCGTCGCTCGCCGGCAGAGCGCACCAGGCTGCCCTCGGCGCTGCGCCGTCGGCCAGCTGCTCCAGGAAGTCCGCACCCTCGTCGTGAGTGCCGCCAGCCGCATGCGTCCTTCGGCCGCTCCCCAGGAGGGAAAGTCCCGCGTCACCTTGTCCCGCTCATCCACCTCGGTCGAGGCGTGCCTGGCGGGAAGGGCCAGACGGACGACGTCCGAACGCGTCCCGGCGCTGCGAGTGGCAACGGCCTCGATGAGCCGGCGCGAGGCCTCCGGAAGGACCTGGAGATCGGAGACGACACGGCGCAATGGTGAGAGCCGACCGATGTGCGTCGTCGTGGCCCCCGCTGCCAGATCCATCCCCGCATCTCCTGCTCTCCGAAACGGACCACCACACGGGTTCCGGGAAGGGCGTGCTGCGCCATCGCCGCGGGGACAGCGTAGTCGAAGGTACGATCCAGGTGCGGTACCGGGGAATCCAGGACGACTCTGGCGACCGGGTCGGCGACTCCGGCGACCGTCACCGTGCGCTCGCCGGGTTCGGGCAGATCCAACAGCTCGCCCTGCCTGCTCACGCCGCTACGGCGCACGAGCCCCGCCGACTCGCCGAGGGTGAGAGCATCGTCGTCGTGCTCAGTTGCCATAGAGCCTCTGGAACTATCCTGCGCCGGTGCGCGAGTCGTCAGACGGCCCGGCGCAGGGCTTCGGCGCGGTCTGTGGCCTCCCAGGTGAAGCCGGACGCCCGAAGTGCCCGTAGGCGCTGGTGGCGCGGTAGATGGGGCGCAGCAGGTCAGGTCGCGCACGATGGCCGCTGGGCGCAGATCGAAGACCTCGGTGACGGCTGCCAAGATGCGCTCCTCCGGAACGGTCGCCGTCCCGAAGGTTTCCACGTAGACACCCACCGGATGGGCCGAGCCGATGGCATAGGCCACCTGAATCTCACAACGCCTGGCCAACCCCTGCGGCGACAACGTTCTTGGCCACCCATCGCACTGGCGTAACTGGCTGAACGATCCACCTTCGAAGGATCCTACCGGAGAAGGCTCCTCCGCCGTGACGGGCCATACCGCCATAGGTGTCCACGATGATCTTGCGTCCCGTGAGCCCCGCATCACCCGCCGGGCCCCCGATGACGAACTGTCCCGAGGGATTGATGAGGACCTCGGCGCCGGCGGTGGCGAGCTCGGTACCCGCCTCGGCCTCGGCCGCCAGCACCGGGGCGATGACCTCGGCCTGGAGGGCGTCGGTGAGCCAGGTGCGCGTGCAGTCCTCATCGTGCTGGGTGGAGATGACCAGGTTCTCCAGGCTCACGGGACGCCGGCCGTCGTAGCCGATGGTCACCTGGGTCTTGCCGTCGGGACGCAGGCCCGGGACGATCCCCTGCTTGCGCACCAGTGCCAAGCGCTCCGCCAGACGGTGTGCCAGGTGGATGGGAAGAGGCATGAGGGGCGGCGGTGTCATCGCAGGCGTAGCCGAACATGAGTCCCTGGTCGCCGGCGCCCCTGCAGGTCGAGCGGATCGATGTCCCCGGTGTCCTGGCGGGCCTGAAGGACTTGTCGACTCCGGCGGCGATGTCCGGGGACTGCTGACCGATCGACACCGAGACACCGCAGGAGCGGGCGTCGAAGCAGACCTCCGATGAGGTGTACCCGATGGCGGAGATCTCCTGGCGCACGATCTGCGGGATCTCGACGTAGGCCCGCTCGGTGGTCACCTCTCCGGCAACGTGCACCAGGCCAGTCGTCACCATCGTCTCGACCGCGACCCGTGCGGCGGGATCCTGTTCAGCGATGGCGTCGAGGATCGCATCGGAGACGCGGTCGCATACCTTGTCCGGGTGCCCTTCAGTGACCGACTCGGAAGTGAACAGACGCAAGGAGGAATTCATCCGCCCATCGTAGTCACCACCACAACCGATCCATGGTGACGTTACCCACGAAAGTGCTCTGCGGGCTATCAGGAACCGTCCATCAAGTCCGCAGTGAGGCCGATGAGGAGACGGGCGACCTCCATCTTGCTGCCCTGTCCGGAACCACCTCCGAGCCCCGGGCATCGAGGACCACGACCGCGTTGAGCACGTCGCCGAAACCGAGGTCCTCCCCACCGCGTTGACCGCCAGGAGGTGGGCACCTTCCGGCGCGCCTTGGCCGCGCCATGGAAGAGCACGTCTCCGTCGTCGTCCCCGGTCTCGGCGGCGAACCCGACGACGACCTGACCGGCCCGGGGCGGATCCGTCACCAGTCCGGCCAGAATGTCCGGGTTGGTGGTGAGTTCGATGGACATCGGGGCCTCGTTGCGGCGACCCGACGTGGTCGGCGCGCTCTTCTTGATCTTGGTGGTCGCCGCGGCGAGCGGCCGGTAGTCGGCGACAGCGGCGGCCATGATGACGGCATCGGCATCGCGGGCGGCCTCCCGAACCGCGCGAAGCATGTCGTGCGCGGTACCAGCTGCGACAACGGCGACACCCGCCGGCAGAGCATCGAGCAGCTCCGAGGCGACGTGCGCCTGTACCAGCGTCACGCGGGCGCCCTGCTCGACGGCGGCCACCGCCAGGGCGCACCCCTGGCGGCCGGAGGACCGGTTTCCGAGGTAGCGCACCGGGTCGATGGGCTCACGGGTGCCACCGGCGGAGATGACGACGTGCCGTCCTGTGAGGAGCCTGCTGCTCCCATCCGGTTCGACTGCGTCGTCGTTCCCGAACTCCCCTTGGAGGACGGCTAGCGACCTGGAGACGATCTGCTCGGGCTCGGGCATGCGTCCCACCCCGGAGTCCTTGCCGGTCAGGCGGCCGCGGTCCGCTCAATGACCGTCAGGCCACGCTCGCGCAGCACTCGCCACGTTGTCCCGGGTGGCGGGATTGAGCCACATACGGTGTGCATGGCCGGCGCCAGGACCACGGGAGCGCCGGTCGCCAGGATCGTCGCGGTCAGCAGGTCGTCGGCTCGTCCGGCACGTGCGCGCGCCAACAGGTCCGCCGAGGCCGGCGCCACCAGGACGAGCTCGGCCCCACTCGGCCACGGCCACGTGCTCGACCGCCGCCGGGTCGTCGAAGACGCCGGTGGACACGGCCTGACCGCTGACCGCGGCCAGTGCCGGTGCCCTCGATGAACCGCAGCGCAGACTCAGTGGCCACTACTTTGACCTCGTGTCCGGCCTGACGCAGTAGTCGGATGACGAAGGGGCGCCTTGTAGCGGCGATGGATCCAGCTACGCCGATGATACGCGCCGCGGCCTCGCCGGAGGCGGCCGCGGCGCGCTGACCCGCAGTGGTGTGCGGCTCGTCCATGCGAGCGCGACTCAGAACTGGATGTCGTCGAGGCTGGTGGGCGTCTCGCCCTCCTGGAGAGAGACGGGGGCGTCCAGCGAGATATCGCTGAACATGTCGGCCTCGGCGGCGCGACGGGCCTCCTCGGCCTCGATTCGACGGGCGCGGGCGACGTCTCCGGGATGACCTCGAGCTTTGTCCTCGGCGATCTCCGCAGGGCGATACCCAGCGACTTCTCACCGATCTCGAGTCGACCAGCGGCCCGAAGAACTCGAACTGGTTGTCCCTCGAGCTGCTGGGTGTAGGTGTTGATCTGGCGGGCGCGCTTGGCGGCCTCCACCACGAGCTCAGTGCTTGGAGTCGACCTTCTCCAGAAGGTCGTCGATCGGCGGGTTGGTAATGCCCTCGGGCTGGGGAGAGGTTCCGAGCATGTGCATGCCTCCGGTTCAATCTCGATAGTTCTAAACCAAGATATTCTAACTGCCGAGTCCCATGAGCCGGGCGAGCTCATCGGTGGCGCTCGCCACGGTGTCGTTGACGACGACGTGATCGAACTCGTCGGCCGCAGCGAGTTCGGTACGGGCCGTGACCAGGCGGCGCTCCTGTTCCTCGGGTTCCTCGGTGTCCCGGTCCGCGAGCCTGCGGACGAGCTCATCCCAGCTCGGCGGGGCGAGGAAGACGAGGCGGGCCTGGGGCATGGCCCCGGCGAACCTGGCGAGCACCGGCCAGGTCGATCTCCAGGAGTGCGGGACGTCCGGCGTCGAGTTGGTGCTGTACGGGGCCACGGGGAGTGCCGTAACGGTGCGCACCATGGACCAGCGCCCACTCCAGCATCTGCCCTGAGGCGATGAGGCTGTCGAGCTCCTCCTCGCTCACGAAGTGGTAGTGCACGCCATCGATCTCGCCGGGACGGGGCTCGCGGGTGGTGGCGGAGATCGAGACGAAGAGATCGGGGTGGCGTCTGCGCAGTTCGGTGACCACGGTTCCCTTGCCCACCGCCGTTGGTCCTGCCAGGACAGTCAGACGAGCGAGAACGGGAGCGGACGAGGCAGCGGCGTCGGTCATGGTCACATCATGACCTACCGGACGCCGCCGGCACGAGCCGGCGTCTCACCAGGTGTCTTATCGGACGTCTCAGCCGAAGCGCTCTACCAGTGCGGCCCGCTGATTCGCCCCCAGGCCCCGTACCCGCCGGGACTCGGCGATACGAACATCCTCGAGGATGGCGTCGGCTGTTGTGGTCCCTACTCGTGGAAGGGAGACAAGCAGCGCCCTGACCTTCATCTTGCCCAGGACCTCATCGGTCTCCGAGGCGGCGAAGAACTCGGAGAGCTTGAGCTCCCCGCTCTTGAGCTCGGATTTGATGCGAGCGCGCTGCGATCGTGCAGCTGCGGCCTTCTCCAGCGCTTCAGCTCGTTGCTCAGGTGTCAGTGTAGGAAGCGTCATGGTGGTCTCCTCCCCCAGTCCAATGCCAGTGACCCGCACCACAAGCATAAGTCGGGTTGGATGCACTCGCATTCGCAGGGGCCGGTATCACGGCACTGACTTCGTGTTCCCGCACACACGTCGATCGTGCACTGTCGGGCTGCATCAGCGCAGGGCAGCGGCCGCCCTCATGCGTTGCGGCCAGCGCGGCCGCCCGCAGCGCCTCGATGGAGGGACCCGCCTGAGTACCCCGCGTGAGGTGGAGGCCAGAACGTGACGACGAGCCGGCCCGAACACGGATTCCAGCTCGGTCGCCCCCGCGCCCTGTGCACCGACACCGGGCGCCAGCAGCGGACCATTGGCGCGCAGCAGATCGATCCCCAGACGGGAGACTGCCTCCCCGACGGTGGCGCCGACAACCAGCCCGATGCTGCCGAGTCCACCCTCACCGCGAGCAGCGGCGTTGGATGCGGTGACCCTCCACGACTTCCGCGGCCACGGCCCGCTCGCCGCTGACGGCGTGCTGGACGGTGGTCCCTTCGGGATTGGAGGTCAGAGCCAGGACGAAGACGCCCCGCCCCTCCCGCCTCTGCCAGGTCAAGTGCGGGGGCGAGGGAGCCGTAGCCCAGGTAGGGCGAGACCGTGATGGAGTCGGCGGCCAGGGGCGCGCCGTCGGACAGGTAGGCCTGGGCGTAACCGGCCATTGTGGAACCGATGTCGCCGCGCTTGACGTCGAGGACCGACAGGGTGCCGACATCCCGCAGGGCCGCCAGAGTCTCTTCGAGGACCGCGATGCCGGCGCTGCCGTGGCGTTCGAAGAATGCGGACTGAGGCTTGACGGCGGCCACGCGCCCGCCGACGGCGTCGACGGTCCGCAGGGCGAAGTCCCGCAAGCCCGCGGCCGAGTCGGTCAGACCCCAGGCCTCGAGCAGGCTGGGATGAGGGTCGATCCCGACGCACAGGGGACCCTGATCATCCATGGCATCGGCCAGGCGCGCACCAAAGGGACGGCGGGACCGACTGGGCTGATGACTCGTGGTGGAACTCATCGGTTCTCCTTCTCAGTAGCGGTACCGTGCGTGAGGTGCGCACCCCGCCGGGATTGGCGGGCGGCGATGTGCTCCTGGAGGCTGCGGACCCGGAAGGGACCGCGCAGCTGGGCCTCGAGGGCCTGGACCGCCGCCTGGAGCTGCTGAACGGTGGTGATGATGGGCCGATCGGCGCCGGTGGTCGCCGCCCGGATGGAGTATCCGTCGGCACGAGCCCCCTGCCCCTTGGGGGTGTTGACAACCATGTCGATGGCACCGGACTCGATGAGCCCCGCGATCGTCTGCTCGCCGTGGATTCCAACGCCCTGGCTGATCTTGCGCACCGCCGTGGCGTCGATCCCGTTGCGGCGCAGCACCTGGGCCGTCCCGGCGGTGGCCAGGACCGTGAAGCCGAGCTCGGCGAGCCGGGCCACCGGCAGGATGATGGCGCGCTTGTCCCGGTCGGCAACGGAGACGAACAGTGTTCCCTCGGTGGGCAGGCCCCCGTAGGCGCCCGCCTGGGACTTGGCGAATGCCCGGGGGAAGTCGACGTCATAGCCCATGACCTCCCCGGTCGAGCGCATCTCGGGTCCCAGGATTGTGTCGACGACGCGCCCCTCGGTGGTGCGGAACCGTTTGAAAGGCAGGACCGCCTCTTTGACAGCGATTGGGTCGTCCGGATCGGTGACGGTGGCGTCGGACTCGGGCAGGTTGCCGGAGCGTCGTAGAGAGGCGATCGTCTCCCCCGCCATGATGAGGGCCGCCGCCTTGGCGAGTTGTACGCCGGAGGCCTCGAGACGAAGGGGACCGTGCGGGAGGCCCGGGGTTGGCCTCGATGACGTAGAGGACATCGGGAGACCAGGGCGAACTGGATATTGAGCAGCCCGCGAACGCCCACCCCGGCGGCGATCGCCTCGGTGGAGCGCCGGATGCGGGCGATCTCGGTGTCGGACAGAGTCATGGGCGGCATGACGCAGGCCGAGTCGCCGGAGTGGATCCCCGCCTCCTCGATGTGCTCCATGACCCCGCCGAGGAACAGCTCGGTTCCGTCGTAAAGGGCATCGACGTCGATCTCGATGGCGTCGTCGAGGAAACGATCGATGAGAAGCGGCCCGGTCCCGTAGACGCCTCCGGGCTCACGGCCGGCGCGCTGGAGGTAGTCGTCCAGTCCCTCGGCGTCATAGACGATCTCCATACCGCGCCCGCCCAGCACATAGCTGGGGCGCACCAAGACCGGGTAGCCAATGCCGCCGGCGACCGATCCGGGCCTGCTCATCGCTCAGGGCGGTGCCGTGCGCCGGTGCGGGCAGCCCGGCGCGCTGGAGGACGACGCCGAAGGCCCTCGCGGTCCTCGGCGGCGTCGATGGCCTCCGGGCTCGTCCCCAGGATCGGAACCCCGGCCTCGGCTAGCCTGGCGGCCAGGGACAGAGGCGTTTGCCCGCCGAGCTGGACGATGACGCCGGCCACGGGGCCCGCCGCCAGCTCGGCCTCGTAGACCCTCGATGACGTCCTCGAAGGTCAAGGGGCTCGGAAGTAGAGCCGGTCGGAGACGTCGTAGTCGGTTGAGACGGTCTCGGGATTGCAGTTGACCATGACGGTCTCGTACCGCTCGGATAGGGCCATCGTGGCGTGCACGCAGGAGTAGTCGAACTCGATGCCCTGGCCGATACGGTTGGGACCCGATCCCAGGATGATGACGGCCTCGTGCTCGCGGGGAGCGACCTCTGTCTCCAGGTCGTAGCTGGAGTGAGGTAGGGGGTGCGCGAGGCGAACTCGGCGGCGCAGGTGTCCACGGTCTTGTAGACGGGGCGCAGGCCGAAGGCGTGGCGGACCTCGCGCACCGTGTCCTCACTGATGTCTCTCAGGGCGGCGACCTGGACGTCGGAGAATCCGTGGCGCTTGGCCAGGGCCAGGACCTCGGGGGTAGGGCTCGGCGTCCTCGACCTCCTGAGCGACCTCCTGCAGGAGCAGCATCTGGTCCAGGAACCAGGGGTCGATGCGGGTGGCCTCGTGGAGCTGAGCGATCGTGGCACCTCCGCGGACGGCCTGCTGGAGGTCGACCAACCGGTGCTCGCCGGGGTGGCGATGGACTCCAGCAGCTCAGCGGTCTGTTGCACGTGGGGAACCGGGCCGTCCCAGTGGAAGACGGTGCCCTTCTTGTCCAGTGAGCGCATGGCCTTCTGGAGGGCCTCGGTGTAGGAGCGGCCGATCGCCATGGCCTCCCCCACCGACTTCATGGTGGTGGTCAGCCGGGCATCTGCTCCCCGGAACTTCTCGAAGGCGAAGCGCGGGACCTTGACGACCACGTAGTCCAGGGTCGGCTCGAAGGAGGCCGGGGTGGAGGAGGTGATGTCATGGGGATCTCATCGAGCGTGTAGCCCACGGCGAGGCGGGCGGCAATCTTGGCGATCGGGAAGCCGGTGGCCTTGGAGGCCAGGGCGGAGGATCGTGAGACGCGCGGGTTCATCTCGATGACGATGATCCTGCCGGTGGCCGGGTCGACGGCGAACTGGATGTTGCAGCCCGCCGGTATCGACCCCGACCTCGCGGATGACGGCGATGCCGATGTCCCGCAGCCGCTGGAGCTCCCGGTCGGTGAGGGTCAGGGCCGGGGCGACCGTAACGGAGTCGCCGGTGTGCACCCCCACGGGGTCGACGTTCTCGATGGAGCAGACGACCACCACGTTGTCGGCGGCATCCCGCATGAGCTCCAGCTCATACTTCCTTCCATCCCAGGATCGACTCCTCCAGGAGCACCTCGGTGGTGCGCGAGGCCGCCAGTCCGGCCCCGGCGATGCGGCGCAGGTCCGCGTCGTCGAAGGCGACGCCGCTTCCCAGACCGCCCATCGTGAAGGAGGGGCGCACGACAACCGGGTAGCCGCCCAGGGCATCCACTCCCGGCGCGGCACTCGTCCATGCTGTGGGCGATGACGCTGCGGGCGACCTCGGCGCCGCAGCGCTCGACGACGTCCTTGAACTCGTCACGGTCCTCCCCGGCGTTGATGGCCGCGGCGGAGGCGCCGATGAGCTCGACGTCGTACTCCTCGAGCACACCGCGTTCGACCAGGTTCATGGCGGCATTGAGGGCCGTCTGCCCGCCCAGGGTGGGCAGGTGCGTCGGGCCGCTCCTTGGCGATGATGGTGGTCAGGATCTCGGGAGTGATCGGCTCGATGTAAGTGGCGTCGGCGACGTCGGGGTCGGTCATGATCGTGGCCGGGTTGGAGTTGACCAGGATGACGCGGATTCCCTCGCTGCGCAGGACGCGGCAGGCCTGGGTGCCGGAGTAGTCGAACTCGCAGGCCTGCCCGATGACGATGGGTCCCGATCCGATGACTAGGACGGAGCTGATGTCAGGTCGAGCAGGCATGTCAGTTCTTGTCCTCGCGGTCCTGGCTCTGGCGGTGTTCACGCATCAGGCGGATGAATCGGTCGAAGAGGTGCTCGGCGTCGTGGGGGCCGGCGGCGGCCTCGGGGTGGTACTGCACGGAGAAGGCCGGCAGGTCCAGCGCCCGTAAACCTTCGACGACGCCGTCGTTGAGTCCCAGATGGGAGACCTCCACCCGGCCGTAGCGACCGTTGTCGAAGGGGCCACGGAGGGGGCGTCAACGGGCGCGTCGACGGCGAAGCCGTGGTTGTGGGCGTGATCTCCACCTGCCGGTGGCGCGGTCCAGGACGGGCTGGTTGACGCCTCGGTGCCCGTAGGCCAGCTTGTAGGTGCCGCAGCCCAGTGCCCGTCCCAGGAGCTGGTTGCCCAGGCAGATGCCGAAGAAGGGATACGCGCGTCGAGCACCGCGCAGGAGCTCGATCTCCGCCTCAGCGGTCCCCGGGTCTCCAGGACCGTTGGAGAACAGGGACACCGTCGGGCCTGAGGCGAGGATCTCGGAGAGGGTCGTGGACTGGGGCAGGACGTGGACGCGTACACCGCGTTCGGCGAGCCGCCACGGGTGCGCGACTGATGCCCAGGTCGATGGCGGCCAGCACGGCGATCGGCCTCGCTCCCCTCGGCCGGCCCGCTGGGTTCGACGACGTAGCCCGAGGGAGTCGTCACTTCCGCGGCCAGCGCGCGGCCGGTCATGGGCGGCTCGCTGCGCACGGCCTCCAGGCAGATGTCGATACAGGCCCGGCTGGGGCCGCCGGGGTCGGTAGCGCCGACCGGCAGGGGCATCCCCGGAGAAGATGCCGCCGCGCATGGCGCCGGCCTCGCGCAGGTGCCGGGTCAGCGCCCGGGTGTCGACCCTCGCAGATTCCGACGATGCCGGCGACCTGCAGGTCGTCCTCCAGCTCCCGGCGGGCGCGCCAGCTGGAGGCCCGCCGGGCCGGTTCGCGCACGACGTAGCCGGCTACCCAGATACGGTCGGACTCGGCGTCTTCGTCGTTGACCCTGGTGTTGCCGATGTGCGGTGCCGTCTGCACCACGATCTGGCGGTGGTAGGAGGGGTCGGTCAGTGTCTCCTGGTACCCGGTCATCCCAGTGGAGAAGACGATCTCACCGATGGTGCGTCCTTGAGCCCCGTAGCTGCGGCCCCGAAGGGCCCAGCCGTCCTCCAGGACGAGGAGGGCGGCTGGGCGGCGGGTTGATTCAGGCATTGGTCGAGCCGGCCGGAGCCTCGACAGGAGCCCTGTCCAGGACGGTGGGGCGGCCGTGGAGGAAGGTGGCCATGACCTGTCCCGGCAGCTCCATGCCCGCGTAGGGGGTGTTGGTGGAGCTGGTCCACTGGGCGGCGCCGTCGACGGTGCGCCGCACCTCGGGGTCGACCACCGTGATGCTGGCCGGGGCACCGGCCTCGAGCTCGCGCCCCTGATCGCTCAGACGCCCGATGCGGGCCGGTGCCGAGGACATGGTCGGGCGATGTCGCGCCAGGTCATACGGCCGGTGCTCACCATCGTCTCGATCAGAACGCTCAGAGCCGTCTCCAGTCCCGTCATGCCGAAGGCCCCGGCCTGCCACCGCGGTCCTTGTCCTCCAGCGGGTGGGGGCGTGGTCGGTTCCACGACATCGATCGTGCCGTCGGCCAGGGCTTTCGGCGGACGGCCTCGACGTCCTCGGCCGTGCGCAGCGGAGGATTGACCTTGCACAGGGGCGAGTAGGTGCGGGCCATCTCATCGGTCAGCAGGAGGTGGTGCGGGGTGACCTCGGCAGTGATGTTGATGCCTCGGGCCTTGGCCCAGCGGATGATGTCGACGCTGCCTGCGGTGGACAGGTGGCACACGTGCAGACGCGAGCCGACGTGCTGGGCGAGCAGCACATCGCGGGCGATGATCGACTCCTCGGCCACGGCCGGCCATCCGCGCAGACCCAGCTCGGCTGAGACGGCTCCCTCGTGCATCTGGGAGCCCTTCGGTGAGACGGGGATCCTGGGCATGCTGGGCGATGACGCCGTCGAAGGACTTGACGTACTCAAGGGCCCGGCGCATGAGGACGGGATCGGAGACGCACTTGCCATCGTCGGAGAAGACGCGCACTCGGGCAGCCGAAGTGGCCATCGCCCCCATGTCGGACAGGTGCTCTCCGGCCAAACCGGCGGACACGGCGCCCACGGGGTGGACGTCGACCCAGCCGGCCTCGCGCCCCAGCCGCAGGACCTGCTCGACGACACCGGCGGTGTCCTGCACAGGAGTGGTATTGGCCATCGCGAAGACGGCGGTGTAACCGCCTACCGCCGCGGCGCGGGTACCGGTGTAGACGGTTTCGGCGGATTCCCCGCCGGGGTTCACGCAGATGGGTGTGAATGTCAGCGAGCCGGGCAGGGGCGATGAGACCGTTCAGGGCGTGGCGCACGGCGTCGGCAGGGGCCTTCGCAGCGGCGTCGGGGCCGATGGCGGTAATGACGGTATCGGTGATGAGGATGTCGGTGGGGTCCTCGCCGTAGGGGCGGACACCGGTCAGAAGGTGGAGGTCACAGCTGGTTCCCCTTCGTCAGCGAGGAGGAGGTAGGGCGGCCATGCGCACGGAGACGCCGTTGCCGACCTGCTCGATGATGCGTGACGGGGTCGTCGGCGGCCTCGGCGGTGATCTCGAGACCGCGATTCATGGGGCCGGGGTGCATGACGATGGCATGCTCCGGCATGGCCCGGCGCCGGGCGGAGTTGAGGCCGTAGACGTTGGAATACTCGGCAGGGCTCGGGAAGAAGCCGCCGCCGGCGGCACTCATGCGCTCGCGCTGGACGCGCAGCATCATGACGGCATCGGGGCGGACCTCCTCGATCGCCTCGTCAAGGTTGTAGGGAGACCTCGCAGGGCCAGTTCTCCATGCCGATCGGCAGCAGCGTTGGAGGGGCCACGAGGGTGACCTGGGCGCCGAGAGCCGTCGATGAGGTCCACATTGGAACGGGCCACCCGAGTGCAGGACGTCTCCGACGATAATGACGCGGGCCCCCTCCAGGTCGCGTCCTCGGGGCGCGGGATCGCCTTCCGCCGTGGCGGGTGCTCCAGGGGCGTACCACCGGCGCAGGGTCATGGCGTCCAGGAGGGCCTGGGTGGGGTGTTGATGGGTGCCGTCACCCGCGTTGAGAACGGGCACGTTGATCCAACCGGCGTGGGCCAGCAGGTGCGCGGCGCCGCAAGCCGAGTGGCGCACGACGACGGCATCCGCCCCCATGGCCATGATCGTCTGGGCGGTGTCTCGAGGGACTCCCCCTTGGACAGCGAGGAGCCCTTGGCGGAGAAGTTGATGACGTCGGCGCTCAGACGCTTGGCGGCTGCCTCGAAGGACAGTCGGGTCCGGGTGGAGTCCTCGAAGAAGAGGTTGACGACGGTCTTGCCGCGCAGGGTGGGCAGCTTCTTGACCGCCTGGCTCTGAGTGGCGGCCATGGCCTCAGCAGTGTCCAGGACCATGACCGCCTCGTCGTGGGTCAGGTCCCTTGGCGAGAGCAGGTGCTTCATCGGGTGGCCTCCTGGTCGGCGCGCTCGCTCGAACGCTCAGTGGGGACGTCTGCGGGAACGATGGTGACGGCGTCGGTGGAGGCGCCGAGCTCGGTCAGAGAGACCACGACCTTCTCGGTACGGGAGGTCGGCAAGTTCTTGCCCACATAGTCTGCGCGGATGGGCAGTTCCCGGTGGCCACGGTCCACGAGAGTGGCCAGCTGTACGGCACGGGGACGGCCAATGGCGCCCAGAGCGTCGAGGGCAGCCCGAATGGTGCGCCCGGAATAGAGGACATCGTCCACGAGGATGACTGTCTTGCTGTCGATGCCGCACTGCGGGATCTTGGTGGGGCGGGGCACACGGATGGGGTGGCGTCCCAGATCGTCGCGATACATGGTGATGTCCAGCGTCCCGACCGGGACCCAGTGCTCGCGGTATCCCACTGCTCCGTCTGCTCGCTCCGCCGCATCCCCTCCGCCGAGGCGACGGCGAGCGCCTCGACGAGTCTGTGCGCGAGGGGTACTCCTCCGCTGGGGATCCCCAGGACGACGACGTCCTGGGTTCCGCGGTTGCGCTCCAGAATCTCGTGCGCGATACGGAACAGGGAGCGTGCTATCTCGGGGGGACCGAGGATCTCCTTGCCCAGGGATGGTGCGCCGGAAGCGCCTGACGAACGTTCGGCCATTGCAGGCCTCCTTCCCCGCCTCTCCGGACGGACTTAAAGGATGTTGGTCGCCCGTGAGTTTACGTCGCCGCAGCGGGCTCCGCACGGCAGAACGGCGCTTCTCTCCGAGACGAATATCACGGCAACGCGTACCGGACCGACATGTCACCTGGTACGGACCCCGTCGGGGAATGCTCCCCGTCTACAGAATATCCGTAACAATGTCATACTCTTGGCACAATGCCGTGGCGCCGTCGGGCGCCGAGTACGGGATCGTCGACGCATATCGAGAGCTTGAGAAGTGAGTGCCGGATCCATCTGAGCTCAGTTGAGAACTGAACGATTCCGTCAGGCTGGACAAGGACCGGCGTTACTGCTGCGTCAGTGACTTCTTCTCAAGCAAGGAACGATATGACTCTCCCTACCCGACGTTCGATCATCACCGGCCTCGGTGCCGGGACCGGCCTGGCCGCTGCCGGTCTGCTTCCCCAATCCCCCGCCATTGCGGACGATTCGGCCCATGACTTCGGCTCTCCCATCTTCGATGAACAGTTCTCCCAAGGGTCCGATTTCTCCCCAAGCCGCTGGCGGACAACCGTTCCGAACCCGAAACATGCGCGAGTTACGACTGGGGGTCTTCACCCATGACACCCACAGCGTCAGCGACGGCGTAGGGCATCTTCTCTGGCGCAAGCGGGCGACGCCCCTGAAAGGGTTCCAGAACCGCTTCGACAAGGAGGAGACGATCCGCTATGTGAACCAGGCCTTCGTCACTACGGAGGGCCTCTTCTCCTTCGTTTACGGATCCCTGGAGACCAGGGCTCGTTTCCCCAGTCCCATCAGGGCCTGTTCGCCGGGATCTGGCTGCGGGCCGACGATGGCAAGAACGGGGCGAGATCGATGTCGTCGAGACCTACGGTGGTGGGAGCGCCACGGGCATCGCCGAGTCGACCGTCCACTACGGTCAAGCCGGGGCAAGGGAAGCAACCTGGGGGTCTCGCCGAAACCCGATCTCACCGCATGGCACACCTACGGGATGGAGAAGACCCCGAGAGCATCCGGTTCTTCTTCGACGACCAACCGTATCATGAGGTGCGGCGCTCGGACTCCCCGCAGGAGTTTGACACCTGCTTCGGCGCAGGCGCGCCATACCACATCTGCCTGACCACGCACACCGGCAGCATCCACCGGGGGAGGCTGAACCATGAGGGTTTCACGCAGGCCCAGGTGGACATCGACTACATCGTTGTCCGTGCAATGAGCCAGTAGCTGGTTCGCCGTCCTCTCGACTGCGGTCGGTTCCCGAGGAGCAGGTCCCGCGGGTCGAGGGGACGGCGTCCGGTCAACAGCTCATAACTGGCGTTGCCCGGAATCGCGCTCATGCGACATATTCTCCTGCTGCTGACGAGGACAGTGGATTAAGATCACGAATCCTGAGCAGGAGAATGACATCTATCACGATGAGGCCAATGGCCCATGCCAGGCTAAGAGACATCACTCTCTTCGTTTCGTCTCGGAACAGGAATGAATACGTGACCGCAACCGGAACCACATGAAATAGGTTCGCGACAACGAGGGCGGACGATGTAGCCCTCGCTTCCAGCCACCCTGAGCGCAGGTAATAGTATTTACCATATGCCATCGAGCAGAATCGTGTCGAAAAAGAAAGGCTCGCCAACCACAGAACCACTGTGATGATCGGGCACAAAGCTAGCGCCATGATCCACAGCATTACGACGAAGCCGTGCAGGCCATCGACTATAGAAAACCTAACATAATCGCCTGAAGCGCTGCGTCAATTAGAGCCAATGCGGCCTCGAATGTACCGTCGCTCCGCGTTCTGACTCGACGACTCTGAAGCTCTGCGCGCGGATCGGGCTGATGTTGCGTGGCAACGAAAGGTGAGATCGAGCGACCGACCATCGGGAGAGTGGTCGACCTGCCATCCCAGCCTTCGTCAGAGGTGCGGGACCGGTACTGATCGATCATGCCATTCCCACCGAGACATCGCCCGCGCCTCCAGCTGCATTGAGCGCCTTGAATTTTGCCAGAAGAACATGCGCGGCAAGCAGCAAGAAAATAGATATCGCATAGACCCAGAATGTCGGCTCCCAGGATTCGATGAAGATTCTCCTGATATCCTTCAAGTAAACTATGTCGATCAGAGTGAGAAGGGAACAACTCCTAGTACGGCACTGGTTGTCAGCGATGCTGAGATCAACCCCCTTGGCTGGAGCGTTATCATTATCGCCGTCCGAGCGATTGAGGTGATGATCCCGACAACTCCGGATGAAATTTCCGTCCGGCGATTCGCGACGCGTCGTCGCGTCCCTGATGAAGACGGGTCCGGGCCAATTGCTGGGGCGTTGGGAAGGAAAATGATTCACAGGTTGCTCCGGCATCAACGGATGGGCTCAACCCAGGTTAGGGCAGAACATTCGTCCGAACATAACTCGCGGCATGGGAACAACACCCCATGCCGCGAGCCCGGAGAACGATGGCTTTAGCGCAACGTGTCCGCGAGGTCGCCGATACGCCCCAGCAGCCCCCCGAGGTACCTGGGTGACTCGTCGGTGGAGAGCATTCGACTGAGCGTCATGGCCTCATCCACTGCGACGGGCGCATCCACCTCATCGTTATAGACGATCTCCCAGGTGGCGACCCGAGCGATGGCGCGGTCGACGGCCGGCATGCGGCCCAGCGTCCAGCCCTGGGCGTAGGTCTGGATCGTCTCATCGACGTCAGCCAGGTGATCGCACACACCGCTCAGTATCTCCCGGGTGTGAGGCGGGGGCCTCGGTGTGGTTGGCCGAGCGGACGGCCCGCAGCTGCGCGAAGGAGCGAAGCTCCTCGGCGGCGTCGGTGGCCAGCATTCCGCGTTGGTCGGCCTCGAAGAGGATCTCGATCGCACGCCGACGTGCCTTGGTGCGGGCGGTGACCGGGTGACGCGATGCTGGGCTCGAGCCGGATGAGCCCTCCTCGGAGTGCTCTGCCATCAGTCGTTGACGCGGGAGATGTAGGAGCCGGAACGAGTGTCGACCTTTACCTTGTCTCCGGTGTTGAGGAACAGCTGAACCTGGATTTCGGCACCGGTCTCGACGGTGGCGGGCTTGGTGCCTGCGCTGGAGCGGTCACCCTGAAGGCCCGGTTCAGTGTGGGAGATCGTCAGGACCACGGAGGCCGGGAGCTCGACGAACAGAACGGAGTCCTCGTGGAAGGCCACGATGACGTCCTGGTTCTCCAGCATGAAGGTAGCAGTATCCCCGACGGTGGCCGCCGGGACATAGGTCTGCTCGTAAGACTTAGTGTCCATGAACACGTAGTCGTCGCCGTCCTTGTAAAGGTACTGCATGTCGCGTCGGTCGACTGTAGCGGTCTCGACCTTGAGGCCCGCGTTGAAGGTCTTATCCACGGTCTTGCCGGACAGGACGTTCTTGATCTTGGTTCGCACGAAGGCGGGGCCCTGCCGGGCTTGACGTGCTGGAACTCCACTACCTGCCACAGCTGGCCCTCGAGGTTGAGCACCATACCGTTCTTCAGGTCGTTCGTCGTTGCCACGAGGGTTTCCTCACTGTTGCGTTGCGTCTAGGACGCGCCGATTTTACCGCGGTGCTCGACACTCTCCTCGCGACAGGAGTGTCACGCCCGTCACGAGTTTCGGGAAGAATCGGACCTCACGGCTTCGATGATTTGCTCCCGGCCTCATCGGGGGTGGTCGAGGTGGTGTCGACAACGACGTCGGCCAACTCCGGCACCGGGTCCAGCGCTCATGGAGCATCTGGACGAACTGGTGGTGGACGGCTCCCCAGGGCCACAGACCGGGGCGTCGAGACCGCTGCGGGTGGCCAGAACCCGGGTGGTACAGGTCAGGGCCACGACGCGGTGGACCCGCCCGTTGCCGAGCCGCAGGTCTGCAAGGCGCTGGCGTATCCACGGGGTCTCCCAGGCATCCCGAGCCCAGGGCGACGATGGCGCCCTCGACCCGCGCACGTTCCAGGAGCCGAAGCGCAGTGTCGGCCTCGACGCGGCGACGGTTTGCCTCCGGCACTGCTACGAGCGCCAGGTCGGGGCTGGTTCCCCAACTCCTCGGCAACGCTGCAGGCCAGATCGAGCACGGGCAGGCCCGCAGCGCGCCCATAGGACGCGTCCCACGCTGGAGCATCCGGCTCAGGAGGACCGATGAGAACCAGCGCCTGGTAGCTCGTGAGGGCTCACGCCCGTGTCCCCTCACCGGCCGATCCGGCTGGGTCGGTGACGGTCTCGTGAGCCCTGATCAGGACGTCCTCATCGGGTGCCTGCACCCTCACAGGCCTGGCGATGTCGTCCGAGCAGAACAAGCCGCAGCCCTGCCGCCGCGCACCTTCTTGTCGCTCATCATTGCCGCCTTGAGCTCTCCCACCGACCGCGGCCCTCGGCGAACGAGATGGGCAGGCCCACTCGCCTCGAGGCTCTGACGGTGCAGTGCCAGTGCGTCGCTGCTCAGGTTGCCGCTGCGGTGGGCGACCTCGGCGGCGAAAAACGCAACCGACGGCCACGGCCTCGCCATGGCGCCAGAGTAACCGGTGACCTTCTCGATGGCGTGGGCGTAGGTGATGCCCGTAGTTGAGGATCTCCGCAGACCGGCTTCGGTGAGATCCTCCCCACGACAGCGGCCTTGACCGCGATCGAACGGGCGACCAGGTCGGCTAGGACAGGCGAGTCCCAGGCCAGGCGGTCGGCGGCTCGCCCAGAACACGGTCGAGGATGACCGGGTCGGCGATGAGTCCGCGCTTGATGACCCTCGCCGAGTCCGGACCGCAGCTCGGCGGCCGGCAGGGTGGACAGTGTCTCCAGGTCGGCGATGACGGCGGCAGGCGGGTGAAAGGCTCCCACCAGGTTCTTGCCGGCCGGAGTGTCGATGCCGGTCTTTCCACCGACGGCAGCGTCCACCATGGCCAGCAGGGTGGTGGGCGCTTGAACCACCGGGACCCCCGCAGCCAGGTGGCGGCCGCGAAGCCGGCCAGATCCGTGGTCGCTCCACCGCCCAGGCCGATAACGAGCCCGTCGCGCCCCAGGCGGAAGGAACCGAGTCGTTCCCACAGGTACTCCAGGACGCGTGCCTTCTTGGCCGCCTCGCCGTCGGGTACCTCGAGCAGCAGCACGCGCAGCCCCTGGGAGATCAGTTGCTTCTCGGCGTCTGCTGCGCGGTCGGCCAGGACCTTGGCGTGAACGATGGCGACTCCTCCCGCACCCGCACCCGGAGTGTCCCCGGACGATGTCTGCCAGATCGGCCAGGCGTCCGTGGCCGATGAGCACGTCATAAGGGTGCTCGCCGGTGACGCCTACGCGCTGCGGGCCGTCGTCGCCTGCTGCCGGAGAGGGCTGGATCCGGGCTAGCTGAGACGCAGTCGTGGTTCGGCCGGTGGCGGAGGGGGATGCCGAGGCTGTCTGGGAGCTGCAGGCGCGCGGGGGCTCCGGGGCCCCAGTCCGGTTGCTTTTCGCCAACATGGGTGTCAGGACGCCAACCGCCTGAGGTGCTTGAACCCCGAGTGCGACGAGGATGAGGGCGGCGACCTGCTGGGGGCTCAGCCCGTCGGTGGGTATGGTGAGGGTGGCCACCTCGGAGTACAGCGGTGAGCGCTGGGCGTGGAGGGCCTTCATCCGGCCAGAGCCCGTCGTGATTCTGCTGTTCTGCCGAGCGGCTCGGGTCTGGTCGGAGTCCGCGTCGGGGGCCATGAGGGGGCGCCCGGTGCCGTCGCCCACGTGGCTGGCGGCCGTGCTCGGGGAGGCAGTCAGATGGATGACGGTGTGACCGCGCAGCAGCTCGCGGTTCTCGGGCCATAGGACCGCTCCCCCGCCCAGGGCGATGACGCCCTGCGCGGCCGCCGGGGAGTCCAGGACGGCCCGCATGGCCCGGTGCTCGCGTTTGCGGAAGCCCTCCTCCCCCTCAGGCGAAAAATCTCGAGGATCGTCATGCGGGCGCGACGCCGGATCTCGGCGTCGGTGTCGGTCACCTGGACGCCGAGCGCCTGGGCCAGGAGCCGGGCCTGGGTGGTCTTGCCCGCGCCGGGCAGTCCCAGCAGTACCAGGGGCAGCTGATCGTCGCGCAGAGCGATGGTCGGAACGCGCTTCCAGGTCATGATCGTGTCTCCCTCACCGTTGAGTTCAGCGTCGACACCAGTATCGCCCTCACCGGCCGACTCATCACCCGGTTCACCACTCCGTCCCTCTCGGCGAGTCCGGGTCGGGTAGGCCTGGTGCCTGGCCTCGGCCCATGCCAGTCGCCGCGCGGTCTTGCGCCCAGGCGAGATCGGCCAGGACCAGTGCGGTCTGGCCTGGGCGATGACCGCACCGGGGACGACGGCGCACACGTCGGACGCTGGGCAGCCCGGTGGCGGCCTCGCCAGTGGCCAGGTCGATGGTGCGCAGGGCCCCTGGGCACCGGTCGAGATCGGTTTAAAGCGGCTCGCAGCCGGATCTCGGAGCCGTGAGATACACTCCTTCGATGCCGCCGGCACGGTTGGTGGCACGTGCGACCTCACCATCGCGCACTGGGAGGATCTCGTCGTGCGCGGCCAGAACCACGCCGGGCCGCCTCGGCGAGCTCGTCACCGATCTCGACACCGCTTGGCCTGGATGCCCATGAGCGCGCCCGCCAGCCGGGCGTCGAGCCGGCGGTTGGCGCAGACGTGGGTGCCCAGCCCACCGGGACACGTGGCAACGACCTCGACGACGCCGCCGAGCGTGTGGCCCATCCTTCTTGGCGAGCGTCGATCCTCGCGACCTGCGACGGCACTGGTGCGCGCGAGTCGGTGCAGCACCGGGTCGGCGATCAGGCGCTCGGTGTCCCGGGCGATCGGTGGGGGAACATCGTCGGGCAGGACGACGGAGCCGATGCGCGACGGGCTGACCAGCCCGATGCGGCGACCTAGGGCAGGACGGCCTCGGCCAGCGCTCCCAGCGCGCGACCCGGGCGGTCGTGCGGGCGGAGGCCCGTTCCAGGACCGGGCGGGCATCGTCCAGATCGTGCCGGAGCATGCCGGACAGGTCTGGCATGTCCGGGCCGAGACGGGTCAGACGGTCGCGGGCGATCTCGCGCTCGTCGCCGGTACCGGCGTCGATGAGCGGGTCGGGATCGACGGGATCAGCGCTCACGACCGTGAGACCACTTGGGCCATTCCGGTTGCCGATCTGCAGCGCGATCGGGCTTCCGATGAATGCTGCCATGGCGGATCCCGCCAAGGACCCGCAGCTCATCGCGCTCGAAGGACTGGCGGGCGCCACGCCCGTGCCCCAGACGCCTGCGTGCCAGCGCTGCCCTGATGTCCTCCACTCGGTAATCCGCACGCCTGCGGCAGGCGCCTCCATCACCGCGGTCAGAGCCTCGGCGTGGGACTTTCGGCCGTCATCCATCAGGCATGAGACAGTATACACGCCTGCGATGCGTCTCCCGCGTCCTCGCGGCGTCAGGAGGGTGCGAGTCAGTCGGCGTTGGTGGCCGACGGCGTCGCCAGGGCCGGCAGGAGCGCGGCGCGCATGCCCTCGGTGTCGGGCTGCCGCCCGGTCATGAGCCGGACTTGAGGCACGGCCTGGTGCAGGGCATGAGCCATCCCGGGGCGGTGGTTCCCCTGCCCGCGCTCCCAGGCCTCGGCGATGGGGGTGGGCCAGGGGCGTGAGACGACGTCGAGACGCGCGGCTCCTGGGACGGGTTCCGCCGCGGGACCCACGGCCTCGTCGAGAACAGCGGCCAAGGGATCCGCCTGCCCGCGCTGAGGGGTGGAACGACGACGTCGGCCGCGGCCCAGGTGACGACCACCTCGGCGTTGGAGGCAGGGTCGGCCGGCTTCCAGGTGAGGGCCTCGATGTCCAGCCCATGCGGTGCGCGCGGCGCTGGCGCCCGCCCAGGCCGGCATGGCGGCGTGCCGCGACGGTGATATGGCCTGCGAGCTCGCCGAGCGCAGCCAGGCCAGGCAGGCGGTGGCGCCCGACCCGGAGTAGCAACAGCGTCACCGGCACGGGAGGCGAGTTGATCACCGGGTCTCCGGTCTCCGGAGCGCGCCGACGATGCCGGCGACATCGGTGTTGAAACCCGCCAGAGCGCTTTTCCTCGCCCGCTGCGCTGGACGACCACCGTGTTGACCGCGCCGACGGCCTCGGCCGGGGATCGACGACGTCCAGGTGCGCCGATCGCCCTGCTTGTGGGGCATCGTGACACTCAGACCGCGCAGACGGGTTCGGCCTCCACCGGGGCCGCCAGCTCGCAAAAGCAGGGCGGAAGTTCCTCCGGCCGTCTCGCGGCGCTCGTAGCGCCAGTCAACTCAGGCCCCGCTCTGCGTAGGCGGCCCGGTGAAGGACTGGAGACAGCAGGTGGTTCACCGGCTGTCGATGACGGCAGGCGTCATCGCGCCAGCGCCGACCGCGTCAGCCACTCTTCTTACCCCCGCGTTGCACGTATCGCGTTGTTCTTCCGCGCAGTGATAGTTTGAGCTTCTTGGTGTTGGCGGCCTGCTCCTCCTCGTGAGGAGAACAGGGATCTCACCGGTGTCGAGGTTGACCGTCACAGTAGAGCCAGCTTCCGGCCGGCGGGTTGAGCACGGCCTTGATGGCACTCGCTGGGGCTGCCGATGGGGCGGGCGGCAGCCCTGGGTCACGCGTAGGTGTTGGCACTGGTTGCTGGGATCGGTCGCCTCCTCCGGCGCCGGGATCCGCCACCACGCCCCAGGCCGTAGAGCACCGTGGAGTCATCTGGAGCTTTCCTGAGTCTCCCCGTCGACCCTGCGCCAGGCGGTTCTCGATGACCCGGGCCCGCCTGCCCGTAATACTTCGGCGGGACCTCGCGCTCGACGATGGAGGCCTTTGGGTCAGGACTGACGTGATAGTTCTCCTGCCGAGGAACCTTGAGATTGCTGAGCTGGGTCATGGTGCGGGAGACCATCTGCTTGACCAGATCGGTAGGGTTGCGCTCTCCGTGACGTCGTGGGTCCCCAGGGCGAGCCAGCCCTCAACGTTGCCGCCCGCCTCGGCCGGCAGACCGATGGCGGCGGTGTCGGCTGGACGGCCTCGATCTGCTCATCGGTGAAATTGCTGACCTGCTTGAGCCGGTCTTTGATGATGTCCTGGTGTTGCCGCGGCCGAAACCGTCAGGGTGTGCTCGCCCTTAGTCTCGGGATCGAGCGGGAGCCTGGAGCGCGGCGTTGGCGGACATCTTCTTCTTGAGCTTGTAGGTGCCCGGCTGGAATCGTGTTGCCCTTCGGGTTGTTCTTGGCCGCGGTGAAGGCGCCGGGAGAGCAACGACGCCTCTCTCCTGGAGGATGTCGCCGATATCAGTCCGGAGGCCCCTCCGGAATCGTCACCGTGACCTCGCCCTCGCCATTGCCGCGGTAGTCGTCGGCGTGCGAGGTGGCCTGGGCGGAGGCGCTCAGCATGATTCCGATATGGCCTTGGCCCGAGACGCCAGAACGCCACGAGGGTAATGACGATGACGAGCTCGTCGCGGCCCGTGCCGGCGCGACGCTTGCGCTGACGGCGCTCGACTCTCCATACGCCGCTGCTTGCGGCTTTTTGGGCTCTGTGGCGTCACCAGCATCTTCGTCGCGCTGGATGCCGAGCTCGGCGAAGAAATCGTCGTGGCTCACGCTCTGCCTCTCTTGATCGGGTGGACTCGCTCACCGGCCGGCACCCCGGACGTTCGCTCGGTGGTGATGGCCTGCTCAAGGATGACGACCGCGGCCGCTTGGTCGACGATACCGCATAGCTCCTCTCGAGACCGGCCGCATACAGTTCCCGGTGAGCGGGACGGTGGTGAGCCGCTCATCGACCAGCCGGACGCACACCTTCGACGGCAGACGGCTCGCCAGGTCCCGGGCCCACCTGCGGGCGTCCCTGGTCGAGCTCGAGCTGCCGCCGCCCAAGTGCTTGGGCAGGCCGACGATCACCTCGAAGGCACCGTACTCCTCGACGAGGTCAACGGGCCCTCGTCGAGATCAGCTGCCTCAACGGTCCCGCCCTGAGGTTACCACAGGAACTGCAGAATCGCGTCCCGATCGCAACCGCGCGACAATACGCGCCTTCCCGACGTCGAGAGGCGGGTCGTACTCCGGGCGCAGTCCCCGGCATCCAGATGGGCGATGAGTCTGTCACGTGATCTGCTACGGCGGTCTGGGGTCGGATCGCCGAATCGGGCCCGGAGCTGGTCGGCGACGGCGCGAAAGCTCCTCGTCGAGAGCGTCGGGGTTCTGCCCGCCTCCTGAGCACCAGGTCGTCCTTGCCGCCACCACCTCCGCCCAGTACCTGGGCCGCAGTACGCCTGGAGAGCTCCGGCGCGAACGCCCTTGTCTCGGGCGGCGGGGTTGGTGGCGATCACCACCACCGGGCGTGAGTTCAGGACTGCGCCGACGGCGACGACGGCGGGCTCGGAGTCGCCGAGCCGGCTGCGGGCGTCAGGGCCGAAGAACGGACGGCGTCGGCGAGCCGACAGAGCCGAGGCTGGCCGAGGCGAGCCGGATCTCGCCAGGCGGGCGGCATCGACGATGCTGGCGGTGCGCGCCGACAGGGCGGCCTGCTCGGCCGCTGCCAGGCGTTTCTCGGCGTCCTTCAGGCGCGTCATGAGCCCCTCGACGCGCTCGGGCAGGTCCTCGGGACGGCCCCCGACCATTGTGAGCTGGGAGACCAGCGCGTGCTCTGGCCTGGTAGCCATAGGCGCCGTCGTCGGCGAGGGAGCGTCGATGCGGCGCACGCCCGAGCGCCGATCGAGGACTCGCGCCCACAACCGCGATGCAGGCCGATATGGGCCGATAGTCGGTACGCGTACCGGCGCACCGCTCCTGACCGGTCGCCGCCGATGGAGACTGACCCTCGCTTTCTTTCCGTACTTCTCCCCGAACGGCCATGGCGCCCGCAGCCCAGGCGGCGTCGATGTCCAGCGACCTCGTCGGTGACGGCCAGGGTCCTCGGAGAACGGCGTTGACCCGCTCCTCGATGCCGGTCACCTGGTCACCGACGAGAGCCGAGCCGTGGCGGAAGTCGAGCTTGCCAGCGGGAGGGGAGTTCTCGCTGCGCCCTGGGTGGCGTTGTCGGAGACGGATCTCGTGGGAGCGCCTTGTGCGCACCATGTGGGTGGAGGCAGTGAGCGCGCGCGATCAGCAGGCGGCAGGCCGTATCGATCTGGGTGAAAAGCCTTCTCCCCACCGCGATCGTGCCCCTCGGTCAGAGGCTGCTCCGCGGTGGACGTGCAGGCCCCTTGACGGGGAGCCTGGACGTCGTTGACCTCGACAGTGCCCCGTCGGCCAGTCGGATCATGCCCTGGTCGGCGAGCTGGCCGCCCATCTCCGGCAGAAGGGGTCCGGTCCAGGACGACTTCGACCTCCGCCGGGGCAGTGAACGACCTCTGCGGGACGCCGTCGACGAAGCACCCGGTGACGACGGCCTCGGCGGAGGAGTCGGTGTAGCCCAGGAAGGTCGAGCCGCCGCCATCTCCTTCTCCAGCTCTGAAGACGCGATGTCGGCGTGTCCGGTCTTCTGGCGCGCGCGTCGGCGGGCGCGTTCCTTCTGCTCGTTCATGAGGCTGCGGAAGGCGCTCTCATCGACGTCGACCCCTGCTCGGCCGCCATCTCTAAGGTGAGGTCGATGGGGAAGCCGTAGGTGTCGTGCAGCTCGAAGACGCTCTTGCCGGACACCAGTGGGCGTCGGTCTCACCTGCTCTTGGCCGCGGCCACCGCAGTGTTCTCAGGATCGTGGTGCTTGGCGCGGGGTGCGTCGGAAAGGCGTCCTCCTCGCCGTAGGCGACCTCGGCGATGGCTGCGCCAACCGGTTTTCCAGCTCGGGGTAGGAGGCCTTCATGGCGTCCTTGGAGGCGATCAGCTGGGGTGGTGATCGCGGCCTCGTCCACCAAGCAGACGCATGGAGCGAACGGCGGCGGATGAGTCGGCGCAGGACATAACCGCGTCCGTCGTTACCGAGGGCGCACGCCGTCGGAGATGAACGCCACGAGAGCCGAGCGCACGTGGTCGCTACGACTCGCATGCGCACGTCGTGCGCTGCGCCTCGCCGGCCTCGGGGCCGGCGGCGCCCGCGACTCTGCAGACCTTGCGAGGCCTCTCGGCGGCCTTGATGACGAGGGGAGGACCTCGTCGATCTCATACATGTTGGGCTTGTCACTGCGCCGAGTGAAGGCGAGGCGCCCAGGCCGGCTCCGCGTGTTACGTGGCGGGTCTGGCCGAGCTTGCCCAGGAAGCCTTCGAAGTCGTGCTTGCCCTCTCCACGAAACTCGCCCGAGCGACGGGGTTCCAGATCCTGCGGAAGCAGTCGCGTCTGTGTAAACGTGTGGTGCCACCGTCGGGACCGTGCAGCGTTCCACGATCGCGTGGACTCTCGGCAGCAGGAGCCGGCCGAAGCCCCGGGCTGCCGGCCGGACCAGGAGATGTCGCCTTGAGCGGGAAGCAGCGATCCGCTCGGCGGGCACGAGGTCGCAGGTCCAGTCGGCTGGAGACCTGGTCACTCCTCCCAGATCAGTCATCCACAGACGGTCCCTCGTCGAGGCCGTAGCCGCCCTCCTCGCGGCTGTCAGCAGGCAGGCGTGGCGATGGCCCCTGTTTGCGGTAGTGCGCCGAAGCGAGGAGTTGCCAGTTCATCTCTGGAAATGAAGGTGCCAAGCGGCGCGTGGTGCCATGCCGACGTTAGTCGATGCCTGCTGGTGCGGGATGCGCTTTCTGCACCGAGGCCGCCCGGAGGCCAGTCCTCCGGTGCGCAGGATGTAGATGACGGCACCATGCCGGCCACGGTGAACAGGATGGAGGTCCGGGGGACACCCAGAGAGACGAGGGACCGGATCTCGTGCTCGATCGCGGCGAAGCAGTCGGCGACCAGCGGCGGCGGATCCGGATGCGCGTGGGTCCCTCATCTGTTCGAGGTGCGCTCGCGCCTGGCGCTGGGGCCTTGCACGCGATGTGGATGGTGTGGATGGTGGTCTCGTCGCGGCGACCGGTATCCAGCTGGATTTCCAGGTGGCCCGCACGACGTGCGAGCCGGTCTGGATTGCTACCAGGCGAGCCTAGCTCACGCCGAGCGTCTGAACCTCCGATGGGTCCGGGGCGCGGCGTCAGATGAAGTGACAGGCGTCAGCGCGGTAGTACTCGACGACCATCTGCACGTCGCGGCTCACGGGAACCTCTCGTCGCGCTGGGGGACGGCGCAATCACCGGCGTGGCAGTAGGCTTCTCGAGGTCCGCCGCTGAGGTAGTCGGGACGCAGGCACGTCGCGGTGGGCACCGGCGGCGGCGACCTGGAAGGGCACGCATCACCTGGGGGCGCGGGCGGACCCGGATGGTCTGGCCGGGCTTGACGCGGAGGGACGGTCCACGACCTTGCCGTCGACGCAGGATGTGGCGGTGGACCGCCGTCCTGGCGGGCCTGGGCGATGTACGGGCGATCCTGGAGCGCAGGACGAGGGCGAGTGCCCAGACGCATCTCGAGCAGCTCGACGAGAGACTCACCAGTCAGGCCTGGCCGCGACGCTCCTCGAAGCTTGCGCGCTGGGCTGAGCCTCGCGGATGCCGTTATAGCGGGCAGGCGCATGCTTCGCTTCCTGAGGCGGACGGCGTAGTCGGACCCCGGTGCGGCGGCGAGCAGCGGCCGTGCTCCGCCGGGACCGTGACGTGGCGCTCGAAGTAGCGCACGGCGCTAGGTCCAGCGGGATGCCAAGGGCGCGAGACAGGCGCACGGACGGCGGGGAGCGTGGTGAGCCTCATGTGTCCTTTCCCGTCGGATTGCGGTCGCATCGCCGTGGGCTGGATGCCGCTGACGGCGCGTCGCCGCAGTTTCGGGCGGGACCCCCAGGAGGTCTGCATCGTCATCGAGACGGTGGTGCGACGTAGCGCCGCCGATCATCTCTCGATGTGGACAACTCGAGCACTGTAGCAGCGCGCCTCGCCAGCGAAACCCATGCTCAGGCACCGCCTGGTGTTGAGGCGGTCCTCAGACCTGTCCCGCTCCCGCTTCAATCCTGGGCGCCACATCATCGTCACCGTTCCTCAGTGATGCGTCGGACGCACCTCGAGGCGGGAGGCCGGCTGCTTCTCCGAATCCGCTGCCGCTGGGGGCGGTGGCGCAGACTGCCTCGGAGCCCCTCGGGCGGGCACTGGCCGACCGACGACAGCGTGCGTCGTGCGGCAGCGGGACCATGCCCTTGCCGTGCGCCCGGGAGTCCCTCCGCCCCGGTGGTAGTGGGCGGTCGCGGTGCAGGTGTGCGGGCACAATGGCTGAGGTTCGTCGCGTTCACGTCCCGCCGGCGCGACTCTCGCTCAGGGCCATGGTGACCGCGTTGGTTTGAGGGCCGTGGCCACGGCGATCGCGGCCTCGGCGTGATGAGGCCGGACTCCGCGCGATCCTGCTATGGCGTGACCTGCCTCGCTGCGCGGCCACGGCAGTGGCGGTACTCCGGGATCGGCCAGACCGACGTCCTCGGCGGCGTGGATGACGATGCGTCCGGGCGATACCGTCGGGGGTCCTCCCGGCCGCGATCATGCGTGCCAGGGCAAGTGCATGGTGGCGTCGGGATCGGGAACCGCGCCTCGACGTACGAAGGCGCCGATGACGTCGTGTGCTGATCGCCGGTGCGGTCGTGGCGCACCGCCGCTGACATACCGGCGGCGCGACTCGACGTCGACCACCTCGATCGAGCGGTGAGTCGGCGTCCGCTTCCGCGCGTGAAACCAGCGTGCGGCGGCGGCTCCAGCACGGTGAGGGGCCTTGCGGGCGTCAGAGCCGGCCATGCGCACGATCTGCTCGCGAGCATCTCTGGCTGAGCTGGCAGCCGGCCAGGCCGCGCCCGTCGGTCAGGGCGCGATCGATCAGGCGTCCGACGTCGTCCGCCCCCTCAGGGTGGAGCGTCAGGAGCAGGAGCGGGACAGGGAGCGGCGAGACGACGCTGAAGGACGGATTCTCCGTGGTGGCGGCGATGATGTGACCCACCGGTTCTCCACGCTGGGCAGGAGGGCGTCCTGCTGGGAACGGGAGAAGCGGTGGACCTCGTCCGATGAACAGACCGTTTCCTCCCCGCCGCCAGGCGCCGTCTCGCACGGTGACGACGGCGCGCACATCCTGACGCCCGCGGTCACCGCCGATAGCGCTCCACGAATCGTCGCCCGCCGCCCCTGCGCCACCAGGTAGCTCAGCGGTCGTCTCCCCGGTTCCGGGAGGCCCCGCACAGGATGACGGATGACAGGGATGCGCCCGATGCCGCGCGGTGGCGCTTCGAGCGGCCCGCGCGCGGGTGCTCCATCGTCTCTGATGGCTCGACAAGGCGCCGCAGAGGCGATCCGGGGTCGCTGGTGCTGCCCCTGAGCTCGTCCAGCGAGCGGGGTCGCATCCGCACGGTCAGGGGCGCGCGGGAATGCGCAGGGAGCCCGGCGTCATCCGTGCTCACGACTCGAACAGGTCCATGGGACGACCCCTAACCTCCCCACCCCCGACTCCGCTGGAACTGGCGGTCGCCCTGGTGGCTGCGATGGCTACTTGCCTGGTCCGGCGTCGATGCGGATCCGGCAAGCACGACGGGAGTCACGGCTCCCGGCTTGGTCAGAGCAGACTGATGTCTCCTGCGCCCTGACGCACCACCTCGGGAACATCATCGGTCAGGTCGACGACGGTGGTCGGTTCTCCTGACCCACTGGACCTTCGATGACGACATCGATGAGGGTGGCCGAGGACTCCTCGATCTCCACCCGTTGGTCTCCGGCTCCTCCTGCCGGGGCGGATGAAGGTGGAGGACAGGATGGGCACCGAACTCGGCCACGAGGGCCTGGGTGATGGCGTGGTCCGGGATGCGCACGCCCAGCGTGTGCTTCTTGGGGTTGAGCGTCATCCGGGGAACGTCCTTGGTGCCCTTGAGGATGAAGGTCCACGGCCCCAGTGAGGCGCTTGATGAGCCTGAAAAGCGTTATTGCCCACGATGGCTAGTGGGCCACCTGAGCGAAGTCGGCGCACACGAAGGTGAAGTTGCGCTTCCCGTCGAGCTGGCGGATGGTGCGGATGCGGTCCAGGCCCCTCCTTGTTCCCCGGTGCGCAGGCCAGGGCGTAGCCGGGAGTCGGTGGGATGAGGGATGACCAGACCGCCGTCGCGCAAGCACCGACCTTTACTCAACCAGGCGGATCTGCGGGTTCACGGGTGAGCCTACGATAAGTAGTGACACGACCCACCTCACTCGGTGACTGCGCCTCACAGCCTTCGGGTCATGCATCGAGTCAGTTGAGATTGAGTCAGACGTGCCGGCGACCTCGTCCGACGACGGTCAGAACGAAAGGCGCAGGCAGCTCCTGCTAGCGCCACGGCTGGGAGTGATGAGAAAGATGATCTGATAGCCCGCACAGGCGTCGTGGCGGTGGGACTCCACGATGCCGGAGGTCATCGAGTTGCCCGCAGATAATGGAGGCAAGGGCGAGGGAACGAGGCGACTCGCATCGCGAGCCAGTCGTGATCTCCTCGGGCGGGTCGAGCTCGGGCGATCGTGGGAGCCAGGATGACCGACCTGCCCGTGAGGGCACCCGCCGACACGACGATGAGGAGGATGATTGCGGGCCACATCATCGCCTGCGATGACGGCAGCATGTACACCGCTGCGGCAGGCTTACCCCGACGACGGTCAGCGCTGCCGTCACCGCGGCCGCCGACGACTTGAAGACGTGTTCGGCGGCTGAAACCGCCGGGATGCAGATAAGGGCGTGCGACGAGGCTGGTAGGTCGCAGCCCCGAACGGTCCGGCCACGCCGTCCGGAGACGCTGACGTGCTGAGGTAGGGGCCGAGGAGTGAGTGTGTTTGACATGGGCTCAGTACAGGTACTACGGGCGCGGCGCCAGCCCGGCCAGCCAGATGCGCGGACGAGAGTCATGACCCTGAGCGAGCAGGAGGGCGGCGCGTTCGCCGAGGTGCGAGTCCTGGTGGGCGATCGCAGTTCCTCGGCACGAAGTGGAGCAGACAGGCGATCAGGACGCGGGCGAGCAACAGGAGGGAAGTAGCCGACCGCGAAGCCGATGACAGACGTCAGGCAGCTGAGGAAAGGCCCAGATACACAGCCGACGACGATCGCGCTGGATGAACTCCACGCGCTGCGTCTGATCGCCTCTGAAAGAAGCCCATGACCATGCCTCTGCCGCGGCGGCGATCGTGCTCCGGGAGATGAAGGTGAGGCCGTGACCACCGCCGGCGTCCGATGGCATCCCAGACCGCCCAGGAGAACGCGATGGCGTGAGCATCGTCGTGCTGACAGCCCCGGTGTCGGGTCAGAGGAGCCAGCAGTGTGACCGCAGATGCTCCAGGCGCACCACGTCACCAGGATCGAGCGGATGTGAAGCGGTTGCTGACCATCCGGCGGGACATGCTACGTGCATGGCTGCACCGATAACGCCTCACCGCCATGGCGCCGAAGCCGTCAATGCCGATCCCCAGCACGTCGGAGACCCTGCAGCGTAGGGAGGCGCTTGAGGCGCCTCGGGAAGGCGGCGCGCACGAGCCGGGCCGGAGACAGCAGCGATGCCGAGGAACGCGCCAGCGCGGTCACGGCGCGAGAAAGGCCGGACGCCTCCGGGCGGCGGCGCGCTTTCGGGCAGATCGGTGAAAGGATGCCTGCGCCGTCCCCTCTGAGACGATGGCGGCGGGCGAGATCGAGGATGACTCGGACGTGGACGCAGTCACGGGACTCAGTGTCCGTCCTTTCTGAGTGATGATGTCACAGCGTATTACTACCGCGGAGAGTCAGCGGCGAGCGAGGCTCTGATAGCGATGTCGGAGAAGATGCCGGTGGCACAGTTTGAAGAGCTCGTTGGTGGCCCGGCCGAGCGAGGTGCTGACGGTCCAGACGTTGACGCGTGGTGCCCTCGGCCTCGAAAGGTACTGGAACCTGTTGCCGGTCGGAGCCGGGAGTCCTCTGGGTGAAGATGTGGAAGTCGGCTCCCACTGATCCTGCAGCGTGCTCCTCGGTCGTCCGAGAGGTGCGACCCTGTAGAGGCAAACCCACGGGCACGTGTGGAGCGCGCCTGCCCAGACGGTGGAGCAGAAGATGCACGAGCGGAGGGAGACATGACACCTCCGCGCCGGGACGCGAGGCGTTCGAGCTGAAGCGATCACACTGTCGATGAGACGCAGCGTCGCCTCGCCCGTCCCCATTGGGCTTGATCTCGATATTGGGTTGAGGCCGGTGGCGTTCATGAGATCAATGAGGTTCCGCAGTCGGGAGCGATTCGCCCTGAATCGGGGGAGAACCAGCCTCCGCGTCGATGCCCGCCAGGTCGGCGACGGTCAGGGTCGTCATACTGGCCAGCCCGGTTCGGTGGTGCGATCCAGGGTCGAGTCGTGTGCAGATGATGACCGTTCCGTCGGCGATGATGCAACGTCCGCTTCCACCCAGCCCACCTGGTGGTCCACTGCGCAGCGGAAGGCAGCCATAGTGTTCTCCGGGGCGAGCGAGCTCAGACCACGATGCCCGATGATCATGCGCTCGCCGTCGGACACGAGCCCATCACTGTCTGAGGTCGCCGACGACATGGCTGGAATGCTGGGACATGAGCGGCGGCAGCCTCGGGTGGTTCTGGGTCAGGGTGTGACCCGGACGGTGTCGACCGTGGGGGCGACCTTGAAGGTCACGGTGGGACCGGCCGTGGTCTCCAACGATGTCATGGTGGTCCCCCTGGCCGTCCACCTGGACAAGGCCGGCTCCGGCGGCCTGTCGTCTGATGGCAAGAAGTTCGACGTGCACCTGGCCTGGGACCGCAATGATCGTTTTAGTGGTGCTGATGGTGTGCGATTGGTGGACCTTGATGCCGGCACCGTCCAGGAGACCTTCAAAGCCTCCTCCCAAAGCACGACCTGACGGACAAAGGAGCCCGATGCTACGTTGCACGCCCTGTTCAAGCCGGTCGACGCCAGCACCATCAACGTGCTGGTGCCCGAGTCGGGCCTGTCTGGAGGCGTCCGGTGGCGCGACGGCAAGCTGTCCGAGGAGGCCAAGAAGGCGCTGAGAGAACACCCATGACACCGAGAGCAGCCCGGACCCGGTGGCGCTGGAGACTTTCACCGCCCTCGAGTGGACGGAGCCTCGACACCCGGGTGACGGGCAAGTCGGCGACCATCACCCCTGGCCTCCGACGTCCTGTTCGACTCGAACTCCAGCGACCTGAGCGCGTGTCACGACACTGCGCGTGAGCGGCGCGACCAGCTGCCACGTCCAATTTTACTCCCGGTGGACGGGTCACTGATCGTGGGCTACACCGGACGACGTCGCCGACGACCGTGCTCACAAACCAGGATCTGTCCAACCAGTAGCCCAGGCCGTGTGGCCGACCACGGCTTGGGAGCAGCTGAGCCAGCATGTCCGGCCTACGGTGTGTGTGTCTCGAGCAGGCGTAAAGGAGCCGCGGGCGCGACGACCTGATGAGAACCGTCAGCTCAACCGCCGCGGAGATTACCCTGTTGCCCTGAGGTCCACCTCAACCAAGTCCGATGCGGGCAAGGACGCGTCTTCGGGCAAGGGGCGGTGGCGATCTTCCTAAGGCGCTGAGGGGCCGGTCGCGAAGGGCAGTGAGGGAGTCACGGTCAAACGAGGCAGCGGGAGGACGAGCCGACCTTCGTGCTCAAGGGAGGTGTCCCAGCGGGAAGTACCTCGTCGGTGCAGAGGTCAAGGCTACCGGCGGTCCTGGAGGCACCAATCGTCGGCCCGGCGGACTGGCTGCAACCGACGAAGCTGGCCGGAAGCGCCCGTGGTGAGGAGGAGAGCAAGCTGCTGGGCGCGATCACGGGGCTGAGCCTGCTGACCGCCGAGACGCGCCAATACCTGGTCGACTACACCACCGCCAAAGGGCCCACCACCCCTGAGCGAGATCACTGCCGACAACAAGCTCGGTGACGGCGACGCCACCACCCTGACAGTAGTGTGGCCGACACCGGGCAGACACTAGGTCACCCTTGACCTCGAACCCTCCAAACGCCCCACCCGGCCCCAACAACCCCTTCCGCCTCACCGACATTCCTGTCAAAAGATGAGTGAAAGCCACCGTCGATCGGCTGCGGTGGTGCGTCTACTCAACGACTGGGACGCGGCGTCCGCCGGCTTTGCCAGTTCTGGGACGGCTGAGCTGTCACAGCACCTGACCAGCGCATTCTTTCCGGATCCGGCAGCACGACGCGCCTCTTCCGGAGCATTGACATCAAGACAGATTGATATAAAATCTCCCTACATGCGAAAGGTCGCGACGCCGCCGGAGGCTCCTCCGGGGATGACCCGCCGTGGTGCAGCTGTTCAAGGCTCGCTCACCCCATGAGGGGCGAGCATCGTCTATCGCCTCATCAGCTCACCGGCCGACGTCACCGAGTTAGTGGCGTTCTCGGCGTGTCCCAGCCCCTGGTCTCATCACTTGCGGTACTGCGCGACGCCCACCTGGTCGAGTCGGTCCGCGATGGCACGGCGAGAGCTATTCCCTCATCAGACGACCGTGTCGCATCGATCTTCATCATCGACACCCCTTGAGCATCGAAGGGAGCACGATCGTGACCGCCACCACTGAGCACCGCCCCGCCGAGGCCCCGTCCACCGCCACACTCACGGGCCCGAATTGCGGCCTACGCCGTCATCCATGGCGACCCGTGACACATCCAGACGCTACGCTCACCACGAGGACAACGGCCATTACGACGAGTGCGACGTCTGCTCGTGCGAGCATTGCTCGGACTCCTGCGCCGTGTGCGAGTGCGAGGACCGCTCCCTGCCGACCTGCAACCACAATACCTGCTCGTGTGAGCACTGCTCGACTCCTGCCCTCGTGCACTGCGAGGACTGCTCCTGCCCGACCCGCACGCACGCCGCCTAATCGATTCAGTCGGTAGCCCCCTGCACGCGCCGCTTGTGGCGGTACTGCGTGTGGCCTTCTGCCGGAGGAAGCCCTTCGGCGAAGGCCACCACCGGTTTCACGGTGCCGCAGCGAAAACACGGACGAATACTGGCGACGGCGATGAGCGGCGGAGAAAACTGAGGATCAGGTCTGAACAGGTTTGCGCCGGTGCACCTCGCAACGATCATGAGCCCGCTGAGTAGCCCTTCCCCATTCCCGACGCCTTGCGCACGTCGCGCCGCCTGTTCCCGGTGTCCGTCTGGGAGAGAACTGCTGCAGGGAGGCTTTCGCCACCGTCTACGCCGAGCAGATCGCCGCAACGTCCGGTGGCCGTCAAGATCGACTCCCGGCCGTTGCACGACGAACGCAAACCGTCGACGCTTCATGCGGAGATGGCGGCCGCCAGCCGCATCAGCGGGCACCCGCACGTGGTCTCGCTGATCGACCCGAGTCCTACCAGACGGGCGTCCCTACCTGGTCATGGAACGCTGCGACGGAGGCGCGGCCCAGGTCCTGAGAGCGGCGAACTCAGCGCCGCCGAGGCCGTCAGCATCGTCTCGGCCGTCTCTTCCGCCCTGGGGGCCGCTCACCGAGCCGGGGTCCTCCACCGCGACATCAAACCCGGCAACATCCTCATCGACGCCTACGGAAGCCCGCGCCTGAGCGACTTCGGCCTTGCCGCCATCCAACGCGAGGGCATCGAGTCCTCCGTCACCCCTGGAGACGATGACACCGGACTCTCGCTCCACCGGAGGCCTTCACCTGGCCGAGCCTCACCCAGCGGCGACGACGGGTCGGTTGGGGGCTGTTCTGTTCACGCTCTCACTGACGCGGTCCTCGTCGCACTGCCGACGGCGGGGCGCTGAGTCTGCCGGAGATCATCAACCGCCTGTCCGTGCCCGCGGACACCTCGGATCTGCGTATCCCCGAGGCATTGCGCCCGCTCCTCGACCGGGCGCTGCACCCCGACCCGGCGCAGCGCTACCGCGACGGCAACGAGCTCGCCGAGGCGCTGGGCCCGAGTCGGCGATATATCCCGCGCTCGGCGATCGCTGTTCCTCCCGCAGTGATGCGGACGCCCTTCCAGCCTCCGCAGTACGCGGCCTCCCGAGGCGAGCACGCTCGGGCAGGGCCTTCGCGCCTGGCGTCGGCGTGACAGCAGGCGTCGTCATTTCCGCCGTCGTCCTTGCGAGTACGAACCTGGGTTCCGTCGGCGTCTCGGCGAACCGGACTCGCCCAGCGGGCCTCGGCCTCAACCGTCCTGAGTGCCAAGAGCCTGAGAAACGGGGGCCGGCGGCGGCCACGGCCACGGCTCGGCCAGGATGCCCGCAGCCCCGAGAAGGCCGCTCAAAGTGCTGCTGCGACGCCCCTCCTCCCGCGCAGGTCAACGCTCGGGAGCATCCCCACTCAGATGACATGCCCCGCCTCTGGGACCTGTCTGAGCCGGGGCCACCCCTCCAGTCGTGGGCGGCACGAGCGTGAGCCAGGCCGACTGTTCCCGCCGACTGGATTCGTCTTCGCCGGTGGCACCTTCGACCCGACCACGAACGCTTCCAGCGCCTCCGAGGCGCTAACGGACGACCCGCAGGTCACAGGTCACCTGCACCAGCACCCACGCCAAGCGCCATGGACTCGACCTGTCCACCAGCCACTGATCAACACGCCTCGGTCCCAGTGATGAGGAGGCCGCGGGCACTCGCGGCTCTCGCCGTGCGTCCTGGGCCGGTTATAAGTCTGCAACGGTGCTCGATGCCCCGCCGTGCGGGGCCCGCACCGATCAGGACCCAGCCCCTGCATCTCCAAGGACCCTGGACCAGGCCACGGGCACTGTGCTGATCCAGGGGCGAGTCACCGGCCGGTGCCGGCGAGACTGCTCGATGAGGACCTGACCAGCCCGTGGTAGGCCTCGGGGCGTCCCGCCGCACGCAGTGGCCGACGCCGTCGAGCAGCACCCAGGCGCAGCGAGCGAGTTGGTCAGCTCAGAGGGCCAGGAGCCATGTCGCCGCGGCGGGGGTGCCAGGTAGAGCGTCGGCGTCCTCAGCCGGTTGATCGCGCTGACGAGGTCGGCCCCGCCGAGATAGGTGCCTCTGCGGATGTAACCGGCGGGTCGACCCGCCTCTGCACGCGGGCCCAGCCTCGATCTCGGATTCTGCTCCATGAGGTCTCGCGCCTCATGCGTTCCCTGCTTCGGCCGATGCTGCCGTCGCGAAGGCGTCCAGGAACGCTCCCTGATGCTCTACGAACCAGGGGCCGGGGCCTCAGTGCCCGGTGGGACGCGCTGACGTCCTCAGGACCAGTGCCCGAACCAGCTCGGGCCAGGCGACGCTCACCTGCAGCGACATGAGGCCCTCCCAGGCTGTGCGCCACGATGACCGGCGGCTCTGAGAGCAGGGCCAACGTCTTCATAGGTCCTCTTGCATGGCTGCGGCGCCCGGGCCAGGGATCCGCTCATCCCACTGCGATGCCCCGTGCCCCCGCTGATCGATCGCGAGGACGTGATACCGGGAAGTGACCAGCGGGCCACAGCGATACAGGCCATGCGCTGTGAATTCGCCAGGCCGTGGACCAAGAGCGGCGGCGGATCCGCCGGGAGCGCCCCACCCGTGCAGCGCGCGCATCGTCACCTCATCGAGTGTGGGCGAAGAGCGCGCACGAACTCCGATGCTCCACGTCGGTCCGCTGGAGTTCATCGATCCTGATGAGGGTAGTCGTCTTAGCCTGAGGCGAAAGTCGTCGAGTTCGAGTGCTCCTGCAGCCGAGGCCCCGGGAGCAATCCGGCGACGCCGGGATCAGCTGCCCCATCCTGGGAGGTCTCAACCTGACGACGACGACCTCCGAACCCAGCTTCTGCTTCATCCTTAACGTCCTCTTTGCCCTGCACCGCAGAGCCGGACCCGTCGTCCGGGACGGCGTCAGACCCGCCTCCGAGCTGCTCGGGCGTGATCGGGGCAGGAGCCTCGGTCATGCGGTACGGAAGCCGCCGCCGGACTTGAAGGCGAGATGACGTCGCCGGATGGAGTCGGCCCTGGTCAGTAGGGAGACGATCGGTCCCAGCCGAAGGCGAGATGCCGCGCGCGGCGGGCGCGCCGAGCTTTGAAGGCGTCCAGCGGGAAGCCGAACTCTAACTTGGGCCTCCTGTCGCCGATCGTGACTGTTGAAGACGCGCCTGGACGTCGCTGTGCGGTGGATCGGATAGAGCCGCCGCCGCTGATCCTGCTGCTGGGTGCACACGAGCGTCGGTGAGCGTGAGGCGGGGCGCCTCCCGCGAATCGGTGTCGAGGTCTCCAGGCACGCTGCCTGGGCGAGGTGAAGGCGCGGTGGACAGCGGTCCAGGCGTGGACTTGCGAGGGCCCACGTCGCCGCCGGCGCGGGCCTTCGGCGGAGGGCTTGAAATACGCGTCCACGACCACACGAAGGACCACTTTCGTTATCGCTGATGAAACCGCAGCGCTTTGCCGATTTCCAGACGGGCGGCGCCCAGCGAGCGCGCGAAGTCACATGGGCCCAGCGGCGAAGTGATGTCAGTCTGGCCTCGGCTCCAGCGGCCTGGGCCGAGGCCTGCCTCTGCTCGGCGTCGGTGATGATGTACGCGGCAGCCGCCGAGCCCCGTCCTCGGCGACAGTGACGTGGGCCAGGCCTCTGGCGCCGCGCTGCCTGGCTCCTGCCAGGCGCGTCGAAGGTGCGCGCCACGCGATTGGCGCCCTACTCGGGCATGACGACGGCACCCACGTAGGGGTTCTACGAAGGCCGGAAGGTGGTGTCGCTTGAAGTGAGTCGTGGTCAGGTCCACCAGCTCGCAGCCGAAGCGCAGGTCGGGCTTTCGTCCGAGCGTGTACTTCCATGGCGTCGTGGATAGTCACGCGGGCAATGGGCGGGCAGGTCGTAGCAATGAGCCCACACTCGCGCAGCACGTCCTCGGCGACGGCGATGACGTCGTCCTGCTCGACGAAGCTCATCTCCACGTCGAGCTGGGCGAACTCGGGCTGGCGGTCGGCGCGAAGTCCTCATCCCGGTGCAGCGGGGCGATCTGGTAGTAGCGTTCCATGCCGCGACCATGAGGAGCTGTTTTGAACAGCTGCGGGCTCTGCGGCAGGGCGTACCAGGAGCCCGGTGCCAGCGGGCGGGCACGCGCGAAGTCGCGCGGCTCCTTCCCGGGGTGGATCGGGTCAGGGTCGCTCCGATCTCGACGAAGTCGTGGGAGTCTGAGACCCCTGCGGGCGGCCTGGTTGACTCGGCGCGCAGCCGGATGGCGTGCTGCATGGGGCTGCCTCAGGTCGAGGTAGCGGTGGCGCAAGCGCGCCTCCTCCCCGACCTGCCCGGCGTCCCCGGCGGATCAGAGACTCTGAAGCGCAGCGGTGCAGAGGCGTTGAGGAATCCTCGACGTCGGAGACGACGACCTCGATATCGCCGGTGGGCAGGTTCGCTGGCGTCCCTCGGCCGGGCGCTCACCTCGCCGGTGACGGCACAGACGTACTCGGGCGCGCGCGGGTCGTGGGCGACCTCCTCGCGAATGACGACCGGCGATGCCCGAGGGCGTCCTGCAGGTCGATGAAGGCCACGCCGCCGTGGTCACGGCGTCAGATCCACGCATCCGGGTGAGGGTGACGACCCGGCTGTGTCTGAGGCGCGCAGGGAGCCTCGCGTGCGGGTTCGCAGCACGGTGCTGGGTTCCTTCCGTGTGGGGCACTGAACCGGTGCCTGCCGGGGCGCACCACGAGACGGGTGGGCGCCGGCCGCAGTTTCATAAGAGCCCGGCACTGCGTCAGGCGGCGCCGCAGCAGCCGCACACGCAGTGACTCGCTACGTCGGGACCACGGCCCGACGGCGCTGGTAGGCAGCCATTCTGCGACGGCTGACCGCCATGAGCACCGAGAGCACGACCAGGATCATGCGCATGAGCGCGAGGATGGAGGCGCTGATGATCGAAAGCCGGCCGGTTCCGCCTGGGCCGGCGGCCTGAATGCCCGAGGCACTAGCACCTTTCGATCCGCCCGTTGCGGCCACCGAGGCGGCGGCGTCGGTGCCGCGCACGGATCGGAGCGCGGCCTCCTGATGACTGCCTGACACCCGAGAGCAGTGAAGTAGGGACTCTTGCTGGTGTAGTCCGCCGTGTTGCCCCCTTGCGCTCCGGAGACCCCGGAAGCGCAGCCAGTGGCTGCCCCTGCTCGACGTAATCGGGCAGCTCGAAGGATCCCGAGGCGGTGCCGTCCTCCTTGGCCGTCACGGTGGTGACGACCTCGTTCTCCGGGGACTGGGAGCCGCCCGGCGTTCCGTCATCGATGAGAACCTGAACCGTTGCGCCGCTGGGGAAGCCCGAGATCGTGTACATGATCGTGCCCCTGACGGCAACTGTCGATGGGCTGACGGTTGAGGCCGTCCCCCTGGTGGAGGGCCTGTCGTGGTGTCCGCTTCGACAACGGGACCTATGGGAACGGTGCGCCGCCAAGGAAGCGAGCAGGACTGAGCAGACGACGGCGAGCACGCGTGGCGCGCCCGCCGGGTGGCGGTCGTCGATCCGACGTCGATCGGTCTGCGTGCGCCGATCCGGCCGGACGAGCCGGAGCATTCGGATCATCTGCCCCTCACCTCCTTCGTGCCGCTGCATGTTCTGATCCCCTGACGATTTCGTTGACAACTTGCTGAAGCGCCTGCTCTGCGTCTGCGCTGGCATCCCGCGGTAGCCGGGGCCGCGGAGCTATGTCGAGAGAGGCAGTCCTGAACGCGCGGCGACCAGCAGGCTGCCGGCGCCGATGACAAGCGCTCCCTCCGGCGCCTCCCAGGAGCACGTCGTTGGCACTCAGGCTCATGGAGGTGGGGCACCCTTTGATCCGGGAATGCAGAGCTGGGCCTGGGCCCGGGTTCCTGAGTGTCGAGCCGCTGAGGTGATCTCCAGCTTGGCCCACCCCAGAAGGCTTGTTCTCACGATCGGCCACGCCAGTTCGTAGGATCCGACTTGAGATGTCGAGATATCGATGGAGACGCTGTTGGCGCTGTCGACCTGTACTCAGCCCTCGGTGGTGGCCCCGGGGAAGACGAATACCGAGACCCACTCCCCGCTGAGACCTTGGCCCTGGGAAGGACGAGGTTGACGATACTGCCCCTGGCGGGACCCGGACAGGGAACTCGGCGCTGTCCGCGCTCAACTGCGCGGCGCTGGTCACCGGAGATGCGCCCCTGCCAGCGGGAACAGTCCTGTGCTCAGAGGCGGTCGCTTGGCTGAGGCTCAGCCGCCTCGGAGTCGTCCGATGCGAGCACTGGCACCGCCGCCCACTGTCCTGAGCCCGCCCTGTCGGCGCTGGCCCGGGCTGACAGACGCAACGGCCGAGGAATCCGTGCGGGACCCGCTGTTGGCAGAAACGTCTCCACCGGAACTACCGGTACCTTGCTATGTCCGACTGATAAGCCGTCCCTCACGGCCGTCGGTGGTGTTCACATGTAGCGTGGCTGCGGAGGGACCTGCGTCTGCACTGAGCCCGGTGATCGCGTGCGCTGATCCGACGGAGCGGTTGAGGCCGGACAAGACGGAGCGACGGTTCTGATGTCGGCCTGCTGAAGGAGCCGATGAGGCGGGCAGCTGGCTGGTCGACGGGCGTCGGGACGGCGACAGTGACGCTGCCGAGGGCTCTGCCGTCGGCATGCACGTTGAGACGGCGGGCTGAGCTGTCGACTGGCTGTAGGTTAGCCGCCGTAAGTCACCGGCGTGCACAGGATGAAGACGTTGGTGCTGGCCACAGCCCGGTATCGACGGATGAGATCTGAAGTGCAGCGTCCTTCTCAGCTTCCTGCGGCGTAGAGCGACAGGCATGAGACTGAGTATCGCAGCGAACTCGTTGCGGAAGGTGATCCACCGAGACGGTTCGGAACCGCGTATCCACCGTGGGCCATCATCTTGATCTCGACGATCTTCTCACCGTCGAGCACGGTTCCCTGTGAGAACACCAGCCCACGTGCCGAGACCCTGACAGCGATCTCAGGATCGTAGGTGGTGGCCCAGCCCTCGAGGGTCCGGAGCCATCGGGGTTGAGCACGGTGACGGTCGGCGCCGCCCTGCAGGTTGCGTCTCGTCGGAGTCGGTGGGCTCCGGCGTGAGCGTCGCCGTCGGCCGCGCAGAGGGCGTCGCTGTCGGCGACGGCTCCGTGTCGCGTCGGCCCGGAACGTTCCGTCGTCGCCTGCGTGGTCGGCGCGGCAGTTGGCTCAGTGGTGGGCTCGGTGGTGGGCTGAGCGGTCGGTTCCGTCGTCGGCTTAGTCGTTGGCCCGGGTTGCTGGCTCAGTGGTCGGCGGCTCCGCTGGAAGGCCTGTGCACTGGGCTCGGGCGCGTCTGGCGTGGGCTCCGGAGAAGAGGGATTGATGATGTCGGGGTCGCACGGACGAAGGAGAACAGGCCCGTCGTCGCACTCACCGTTCCGCGCTGGTAAAGGTGAGGCTGAAGACCCGCGATGCCGGGCGTCCCAGCTCGTGTCGCCAGTGGCCTCTCGCATTCGCTTTGACAAGCAGTCGGTCAGGCCATGAAGACGTCCTGCTCAGCTGCGTTGGCGGAGCCGGGCGCTCGAGTCAACCTTTGAGTTCCCGGCAACAGGTGAGTGACGGTCTTTCCCTCGACGACGTTGAGCGTGATGAAGCGATCTCTCCAGGACCTCCGCCGGCGGTGGCGTGCACCGCGTCGACAGGATCGACTCGACACACACCGAACCCAGTCCGTCATGGGCCGGCACCACGTACTCGGGCGCCGACTGGCCCTCGGGGTAGACCATTCTGGCTGCAGGGCGGCAGGCCGCGCCGTTCCCGGATTCCTCGACGGCCTTGCCCTCGTTCAGAAGGGGCATGGCAGCCACGCCAGCGGTGGACAGAATACTGCCGAAGGCCGTCGGGACGGCAAGAATCGCGCGAGCACCGTTATGCGTACTGAGGTAGAGGGCGGGCCTGCAAACAGCCGCTGAGCGTAGTGCGTACGTGGCGGTCGTCAACGTGAGCAGGATGAGGTGGACTTACTCTCGTTCAATCCGCTGCCGGTAGGCGAGGACAACGAGGAAAGGAACGCACCGGTCAACGGATACGACTGCCTTTCACAAACGATGATAGACGGACTACTCCCCTCTAAGAATCCACTATCTCCAGAAAACATCGGCTGCGACATCGAATCCGGATCAAAGTATACACTGGCGGTAACCTGACAATCGGTCGGAGCCGAGATCAATCAGTTCCGGAATCACTGCGACTCCTGCATTGGTAACGATAAATCGGGTAACGTGATCATGCTGTTGCTCAGGTTTCACTTCTGTCACGGTTTTTGTTTATTGGGAGGGACTCGGGACCGTTCAACGCGTCATTTCGCGTTGAACGGCCCCCGAGACGACGGGCCAGGGCCCTCCTGCTCAGGCGTGCGTTGATCTGATCCGGGTGCAGGCCAGCCGGGCACGACGACGGACGCGCGCCAGCAGCGCACTGCCGCGTCAGAGGTCAGTGGCGCAATGACTGGCAGGCAAACGTTGGCGACGCTGTCTTGTTTTATAGACGGTGAACTGCGGTCCTCGGCGCCATATCCGATCCTGAGAAGGTCCTATGTGCAACTTC